>Ga0105240_10000380_pt1 | contig 83232 bp, 72 predicted proteins | sample KBSC54metaG_FD_80426 | JGI IMG/M metagenome (GOLD analysis project Ga0105240, IMG submission 80426) | Corn rhizosphere microbial communities from Kellogg Biological Station, Michigan, USA - KBS C5-4 metaG | ecosystem: Host-associated > Plants > Roots > Rhizosphere > Soil | place: Michigan, USA...
AAATCGTCTGGCAGCCATTGACGCAAGATCTGCCAACCGTCTGGAAGCGGGTCGAAAATCATGCTTCAGCACTCTACTTATTTGGCCATAAATAACCAGAAATAAGGTTAACGCTTATGGGACAGCCGTCCCTACCCGCGTCGCGCGCCAGAATCTGAGCTCATTTCCATTCCACGAGGATCAGGAGTTCTGAATTTACCAAATTGCCCATCGCTATCCTGCAGCGGGAGGAACTACTACTCTTCCATCAGGTCCAACGTAACCGCACCAAGCTTGCCTTTGAATGGAAACGGCGCCGTATAGTTACCAACAGCACCTTTCTCATCCCGCCCGACCTGCAAACCATCCACTGGTTGCCGATCCAGCAAGCCGCCTTCGCCAGTGGCGATAACCTTTTCCCCGGCTTTGAGCGTCATGGTTCCGTCTTCGGCAACCGTCGCGGTGATTGCAGCCGGTCCGGCGGCAAAGGCGTTCGCCGCATTGATCGTGTCGAACCTGCCGTCATGCCGCACACCGAAGATCAGTTCACCGCCCTTGATGTAGAGCGAAAATCCCTCTGCTGATCCGCCCTGCGCAATGAGCACGCCGTCGCCGGCCGGCTCCGTGACTTCGACGTGGATGGCTAGTCCGCGATGCGGGAGATGCGGGGCCTCCGGGCCCGTGAGGCTATCACCCTGCTTGAGCGCGAAGTGGGTCTGCGCCGGGCCGGAGGCCGGTTCTCCATACGACGGCTTCCAGGGCCACGGAACTGCCCCGGCTTCCTTGGCCCACGCTTCCCATTTCGTGGTGAGTTGATGGACGAGATCCGGTTTTTCCGCGGCGATATCATGCATCTCCGTGCGGTCGGCTTCGGTATCATACAGCTCCCACTTACCCGATGGCCCTTGCGCGACGAGTTTCCATTTTCCGTCGCGAACAGCGCGGTTGCCTTCGTGCTCGAAGAAGATGGGATTCGGGCGATTCAACGGCTGACCGGCAAAGGCCGGGAGCAGGCTGACTCCTTGCATGGGCGTGATCTTGCTGCCATTGTGTTCGTCTGGATACTTCGCTCCGGCGAGATCGACGCAGGTCGCCATGATATCGATGAGATGGCCCGGCTGTTTCTCCAACACGCCGTGGCGCGTAATGCCGCCCGGCCAATGCGCGATGAGCGGTGTGGAGACGCCGCCTTCATGCTCGAAATGTTTATAGAGACGGAAGGGCGTGTTACTCGCATTTGCCCAGGCTTTGCCGTAGGAGATATAAGTGTCGGGCGAACCGGGCAGAACGGCTTTGCCGCCGAGCACGGGGAAACCCTCGCGGGTTTGTTTGGGGATGACTTCCGTCCGGATCGCGTCGGGTGCGATCACGGCGAGCGACGGGTTTTCAGAGTGCGCCTTGTTTCCCACGCGGCCGAGGCTTTCGGCACAGGCGCCGTTGTCCTGGAGAAAGAGCACGAGCGTATTGTCAAACTGGCCGTTCTTTTTCAGCGCGTCGACGATGCGTCCGACGCCTTGATCCATGCAATCCACCTGCGCTGCGTATACTTCCATGCAACGCGCTTCCCATTGTTTGTCCTTCACCGCCGCCCAATCGCCGAAGGTCGGACTCATCGTCCAGCTTGGATCAATCAGCCCGAGCTTCGCCGCCTTGGCAAAGCGCGCCTCGCGGATCGCTTCGTAACCCGCATCATAGTGGCCTTTGTACTTCGCGATGTCGGCCTCCTTCGCATGCAGCGGCCAGTGCGCCGCCGTAAAGGCGACATACATGAAGAAAGGCTCGTTGCCGTGATCCCGTGCGTGTTCCGTGGCAAAGCGCACCGCGTTGTCCGCAATAGCGTCCGTATAGTAAAAGCTCGCCGGTTTGTATTCCGGATCGGCAAAGGGCGAGATCGGCTGGTTGTCGCGTGTCAACGTCCCCGGATCGAAGTAACTGCCTCCGCCCGCAACCGTGCCATAGTAACGATCGAACCCTCGCTGGATCGGCCAGTCGTGCTTCGAGCCCGCCGCCGTTTGATTGCGGGAGACATGCCATTTCCCGACTGCATAAGTCCGATAGCCGCTCGGCTTCAATGCCTCGGCGATCGTGACGCAGCGGTTGTTCAACTCGCCGCTAAAGGCATCGAGCCCCTTGTCCTCGGTCATGTGGCCAATCCCCGCCTGATGCGAATACAACCCCGTAAGCAACGCGGCGCGGGTCGGACAGCACCGGGCCGTATTGTAAAATTGCGTGAACCGCACACCATCGCTCGCCAGCGCATCGAGATTCGGCGTCTGGATCTCGCCTCCGTAGCAACCGAGATCAGAGAAGCCCATATCGTCCGAGAGGATTACCACGATATTCGGGCGTTTGGCGCCGGCGGGTGGATCGGCGAACACCGTGCAGGCGCCGGTCAGGAGCGCCGCACAGGTGAGGGCGCGCGTGAAGAGGAAGAGCTTGATCATGTGCGGAAGTTGAAACTCCCGTCCGGCGTTTTGGTTGTTCGTAAAAAATAGTGGAAGTGAAGTGGCACCTCCGCCGATTCGCACTATCCGGTACATTCATGTTCGCATTCGACGGTGACGGCCATGATTTTTCCGCAGCTTTAGTTCGACCAGCGGTGCAAATTGCCAGTGTGTGGCAGCTAACAAAATAATTGAATAAATTAAAAAAGTTCCTTAAGCAGTAAATATGTTCCACCCCATGGTAAGAGAATGCGAGATGCATACTGGAAGTACGTTTTCGTTTCGGTGGCACCCTCGAGAGCCTGCATCGGCCACCGGCGTATAAATTGTATCAGAGACGGGTGTAAATACTGATGTGGCAGTCTGCCAAGTATAAACAAAGGAAAACAACCATGGAGATCCCCCCAAACCTCTTAACGCAGATTTCTGAAGGTAAAGTCGTTCTCGTTCTCGGAGCCGGCGCGTCTCGAGACGCGTCAGATCAGAATGGCAACCATCCGCCAGTAGGCGCTCGGCTCGGGAAAATGATATCGGAAAAGTTCCTCGGTGGAAAATTTGGCGACCTGCCTTTGAATCAAATTTCCGAGTATGCAATCAGCGAAAGTGACCTATCGTCAGTTCAAATCTTCATAAAACAACTATTCCAGTCGTTTGATCCAACTCCCGCACATCGACTTCTTCCGAAATTCATGTGGGCAGGAATGGCTACGACTAACTACGATCTGTTAGTAGAGGTGGCTTATGAACAAAGCGCCCGTTCACTTCAAGCACTGAAATCGTTTATCGAGAACGGTGATAAGGTAAACGAGCAAATGCGCGATTCAAAGAGTCTGATGTACTTGAAACTTCACGGTTGCATTACGCGAATCCAGAATCCGGAATGTCCCCTGATACTCACGACGGATCAATATATTACCCACCGAGCCGGTAGAGGTCGTATATTTGATCACCTAAAGGACTGGGCCTACGAACGGACTTTTTTGTTTATTGGTCAGAGTCTTCAAGATGTTGATATTCGTGCGATTTTAAATGAACTCAGTACCTTACACGAAAGCCGGCCTCGTCACTATCTAGTCGCGCCAAACAAAGACCCCATCGAAAGCCGCTTCTGGGAGACAAAGAGAATAACAGCAATTGATTCCACTTTCACCGAGTTCATGGCTGCACTCGATTCCGAGATAGCCCCTACATCGCGCGGGTTACCTGCAGCACTGTCATCGAGTCAACACAAAATAAGTGAGAAATTCGCCGTCCATGCAGCCTCACTTTCGAGAAATTGCCTGCAGTTTCTTGAAAACGACGTCGACTATGTGCAAGGGATTCTCGCGATCGATGCGGTAGATCCTAAAGAATTCTATCGTGGCTATTCCACGGGATGGGAGTCTATAGAACAGAAATTGGACGTGCGCCGAACGCTCGGCGATACGATTATCTCCGACTACATTCTGAACGACGAAAGCAGTCACAATCCCAGCATGGAATTCATTTTGATCAAGGCGCACGCCGGTGCTGGAAAATCGGTTTTGCTGCGCAGAATGGCGTGGGATGCGGCGAAGGAGTACCGCGCGCTCTGTTTGTTTTTGAAACAGAGTGGCATTATCAATACTGCTGCATTAGATGAAATTGGCGAGCTATGTAAGGAGAGAATATTTCTCTTCGTTGACGATGTCGCGGATAGATTGAGGGAACTTAATGCGTTAGCCCGGGCAGTAAAATCATCCGGACTAAAAATTACTGTGATAGCTGCTGAGCGTCTGAATGAATGGAATGCGATTGGCGCGAATGCGAGCACTCTTGTATCCGCCCAACATGAATTAAACTACCTGTCTAAGTCGGAGACCCTTCGCCTCATCGAACTCCTCAGTCAGCATGGTTCGTTAGGCACCTTGGAAGGGAAATCGGCAGAAGAACAATGGGAGGCGTTCCATGAGCGTGCGGGAAGACAACTTCTTGTCGCGCTGCACGAGGCTACCCTTGGACGACCGTTTGAGGACATTATAGAGGATGAATATCGCAATATTATTCCTGACGAAGCGCAGAGGTTATATCTTTCTGTCTGCGTTCTGAATCGACTAAATGTTCCAGTCCGAGCTGGAGTTATATCGCGTCTTCACGGCATTCGTCCAGGCGATTTTAAAGCGCGTTTTTTTCACCCACTCGAACATGTCGTTCATACGATTTCGGATCCCGTCAGTCGAGATTTTATGTATGTCGCTCGGCATCCGGCTATCGCGGAGATTGTATTTGATCGAATTCTTAGAAATCAAGAAGAGCGATTTGATGTATATCTTCGCGTATTGAAGACGCTCAACATCGACTACTCAAGCGACCGAAAGGCTTTTCGTTTAATGACGCGAGGAAGGATGCTTTTGGATCTATTTCCGAACGAAGAGCTCGGCCTTCGTATTCTTGAAGCCGCGAGAACCATTTCGAAGGAAGATCCTTCTCTTCTCCACCAACACGGTCTTTTCGAGATGCATCGCAATAATTTGCACGCTGCGAGTGACTTGTTTGCGAGGGCAAATCGCGCCCGACCGCACGATCAAACGATTCAGCATTCTCGTTCCGAATTGTTGCTCCGTATGGCAGATAACTCGCGGACAGAGCTGGAGCACAACCGCCTCTTGAGGGAAGCTTCTTCGATTGCAAAAGCAATTAGGAGCACGAAACCGCCTGAAGCGCATGCATATCACACGCTCGTAAAGATCGGATTACGTCGTCTGGAAGCATTGCTCGCTAACAACGAGGAAGATAAGATGGCTGCGGAAATTGCGGAGACGGTTAAAAATATCGAGAAAGAACTCTCTGAAGGTATGATTGAGTTTCCGAATGAATCACACCTTCTAAGCGCCGATGCTGAGTTGGCTAATATTCTCCATGATTCAAATAGAGTAATAGTTAGCTTACGGAAAGCATTTGACGCCAACCCCAGGGCTGGATTTCTCGCTTCTCGCCTTGCGACTCAATACGAAAAGCTAGGCAAACGCGGAGAGGCGAAAATCATACTTGAAAAAGCCCTTGACGCAAATAGAAATGACAAGGCGCTACATTTTCGCTACGCGAAGTATCTGATGGAAACCAGCGGGTCATCGGGCCAAATAATATCTTACCATTTGAAGCGCTCCTTTACACCGGGTGATAGCAATTATACCGCGCAGATTTTATATGGTCGGCAGCTATTCATAGACGGAGAAGTGGACCTCTATTCCGAGGTATTTAAGAGCCTGAAACGAGCCCGCGTTGCTATAGAAATACGAGACCGTATAATGTACCCATTGAATGAAATGTTTTGGGGGACAATTACGCGTTTGGAGGCAAGTTACGCCGTTCTGAAGCGAGACGGAGCTGGAGATACTATATCGGCACAGCGAAAAGACATTTCGGACGAAACTTGGAAAATGCTAGCTTACGGCTCGAACGTCCAATTTCGAATTGGTTTCAATTTTCACGGACCCTGCGCGTTCGAGTTTCAACTTCAAAATCGAATTTAATAACGTCTGGAAACGGGTCTATCATCCCAAAATAGGAATAAGGGAAAAGTTGCCGCGCCGTATTTATCACCTCACCAAATCATACCGAATCACAAAATCCAACCGCTGCCCCCATTGCGAGCCTGAGGCGCGGGTTCGTTTTTCGCCGTAGAGATATTCCAGACCCATGCGGAAGCTGGTCGTGGGTTGCCAGATGACATTCAGGCTTCCGTACTGGCTGCCGGCGAAGGCGTCGTCGCCGAGGACGGGCTCGGTTTGGGTGTGGAGATAGCCGTAGGCCACGGTGGATTTCCATTGCGGCGCCCATTGATGGGTGTAGCCGACGACGGCCCCGAACAGATCCAGCGGATGAAGCCGATTGTGTTCATCGAGGGCGGCGTCCTGGCCGAGGCCGCCGGAATCCAGGATATATTTCTCGATGCCTCGACCGTAAGTCACTTGTGCGGAGAAATGATCGTCTTGAAAGGCATCCACGCCGCCAGAGAGGCTGAGGCCCCAGCCGGTTGCGGTTTGGCGGCCCGAGTCGCTTTCGAAGGCGAGGCTGCGGAGGATGCCGCTGAGTTGCACGTGACCGAGGTCTTTCTGCTCCCAACGCAGGTTTGAGGCGAGATCGGGAATCCGGCTGTAGGCATGGGCGTTGGGGCCGTAGAGATCGCTGGAGAGATCGAGGTCGGCGCCGGGTTGCTCGATGCCGAAGGCAAGATCGAGGTGTTCAGTGAACGGGATGGTGTAGCGGATCTGCGGCAGCCGTTTGTTGACAAAGGCATTCGGGCCCTGGGCATCGACCGTGTCAGGCGCGGCGTCGACATCCATGAAGGTGCTGTAAGTCTGTCCGACGAGGAAATTCCAGGCTTGGCCGTAGAGCTGGCGGAGGCGGTAAGTCATTGTGTTACTCGCCGAGTCGCCGAAGAAATCGTTCTCGTAATAAATGCGCAGCGTACCGTCGGGAACGGGCCGGCGGACTTCCAGACTCAGCCGTGAGGCGGAAGCCTGCACTTGCGAACGGATGTGCCCATGGGAGGAATCCACGGGGAAACTCGACGGGATGAATTCGTTCGGGTTTCCGTTGTTCTTTCCGTCGAGAATCATGTCGAGCCGTACATTGCCGCCGAGCTTTACGATGGTGTCGGTACCGGGGATGGGAATGAACCCTTTCAACGGTCCGAGCGGCTCATTATTCGGACGCGGAGCAGACGTTTGCAGATCGAGGAAGGTGTTGCGGTCCCGCTCCTGCGCGGTGCCTGCAGGGATGGCATTGGTGGATGCGGGATTGACCGTGGGAAAGTGGCCGGGAAAGGCCGGCGCCGAGTTGCGCGGTGCCGGGGTTGCGGTCGGAGCATGCGCTTTCTCGCGCTCCAGGGTGGTGACGCGGCCGCGCAGTTGCTCGATGGTTTTCTGCATCTCGGCCATCGTCTTCCGCAACTGCTCGATCTCTTCATCCCGGCTCTGGGCGTACAGTGATCCCGTGGAGAGACTGCAGCAACCGATCGTCAACACGAGTGCCGTTCGTGCTTTTCGCCAGGGTCCGACGTGCGATCTGAAGCGCATGAGAGCCGGCTTTCGTCCGTTGCCGCGAGTTATTGACCGACTGGCGGCGGAGGCGGGAGCAATGGCCCCGGCACGGCCCGTTCAACTAACTCGATCTTTCGTCGCGCCAACTCCTGATGTACCCGATCCGAAGCGACTCCGGAAAGGATGATCCGGACGGGACGCGGTTCCTGTCCGGCGGGCGGTTGGGAGATGGCGTTGACAAATCGTTCACCCAGCGGCGTCCAGGCGGCGTAATCCCACTCCACCGCCACGATGATACTGCCATCCGCCGTGACGCAGATGGGGATGCCATTCAAGACGCCAACCCGAGCGATCTTGGCTCCGTCGTCCGCCAGCTTGGCCATGATCGCGGCGGTGCGCTGGAAAAACACGGCGTCTGGCTCGGAGTCGACCGCGCTGGCGAGATGGATGAAACCACCCAGGTTCTGCGCTTTGCCGAGATGGGCGAGAGACCCGATGATGGCTGTCTGGCGGGTCGGCGAAATGGAGGCCGAATTCAGAAACGCTGCGGCATCTTCCGCGTCGATGCCCAGGGCACGAAGCCGCGCTTCATTGCGCTTTCTGAGTTCCCCGGTATCGAGGTCGTGCAGGTCATCATCCAGATCGCTGACAAAGTAAGTCGCACTGAGCGCGGTGCCGGCGGCTCCGCCGACCGGCATCATGAGCAGACTCAGCGTCGAGCCGCCACCCACACTGGTCCAGGCGAGGCGGTTCATCTCGCGCTGCAGCACCTCATTCGTCGTGTATGGGTCCACGCCAAGACGCTTGGCCAGTTCCCGTTTGGCCTTGGGGAATCCGGCGGCATTTTTCAAAACGCCCTCGTCGTAGGGATCCTTCGGCTTATCCTCATCGCGGTCACGGATTTTTTCACCGGCGCCTTTGACGCCATCACCCACGCGGTTCATCAGCCGCCAGATCCCTTTGGGCACGCCAGTCACGGTTTCCACGGGTTGCTTCGCCAGGTTCCGCGCAAAGACCATCGGACTCGCCGACGCCTTCTTCAGCGCCTTGGTGAATTCGTCCGATTCCTTGATCTTATCCATCTTTTCCAAGGCATTGATCTCCCGCACCCGTTCGATGAGTAACTCATTGCCGGAGGCGACGAAGGTCCCATAGGTGGAGACGATCGTGTATTGGTTGGCCCCTGCGTAAGTGGGAACGTCCGGTTCCACGTGAAACTGCGGTCCTTCGAGATATTGCGGCAGCAGGATCTGGCGGGCATTGAGGGTGGGCGGGTCTTCGTAGGTTTCCGCCGCCACCGGATCCTGTGCGCGGAGCAGACAAGTGCTGCAGAACGCGGTGAGGAAGAACAGGAGCCGGACCCGTCGTTTTGAGGTGATCATAGGAGTATTTCAGTTGGGTTTTGCATGAATGAAAAACGTCCCGCATTTTGCTGATGCAGCCCGGCAGGGCTGCTGGAAAGTAGCCGGGGGTATCACCCCCGGAACCGAAACAAACGAGGGCCGCACCCCGGCAGGGGTGCTGGAACCATCGCAGGCAATTGTCAAATAATCGGGATTATCATGTCCGGCAGAGATCCGGCACCCCTGCCGGGGTGCATGGCCGTTTTTCTTATAACCGGGGGTGATACCCCCGGCTACTATCCAGCAGCCCTGCCGGGCTGTCTCTGCGGCTCTGCCGGTCACATTCATTTCGGCTTAGGCGCGGATGTCGGCAACGTCGCGGGTGCCGTAGGCAGGTTCGGATCCGGCAGACGCACGAGCATCCATGTCTGCGTTTTGCCTGTGCCGAAATGGACGAAGACGCTGGTTTGATCCTTGGTCAGTCCGTTCAGATTCGCCTCCACCGCCGTGCCGGTATTATCGCCCGTATGCCAGGCGGCGCGTTGCGTTTGTTTGTCGATCGAACCGGTGATGGGCTCAGATTCGCCGGTGAGCACATTGGAATATGCGCCGGAGATCTGTCCGGCGGCATTGGCCGTGAGCTGATAGAACATCACGGCATCGCCTTTCTCCTCCTGGGTGAGTGCCCACACGCCCAATGGCACCCACTGATCATTGGCGCCCGCCGCGGTGCTATCCGCCGGGATGGGCGGTGGTGGCGGCGTTGCGGGATTTGCGAGCTGCAGAGCCTGTTCGCGGTAGTCCGGCGCGGAGGCGGTTTCGGTCCCATCGACATAGACCTTCTCATCGTGCACCACCACATCCGTGCCATAATCATACACGATGGGCTGGGGCGGAGCACTCTGGTAGACCACCTGATAATTGCTCCAGGTGGCGGGCTGCCACCACCACCATGGATTCACGTTCACTCCGACATTCACATTCGGCAACCAGTTGCATGCGGCCCACCAATCGGGCGTGAAGAAGTGGTCGCAGGAGTCGCGGACGTAGTCGCGGATTTCATCCGCGCGATTGGAGCGGAAGTCCCACACATCCTTCCGCCAATCGACCCAATCCTGCCGGTGATCCATATAGGAATCCCAGCGGTCGTTGCGGAAGCTTTGGATGTTATCCCAGCGCTGTTCGCGGACTTGCTGGAAGTTATCGATGCGTGCGGAATTTACGTTCGACCAGTTATTCCAATAGTTCTGGCGCTGCTGCTGCCAGCCGTTGAAGCCGCCATTCACGTGATTATTCACGTAGCTTTGAATGTGCTGACTGTTATTGATATTGATATTGTTATGGCCGCCGCGGTTTCCGGAGAAGTTACCGTTCCCCGAGTTATTCCCGGACCAGCGGTTGCCGTTGCCGTTGTTATTTCCGTTATTCCAGTTAGGCCGGAGTCCGTTGCCTCCATTGTCTGGACGATTCGGCCAGCGCTCGCCTGCTCCTCCACCTCCAGGGCGATTGGGGAAACGGTCACCGCCACCTGGAATGAACCCGGAGCCACCGCCACCGGGGCGATTCGGAAAGCGGTCACCGCCGCCGCCAGGATTGTTCGGGAAACGATCGCCTCCGCCGCCCCCCGGCCGGTTTGGAAAGCGATCTCCGCCTCCACCCGGGACATTTGGGAAACGGTCGCCGCCTCCACCATTGGGCAGATTAGGATTCCGCTCGCCGGCCCCACCGGCTCCAGGACGATTTAGGGGACGGTTGTTACCTCCACCGCCGGGAATATTCGGGAATTGGGTCCCTGCGCCACCACCGCCGGGCCGATTGATGGCAGGACGCCCCGGCTGTGTATCGGGCCGCATATTGATGAAACCATTGTTTGCACCGCCACCCCCCGGCCGGTTCTCCGGAATATTCGGCCGTGTCGGCTGAGATGGACGCTGTGCGGGTTTGTTGATCGCAGGGCGATTGCCGCCTTGATTGAAATTGGGCCGTGAGCCTGCGGAAGGCAGTTGCGCCGCGCCCCCACTGGGGCGGTTGAAATTGGGGCGCTCGGCACTCGGACGTGCGCCTCCACCTCCTCCTCCCTGGCGTGGTTCGGGCCGGGGCTGAGATTGTGGCCGTGAAACACCGGCTGGCCTGCTGATTCCTCCGCCCCCGCCTCCACCTCGTGGCGCCGCCATGGCGTGACCTCCACCACCACCGCCTCCGCCTCCAAAGTGTGCGCCCCCTCCACCCCCATGTCCGCCACCACCACCGCGCATTCCGCCGCCCCCGCGCGCATCCACCCAAACTGGTGCGGCCACGAGCAACAGGCCGATGCCCAAAGTCAGGATTCGTCTCGTTTTCATGGCGCCTCCTATTTGCTGCGGACAATTTCGATGGGATCGATATTCGGCATGAGTTCGCCATCGACCTGCCGGTTGGAAGACGACCAGGTGTGCTTATCCTTCGAGATGAAAGTCAGTGTATGTTCGGCGGTGGATTGCCGGCCATCGGCCAGCGTGGCGGTGCATTGGATGAGCCAGCGGCGGCCTTCGTGGGTCCAGAGGTTCTCGCTGAATCCGCCGTCCGAATCGAAGACCCAGGAACGGACTTTTCCCGCGACCGGATCCCAGCCGATGACCTCCGTGCCCTCCAGGTTATCGCCGCCTTCGAGCTTGGCGGTGTAACTGCGAGTGATGAACGCATGATGCGCTGTCCACTTCGCGTCCACATGGACCTCGGCGTTCGGGCTATTGTCGTCCCAGGTGCCGATGACCCAATTCAGCTCCTGAAGATGATGCTCAGCATTGCCGGACAATGTCGCGCCCGTCTCCGTGAGCTGACTAATGAGCCAGTCGTTTCCCTTTTTGACCCGGGTGGCGGTGTAGCTGCTCACGGATGTCGATCCATCCGGTTCCGCGATGGTGGCGGTGCCTTTATCCACCACCACGTCGGGAGTCACTGGACGCACGCTTTCCACGTCGATATCCAGCTTCCGGCCTTTGTGCTCAGTCAGCATCTTGGTCAGATCCTTTTCGATGGCGTCCTTTCCACTGAGGACGTGGCCATCGTCGTCGATCCACTCGGCGTCGTCGGCAAACTGAGCGGCGATGGCCTTGGCGTCACTCTTATTGAAGGCATCGATAAAGGCATTCGCCTTGGCGGCGACGGCCGTTTCCTCGGGCGTAAGCGGCTTCGCGGCATCGCCGGCGGCAGGTCCGGATTCATCGGCGGGAAGCGCGAGCACCAGACCAACCGACATGATAAAGGTAAGGCAGGCTGTCTTCATAGGGAATAAGTGAGAGTTAAATGATCGAGGACTTGTGAAAGGGTCGGAGCAAAGCCGGGCAAGCCCTGGCGGATGCGCGTGGAGAAATCCGGTGCGTCATTATTCGCTTCCGCAACCTGGTTGATGTGGCTGCGGCTTTTCAGCTCGGCAAAAGGGAGTGACCGGTCGAGCAACCCGCGTTCATAGGCGAGTTCATCGAGCTTGCCGTTGAGAAGGATTCGCCAATCCCACGGCGGCGGTTTTCCCTCCGCGGTAGCCACCGCATGCACGCGGATATTCGTGGTGCAGTTACTCGTCACCGCATTGTAAAAGGTGGGGCGTTCGCGCAACTGGCTCATGCTGCGCAGATAATCGAGAAAGACCTCGCGGGCACGCTGCGGGGTGACGTGCAGGTGATAGAGATAGACATCCTCATGGCGATAATTCGTCCGCACCCGCACGACATCGCGTTCATCCGCCACGATATAGATCAGTTCATACTGGCGATAGAAACCGCGAAGCGCGGAGTAACTCTCGCCCACTTCCTTTCGCGTCTCGATCGAGATGGCCACGGGCGGCGCATCGGAAAACTGAAAGCTCATGATCGGATGCGCGATCCAGGGCGATCCCCAGAAATCCAGGAAACAATCCACCCCGGTCATGGCCGAGAGGCGGATCTTGCGCGTTTCCCAGACGGGTGTGTAGTCCGTTTCCGTGCGGTATTCGCAGTTCCGTACATTGTGCAATTCCACTTCATCTCCCGAGACATTCGCCCACGGCACCTGGGTCACATCCGGTTGCCAGTTCCGATCCTGGCGCGGTTGCAAATTCAGCCACCAGCCGAGGACCGCACACCACAAGCCGGCGGCCAGGATATAACCAACCGCCTTCCATCTGCCGAGCAAGAGCGAGCCACAGAAGAGCACGGCAAAACCGATCGCCAAAGGCGGGCTGCCCCGTTCACCCAGGGTATCGAACCACAGCGCTCCCATCGCCCACGCACCCGCAACGAGGAGGACCAGGAAGAGAAGACCGATCCCGGCAACCCGCGCAAGTTTGCATGCAAAAGCGCCCATGACTTACTCCCGATTCTTGCGCAGAATGCGCTCCACCTCCGCGATCGCTTGCGGATTCTGCGGTGAACCGTGTCCCGAGGGAACGATCAATTCCGATTCCGCACCGTCGAGGTGGGAGCTCCAGTAGGGAACGACGCCATCGCTGCTATGCGGTGTATCGCCGCGGCCGCGATCGCCCATGATGTTGTGATAAGGAATCCCCGCTGCGATCGGGAATTGGTTCATGGTCTTCACGAACCGATTGTTTGGCGCCAGGGTATCGACGCTATTCGGCATGCGATTCATCTTCATCGCCGATGGATCCCTCGTGAGGGCAGGGAAGATCTCGCGCTGGAGCTTCCGGAACGTAGCGGGCGGATGGATGAGCGCGGAAGCGATCCGGCCGACGAAGATGGTGGCGATATTGCTCCCGCGGTGCGGAGTCGACATGAAGACGACCCGATGGATGTCGGTCCGGTGATTGAAGATCAGTGTCTTCTCCAGCATATTCCGGCTGGCGCCGCTGATCTTTGTCTCGGCCGGAGGCTTGCCGAAATACATCAGCCAGAACTTATCACCCGCGTCGGTCACCATCAGGCGGGTGACCAGTCCACCCATGCTGTGTCCCACGAGGACGAATGATTTGTGATGGGGAAACTCTTTGTCAACGCCATCGAGCGCATCGCGGAGCAGGGCCGCCGAATAAGGAAAAGGATAGCCCGCCGGATAACTATAGACCCAGAACTGATATTTCCGGCGCAGATCCGCCTGGCCGCGCAGATCGTTGAGCATCATGCTCCAGCAAGCGGGTGTATCCTGCAGGCCGTGGATGAAGATCACCGGAATGCGGTTGGGATCATATGCTTGCAGCCGGGTGAGTTTTGCCGTGTCGGCGTACTTCTCCGGACGCAAGGTTCTGGCCAGGCCGATCTTTTCCGGCCGCTGCTGCGCCATGAGTAATGCGGGTCCCGCCGTATAATCCGCGGCCAGTGGGAAAGTATGTCCACCCATTGCCACAGTTTCCTTGGCCAGCGGCTCGTGGAATTCCAGCACCGCGCGCCGGCCTTCAAAACGAACCACGGCCGTTACCGTACCGTAGACCCGGCGCATGGCCGATTTCGCTTCCTTGGCTGACTTGGTTTCACGGCTGACGGCTACGAGCGGCGCTCCCACGCCTTCCACGGTCATCCGCTTGGGAAAGAACTTGCCACCGATCGTCATGGTATCGGTGACATACAGTTCGTAGTTGGAAGGATTGTGGTCCGCATCACGGCCTTTCAGTCCGCTGAGTTCCATCGACCCATTCGGTGTCGGCACCGTTACCGGGTGATTCCAGGGCGCCAATTTTTCGTCGTCGACCGTCTCGACGACACGCCCCACGGCGAAGTTATATTCGTGCCGGGCGGTATCATCGCGAGGATTCTTCATCAGGGCGCGATAGGCATCTGACGCGGCGGCCAGATCTTCTCCCAAGGCGCGCCGTGGATCGGTCTTCTCAACCTGGACAGCGACGTTCAGCCGCTGATTGATGGCTCCCGCGAGGCGGGGTGTTGTTTCCCGGATGGAAACCAACTGCGTGCATCCGGTGACGGCGATGCAGGTGGCACAAATCGTATATTTCCACGCTTTCATGCAAAAGGGACAGCAATCCGGACGCCGCGTTTCAAGCGGCGCCGCGACGGACGACGGTTAAAAAGAGAACGGAGGACGGGGGTTGCTAAAAAGTCATGCCGAGGAGCAATTCCGGCCCGAAAGTTGAGGTTCGATAAGTGAACCCATCTCCGCTGTAGTCGACATACAGGAGCTTGAAGTTCAACTCGGCAAACATCTTCGGCGACAAGTGGCAACCCACACCGCCGATCGCTTCGCAGGTAAAATCGGAGCCGATGCTGAAACCGCCGACGTCCACGCGGCCGTCGAGATAGTATTTCTCGTTCAAGTTGTAGTGCCCGCGGAGACCGATATAGGGATCGAACCAATCGTCATCCCGGGAGATGCCGCGGCTGAGATCGTGGTGCAATCGGTCGTTGATCCGTTTTTGACGCTGTTCGACGGTCCCCGTGACGGCCTGGACGGCGCGGGTTGATTGCCCGGACTGAAGAGTTGTCAGCGGCGGGACCGGGAGGGATTGGACGGGGTGGCCGAGCTTGACCAATTGGCGGGCCAGGATAGTGGCCTCGGCCAGCGTGCTGGCGCGGGCCAGATTTTCGCTCACTCCTTCGATGGTCCCGCTATTCGGGTGAAGCTGCGCCCGCTCGTAAATGTTCGTATAGCGTGACCCGACGATAGCGTCGAGATACCCTTTGTCATTCTCGATCAGCCGCCAGCGCAGGCCGATATCCGCCAGGTATTCGTCTTCCCGGAGGTCGGCTTTTCTCAGAATGCCGTGTGAGTGAATGCTGTCGGACAGGCTCAGATAGAGGAGCTCACCATAAATGCCAAACTTCCCCTTGCTCACTTCGGCTTGACCCGACGCCACCATATCCAGGTGCTTGAGAATATTGTCGAAGCCGACATTGACCGGGGCACTGGTTCCGTTAAGCCCCGTTTTTCCCTGGATCCACGCGATCCAGGATGGAAGGGCCAGCGTCAGGTGCCACTGGTCCGGTTGCGGCGGCACCGGTTCTTTGCCGCTCTTGCCGTCCTGAATCACTTCGCCGGCGGAAGCGAATGCGGCGAGGAGGAGAAGGAGCGCCAGCGTGTGCGGAACTATGGACGGCCCCAACCGGAACCGTGTGATCCGAAAAGTCACGGCTTTCATGGGGTTACCGAGGAGAACCTTCCTTGCTCGCGTAGTAGGCGACCGCTTCGTCGCGGCTAATCTTTCCGTCCTTATTCTTATCCGCCTCGCGGACGAATTTCTTCACCATCCCGCTCTTCTCCGCATAGGTGGTTGCTTCCTCGCGGGTCACATAGCCGTCGTGATTGGTATCGGCCTCCTTGAAGGCCTTCGTATCCGGCGCATTCTTTGTCGGGTTCCACTCTTCCATGGTCAGCTTGCCGTCGCGGTTTGCATCCCGGCTATCGAAGATCCGGTCGGCGAGATAGTGGCCGATTTCCCTGTGCGTCAGTTGGCCATCGTGATTCAGATCCGCCTCGGCAAAGCGATCGCGGGGCTTGGACTCGAGCGTACTGCACGAACTAAGAATCAACGAGAGTGCGGCGACGGTGGCGGGAAGGGCGAACTTCATGGTGTGGATGGATTGGATGTTTGGGATTGGTAAGCGGGTGAGTGATTACTTTGCGTACTCTTTTCCTCCTGAGGCGGAGGCGTGTTTTCCTTCGGGAAAAAGCAGGGTGACAACGAAGCGCAGGCCCCACTCCGGCGCGCCGCTCGGTCCCTCGACATAGTATCTGCCGCCCAGGGCGAGACTGAGGGGGAGTTTGCCGATCTTCAGAACCTGGCTGATGCTGGCATTCAGCGGCGCGGTGTATTGCCCCGCCATCCAGTCATAAGTGGACTCCGTATTCAGGCTGAGGGTCGTCTTGGTCTCAGTGGTGTAAGAAATGAAGGGCTGGAGAAAGAGAGCGCTGACACTCCGTCGCCCGTCGTTTCCCGCAAATGACCAAAGCTGGTTGGCCAGGACACCATAAGTCCAGCCGCCGTCCTGCTTGAGCGCGACCACGGTAGGTCCAGCCGCCCATTTTTCCGAGCCTAACAGGCTGTCCGTCGCGGACGGATAGAGAAAGGCGGGGCCGATGCCCCAAATGATGCCACCGGGCCCAGGCGCCTTTGGCGAAAAGAAGATACTCTGGGTGATATCTCCCAGCCCGGTCTGAATATCTCCGGGAGTCCTTGCCGCCACCGCTTTGTTGAAAACGCCCTTCAGCTTTTGCAGTTGCCGGCCGGTTAGATCGATCGGAATGGCATTCACCACCTCGCTGAAGCCCGGGACGCTGCCTTTGAAGACGTCTTCCTGATGGGTGAAAGGAACGATCGTCCGGACGATGACGTTCCAATCCTTGTTGAGCGAGATGGGAATGACAGGCTGGAAATTCATGGTATACCGCCAGCCCTCGTTGCTTGGGCCGATCCCAAAATCCCAGTTACTCTGAAATGGGACACTAATGAGCGATGCCACCGGGTTTTGCAGCTGTTTCGCCAGCTCCTGGTCACTCGTTTCGGCTCTCGCGCTGCCGCTCGCGGCAAAAAACAGCAAGGCGGCCCAGCGATATGAATTTTTCATAGCGCGAGGTATTTGCAAACCTCGGAAGCCCGGCTTGCTTGCTGAATGAATGCGGGACTTATCGCGATCTTCACCGCGTAAAAAGGAACCCAGCATTGGCTTTTTGATCAGCTTCATGTCGGAGGCAGCGCGTCGTTCGGCGAGAAAAGTGAGCCGCGCGGCGGAATATTTGCCGACACTGTGACAAAAGGCAGCGTGACGGGATATAGTACCTTGGTGCTATATGGCCTTCTTGCGGCCTTCTTTATTTGTCGCGGGCGGGTGGATTCAAATCCGCCAGATGCACCGGCCGCCAGTACTCGATGAACGGCGTGAACCACTGGCGGCGCCGGAACAAACCCACGGCCAGGGCCACGATGGCCATGCAGACCAGCGTGTTCCTTCGTTCCGCCTTCTCCCACGAGCGATTGCCGGACGGTGTCCCCGGCCCGCTGGTGGCCACGGAGGGATTGGGAGCGACGTCGAGAATCCGTTGGGGAAAGTCGACTGTGCGGAGTTTTTGCGAATCGAGATCCCACCACGTGAACCGCGAGGCCGGGATGACGAACTGACCGACCCGTTCACAGATGTAAGTGACCGTTTCCCGCCGCCGCCCCGTCATGCTCCCGCGTTCATTCGTATCGAGGACTTCCGGTTCTTTCACATAGATCCCGAGGCCGTCGACCTTTGGCGCCGGCAGCGGTGGAAAGATCATGGAGGGGACGTCCGATGCGGTGGTTGTGATCACGTGCTGGAACGCGTCACCTACTTTCGCTTTCCCCGGCGTGGGGTTCCACGTTTCCTTCGTTTCGAGGCCCCTGGCGCTGATGACGATGGCCAGCTTATTCGCGCCGGGTGGCTGCTTCGCCTCGAGCTGAACCGATGAGGTTTTGAGCACGGCCTGCGTCGCATCTTTGGCCAGCGGTGCAGGCCGGAACCCGAAACGTACGGAAAAGGCGGGAATCGCGTGTGTGCCGGGGCGCTCTGCGTAGACGAATAATTCGTGACGCTGCACCGAATACGACGCGCCGGCGTGTTCTTCCGAACCGAGGACGGGCCGTTCCTGCGGGGGCATGATTAAGACACCCGGCAGCCGGGGAAGATCGAAGGCGGCGTCACCTGCGAAATAGCCCGGCACGGCTAGCTCCACGACTAAGACGGCCTTTTGTCCGACCCATAAGTCGGCGGGGACATCGAGATGGGTGCGGATGAGCGGACCCGGTTCGGCCGCAGGCGCGGCCTGGATCATGGCGATCGCAACCGCGAGAAGGAGTACCGTCGCTCGTTTCATGGCTTCGCTGCCGGGGCGGGTGGTTGGTCGTTCTGGTGCGCCTGCCACGCAAACTTGGCGCGCAGGAAGTCGCCGGGCGTCGTCTGCACACGCCGCAGCCACGAGGCGCGCAGGTCTTCATCTGCCATGGGATCGCCCTCCGTTGGGTTATCGGCAGGGGAACCTTTCTTATCTTCGCCATTGATGGCGGTTTCGCCGTGTTCCGGTTGTTCGGTGGCTTCCTCGTCGGCGTCGTCCGGAGGCTTGAGGCGATCGCGGCGAGCCACGGCGAGCGCGCGATTTTCCAGCGCTTCACGCCAGCCGGGATGGAACGCCAGTGCCCGATCGTACGCGGCGATCGCCGCATCGTATTTGCCGCGCATGAGCCAGGCGTTTCCGGAGTCGTAGGCGCCGATCGCACTGGGCACGCGCACAAACGTTTTGGCCGCCACTTCGAAACTGCCATCACGGTATTGTGCGGTGCCGATCCGCCACGGGTCGATATAAGTCACCGCTGCTTCGCGATACTTGTGCGCGCGATAAAGAGCGTCTCCGCGCTGATCGGGCGTGCGCCAGAAGTTCGGGTCGCGCGCGGTGCCGATGCACAACGCGGTGGCGAGGATTACCAATCCCACGGCGGCGAGCCACCACCGCCAATGATGTTTTGAAGGTGCCTGTGACGTTTTCATCATCGCGCGGCTGTGGCAGCCATCCAACCCCGGCGGCTGAAGGGCAATGATAGAATGACAAGCAACGGGACGAGCCAGTACCCGCCTTCTTCCCAACGATCGCTCGCCGTGCCGCTTCGTGCGTTGGAAAACTTCGCCGCGCGCGCAAGGCTTTCGACGTCGGAGCGGTCCGCCGTGATCCGGACCACGTCTGCCTCGGTGGCTTCCACTGCCGTGCGCAAGGTATTCAGCTCTGGCCCTTCGAGCAAAGGCGCCAGCACGCGGACAGGGGTGGAAGATTTGCGCCGCCAGGCTGCGAGCGCCTCGCGTTGTTCCGGGGTGACGCCATCGGTGATCCAGAGGATCGAACCGGCAGCCTCTCCGCCGGCGAGAGCGCGGTCGGCCAGCGTCAGGGCCTGGGCTGCGGCGTCGCCTTCCTCCGGCATGATCTTCGGATCGAGTGCATCGGCAAAGGTGGTGATGATTCCATCGTCTTTTGTGGCCGGCATGACCAGATGAGCCGTTCCCGCGTAGGCGATGAGGGCCGTGCGTGCGCCGGATCTGAGGGCGAGGAGATCGTGAATTTTCTGTTCCGCTCGAGTCAGCCGGTCCGGCTGTATATCTTCCACCCGCATCGAGGGCGCTACTTTTACGACAATGGCCAGCGCGGCGGTGTCTTCGGCAAAAGGCGATGGCTCGTGTCGCCAGGCCGGCCCCGCGAGCGCCACGACCGTGAGCAGCCATCCCACGGCGAGCAACTGCACAGGACCAAATCGCAGGCGTCGTGTTTCGCCGCTGAGTAAGTGCGGCAGAAGATGCGCCGCAACGATGCCGCGCCAGGGCCGGTCCGCGCTTTGCCGATGGAGAATCAACCAGACCAGAAGCGCCGCCGGAGCGAGCGCAAGGAGCCAGGCTGGCCGCAGAAAATGAAAATCGCCGATCATGCGCGGGCGCCTCCGGATGACAGGCTGCCGGCGCCGATATCTTCTATGCTTTCCGGTAGGCGAGCCCGTCGCACATCGCGAAACGTCAGCCGGATGAGGCTCGCCGCATGCTGAAATAAGGTGAAGAGAAAACCGGCGGCGAGCGGCCAGTAAAAGACATCGCGCTTCGGCCGGTAACTCGTGGTCTGCACCTTGCGCATCTCGAGTTGATCAAGCTTTTGGTAGATAGCCTCCAGTTGGTGGTGATCGGCGGCGAAGGAGTAAAGACCGCCAGTTGTTTCGGCGACGTTCTTGAGGGTTTCCACATCGAGCGCTTCCTCGCCCGCCGCGCGAGGATCACCCACGGCCACGGTGTGGATGACAATGCCTTTGTCTTTCGCGATCTCCGCGGCTTTTTCCGGAGGTACTTTGCTGTTCGTATCGTTGCCGTCTGTCAGGGCGATGAGCACGCGCTCTTTCACATCGCTGCGCTCAAAGACGGTGATGGCGAGGCCGAGCGCGTCTCCGAAAGCGGTCTGTGGGCCGGCCATGCGCACCTGCGCTTCGGCGAGTAACTGGCGGCAGACATTCAGATCCTCTGTGAACGGCGCCTGCACAAAAGCTGCCGAACCGAAGAAGATGAGTCCCACCCGGTCGCCTTGCCGCCGGGAAAGAAAATCATCGAGCACTTCCTTGATCGCCGTCAGCCGATCGACCGTCTTGCCCTTTGCATCGACGAAATCCTTGGTCTCCATCGAGCCGGAAAGATCTACGGCGAGGAGGAGATCGCGCACTGGGACGGTTCGTGTGATGGGTGGTTCGATCCACTGGGGCCGGGCGAGCGCGGTGATGAGAGTTAGCCAACCGAAGACGATGGAGATGCGGCGGAGCCAGCCGCCATGCATCTCCACGGCGCCCTCGGATGGTGTGCGTCCGGTGAGTGTGATGATGCGATGGAGAAACGGAGTAACCAAGCCCTGGCGTTGCTCGAGATGGGCCGGCGCTAAACGGCGGACGAGCCACGGCAGCGGCAACAGGAGAAAGAGCCAGGGATAGGCGAAGGTAAGCATCCTAGGACGAGTTGGGGCCGGCCATATCTATCCGGTGGTGACGGATCCAATGGCGGATCGCGGCGACTATCTCGCGGATTTGGCCGCCATTCAGGGAAGCAGCCTTTTCGGGATCATAAGTGGCATCAGACAGGCGGTGTCCAATGTCTGCGGAGAACGCGGCACGTCGCCCGGTGCGATCGAGGAATGTCATCCAGTTCTTGCCGACGAGAGAAGCGACTGTGGCGCGGGGAAAGGCCGAGAGCGCGCACCGTTTGATGAGATCCGCGAGAGCGACGACGGCTGCGGGACGGTCGCTGGGAGTGCGCAAGCGCGCTTCGATGCGGGCGAGTTCGGCGAGGGCTTCGCGGCGATAGCGATTGCGTAACCGGTGATGCAGGAGAGCGGCGGCGACGGACAGGACGAGGATCGCGAGCGCGGAGAGCATCCAGTACCAGGCAGGAGCGGGGGGCCACCATGGGGCTGGAGACGGTGGGAGGATGTCGTGGAGCCGATCCAGGCTGGTGGGATCGGGGCTCATGGGGCTGGCCTCTTAATCCTAATCCTAATCTTAATCCCCTCAGTTGCAGGTCCGAGCCACCTGCCTCGTGATAATTCACCGTGGACCACGCGCGTCGAGAAAAAGGGGAAACACCCAACTCCCAACGCTAAACTCCCAACATTCAATGAAGCGCAGCTCGGCGCTGTTTTGTGAAGACGCAGTTTTTCGTGCCGCGATCTGTCAACGGGCGCTGGGCTGCACGAGGATCCATTTGAACGTTGGGAGTTTGGCGTTGGGAGTTGGGTGTTATCTGATTGGTAAGTCAGCAGGCAAGAGCTGAAGGCCCGCCCCATCCACCGCATTTGTTCGCCATATTTCCGATGGATAGGACGGGCCTTCAGCTCTCGATTCGCTTTTGGGGCGATTCCTGGGGCTTTTGCCCCAGGCTGGTATGGCGTCGCGCCGTTGGCGCCATGGTTGTGTCGTGAGGAGGCGCTTAATAGTGGAAGCGGCGTCCCGCCGCTTGTGTGCGTTGATTTCAAGCTCAGCGCAAATCCTGCATTCCAAGCACACAAGCGGCGGGACGCCGCTTCCACTATGGGGCCGTCGCTATTGTTCGGCGTTGACTCGGCATTCCACGTCTTTCCCTGCCGCCCGACACAGAGTGTCGACCGTACATGCGTCACTCGAAGGAGAGGGGTAAAGAGTGGCGGGTGGTGGTGTCGGTATGTGGCGGTTTTGGGTTGGCTTTGCGGGGCGACGGAAAGGGAGAAACACCCAACTCCCAACGCTAAACTCCCAACATTCAAATGTGTCTCCGAGCGGAGCGATCTTGAGAGACACATCGCGGCACGAATTGCCGATTCTTCACGAAAACGGCTTGAACTGGGGCTCGTTGAATATTGGGAGTTTAGCGTTGGGAGTTGGGTGTTTCTTGTGTCGAGGTCAGAAGAGGATGTTTGGTTGGAGGACGCCGTAAGCGAAAGCGGATTACGATACCCCATCCCCATCCCTCCCACCACCCCCGCCCTCATCGTAGCATCCCCCCGAGGTGCCTCCTCATCTGCTCCGCGACTCCCTCCTCCGTACTCAACGGCAGCACCGGCGCTTCTCTCCCCAGCAAAAACTTCCGGGCCATCGCGCGCTTTTCGGCAAAGCTATCCCGGAAGGCCGTGCGTAATGCCCGGTCGCTGGTATCCACTTCCATCTGCCGCTTGCCATCGCTAAGTACAAGCGGCCCGGCGTCGGGTAAGTCGGCTTCGAGCGGATCGTAAATGAACCCGATGAGGATATCGTTGTGCGCGGCGAGTCGCGTAACGATCCGTTCGGTCTCGGCATCGGAGCCGGAGCCATCGGTCAAGATACATACCAGGTAGTCATGCGTCGCGAGCCGGGCGGCCCGGCGCAGGGCTTCATTCAGCATCGCGGGCGCGGGAACGATCCCGGTGCGAATGGATAGCGCGTGGTTATGCTCGAGGATCACGCGCAGAATCTGCAACACCCGCGCCTGGCTGCGATGCGGACGGATTTCGTCGACCCGCGTATCGTTGAAGACAATCGCTCCGATGCGGTCCTTTTGTTCCAGGACCCGCCAGGCTCCGAGGGCGGCCGCTTCCGCACAGGTCACAGACTTCATATTTCGCCGCGAACCGAAGAACATGGACATGCGTTGATCCACCACGAGCAACACACACCGTTCGCGTTCCTCGGTGTAAACGCGCGAGTGTGTCTTCCTCGTCCGCACCGTGACTTTCCAATCGATCTGGCGGACATCATCGCCTGGCAGATAGCGGCGGATTTCTTCGAAGTTCAGCCCTCGTCCGCGCAGCCGTGAGGCGTGGCGTCCGGATAGGAGGCTATGGATCGGTTGACGCGGCAGAAAGCTGAAGCCCCGGGCCTTGTGCTGCAGCGCGACGAGTTCCGTGAGGGATGCGTAAATCCCTTTTTGTTCTTTGGGGTTTTTGGAGGGGGTCATGGAACCGCGACGAGTTTGACGATTTCTTCCACCACCTTGTCCTTGGTGATGCCTTCCGCATTCGCTTCATAAGTCAAAATCAACCGATGCCGCAGGCACGGGAGTGCGACAGCTTGTACATCCTCAGGCAGCACATGGGTACGTCCCTGTATCCACGCCCTGGCGCGGGAGGCGCGATCGAGGGCCAGCGTGCCGCGCGGGCTCGCGCCGACCTGGATCCATTTCTTGAGCTCGCCATTGTAATCGCCGGGCCGCCGTGTCGCCGAGACGAGTGCCACGAGATATTTCTCCAACGCTGGTGACAACGTGACGTTATGGACTTCTCCACGCGCATCGAGCACGGCCTTCGCCGGGATTTGCCCATTCCTGGAGCCGGACGTATTTGCGACTTCTTCGCCTCGCACGAGGCGTAGGATGGCCTCTTCGTTTTCGTCGTTGGGATAGCCGATGAAGACGTGGAGGAGAAACCGGTCCATCTGCGCCTCCGGCAGCGGATAAGTGCCCTCCTGTTCGATGGGATTTTGCGTGGCGAGCACGAGGAATAATTCCGGCAACGGATGCGTCTTCCCCGCGATGGTGACCTGCCGCTCTTCCATTGCTTCCAGCAAAGCGGCCTGGGCCTTGGCCGGTGCGCGATTGATTTCATCGGCCAGAATGAGATTCCCAAAGATCGGCCCCGGCTGAAACGCGAACGTGCCGCCCGCGCCTTCCCCGGTATAGATCTCCGTGCCGGTAACATCGCTGGGCAGCAGATCGGGAGTGAACTGGATGCGGCGGAACTCGCTTTCCAGGTTCCTGGCCAGCGTCTTGATGGTTCGCGTCTTGGCCAGGCCAGGCAGGCCTTCCATGAGTAAGTGACCATTGGCGAGCAGAGCGATGAGGAGCTGCTCGACCACCGCTTCCTGGCCGATGACGGAAGCCGTAATCCGCTTTTTGAGTTCAAGGATTTGATCGCGCGTAGTCATGGGAGAGCCGCCCGCCCTTGGCCGTTGAGCGACCAGGGACGGACGTATGATGATAACTCCTATTTGCTGCCAGGCGGCTCAGAGAGTTTCCGCATGACTTCGTCCAGATTGAAACTCGCCGGCTTTTGTCTTGGCGGGAATTCTCTGAACGTCTGCAGCCACTGTGCGACCAACGCGGTCGCTCCATAGGCGAGATAGGCGTGATGAATGAACCAATCGTCGTACATCAGTGACTTGTCGCCGCGCTCGAATGGATCCTGGAGCATATCGAAGAACTTCGGCATGCGGAGCTTGTTGAAACCCTCGCGCCAGATGTCCAGGCCCTCGTGATTTTGTTCGATGAAGACGGCTTTCCAGCGGTCGAAACGAACAGCAAAGACGTCACCATCGTCGCTCCAGTAAATAAACTCATGCCTGGGCGATTGCTTCACTTCGCCCTTAAAAAAGGGCATCAGATTATAACCATCCAAATGGACCTTGAAGGTCTTGTTCCCGGCCGGATAGCCCTTGAGGCACTTGGCAACGATATCCGGCTCTCCCGCTGCGGCACAGAATGTTGGAATCAAGTCTTCGTGAGCGCACATATCGTTTATAACTGTGCCGGGCTTAATCACACCAGGCCAACGGATGACCATCGGTACACGATAACCACCCTCCCAGTTGGTCGCCTTTTCTCCGCGGAATGGAGTGCTGCCGCCATCCGGCCAGGTCATCATTTCCGCGCCGTTGTCGGTCGTATAAACCACGATGGTGTTATCCGCGATACCCAGCGCATCGAGTTTTTTGAGTAATTGCCCGACATGGCCATCGTGCTCGACCATGCCATCTGCCTGCAATCCGATGCCCGTTTTCCCTTCGGCTTCCTTGCTAAGGTGAGTCCAAATGTGCATCCGTGTCGAATTGAAGTAGCAGAAGAACGGTTTGTTCGCCTTGTGCTGCCGGTCCATGAAGTCGAGGGCCGCGGCAAGAAACTCCTGATCAACCGTTTCCATGCGCTTTTTCGTCAGCGGACCAGTATCTTCGATTTTGCCATCCGCATAGGAATGAAGCACGCCACGCGGGCCGAAATGCTTCTTAAATTCCGGGTCCTTCGGATAGTCGGGATCTTCCGGCTCCTCCTCGGCGTTGAGGTGGTAGAGGTTCCCGAAGAACTCGTCGAAACCATGATTAGTCGGCAGGAACTCATCCTTGTCTCCCAGGTGATTCTTGCCGAATTGACCGGTTGCGTATCCTAGATTTTTCAACAACTCCGCCACCGTTGGGTCCTGGGGTTGCAGCCCCACATCGGAACCTGGAAGACCGACCTTGGTCAGGCCGGTCCGGATCGGAGATTGCCCCGTGATGAATGCGGCACGACCGGCCGTACAGCTCTGTTGTCCATACCATGAAGTGAATCTCGCCCCCTCGGTGGCGATGCGATCGATGTTGGGCGTTCGGAACCCCATCATCCAGCTATTGTAACAGCTTGGATTGAACCACCCGATATCGTCGCCCATGATCATCAGGATATTCGGCTTCTTTGCGTCCTGCGCGAGGGAGCTTGCCGCTGAGATAGCCACAACGATGGCTGTGGTGACCAGTGCCAGGCACCGGTCGATTCGGTGAAACGCCAGGCGGCCCAGGCGGGCACAGTGTTTTGTGAAGTTGAGGGCTGGTGGTTTCATAGAGCGTTCTACGCGGCTTCAGGCCTAAGAGTGGGAAGTTGGTCTCGTCGTTTTCCCTTCGCGCCCGGCGATTCCACACCGGGCGCAAAGGTACGTTTTCGATCTGCTAATTACCGGGCCGCGCGATTGATTCGACCTCCTTCAACCGCTTCATCGCCTCCTGCTGGCGGAGCAATCCGTAGCCGATGCCGGCGGCATTGAGTGAGGAGCCCGTCTGGTAGGGATACTGTTCGAAGTCCGTAAAGAACTCCTTGATTTTTCCTTGTACGGGAACAATGAGCCACATATTGCGGGCGAGGAACTCAACGGCGCCTCCTCCCTCTTCCATACCGCGTTCGTACGGGTCCATGCGCAGGTTGGCGATGAGTGCCCAGGCCGGAATATCGCGTGTTCCGGTGGCGATGTTTCCGTGCACCTCGGCGAAGCTCAGCTTCCAGTCATTCCAGCGCAAAGCGTTCAAATTTCCGCCCTGGTCAAAATACATAATGGAGTCGCGCGGCCCCGCCTTTTCCTTGCCCTCAAAGTACGGCATAAAGTTATAGCCATCGAGATGGACTTTGAAGTTGTGGCCATTCGCACTCATGCCTTTGGCAAGCTTCTCCTTCACATCGGGTATACCCGCGGCTGCGCAGAGCGTGGGGAACCAGTCGATCAGGGAAATGATATCATTGTAGACCGTGCCGGGTTTGACCACTCCAGGCCAGCGGACCATCATGGGAATGCGGAAGCCTCCCTCCCACGTTGTGCCTTTCTCACCGTGGAACATGGTCATCGCGCCGTCTGGCCAGAGCGCGATTTCGGCGCCGTTGTCGGTGGTATAGAGGACGATCGTGTTATCGGCGATGCCGAGGTCATCGAGTTGTTTGAGTAATTCACCGACCATGCCGTCGTGCTCCACCATCCCGTCGGCATGAATGCCTTTGCCCGTTTTGCCGAGAGACGCAGGTTTCAGATGCGTAAAGATGTGCATGCGCGTGCTGTTGAACCAGACAAAGAACGGCTTATCGGCTTTGTGCTGGCGATCGATGAAGTCCTTGGCCGCGGCGAGGAACTCTTCGTCCACGGTCGGCATGCGTTTGGTGCTGAGTGGGCCGGTGTCTTCGATCCGCCCATCCGCATAACTATGAATCACGCCGCGCGGGCCGAACTTTTTGCGGAATTCCGGATCTTTCGGGTAGAAGTAACCTTCCGGTTCTTCCTCCGCGTTGAGGTGATACAGATTGCCGAAGAATTCGTCGAAGCCATGCTTGGTGGGCAGATGTTCATCACGGTCGCCGAGATGGTTTTTGCCGAATTGGCCGGTCACATAGCCCTGGGTCTTGAGGACGTCGGCGATGGTTGGCATCCAGTCCATGATGCCGTGCGGATCGCCCGGCATGCCGATGGTCAGCAAGCCGGTGCGGAACGGCTCTTCTCCCAGGATGAAGGACGCTCGTCCGGCGGTGCAGCTTTGCTGTCCATAGGAATCGGTAAAGAGAGCGCCCTCTTTGGCGATCCGGTCGATGTTTGGTGTTCGATACCCCATCAGTCCTTGCGTGTAGGCGCTGATTTGCGGGATGCCGATATCGTCACCGAAGATGACGAGGATGTTCGGCTTCTTCGCGGTCTGCGCGAAGGAAGTTACTGTCAGAACAGCCATTGCGAGAATAGCTGCAGGGACCGGTCGAACGCGTCGCCCGGCTAACTTGGTTCGATGTACTATTGCTAACTTCATAGTGGATTTATGCTGGTTTAGTCCGGGTGGCGTTGAGATCGGAGAGCGCCTGAAGATAGGCGTTGTAACGAGCGAAGAGCGTGGTGACGTCGTTGCGCAGGTCAGCGGAGGCTTTGCGGATGGCGTCGTCCAGATTTGCCACTTCGTTACGCCCGGCGGCCCTGGTGGCTTTGTCCGCCGGTTGCAGCACTTCGAGACGCTGTTGCCGGCGTTCCTTGATCAACGCGTCGTTCCGCGCGATTTCCTCGGTGAGCGCCTGATGCTGCGCGGGATCGGAAACGGATGCCAGGCTGGCCTGCAAGGTACGGTTTTGCTGGTTGAGATTGGTGATGCTGGCGTCGAGGCCATCGAGCACTTTCTTCTGAGTGGCACTCGTGTATTGCGTAACGCGCCGGTTTTGGTCGTAATCTTCATTCCGGGCGTACTCCGTTCCGATCCAGCTACTCCCCACGGCTTTGTAGCGCTCATAGTCTTTGTGAGTCGGCAGGGATTTCTGAATCTCGATGATCTGCGCGACTCGCGTTTCGATCCGTGAGTTCAGTGCATCAAGGATCTGTTGCTTCTGTTCCGTCGTGAGATTCGTCGTGGGCCGGCGCAACTGTTCCCGCATCTGGTCCCGCTTGGTGCGATAGACCTGAATATTCCGGCTGAGGGCTTCGATCGTGTCTTCCTTGATCCGAGCCACTTTGGTGCGTGAGTCCTTGGAGTCGGCAATGCTGGAAAGCCCGTCAACGATCACGCCGATGCGGCTTTCGATCCGGTCGTCGATGGTTTTGATCTCGTTGCGAATGAGATCCGCGCGCTGCTGGCGGGCGGCTGCGACCGGTGAAGCACCAGTATCGACAGCGAGGAGGATGGGGTTGATAAGTGAGGTAGCGCAAAGGGCGACTGCGAGAGAAGCGAGCGTGCGGGAACGGCGAGGATACATAGTTGAGGTGGGGGTTATATAACTTCCGAACGGCAGCCTGCGGGCTGCCAAGGAGGCCCGGAGGGCCGTGGAGAGTAGCTCCGGGCGAAAGCCTGGAGATTTGAGAGGAGCAGAGCAGCCTCGGATGGGGCGTCGGACTTAAGCGCCGTCATTACGTGGGGCGCGAGGTCATCGTTAATGCGGTCTGGTATATGATGAACGTTCCTTTCGCGTGACCTGACCTTGTGCTCTTGAACAGTGCCCGATGTTCCGACGCCCCATCCGGGGCTGGCCGATAGTCCGCTCATCTCCGGGCTGTCGCCCGGAGCTACTCTCCGGCGGCCCTCCGGGCCTATCGTGCGCACGAACTGCTGCTTATCCGTGTGACATTCGTCCGGTCCGACCACGTTGTAGATGAAGTGCAGCATGGAAGGCGGGGTGCTACACAGCGACAGTATGATGGTGTTTGCGCACCCGGAAGGCGAAGCCGACGAGCATGATGCCGAAGACCAGCGCATAACTGGCGATCAGCCACACAATGGCCAGCGCTCCAGCGCCGGGGTGAATCAGGACGACGAGTCCGAAGAGCACGGAAAGAACGCCACCAAGGATCAGCCACCACTCGTTATCGATCTCCTTACGTAATTGGATAGCCCCAACGATCTCGAAAATGCCTCGAATCAATGCGGCAATACCGATGAAGGTAAGGAGAACCAGCGCGGTTAAGCCCGGGTAAAAGAAGGTCGCCAGGCCGGCGGCTAGTCCGAAAATCCCGACCAGGACCAGCCACCAGCGAGGTGCGACGGCACCGCTCGTACAAGCGGCGACCAGTGCGATGACTCCGTCTCCAAAAGCATAGATACCGTAGAGGACGATGAGCACATAGAGCGTGAGATGCGGCCAGGCGAAGGCCAGCAGGCCAAAGAGAATGGCGATGATTCCTCGCAGGAGCAGGAGTTTCCAATTCCGGGCGAGCAAACCGAGAAGGACGGTATTCATAGGCCGCTCCTTTCACCAGTAAACTGGCCGTGCCCAGCCCTCCGGACCGTACCAGGCCCATGCGGCATCGGGATTCATTTCCGCGGCCATATAGGAATCGCTGGCAATTCGCTGCCGGACCGCGAGCTCGTGGTAACGCTGGTATTCGCGTTCGCCACCGATATAGGCCACGCCTTTCCTTTCGTCTTTATAAGCGTAGACGACCTTGCCGTTTACGGTTGCTCGTTCGATTCTGTACGAAGGCGCCGCGGCGTAGAGTTCCCACTGCTTCGATGTCTGTGGAGTGTGGATGCGGAATCCAGCCGAGGAGAGCAGGGATCGCTGATTGGCGGCAGCGACACCAACACAGCCGCACAGGCTTAGGCCAAGGATTGTCGCCAGGCAAGTGGCGACGAGGCCTCCCGTGGTTCGGAGTTTCATAGTAAGTTAGTTTTGCGAAGTGTTCGCAGAAGCGGTTTCCTGACCAGCGACAGACATGGCGCAGCGGAAGCCGATGTGGCTCATGCCGGTGTCCGGTGGCGTGCCCCGGCGCGCGCTGGGGCGATAACTTTCGCAGTAAGTGGGACTGCAGAGAAACGAGCCGCCTTTGGTGACACGTTCTTCCGTCTGGTAAGGCCGCTCGGGGCTCCAACTCGTCGCCGGCCCTTTTGGGTTGTGGCAGGACCGCTCGTTTGCCAGCTGTGCGTTGGTGTCCGGCCGGTACCAATCACTGATCCAATTCCACACATTGCCTCCCATATCGTAGAGCCCGTAACCATTTGGCGGAAATGCTTTCACCGGCGAAGTGCCCGCGAAGCCGTCTTCCGAGGTATTCCGGTAGGGGAAGTCACCCGTCCAGGTATTGGCCATAAACTTTCCACCGACCTTCGGCTCGTCTCCCCACGCGTAACGCTTTCCTTCCAATCCTCCACGCGCTGCGTACTCCCACTCCGCCTCGGTTGGGAGCCGTTTCCCGGCCCATTTGGCGTAAGCCACCGCATCGTACCAGGAGACTTGTACCACGGGATGCTCCATTCGCCCTTCGAGAGTGCTGTCCGGCCCCTCCGGGTGGCGCCAGTCGGCACCTTTTACCCAGCGCCACCAGGATTCCATCTTATCCAGATTGATCGGGCCGCTCGATGGCGTGAAGACCATTGAGCCTGGCCGCAGCGCCTCGGGATCAGGCTTAGGCGTGCCCGCCGGGAGTGACTTTTTGAGATCTTCCCAATCCACCGGTTTCTCCGCCGTGGTGAGATAGTGCGTGGCTTCGGCGAAGCGCTGAAACTCCGCATTCGTGACGTCGTGTTCGTCCATCCAAAAGCCGTCGACACTGACTTTGTGAGTCGGTTGTTCGTTCTTCCGGCTCTCCGGCCGTTCGCTGCCCATGGCGAATTCACCCGCCGGGATCCAGACCATGTCATGCGGAACAGGCTTCGCCGCATCCGCCGCGAAGGCAACGGCACTGAATTGCAAAGCGGCAATCGTGGCCCAGGCAGGGACCGCCGTCCACAGCGGCGCCCTTCTTATTCTGCCAGGATCTTGAGCGTGGTTTCTAAATTTCATAACTAGTGAGTTGGGATAAGGGCGATAAATGGCCGGTTCAGTCTTTCGGCCGCTCCAGGATATGGACCGGAACTCCCAGCCAATCCGCCGCGGCGGCGCGGTCCCGGAACGTGCAAACCTGGAGGTTCGATCCTTCCATCAGCTCCTGATACATATGAGCCACACTCAGGCTGATGAGCCGCACCGCGTAGAAAGCCGATTTGACCGGAGGGCCGGTGTAGCCGTGCCTCCGGCGTCGCGCGAGGCGCACGACGTGGTCGAGCCCGATTTGAATCCGCGGATGACCCGTCATGTCGGTATAGCGATGGAACTGTTCACCCTCGAATTGCTCCTGCGATTCCAAAAAATCCACGACCCGGTCCGCCTGATCATTGTCCAGCACACCGGTCGGAAACCATGTGATGAGACGCCACTTTGGATGATAGCTGGCGTGAGGAAATCGTTCCGCGAGTAAGTCTTCGTCAAGCATAGCGACCGGTGAAAAGAAAGTTTTGCAAGTGTATTGAAGTGACTTACCGATGGCGGATTGCCCTTTCGGCCGTCGCCACGAGTTTCCGGCCGGAGAAAGGTTTGACGAAATAGCCGGCGGCTCCGATCTGCTCCGCGAGGAGGCGATTGGATGGCTGATCGTGGGCCGTGATGAAGACCACCGGCCGATCCAATCCCTCCCGGGAAAGTTCTGCCCAGAGTTCAAAGCCGGAAAGGCCGGGAAGATGAAGATCGATGACGAAGCACGCCGCGTCCCGCCCGTTTGAGATGGCGAGGAGCGCCTCTCCCGAAGCGAACGTGCGCGATTTCCACCCCGAAGCCATGAATAGGCGCTCAAGGGCGTGGCGCATCCCGAGATCGTCATCGACGATATAGATGCACTCTGGATGATCGTGCTCGGCAGCCATTCTGGCGTTGGAGAGAAGCGAGGATTCATGCCGCCTGGATCGACAGCTAAGTGAAACGAGCCTCGATGATGCCCCGCAGCTCTGCCGCTGCATATCGGACCTTGGTGCCGCTGGCCTATGCACCAAAGGGCATGGCACTTTGGTGCCGGTGGAGCTGAGGGCTCACGCCGGGTGGCAATGCGGAGGAGGAAAAAGATCCGACTTTGGTTACTCATGTGAAGATGCCTTACGGGGCATCTAGGAAAGAGGTAAGTGTACAATCTCAAGACACAATTGTGTCTTGATAACATGCAAAAGACCCCTCGCCTCGCCGGCTTCCCTCTGAAAACCGCTTGGGCACCCGCTTTGCTAAAGCCAACCGTGCCTGCTTACGAATGCGGTCCGCTTGCCTCCAGGGCATCGGTCCACCCCGTTCGGGAAAGCGGGCGAAAGAACCACAAACCTCTTCACAACCATGCTGACCGAAACCTCTTTTGAAAACGAAAACGAAGCGGCTGTTATCGAGAATCTTCCGCATCCTTCGACCGGCGACGCCCTTGATCTGACGGACGAAATGGTGATGGGTCTCATCCAGGAGCGCGATCCGGAAGCGATCGGCATTTTGCACGACCGCTACGCCCGGTTGCTCAAATCTCTGATCATGAAAGTCGTGCACAACGAGGCGGAGAGCGATGACCTGCTGCAGGAGATCTACATGGAGATCTGGGACCGGGCCGCCAGTTACGACGCCGAGAAAGGCAAGGCCCTGAGCTGGGTCGTGACGCTGACGCGCCGGCGCGCCATCGACCGCTTGCGCAAGCGTGAAGCCTATGGCCGGATGGAGGATCGTCTCGCGGAATCGACTCAGTACGACGACGTGTCGGTGGCGCACGTCGAGGAGGACGTGGTGCACTCCGAGATGCGCGGGCATCTTAATCGCGTGCTCGCCACCTTGCCGCCGGCGCAGCGTGAAGCCATCGAGATGGCGTACTATCGCGGCATGAGCCAGAGAGACATCGCCGCGGCAACTGGCATCCCATTGGGCACGATCAAGACACGCCTGGAATTGGGCATGAAGAAGCTGACGGAAGCGCTGGCCGGTTACGAGGATCTGCTCTGAGCATTCGAAACAGCTTCCCCCGTTTATGAAGGCAAACCAGTTCCTGATCGTCGTCGCAGCGGTCTTCTCATTGGCCGCGTGCGACAAAAATCCGAGAGATAGGGATGATCTCGCAAAAGAGAACGCTGATGTGCTCCGCAAAGACGCCGAAGCCGTGAAGGCCGAGGCAAAGGCAGATGCCCACGCGATCCAGGCTGCCGCGGAGGACGCCACCAAAAAACTAAAGGAAAAGGCGGAGGCGGTGCGTGACAAAAAGGAATCAGACCGGGGCGGCCGTTGATTGAGGCCTATTGTACCGGTGCGGTAAGGCTCGCCAGACGGGAGGCGGCGCGGCGCCAGAAGCCACGGGCCTGATAGGCTTCCCGAGTCACTGCGATTGATTTCTCCATATCTGCTTCCAGCATTTTCCGGACATCACTCCCGAATCCGGCATCGACAGTGGCCGTGGTAATTTCGAAGTTCAGCCGGAAGGAGCGGTTATCAAAATTCGCCGTGCCGATCATGCTATATAAGTCATCCACGAGCACGACTTTCTGGTGCATGAATCCGGGTTGGTAACGATAGACCTTCACCCCCGCTTCAAGCAGGCTCCCAATTGCCGCCCATGCGGAAAGCTGCGCGAGTAAGTTATCCGAATGTTCCGGGATGATGATCCGCAGATCGACTCCACGCAGCGCGGCGAGTTGCAGGGCGCTGATGAATTGTTCATCGGGCACAAAATACGGACTGGCGATCCACAACTGCTTTTCCGCGCGATGAATCACGTTGAGGAAGAAGAGCGTGCACGTTTCGAGCGCGTCCGCCGGTCCTGACGGCAGGCAAAGCACGGCGCGGTTTTCCCCATTTGCCGCCGGACAGGCTTCCCAACGCAGCGAAAGAAGATGTCCCGTGGCCCAGTGCCAATCTTCGTAAAAGGCCATCTGGACACAGGCGACCACCGGTCCGGTAAGCTTTACATGCGTATCCCGCCAGGGGCCGATTCGCGAATCCCGGCCCAGATATTCGTCTCCGACATTGTGGCCTCCGACCCATGCCGTACGCCCATCCACGACGACGATCTTGCGATGGTTGCGAAAATTGAGCTGCCAGAAATTCCGTTTTCCCTGCCGGGTATTAAAGGGATGGATCTCGACGCCCGCCGCGGTGAGTGGTGCCGAATAAGTGGCTGGCAGACCATTACTGCCGAGTTCGTCGAAGAGCAACGCGACACGGACGCCGGCCCTGGCTTTGGCGATGAGCCGGCACTGTAGCTCGCGCCCGAGGGCGTCGTCGCGCAGGATATAAAATTCGATGAGAATATATTCCCTCGCTTCTTCGATCCCCTGAAAAATCGAACGAAAGGTGGCTTCTCCATCCATGAGCAGCTCGGTGTCATTTCCTGTGGTGAAAGGCAGCTTGGCCAGCCGCTCCACGAGCAATGCCTGGTCACGGCCGGGCTCGGCGAGTAGCCGTTGCGCTTTCAATTCTTCCACATAACGGCGAGCCATTGGCACCGTCTCGAGTAAGTGGGCGCGGCGCGATGTGACGTACCCATGGAATTTCGTGCGGCCAAAGATCCAGTATGCCGGCACGGTCACATAGGGAAAGCTGATCAGGGCCACGGCCCAGGCCGCGGCGCCCTGCGGCGTGCGCACTTCCATGATCGCCTGGAGGGCGGTCAATATGCCGAGAGCATGGAGGAAGAAAAGTGAGAGCGCCCAGATCATGCGGCCAGCGAATCACCGCAAGACTCGATTGTCACCGTAACTCCTCGCTGTATGTCATTTCCTCACGGCTCCTGGCTGCATCAATCGGCTGGCCGCGTTCTTCCGTGGGCAGATAAAGCCGGAACGTCGCCCCGCGGCCGGGATTGTTTTCAGCGGTGATCCTGCCGCGATGCGCCTCCACGATGGAGCGTGCGAGGGCGAGTCCGAGGCCCATGCCATTGGCCTTCGTGGTGAAGAACGACTCGAAGATGCAGGGCAACTGATCGGGCGGGAATCCGTGGCCTTCATCGGAAACGACACACTCGACCCAGCGGCTGCCGTTGGCGGTCTGAACGGTGATCCGGCGTTGTCCCTGCGGCGTTTCCTCCATCGCATCCATGCCATTGACGATGAGATTGAGGAGCACCTGGACGATCTGCACACGGTCACCGAGGACCCGTGGAAGATTTGGCGCCAGATTGCGAATCACCGTCATTCTGCGGCGTTGCGCTTCCATGGAGACAAGGCGCGAGACTTCCGCGACGATCTCGTTCAGGTCGACAGGAAGCGGGCGAGTTTCGCGGTTGCGCAGCAGGGCGCGGATGTTTTGGATGATCTCGCTCGCCCGGAGATCATCCCGGCGAATATCGGCGAGGATCTGCCGCACCTCCTCCAGTGGTGGCGGGATCATTTCCAGGAGCATCTCGCCGGCCTCGGCATTGCTCAGGATGGCGCCGAGTGGCTGATTGATCTCATGGGCAATGGAGGCGGTCAGCTCTCCGACCATGGCCAGCCGGGTCGATTTGGCCAGGCTTTGCCGCGCTTCCTCGATCTGCTTTCGCTCGGTCAGATCGTGCATGATGCTGATGTAACAGGGCTGGCCCGCGAGCCGGATCAGTTCGCAGGAGAGGCTTACCCAGCGCGCCTCCCGCCGGCTCGTACGGACGAGCACCTCGAAATGGCGCAGCGAATTGCGGCCGGCAATGGCCTCGGTGAAGCGGCTGAACTCTTCCGGTGCGGAGATGCCGAGCTGCAGCGGGGTGTGGTCGACCGCGGCGTTGCGTTCGATCTGGAAAAATTCCTCCCAACTTTGGTTCACGTCGATGATCCCGCCGTCCTCCGCGCGATGAATGCTGATCGCGCTGGGGCTCGCCCGAAAAGCGCTGGCGAACTTCTCTTCCGATTGCCGGAGCGCTTCCTCGGCGAGGCGGCGTTGCGTGACGTCGCGGCCGATACCATGCAGTTCCTCGAGCCGACTCTGTTCATCGAGAATGGCGTAGTCCTCCCATTGCATCCAGCAGATGCTGCCGTCGGCGCGCAATACCTCGTGCTCGGTCGAGATCCGCCCTTTCGATTCCACTAGTTTACGTGTTGCTTCGATCACCGCGGTGCGCGCGTCTTCCGGGATCAGGGTGAGAAATGGTTTCCCGAGCAGTTCCTCACGCGTCTTGCCGAAGTAACGACAGTACGCCTCGTTGACAAAAGTGAGCGTGGTATCGGGAGTGTAGCGGCAGATCATTTCGGCCTGCGTTTCGACCACCTCGCGATAACGTTCTTCGCTCGCGCTCAGGGCGGCTTCCGCCCTTCGGTGGCGATGCCGATGCAGGAGCAGTGCGGTAATGAGGAGCGCCTGCACGATGACGGCAGCCACCACCACGCCCATCACCTCGAGGGAGTAAGTTTTCTGCAGCCCCAGCAGGGAAAGGCCGGGAAGCGAATGTGATTCAGAAGCGTGTCCGGCCGCCGGAATAATCTCGAGCAAAAGCAGCAGCGGAATCCGATGAACGACGATTCGACTTACGCACCTGCGGCCCGCTGAACTGACGGTTCTGGAAGGAAAACAGTGCATGGGCCATGTTTGCCAAAGGCCATATCATCCCGTACTCCCGGCCGGCTTGTGGACTGGCAGCAACCCATCGGCGTGCAAGGCATCGGCGATATGCACCAGATCGGCCACAGAATGGGCGCATAGCTTCTCCATAACGTTGTGCCGATGTGCTTTGACCGTACGCTCGGCGGTGCCCAGTTCCGCCGCAATTTGCTTGTTAAGCAATCCCTCGACAACGAGCTCCAGCACTTCGCGCTCGCGTGGAGTGAGGGCCGAAAATCGAGCGGCATAGACGTGCAGGGTTTCGCGCGATTTTCGTGCTTTTGCGTCCAGCTCCAGAGCTTTCCGGACGGCGGCGAGCAATGGCTCACGTTGCACAGGTTTGGTCAGGAAATCGACGGCTCCGGCTTTCATGGCGCGTACACTCATTGCCACATCACCGTGCCCGGTGAGGAAGACGATCGGCAAAGGGTTTGCGCTTGCTCCGAGGGCTTGCTGCAAATCCAATCCGCTTGGTCCGGGCATGCGCACGTCGAGCAGGACACAGCCTCGTGCGTCCTGGCTTCGGACCAGGGCAAATTCACCGGCCGAGGCATAGCTGCAGACATCGAGCCCGGCGGCCGATAAAAGCCGTGCCATGGCGGCTCTTAAAGAGTCGTCGTCATCAATGACGTACACGGTACTTTTCTCCAAGTCCTCCATACTTTTATGTAAGACGGTAATGGCCGCGGGTTTGACTTAACCGATGTCCCCCTTATGAAACATTTATCCCATGCGGGCAAGGGCATATTTTAGAATATGAAGCGAATGTCTGTTAAGTTGCAGTGCTTCGCCAAACCCGTTCTGCACCTATGCAGACGCATTGCACTCACGGGCAACAAATGAGCGCTTTATTTGGCACAAAGACCGCTAAGATTATTAAGAAGCGAAAAGGTGGGTCGGATAGGTCGACTTAGTCAGGCGGTTTGTGTTCTTTGGCCTTTGGGGGTGGTATGACTTGCGGGCGATTTTTGGCGGGCGCGTGTGTGGTTGGATGGGACGAATAGGACTGATAGGACGGATGAGACCTATGGGATGTGGCGTCCCTGCCGCCCGGAAAAAAGCGTGCCACCGCCCGAAATTCGCCTACTTTGGGGGCCTATGTTTCCCTCACCCGGCCAAACCCGGCGCTCTTTTCTTCAAGCTGGCGCCGCCACTCTCGCAGCCATGTCTCTCCAGGAACGTCTTTCCGCGGCGGATGCCGCCACCGGCCTGAAAGGCCATATTCATCATTCCGTCTGCAAATGGTGTTACCCGAAGGTCAGCCTCGAGGATCTTTGTACGGCGGGCAAGGAGATGGGATTGACCTCGATCGAATTGCTCCAACCGACGGATTTCGCCACGCTGAAGCAGCATGATCTCATCTGCGCCATGACGAGCTGCCCGACCATCAAAGGGGCGGATGGCAAGGAGCTTGGCGGTATCACCCGGGCGTTCAATCGCAAGGAACACCACGACCTGCTCATCCAGGCCTATGAACCGTACATTGCGGCGGTGGCGGAGGCGGGATTCAAGAATCTCATCTGTTTTTCGGGCAATCGTGAGGGACTCGATGACGAGACCGGCATGAAGAATTGCGCCGAAGGGCTGAAGCGGCTCATGGCCTTGTGCGAGAAGAAGAATGTGATTCTTTGCATGGAGCTGCTCAACAGCCGGGTGAATCATCCGGATTACATGTGCGACAAGAGCGCCTGGGGCATCGAGCTCTGCAAGCTCATCGGCTCGCCGAATTTCAAGCTGCTCTACGATATCTATCACATGCAGATCATGGAGGGCGACGTCATTGCCACCATCCGCAAGAGCCACGAATACTTTGCCCATTACCACACCGGCGGCGTGCCCGGACGGCATGAAATCGACGAAACGCAGGAGCTGAACTACGCCGCGATCATGAAGGCGATCGTCGAGACAGGCCATCAGGGTCATGTCTCGCAGGAATTCATTCCTGCGCGTCCGGACGTCCTGGCCTCGCTCAAGCAGGCGGTCGGCATTTGCGACGTTTAAGAAGAGGGGAGTTTTTTTTGCCTCCCCAGCCACGGTGCTGACGAAGCACTCCTCCACACGCCACGCCACTACTCGCCGGCAAATATCCGCGCGCGCTCCTCGGTCCCGAGTTCGCGCCATTTTCCGGCGAGAAGGTCATCGAGCGTGAACTTCCCGATTTGCACGCGGATCAAGCGTAGCGTGGGATGCCCTACGGCTGCTGTCATTTTGCGGACTTGGTGGTATTTGCCTTCAACTAGCTCCAGCGCGATCCAGCAGTCCGGGATGTTCTTGCGAACGCGGATCGGTGGGTCGCGCGGCGCGACTTCCGGCTGAGGATCGAGCATGCGGGCGCGGCAAGGCAGAGTGCGGTGCCCGCCGATGACCACACCGCTTTCGAGCTGGCGCAAGGCTTCAGGAGACGGAATGCGCTCTACCTGTGCCCAGTAAGTGCGCCAGTGGCCTTTTTTCGGGTGGAGCAGGCGGGCATTCAGCTCCGCTTCGTCGCTGAGCAAGAGCAGGCCTTCGCTATCCCCGTCGAGTCGCCCGATCGGGTAAACTGCTTTGGGAAAGCCGAAATCGGCAAGCGTGCCGTAGCGTGAGCCGGGCTCAGGCGTGAATTGGGAAAGGATCCCGTACGGTTTGTGAAAGGCGAGAAGCAAGACATGGCCAATCGCCAACCCGCTCGGAAATGCCAAGTCGTAAAATGCATAGCGCGGCAAAGGTGCGGCCAAATCTGAAAGGAACGATTTCGGTTTGGTCTGAAAACGGATTTTGGAAATCGAACAGCTTATTTGCGCGCGGCGCCCATGGAGTGCGGTGGCAAGAGAGCGACAGCGAGCGCGGCACCGCCTTCGGAGAGGGTCTGTTCCGCGGTTGGTTGTGGTTGGATAGCTGTTGTTTCGCAGCAACCGGTCTTGTCCAAAACGTAGTGGCCGCCATTGTAAATACTCGCGTTTCCCACCCACAGAACCATCCGAAAGCGGTGTCGCGCTCGCTGTCGCTCTCTTGCCACCGCACTCCACGTAGCAGGCTCGCGAGGATATTTGATTACCATACGAAGCGAGAATTCGCGATCTTCCCAAACCCGCGCCCACAAATTTTTCGTGTATTTCATGTGTTTCGTGGACTCTGTTCCCTTCCGTTCATTCTCCTACTTCCACACGACCCGTGCTCAGCCGCGACCTGCCCATTTACGAACTCGAGGAATCCATCGTCCAGGCCTTGCGCGCACAGCCGCGGCTCGTGCTCCAGGCGCCGACCGGTTCGGGCAAATCGACGCAAGTCCCGCAGATTCTGCTCGAGCACGGCTTCGCGGAAACCGGCGAGATCGTAGTGCTGCAGCCGCGGCGTCTCGCCACGCGCCTCCTCGCGGCGCGGGTGGCTCGTGAACGCAATGTCCGGCTCGGGGATGAGGTGGGTTACCAGATCCGGCTCGATCGGGTTGTGTCGAACAAAACGAAGATCCGTTTTGTTACCGAAGGCGTGCTGCTGCGGCAAATGCTCGCGGATCCGGGTCTGCGCGGGGTGAGCGCGATCATCTTCGACGAATTTCACGAGCGCCATTTGTATGGCGATATCACGCTGGCCCGGGCGCTCGATCTGCAGGAGCAGCGGCGGCCGGACCTGAAATTGATCGTCATGTCCGCGACGCTCGATGCTGGCGCGCTCCAGACTTATCTCGCGCCTTGCGAACTCCTCACCTCCCGCGGCCGCACTTATCCGGTCGATATCGAGTATCTCGGCCGTTCGCTCGGCGATGCGCCGGTCTGGGACGTGGCTGCAGACGAACTGGAACGGCTCGCGCGGGAAAGCGATGGCGATGTGCTCGTCTTCATGCCCGGCGCCTATGAGATCAACCGCACGATCCAGGCAGTGCGCCAATCGCGTCTCGGTTCGCAATGCATCATCCTGCCGCTCCACGGGGAGTTGCCCGCCGGAGATCAGGACGCCGCCGTGGCGCGCTACGACAAACGGAAAGTCATTGTCTCCACAAATGTCGCGGAAACCTCGCTGACCATCGAGGGCGTGCGGATCGTTATCGATAGCGGCCTGGCACGCATGGCGCGCTTCGATCCATATCGCGGGATCAATACGCTGCTCATCGAGCGCATTTCGCGCGCGGCCGCCGATCAACGCGCGGGCCGCGCCGGCCGCACCGCTCCGGGGCGCTGCCTGCGGCTGTGGACTGATCGCGAGCATGGCGATCGTGCCGCACAGGAATTACCCGAAGTGCGCCGGCTCGATCTCGCTGAAGTCGTACTCACCCTCAAGGCCAGTGGCGTCGATGACGTGGCGCGTTTCCGCTGGCTTGAGCCGCCCGATGCCAAATCGCTGGAGCGTGCGCTCACGCTGCTCACCGATCTTGGGGCGCTGGATAGCACGGGCATCATTACCGAACTGGGCCGCCGCATGCTCGCCTTCCCAGCGCATCCGCGCTACGCCCGCATGCTGCTCGCGGCCGATGAACTCGGCTGTGTGCCGAGCATTGCGCTGGTCGCCGCCCTCACGCAAGGGCGCAATTTGTTGCGGCGCGCGGAAGGCAAGCAAATGCAGGAAAGCCGCGACGATGTGCTCGGGGAAAAGGCGGAGTCCGACTTTCTCGTCCTCATGCGGGCGCATCGTTTCGCCGAGAAGAGTAACTTCAATCCGCAGGCGTGCCGCGATCTGGGGATCAATGCCCTCGCGGCGCGCGACGCCGCCTCGCTGGCCGATCAGTTCCTGAAAATCGCGCGGGATGAAGGGCTGAATACGGAGTCACGCGAGGCCTCCGGCGAGGCGATCCAACGTTGTGTGCTGGCCGGTTTTCCCGACCAGGTGGCCATGCGCCTCGATGCGGGTACGCTGCGTTGCGCGCTTGTGCACGGACGTAAAGGCGTGCTCGCGCGGGATAGCGTGGTCCATCATTCGCCGCTCGTGGTAGCTAGTGAAGTGCGGGAGATCGATATGAAGGACGAGCGCCAGGTGCTGCTGACACTGGCCACGGCGATCAAGGAGGAATGGCTGCGGGAGTTATTCCCGGACGGGTTTGTTGATACGGTCGACGTCCGCTTCGACTCCACCCAGCGCCGCGTCGTGGCTCGCAAAACCGTGCGCTTTCGCGACCTCATTCTGCGCGCCAAAGAAACGGACGAAGTGCCGAAAGACCAGGCGGCCGCCCTGCTCGCCGAACAGGTCGAGCTTGGCGAATGCCCGCTGAAAAATTGGGATGATGCCGTGGAGCAATGGATCATCCGGCTGAACCTGCTCGCCGACTGGTGGCCGGAGTTTCAGTTGCCCAAGCTCGGCCTGGAAGACCGGCATCTGCTCATCGAACAAATCTGCTTCGGCGCGATCAGTTATCGCGAGATCAAGGAGCGCGCGGTGTGGCCAGTGGTGAAAAGCTGGTTGTCACACGCCCAACAGGAACTGGTTGATGACTATGCGCCCGAGCGAATCGACTTACCCAATGGACGAAAAGCAAAGATCATCTACGCCCCCAACGCCGCGCCAACCATCGCCACGCGCATCCAGGATCTATACGGAGTGGAAAGCGAGATCCGCATCGCGCGCAATCGCGTGCCTCTCGTCATCCAGGTGCTCGCGCCGAATCACCGGCCCATTCAAGTGACGCAGAACCTGGCGAACTTCTGGAAGGAGTCTTACCCGAAGATCAAACAGGAGCTGCAGCGGAAGTATCCCAAGCATCTTTGGAAGTAACCGTGCTGAGGAATCCGCGAGAAGTTATCCGACACGCTCGCGCGGCGTTCGCGGCGCGTTTAGTTTGAGCCTATGGAGCCGATCCATCTCCCTTTTTCTTCACAGGACTTGTTTCACACCGAAGCGGGGCGCAAGGCGCTCGAGCGCGAAGTCCTCGCGGCGTATGTTCCCGGGCGGCGCTGGTTCGGCGGAAAAGCCCGGCAGCCGAAATCATTTGTTCTCGAAGAATTGGCTGCCCTGCCGGGCGCTGCGGAGTCCGCGCATCTGGCCCTAATCCGTGTCGAGTATGCTGCCGGACCGGCTGACACTTATCTGCTTCCGCTACTGCTCACGAATACGCCGGAGGCTGAACCGATCGCGCGGCTGGCCGATGGCTTCGCGTTGGTGGATGCGCTGCATCACGCCTCGTTTCGTGGGGAGCTCTTGCGCCTGATCGCAGACGCCCGGACCCTGCCTTTGACTAATGGAGCCATCCAGGGAGAACGAGGCACGGCGTTCCCAGCGGAAGTAACGCCTGCGACTCCCTCGCGGGTGCTGAGCGTGGAACAAAGCAATTCCTCGGTCATTTTCGGCGACCGCATTTTTCTCAAGCTCTACCGGAAGCTGGAGGACGGCGAGAATCCCGACGTCGAAATCATCCGGTTTCTGAGCGAGCAGCGACATTTCGCACATGTGCCGCCTTTCTGCGGGGCCATTGAATTTCAGCGCCCGGGCCGTGAACCTCAGGTGCTGGCGCTGGCCCTCGGACTGGTGGCCAACCAGGGAGATGCCTGGGCCTTTACCCTGTCTGAAGTCGCCGCGGCGTACGGGCGTGTGCTCGATAAGGATGGCAGCGGTCTTCGTATTCCGCCTTTGCTGAGCGACGAGCCCGATCCTCAGGAAGCGTGGGCTTTTGTCGGCTCATTTGCCGCCCGCGCTCACCAGCTCGGTGTGCGGACGGGGCAGATGCACTTGGCCTTGGCCTCGGCGCCGGAGGATCCGGCGTTTTCTCCGCAACCCTTTGGTCCGGCGGAGCAGGCGGCGCTCTCTACGGCGGTCGGACAATCCGTGGATCGGATGACCGCCATGTTACACGCGGGTACGGTCTCAGGGGAGTTCATCGGGCAATTGAATGCGGCGATTCCAGAGATACGGCGGCGCGGTGCGGAGATTGCGACCCACCCTGTGCAGGCGCTGAAAATCCGCACGCATGGGGATTACCATTTGGGGCAGGTCCTGAATACCGGGACGGATTTCATCATCATCGATTTCGAAGGCGAGCCACAACGCTCTCTGGCAGCGCGAAAGGAGAAACAATCGCCGTTACGCGATCTCGCGGGAATGCTGCGCTCGTTTCATTACGCGGCGCATTGTGAACTCATGAAACGCACCTCGCCCGAAGAGCAGCGGCGGCTCAGTCCATGGGCGGAGTGCTGGGCGCAATGTGTTGGGCGCGCCTTCCTGCGCGGCTGGTTGGAGACAACGCACGGGGCGACATTCGTTCCGTTGACGCCGGAAGAGCTTGTCCGATTGCTGGAGGCCTTTCTCCTCGAGAAAGCGGTCTACGAAGTTTGTTATGAGCTGAATAATCGGCCGGATTGGGTAAAGATTCCCGTGCAAGGCATTCTCGGGATTCTTCATCCGGTGAACTAGCGGATCTTGGAGCGGCGACTTCCAGGATTGCCTCGACCTTCGACTTGTGGTCCTTTGCGCACCGTCAAACCGGGAAGCGCTGCGTTTTCCCGCGCTTTCCCACACCCCAAAGACCATGGCCACCTCGAAGTTCCGGCAACCGTTCGCGGCATTTCCGCGGAGATGCAAAATGACGCGTTGGAATGGGGTGCCATTGGCTCTTCTCGTGGGTGGGATCTGGATTTTCCTCAGTATTTCCGCAGTCGCTCAAGCACCTCAGCCCGGACAACATTTAACCGCTGAATTGGTAAGAGCCACGCAGAAGGGGGAACGACCGATTGCGACGAAGGCCTGTCTCTGCATACTTCTCGCGCAGATGGCTGATGCGGAGAAAGACGGGCAAAACGTCGAAGATTTTGTTCGAAGACTCATCGTCTCGGAGCGCATCCCGGCGTATCTCGTGGAATCCATATCGGATTCTCTGTTTTCAAGCTGGAAGGTGGCGCATGACCTTGGGCTCCTCACCCCCGAGAATTTGGTGCGGCTGAGGTCCGGACAGGGTGCCATTGTTTCCGAAGGATCCGACAAAGGCGATGAAATCGGCATGACCTCCGAGCACGCCTCGATTGCGCCGGATCTCGAGTTATACACTTTCACGCTTGCTTCGCGGTCGACAGGACCGCGGGCCGCCGCAAACATTCCGTCTTATCCAACATCGCGGGGCGGTTATCCTGTGAGTCCCGTGCAAAGCCCTCCAGTCGTCCAGCGGAGACCCGGCCAAGGTCCAGTCCCTCAAAGCAGGTCCTGGCCAATGTCACAGGGTCCACAGTTGCCGGATGATTTATCCGGCGTTGTGCGAAAAGTGGCATTTGTCGATATCGGTCCCAACGAAGCCGTGAAGCTCACACCATTCGGTGGTGGAACCGCGGAGATTTTCGTCAACGCCGCACGCCCGCAACAAGGGATTGCATTCTCGATGGTGGATCCCGCAAGGATGGTCGTCAGGCGATCGAATTACGATGGGAGCATCATGCGAACGCCCAATGCCAAGCCCGCGTTTGTTCCATGGCAGGACGATCCCATTCCGGGGACTTCCGAGAAAGGCACCTACCTCACGAGCTACAATGGGATCGACATTTATTTTGTCGATACCTCCGCTGGCGGTCAGAACCACTTCCGCATTGCCATTTTGTACCCCGACCCTGATCCAGCGAAACAAGTGGTTCCCCTGGGAGTGCCTTGATCGGGGCAAGGGCCGCGTCGATCGGTCATTTGCAGGATTGAAGCCGTGAATTCAGATGCGTACGGTCGCCGGAGATGAAGTTCGCATTTCCCTCCGCGTTTCGACTCACCTGCACGGCGCTGGCCGCGGCTGTTCTCTTTCAGGCAGAAAATACAGCCTTTTCTGCCGACGCCGGAGACATGCCGGCTCATGCTGCGGCACTCTCCAAGGCGATGAACGATGGCTCTCTCGCCGATGGCGGGCCGGCTTTGGTCATGCTCCTCTCGGAAATGGCGACCGCCACAACGAAAGGACAGGGCTTCGGAGATGTCCTTCGCATGGCGATGGCCAGCAATGGCATTCCGGAAGCGATGCGCGATCCGGTGCGGACAAGTCTTCTCGAGAACTGGCGCATCGCCCACGATTTTGGATTGCTGACCCCGGACAATCTGAGCCGGATGAGCCAGGGCCAGATGCCGATTATTTCGGCGGGTTCCTTTTCCGGAAAACCAGCCGCCATCGCCAATGAGGGCGGCATTTCGGAACTCGGCATGAAAGGCGCCCGCTTCCGTCTCGTTCCCGCGCCATTGCAAAGCGCCCTCAATCAGCCGGCGGCAGCAGTATCTGCCGCTCCGTCGGCTCCCGCGACTCCTCGAACTCAGTCGACGCTGGCACGTGCGGAGACTGAACAAAAAGTGGAGTTTCTCGATATCGCGTTGGGAGAATCGGTGAAGCTCCAAAAATACGGAGGCGGTACCGAGGAGATATTCGTGAACAAAGCGGACTCTGATCAAGTGACCTTTGCCCAGGTCGATCCGGCAAAGATGACGGTGAAGCGCTCGAGGACGGATGGCTCGATCCAGCGCACGCCGAATACGAAATCCACCATGGTGCCCCTGAAGAATGATCCGATCCCGGGTACCTCGGAGAAAGGCACTCTCCTCACGACTTACAATGGCATCGCTGTCTATTTCGTGGACGCCTCAGCCGGACAAGGAAAGATTCGGGTCGCGGTAATCTATGTTCCGGGCGCACCACATGCCGCCTCGGATGATACTGCGGGCGCCCCTTAGTTTTAAAAACAATGCCCCGCAGGCCAGCCACAAGGCCTGCGGGGATTGCTGAGCCAAAGGCTCTGTTGCCACACAAATTGGCTGATTACTAACTAGCTGGTCACAGTAATCTTCCGCGGTTTGACGCTCTCAGCTTTCGGGAGGTGCAGACTTAGCACCCCCTGATCCATTCGCGCGGAGATCTTGCTGGCGTCGATCGAGGGATCGAGCTCAAAGACGCGGCGGAAATCCCAGGTGCGTGATTCGCGATAGAGCGGCTGGCCTGCTTCGGTTGATGCAGCGCGGCGTCCGAAGATCACCAATTCGCCATTCTCCACCGTAATCTCAAGGCCATCGTGGCCCACGCCTGGCATTTCAGCTTCGAGGAGATACCCGTCACTGGTCTCGAGAATGTTTGCCAGCGGAGTGAGATAGTTCACCCGATTGGACGTTTGAGCGGTCGTCTGCGGTTCGTTTTTGGAAAGAGTCGGATTCATGTTCGTTTTTCGGTAAGGAGGTTTCAGGGTCCAGCGGGCGGACAAATGTCCACCCGCCGGAATGGGATGAGAGTTAGCCAACGTTCACCTTGATTTGGCGCGGCTTCGCTTCCTCGGCTTTGGGCAGGTCGATCGAGAGGATGCCGTCCTTGTAGGCGGCTTTCACACCGCCGACATTCACCGCCGCGGGCAGGGTGACGCTCCGCTGGAATTTCCCGAAGTAGCGCTCGCTGCGGAAGCTCTGCCTTTCCTTCTTTTCGACTTCATGCTTCCGCTCGCCGGAGACGGTCAGCACCCCGTCATGCAGGGAGATTTCGATGTCTTCCTTCTTCATGCCGGGCAGCTCGACCTTCACCAGGAAGGCGTCCTTGTTGTCATAGACGTCGAGTGCTGGAGACCAGCCGCTGAAGAGACCGGTGTCACGGCTCGGAAGCGAGAAATCAAACAATCGGTTTAGCTCATCGTGGAGCGACGCCAGGCGATTGAAGGGAGACCAGGTTGAAAATTCAGGAGTTTGATAGCGAATAAGGCTCATAAGTTTTGGTTTTGATTCGATTGTGGTTCGTGAAGTATGTCTTCCTCCAAGCTTCGAATATGCCAACGCCGAAAGACGGAGCTCCATGATTCGTAATCGACTGATTACGAGTAGCTTGTGATGATATACCTCAGGCCCGCGTACCGCCGGAAATGTGACGTATTGTCACATATCCTTCCTTAACCCTGTGCCTGTCACATTGAGCCAATCTGGCTCACTTCCTGGAGATACACCCGATAGAAACTAATGATGTTCCAACCCGCGTACATCGCGACCGCGAAGTAAACGAACCGCGGGATCCAATCGGCAAATGTCGCGAGGGCTCGGAGGCCGTCGGCCTGGTATTGAGTCGTGAGCCTCTCGAGAGCGCGATCAAGTTCGCCCGTCTCTTCCGCGACGAGGATGGTCCTGACGAACGACTCTGGAAATGCATTGCCACGCGCGAGCAGAGGCCCGACCTGCACCCCTTGCCGAAGTTCCGGCACCGCTCGCTCGACAGCTGCGGAGATGAGCCCGCTGCGGCTGGCGCGTCCGGCGGCCTGGAGGCTGTCCATTACGTTCACACCCGCCTCGAGCTGCATATCGTAGGTCGCACAAAACCGGGCCAGCGCATAGGAGCGCCGGATCTTGCCGACAAAAGGGATCTGCAGGAGGAACCAGTCCAGCGCACTGTTTTTTGCGCCCGCATCCCGCAGCAACGGGATAAGGAGAGCGAGGATGGCGAAAGCACCGTAAAGGCAAAACAGGACGAAGCCCGTCTGGCGCAAATAGGCGTTCGAGTCCTGAAAAAGCACTGGCAAGCGCGAAACGAAGACTGCGAGGTGCAACACGACGAGCGGATAAGCGATGCGGCGCAGGGTCTCCCGCCGCGCATTGTCCATCGCGCCAAAATAGTCGGCCAGGTGCTGGAAGCCGCGATCCATCCGCCCGCTTCGCTCCAGGGCGCTGAGTGCTGTGCACTCCATTTCGCTGACCGCAGGGCGCAGGGCGCCAAAAGCTTCGGATACCGTTTTTCCTGCTCCAAGTAATTCCCGGAGATTGATCAGGACACGCTTTTGAGCTCCACGGCTGCTCTGCGAAAGTTTATCGACCGCCCCCGGGAAGGCGACTCCTGCCCGGATAAGCTGCGCCAGATGTTCGTAAAAACTTTGCTTTTGACGGAGGGAAAGCGCCACGCCTCTATGTTCTTGTTTTCACGACCGAAGTGCAAGGTGCAAAGTGCCCTCCGTGACGCAGGACGATAAATTTATGCTCGCAGCGCTCCGCGAAGCGGAGCGTGGTATCGGCTGGACCAGCCCGAATCCCGCCGTCGGCGCGGTGATTGTGCGCCGGGGCCGGATCATTGGCCGTGGCTGGCACCGTCGCGCGGGCCAGCCTCACGCCGAGATCGAAGCCCTCCACTCACTGGCCCGTCCCGAACAGGCGAAAGGCGCCACGATTTACGTCACGCTGGAGCCTTGTTCCACGCACGGCCGTACACCGCCGTGTGTGGAGGCGATCATCCGGGCGGGTTTCGCGCGTGTCGTCATCGGGGCGATCGATCCGAATCCAAAACATGCCGGCCGTGGGGTTGACATTCTGCGGAAGGCGGGAATCGAGGTAGCGAGCGGCGTGATGGCTGAGGCGTGTACGGCGCTTAATGCGGCTTTCAACAAATGGATCGTCACCGGTCTGCCCTGGGTCATCGCCAAAGCGGGTATGTCTCTTGACGGCCGCATCACTCGTCCTCCAGGAGAAGGGCAGTGGCTGACAAGCAAAGAGGCGCGGGCCGACGCCATGCGATTGCGGGCGCGGGCCGACGCCATCCTCATTGGCGCCAATACGCTGCGGAACGATGATCCGAAACTCACGATTCGTGGGCTGGAAGAGTTCCGGGAAAAGCCGCAGCCCTGGCGCGTCGTTGTCTCCCGTGGAAAGCGCCCGCTCCCCAAGGCCGCCCACGTTTTCACCGATGGCCAACGCGATCGCACGCTCGTCTATCGGGGCAAATCCCTGCGCGCCGTCCTCAAGGATCTTGGCCGGCGTCAGGTCACGACTGTCCTCATCGAAGGCGGAATGCGCGTGCTGGGCGATGCCTTTGATCGGGGACTCGTGGATGAAGTGTGTTTTTATGTGGCACCGCTGCTTTGCGGGGGACCCATGACGGCCGTCGGCGGCAAGGGCACCGCTTCGACCGCCGCAGCTCCTGCAATCCGGGATCCGGTTTATACCAAAATCGGCGACAATCTCCGGCTCAGCGGAAAGGTGGCTTACCCGGGCTGAGCGGCAGGCGGGTTTGCGGGGCAGGAATACTTCAAGTTTTGGACGTGGAGCACGCCGCCATACTTAATCAGTTATTACCTGGGGAAAATGAACGCGGAATTCAGAATGCGTTGAATGTTGGGTGTTTAGCGTTGGGAGTTGGGTGTTTTCTGCGTCGGATGTAAGATCAGCGTTGAGTGTGTCACCCACGGTTTCCAAGCGGCGGGACGCCGCTTCCACTATCCACCTCATTTTCGCGCGCTTTACCTTCGCGCGAGGCGCGCTAGATTCGCCGTCCCTTTTTCAAGCGTATCGCCCACCGTTATGTATCTGAAGCGCTCCATTCATCGCCTGGCCGCCCTGCTCGCAGGGGCGGGATTGTGGGCTGTTGCGCGCACCGCCATCGCGGAGCCGATCTCGCGGGCGGAGGTTCTGGAGATTGCGCGATCCTATGCGGAACATCGCTGGCATTCCTCCGCGAAAAATGTCCTGCATGGGCCCGACCATGATCACATCCAGGTGAATACGCCGGACCGGTCCGCCCCCGGATCTGAAGATAACACGGCGCTTTGGACCGTGGATGCCGACAACGTGGGCATGCCATACAAATGGGGCGGCTTTGACACGCTGAAGAGTTTCGACGCGGGGATTCGCAACGGAAAAGCGGCCGGCGACCTTTATTCCGGGGAGAAGCGCAAGAAAGGCGGCAATGCAGTCAGCGGCGAAGCAGTCGGCGTCGACTGCTCCGGCTTCATTTCGCGCTGCTGGAAGCTCAAGGAGAAATACGGCACGAGCACCCTCGAAACGCTCTGCAGCAAGCTTGATTCTCCTGCCGATCTTCAGCCCGGCGATGTCATGAACTCCGTCGAAGGCCACGTCGTCCTTTTTGTGAAATGGCTCGATGACACCAGGAGCCGCGGGCTGTTCTACGAATCCGAACCGTTTTCCAAAGTCATTACCAGCGAGCACGACATCGCCACCCTGGTGTCCGAAGGCTTCCATCCGCTGCGTTACCGCCAGATTCACGACTAACCTCATCTCCACCCTTTTTCAGCCATGTTGACCAGCGCCCAGATTCGCCAGTCGTTTCTCGATTTCTTCCGCGAGAAACAGCACACGATCGTCCCGAGTTCCAGCCTTCTGCCCGACTCGCCGAACCTGCTCTTTACCAATGCCGGCATGAACCAGTTCGTGCCGATCTTTCTCGGGCAGAAACCGGCCGATGTGAGTAAGTGGGCGTCCGCGATTCCGGCGAGTGATACGCGCGCTGCCGATACCCAGAAGTGCATCCGTGCGGGCGGCAAGCATAACGATCTCGAGGATGTCGGTCTCGATACCTATCACCACACCTTGTTCGAGATGCTGGGGAACTGGTCCTTTGGCGATTACTTCAAAAAGGAGGCAATCGACTGGGCCTGGGAACTGGTCGTGGGCCGTTGGAAATTCCCGCCGCAGCGGCTTTACGCGACGATTTATAACCCGGATAAGTCGCTGGGCGATCCGGCGGAACGCGACGAGGAAGCGTGGAGTTTTTGGGCGGAGAAATTCCGTGCGGTCGGCCTCGATCCGGCCATCCACATCGTCAACGGAAACAAGAAGGATAACTTCTGGATGATGGGTGAGACCGGCCCGTGTGGTCCGTGCTCCGAGTTACACGTGGATCTGACTCCCGCCGGAGATACCCAGGGCCGCCTGGTGAATCAGGGAACGGCGGAGTGCATCGAGATCTGGAATCTCGTTTTCATCCAGTTCAACGCCAACCCGGACAAGACGTTCTCGCCACTTCCGGCCAAGCATGTCGATACCGGCATGGGTTTTGAGCGTGTCTGCTCGATTATCCAGGGCACAAACAATTTCACGGATTTCGCGAACGCGAAGATCTCGAATTACGAGACGGACGTTTTCCGGCCGATCTTCGACGAATTGGAGAAGATGAGTGGCAAGCGCTACGGCTCGACGCTTCCGCAGCCGAACGCACAGGGACAGATCATTCCGACGACCGAGCAGGAGAAACTGGATGTCGCTTTCCGCGTGATCGCGGATCATATCCGGACCTTGTCGTTTGCTGTGGCGGATGGAATCCAGCCGGGCAACAACGACCGTAACTATGTGCTGCGCCGCATTCTCCGCCGCGCGGTTCGGTATGGGCGTTCGCTCGGCTTCAAAGAGCCTTTCTTCTATAAGTTGGCGGATGTACTGGCGCGGACGATGGGCGACGTTTTCCCTGAGATCCGGGCCAGACTGCAGTTCGTGAAAGATGTTCTCCGGCGTGAAGAGGAGTCATTTAATAAGACGCTCGATAAGGGCATTACTTTGTTCGAGCAGGAAAGCCTCCGTCTTTCCGCGTCGAAAGCCACTGAAGTCACTGGTGCATTTGCCTTCCGTCTCTACGACGAACAAGGTTTTCCATTCGACTTGACTGAACTGATGGCTCGCGAACGCGGGCTCACGGTCGATTCAAAGGGTTTCCATACCCTGATGGAAGAACAGCGAAAGCAGGCGCGTGAGAATCAGAAAAAGCAAATCATCGAGCTCTCCCAAATTGAGACCAAAACACCTACGCGCTTCGTAGGCTATGACTCGCTTTCAACCGAGGCAACGGTGCAGGAAGTCGTCGCTCTTAAAGACAAGACGGCGGTCGTCCTCGATATCTCTCCGGCTTACGCCGAAATGGGCGGACAGGTGGGAGATAGCGGTGAAATCGCTGGCGGCGGCCAGCTCTGGAACGTTCTGAATACGCAGAAGAGCGGCAACGTCTGGCTGCACTTCATCGAGAACGTGATGGGCGAAGAAGCGCCGGTGACTGGTTCGCAGGTGACGATCAATATCGATCAATCGCGGCGCGCGGCAATCGAGCGTCATCACTCGGTCACGCACTTGCTCCACTGGGCGCTCCATGAAGTCGTCTCTCGCGACGCTTCGCAGAAAGGCTCGTCAGTGGGGCCGGACAAGCTCACTTTCGACTTCAACTCGCAGGCGCTGACGCCTCAGCAAGTCCGGGACATCGAGCGCCTCGTGAACGAACGCATTCTCGAGAACGTCACGGTGTCGTGGATCGAAGTGCCGTTCGCCGACATCAAGGGCCGCTCCGATGTGATGCAATTCTTCGGTGACAAGTACGGCGATGTCGTGCGCGTCGTTCAGATCGGCGGCGAAAAGGGCGGCTTGAATGGATATTCGATGGAACTCTGCGCTGGCACACACGTGCGCAATACAGGCGAGATCGGACTTTTCCGCATCGGCGCGGAAAGCGCGATTGCGGCCGGTCTGCGTCGTATCGAAGCGACGGCGGGATTGCCTGCGTACGACTCCGCCATCGCCGACAGCGAACGCTTGAAGCAGCTTGCCGGCAAGCTCGGCAGCCCGCTCGGCGAAGTAGAGCGGAAGCTCGACGCGATGCTCGCCCAGCAGAAGGAACTCGAGAAACAACTCGATGCCCTGCGGAAAAAGCAGGCCGCCGCAACGGCAGCGAGCCTGGTGAGTCTCGCCCAGAGCATCAATGGAACGCCTGCCATCATTGAAAAGGTCGACGGTCTCACCGGTGATGAACTTCAATCCATCGCCGATGCGCTGAAAGGCACGTTCAAAGGTGTAATCGTGCTCGCCAGCACTCCGGCGGCGGATCAAGTCGCTTTGCTGGCCAGCGTTTCCGCGGATCTCACCAGCCGTTTCCAGGCCGGCAAGATCATCCAGACCATTGCCCCGCTCGTCGGTGGCAAGGGCGGTGGACGTCCCGATAACGCTCGCGGTGCAGGCAAGGATTCAGCGAAGGTCTCCGACGCGCTGGCCCGTGCCCGTGAACTGCTGAGCGGAAATTGAGTGCGCCCCTTTGTTCGTAACGGCAGGGCGATCCCGTTATCCGTTCTGTTGGGGCATCATCGTTCCCGCGGCGTTTCCACGGATCGCGCCGTTCCAAAAGCTGCCTAGCACGTCCGCCAGGACTTTGGGTTTCGCGCCCCAGGTCCTGACGAATCGCCACCAATTTCCGGGAATAGTCCGGGCGATTCTTCGGCCGTGCGGCAGCCGGAGGCTCGTGTAGGCGATGTTTTGCAACATCGCCAGATGCTTCCGGTACTCGTCATCGGCCGAACTTGGCGAAGCGGAAGCTCCGCCTTCCGGCGGAAGATGCCGGACTCGCGCATTGGGCACGTAGATCCCGTGATACCGGTGCGTGATGCGCAGGCTGAATTCCAGGTCCTCGCCGCGCACCCAATAGTCGCCGCGATGGAAACCGAGCTGCTCCAACGCGCGCCGGCTGACGAGCAGTGCAATCCCTTGGGACCAGGAGAACGGCGTTGGATCAGCGCCGCATTGGGAAATGAAGTCCTCCGGCGCCTTGGCGCGCTTCACGGCGCGGAATTTTTCACGGTCGGTCAATCCGGGGAACCAGCCGAGATCACCTTTGGGGCCAACCGTGAGCGGGTGCGCGACGTCCGCTTCGCACTCCGCCATGGCCTCCAAAAGATGCCCCAGTGTTTCAGGGAAAACGACGGCATCGTCGTCAAGGATCCAGAGATGCGTGAACTCGCCGCCAAATTGTTCCAGGACCAATCGCTCTCCCGCGCCCAGTCCGCCGCCGCACCCGAGATTCGATTTCGGCGCGAAATACTCGATGCGCAGCGAGCTGGCGGCGGCCAGCGTGCGGATGGCTTCGTCGCTGGCGTTATCGACAATTACCAGGGCATGCAGCCGGCATTCGCTGGCCTCCAGTGAGCGGAGGAGACGCTCCACTTCGAACGGCCGCCGATAAGTCGCTGTGACAGCAACGACTTTGGCTTCGCGAGAGGCCGCTTTGGGATCTTCGCCAGTGGCCATTAGGTCCGCACAGAAGCGTAGGCGCTCGGTTCGAGCGGTTTTTTTAAGAAACGCTCCGGAAGCACGCCGCGATGCAGGAGCGAGAGCAGATGCTCGTAAATATCCGGCCAGGCCGCTTCAGGCAGCAGCTTCGTCATGCAATACGGCTCGGAAAATTTGCAGTAGTCGAAGCATGGGCGCCACGGGCAGATGTCCCGGATGACGATGTGCTGGATATCGCCCCATGGGCGAAACCAATCCGGGTCCGTCGGCCCAAAAATCGGGATCGCCGGCCGGCCGCAGCTTGCGGCGATGTGGCCTGGTCCGCTGTCGTTGCAGAGCAGCAGATCGACTCGTCCGAGCACATCCACCAATTCATTTACCGCCAGGGCGGGAAGGACGGAATCGCACAGGTTTGAAAGATCCATCCCGTATCCATCCGGATCGGGAATGAGTGTGAGATGGAAATCGAATTGCAGACGGAGCCTTTCGACGATTTTCGCGAAATACGGTTCAGGCCAGCGCCGGACCTTGATTCGGGCACCCGGATGCAGACAGACGATCGGCCTGTCGATCCAGCTCAGGAGGGCGTCTACATGTGCTGAGCGATATCGTGTGTGATCGAGGTGCGGCTGCGCATCGTCCATCCCGGGAAGGCCAAGTGCCCGGCCCAAGTCACGCCAATCCTCCACTTTGTGCTGCTTGGGCTTCGATCGCATGACGGGATGCGTGAGGAAGACCTGGCTTCCTCTTACAGGAAAACCGAATCGCTGCTTCGCACCGACCAGCCGCATCAGGAGGTGATCACGGGGATCGTTGCGGACCGAAACAACGGCATCGAACCGCCCGCGCCGCAGCCGGGCGATGAGATCGGTCAGTTTCGGCCAATCCCATTTCCAGAGCCGATATTTGTCCCGGTAAGCGGACCACGGAGCATCGTAGACTTCGAAACGGAGTTCCGGAAACGAAGGCGCGAGCAGAGGGCGTGCATGCTCTTTTCCGACTAGCGTGACGTCCCAGGTCTTCATGGCTTCGCCAAGCAAGGGAGTGGAGAAGGTCAAATCTCCCAATCCCCAGAAATCCATGATGAGTAGTTTGGGCCGCGGTGGCGGTTCTGTGTCGAAGCTCACTCGGGCGAAGTGTCATGGGTCCGTCGCCACGCCTCAAGCCTCTTCCTGTTTCATCTGCGTGCCATCCCTCCCGCCTCGATGCCGATTTGACATCAAACGATGACATGCCGCCCTCGTTCCTGATCGTCCGTGGAGGGAAGACAGCGGGTGGCCGGTGAGAGGAACCCTTTGGGTTATTTGGAAGAAGGCAGCAAACGGTACACGACAAAAGCGATGCACGCGCTCACCGCCATCGTCACGAAGGCGATTAAAGGTCTCATTTTCGGGGGGATTTGAGAAATGTTACACCGGTAGAATATCCGAAACCGCGCGCTTCGCAAACGGGCTTTCCGGCTGGTTGATTGTGACATTGGGGAAAAATCGGTCCGGAGGCCGAGAATATCGCGTTGCGCGGACGCCTGCTCTCAATAGGCTGCGAACTCCGACATGGATTTCACCCGCCCCAAAGAATTGTTACTGAGCCGCGATCCGGAATTCTGGTCAGAGCTGGATTCCCTGACACGGACGGCGCTTGCCTTTGATGAGTTGTTTCTTCTGTCCTCCCTGCGCAAAAAGGCCCATGCGCGTGGCCTCTCGAGGCCTGGTGAGCCGGAGAAAATCCGTCTCGCGATCCTGGGCGGCTATAGCCTGTATCCGCTGCACGAATTGGTGGAACACTTGTGCGATGCAGCCGGCTTCGCCGTCGAACTGTGGCTTGGCGACTACGACAATTACGTCGCCGAAATCATGGACGAAAACAGTGCTTTCCACGCTTTTAGCCCGCAGATCGTCCTCCTGTTGCCTGCGGAACGGCGTTGCACATATCCTGGTAGACTGACCGATGCCCGGGAGTTGCAGCAGGCCGAGGGAAACCGCGTTGTCCAATCGCTGCTGGACTTGGCGGCCAGGGTGAACAAGAGCAGTGGCGCTGAAGTGGTCATGACCAATTTCATGCTGCCGGCGCGGCATGATCTCGGTGCTTTTCGTTCCCGCAGCCTCGGATCTGACTGGAGCTTCCGGAAATGGGTCAATCTCGAGCTGGGCCTGAACGCGCCCGGATATTTGCACATCTGTGATCTGGCCTTTCTGGCCAACCGGATGGGCGGAATTGCCGCCCGCGATGACCGGTCATGGTTTGAAAGCAAACAACCCGGTTCGCCCGCGCTGCTCGTGGAACTGGCTCGCGAGGCGACCCATTTGCTCGCTTCCTTCAAACGCGCTCCCAAAAAAGTGCTCGTGCTCGATCTCGACAATACCCTTTGGGGTGGCGTCGTGGCGGACGACGGCTTGGAGGGGATCGAAATCGGGGATACCTCTCCGCGAGGCGAAGCGTTCAAGGCTTTTCAAAAATACATCGCCAGTCTCAAGGATCGTGGCGTGCTCCTCGCCGTGTGCAGCAAGAATGATCTGGCGAAGGCGGCGGAACCGTTTGAAAAACATCCGGAAATGGTTTTGCGCATGGAAGACTTCGTCTCCTTCAAAGCCAATTGGGAACCGAAGTCTGACAATATCCGCGCCATGGCGCCGGAATTGAATCTGGGTCTCGATAGTTTCGTTTTCGTGGACGACAACCCGGCGGAGATCGAAATCGTCCGTCAATTCGCTCCCGAAGTTTCAACGATTCTGCTCGGCCCCGATCCTTCCGAGTACGTGGCGCAGTTGCAGGATTGCCAGTTTTTCGTGCCTCGCAGCATTACCGCCGAAGACGTTCAACGAACGAGCCAATACCGATCAGAGGCCAAACGCATGGCGCTGGAGGCTTCGATCACGGATATGGCCTCCTACCTGGAATCTTTGGAGATGGAGGGATTCCTTAGCGAGTTCATGGCCGTGGACGTCCCACGATTGTCGCAACTGATCAATAAGAGCAATCAATTCAATCTCACTACGCACCGGCGCACGGAAGCCGAGGTCGCCTCAGTCATGAACGATCCTGGCTACGTGGGATTCTCCATGCGGCTCAAAGACCGTTTCGGTGATCACGGTTTGATTTCCATCGTTATCGGTCGAAAGGACGGCGAAACGATGGAAGTCGACACCTGGCTCATGAGCTGCCGTGTACTGAAGCGTCAGGTGGAAGAAGAGGTCTTGAACGAACTGGTGCGGCTGGCCAAGACCGTCGGTTGCATCCGGTTGAAGGGGATCTACCTGCCGACTCCCAAGAATGAAATGGTGCGTGATTTTTATTCGCGCATGGGCTTTACCCTGACTTTTGAATCCGAAACGAAACGGGAATTTGAATTATCCCTCGATTCGTTCCACTCCATCCCGACCAAAATCACGATTGCCCGCCGAGCCCATGAGCCAGTCTGAAGTCATCGCCAAGTTGCAGACCATTTTCGACAACATCTTCCTGGAGCCGGTCGTGCTGACGCCGGCGACGACGGCGAAGGACGTGCCGGAATGGGATTCGCTGACGCACATTTCCCTCGTTGTGGCGGTGGAAAAGGCTTTTTCGGTTCGGTTTCGTGTCGGCGAAGTAGAGAAGACGAAGAACGTCGGCGAGTTTGCCGATCTCATTCTCAAGCGGACGCAGGAACCGTAATGCGTCCGGCTTTTTCGTCCGTAAAATCCGCAGCGGCATTTACCCTGTTGCTGCTCGTTTTGCTCTCTTTGCCGGTTGTAGGAAGCCGCTTACTTCCTCCCCGGGAACAATCCTATGCCACGCTAGGCTGGGGCAGCGGACCTTATCCCTACCTTCAGCAGCAAATATTTGAAGAAAAGGGGGACATCAACGTCGCCTTCATGGGGTCTTCACATATTCTGCACTGCCTAGATGCCCGCCGCGTTCAGGATGAACTTTCGAAAAAACTGGGGCGTCCGTCCACGGTTCGAGTGCTAGGCTGGGGTGGAGCCGGTTTCGATGCCCTCTATTTTGTCGCCAAAGATCTCCTCGAACATCGCAAGGTAGGGACACTAGTGCTTTACGACGATCACAACGGGACCTACCGCAACGACAAGAGCCCGATTTGGTTTCGTTTTGACGACGATGCGAAACTGCGCGGGCTCCCGTTCAGGGACCACGCCCATTTTTACTTCGCTGCGCTCGTCGGCATGCCCAAAAACCTTTTGGGAACGTTGCGTTCGCCACTCGCTGCCGATCTGGATATCGCCAATTATTGGCAAACACATTATGGTTCGCCAAAGCTGCAAACCACCTTGGGGTCGACGACCTCCGCTTTGCAGTTCACCGAAATCGACGCTGATCCTTCACTTCCTTTTCAGGCTTTCACACCTCATACGGGCGCAACTTCGGCCGACGCCCGCATTTACTCGCCTGCCACCAAGGACGATTTCCAATTTGGCTCGGCTCCCATACTACCTTGGGAAGCACACTTCATACATCTCCTCGCGGAGATGGCAAAACAGCACGGGACGCAGCTGGTTTTGATGCACATCCCCGTGCTCGAGGACATTCGTCAGTCCCGGATCGAAGAACGGGCCTTTTGGCCGGATTATTTCGGTTCCGACCTGGCGATGATCGGGATTCCGCCGGCAAAGATGTTTGCTGGACTTAGTGATGCCGAAGTGCACCGGTTGTTTTTTAATCCGAGCCACTTGAACAAGAACGGCCAAGCCTACTTTACTTCATTGATATTGCCCGACCTGCTGCAACTCTGTGAACCTCCACCCACTCATTGAACGGGGCCTTTACACCCTGCTCATTATCCTTTCCCTCGCCGCCTTGTTTCTGGTGCTGAACGCGCCGGCCAATATTTTCAATTCCCAGGTGGTCTATCAGGGCTTCTAAGCATGGCGCCTATCTTCCTGATTGCCGGGTTATTCATCTATATCTTCGCTTGCCGCGCCGCCATGCGTTCGCTTGCAGGTCCGCCCCGCGAGGCGGTGATGGCAGTATTGAATGTCAGTGGCCTTTATCTCTTCCTTTTCAAAGGGCACAATGAGAACTATCTCGCCAGGTTTGTTTTGTACCTGCTTCTCGTCGGATTTCAGTATGCTGTGCTCCGATTGTTCGCGACTCGGAAAGGGTGGCTGCCGTGGCTGGCATTTTTCACCCCAATCGCGGCGCTGATCGTCGTACGTTATATTCCCGGGCCGGCCTATGTTGCTTTGGGCCATGCCTTGAAAAAGAACTGGAGGGGCGCCCCCGACATGGTCGGAATATCCTATCTGGCATTCCGCTGCAGCCGGTTGGTTTTGGAAGTGCGAAATGGCGCGGTCAAAACTCCCAGCTTCCTGCAATATCTCCATTTCTCGTTCTTCCTGCCCACCATGCCGGTCGGGCCAATCAATTCCTACGAGAACTATCGGCGGGGATTTGAAGAAACTCCATACGCGGTTCCGGTGGGCCGTGCGGCGCTCCGGATTTTGGTGGGTGCCGTCAAATATCTGTTTCTCGGCAATCTCTGCAATCAGTTGGGCTATGCCAACCTGCTTCTGAATGATCATCCGCATCAATGGATCGACCTGCCAGTGGCGATGCTCTTCTATTATCTCTACCTCTATTGTAACTTCTCCGGCTTCTGCGACATAGCGATTGGAGCCGCTGCGTTGATTGGCATACCCGTGCCCGAAAATTTTGAGAATCCGTTCGCGGCACGCAATATCAGGGATTTTTGGAACCGCTGGCACATCACGCTCTCGCTGTACATGCGTGATGTCGTCTTCGCGCCGCTCTCCAAGTATCTGGTCCGGGTGACTGGTCCGGCTTTCGCTGACCATGCCATCGCCATCACAATCGCGATCGTGTTTCTGCTCGTGGGAATTTGGCATGGGCTGGGCTGGAATTTCGTCGCGTACGGTGCAGTCCATGCCCTCGGCGTAGTGGCGAATCACTATTACACGATCTGGCTGAAGAAACGGCTCGGCCGGGACCGTTTCAAAGCATACAACGCAAATCCGTGGATCAGGGCGGTGGCTGTAGTGCTCACCTTCTGTTATTGCGCTGCTTCGCTGATTTTCTTCGCCAATACGTTTCCGCAGATCCACCAGATTCTTTCCATGTTACGCTGAAGCCGTTGCTGCTCCACTGTTCGAGAATCTGTATGAATAACGCCCATCTTCGATTTCACCATTTCGGGCTTGCTGTCCGGCATCCGAATTCAGCGAAGCAATTCCTTTCGGCGCTTGGCTACGAGTTTGGGACGCCCGTCTTCGACCCGGGCCAAAATGTGAATCTCGCCATGTGCGTTCACGCCGTAGAGCCAGCTGTCGAAGTGATCTGGCCCGGAGAAAATCCTGGCCCGTTGGATAAGCTCAACGCGCGGCACGCTTCCGGCATCGTCTATCACGTGTGCTACGAAACGGACAATCTTTCAGCCGCCCTTGAGCAGCTGGCCGCGAGTGGCTTGAATCCGATTTGCATTTCCCAGCCAAGGCCCGCGCCGCTCTTTGGCGGTTGCCCCGTCTCATTTTATAATATTGTGGGCATAGGGTTGATTGAAATCGTGGAGACAAATGTCCGTCCGGCTGCGTGACTTTCGATAATGCCCAGGTCAATCCCAGCCGCCTCGAAGCGATCAAGGATCTAACCGTGTCTAAGAGTAGACCCTCCAAGCAGGCTCATTGGCTGGACCGCTGGCATGTCAATCCCAGCCTCAATCGCGACTACGACTTCATTGACGGGTTGCGCGGGATTGCCATTTTGATGGTGATTGTGGGTCATCACGTCTACACCAATCCGGATTCCGGTTGGCTGGTGCGTTTCGTTGGGGCGATCTCCGGCGCGGGAGGACACGGCGTTACGCTCTTCTTCTCACTGTCGGGGTTTCTCATCTCCTGGCCATTTTGGAAACGGAAATTCGGCGGATCCGAGCGTGTGGTTCCACCCGGTTATGGAGCGCGTCGATTTTGGAAAATATATCCACCCCTTGCCCTTTCGGTGGTGCTCCTAACGCCGCTCTATGTGTACATGACCAAGGATTGGTCCTATGTCCCAATCGCGGCAAAATGGCTCGCGGGCATTCCATTTCTATTTCCGGTCAGCGGCAAGTTGAACCCGGTTATGTGGACGCTGGTCGTCGAGGTGCAATTTTATATCACCTTGCCGCTGGTGTTTCTCTTTCTCAAGAAGGCGCTGCCAACCACGTGTTTGTGGCTCATCCCCTCGGCTTTTTTTGTCATTCCAACGATCACACACGCCGTGACTGGCGGCGTCGCTAGCTTCTTTCCCGAAATCGATGCGCACTACCCGTGCCCATTGGATGCATTTGCCTTGGGGATCTTGATGGCCGGGCTGGAAAACGCCGGCTGCCTGACGAAGCGATGGGCGCGCCTTGGGCTCCAGGGATTTATCGTTTGGATTGCCTGTTTGCTGGTGACCGCGTGGGCTACCGCTCAAGGTACGCTTGAAGGGATTGGAGATATTATTCGGCTCGCGGAGATCATCGGCTCTGGCTGTTTGCTATGCTACGTAGCCGATCCGAAGCATCCGATCGCTACGCTGCTTTCGGCGCCATGGCTCCGTTGGTGTGGGATTATCAGCTATGAATGGTACCTCTTCCACCAGCCAATCACTCTGACCGCACGGAGCATTGCTGGGAAAACTGGCGGATCCGTCGTGAAGTACGCGGCCGTTTTGTTCATTCCGCTCTTATTGGGCCTCGCTTTGTCGGCTATCGTTTATCGATGGTTCTCGCTGCCAATTTTGAAATACGGTCGCGGCCAGGCGAAAGCCAATCCCGCGCCCGGCGACAAGTCACTGTCGCAGGGCGCCGCTTGAGGCGTCGCAACCTTTTGTTACACGATGCCAGAGAGCAGCAACCTCCAGAGCGGGTAATGCCTCGGCTGGTTCTCTCAAATCCAGTTGATGCCTGCGTGAAACCGCGGTTTCGGCTGAAGAAAACAATTGAAATAGACTATTTTGCATTATGCGTGCCAATTCCATAAGACAGTGGGAAGTCCTGAGCAGCACCGGAAGTCACTTTGACGTGCTGGACGGGATTCGCGGGGTGGCGATCCTCATGGTTGTTGCATTCCACGCATTTTATACCAACCCAGAATCTGGAGCGATCGTTCAAGCGATTGGCGGGCTTATTGGAACCGGTTGGATCGGTGTTCCGATCTTCTTCGTACTTTCAGGATTCCTGATCTCATATCCATTCTTCCGAGAACGGGCGGCGAACCACCTGTTTTGGTATCAGCCTGGGTATGTGAAAAGAAGGGTTGGTAAGATCGTGCCGCCGTATTATCTATCTATTGCCATTTTTCTCGTATACTATGTCGCTCGTTTTTGGGGTAGAGCATATGTCTATACTGCCTTACAGTGGGCTGTCGGTTTGCCCAATTTCTTTCCGGCACCCAGATACTTTAATGGCTCGTATTGGAGCCTGGTTGTCGAGGTGCACTTCTATGTCATTCTTCCCGGGTTGTTTCTCCTCACGAAAGGGTTGAAACCGCGGCACTGCGCGGCAGTCATGTTTTTTATACTTTTCCTGGTGCCGCTGATTGCCCGGCAGCTTACCTGGCCCCAGCCAGAGACTCCGAAAGGCGATATCTTGTTTATGATGGCCCGGTTTCCCTGTCAGCTCGATTTCTTTGCGTGGGGAGTACTATTTTCGGGAGTTTTCGTTTCGCTCTCTTCGATTCGCCAGGAAATTCAGGCCTTAAGTCTTTTTGGTTATGCTGGTCTCGTATTGTTGGCGGCGAGTCTTGGTTTTTGGAGATATTGGTCTTTATCGTTCGATATACAGGACCATCCTGCCCGTTGGAGTACGGAAGTATTTCACTTGTTGCCGAGCGCGGCTACATTTCTGATGCTGTTTTTTGTGTTTGACCCCAAATGCTTTGGGGCGCGCATTCTATCTCATCCGTGGCTCCGGTTTATTGGCATCGTCAGTTACGAATGGTTTTTGTTCCATCAGCCGGTGGTCAGCCTGTTCCACGAAATATTTGGGAAACAACGCGGAAGTGTTGGTTTCTATTTCCTAACCGTGATTGCCCCGCTTGCTTTGACTTTCTGCTTCTCCGTCTTCGTTTATCGGTATTTTTCGCTCCCCATCATGAATTGGGTCCGGGGCAAACGCCGTGGAAACGCATCGTGAAGGGGGAGGCTTTATCACACTTCAACCCAAGGAAGGTTCGCTACTGACGGCCAGCGATGCTTCATGCCCCAGACTACCTTTGGATGCCGGAAACAGCCGGCTGCCGGTTGCTCGGGAATTAATCTATCTGCCAAGCCTGTTTTGATAAAAAACGCGTTGTAACCAGAACGGTTGCAACCGACGAATCTGTACCCTTTGCGTCGCCCAAGTTTTATAAATGCCTGCAACGAAGCGCCGCAGAAATTGGGGAGCCCGTCGGTTGTCGGGTACTTTCGAGCATCAAAGTCATCGGCATAAGGCACAGTCAAAGCCCTATCCGGGCCGATGATATCTTGATATTCAACAACGATGACACGGGGGGTGATGACCTCAATGGCATCCCAAATCCAGTAGTCCATTCCGTCTAGATCGATGGATAGCAAATCGATTTCTCCTTCGACCTCATTTTGCCGGATTAGTTCATTAACATTGCTTTTTTGTATCCAGGCACACACGAGTTTCGGAGGATAAACAAACGTCGCCTTGTGATTGCGGTAATGTGCTGTGCCGCGTTGAACCAACTCCGCATTGCCGTCGAAGAGCAAGCCATTCCATCCATGGTTCACGATGAGATTGGCGGCGTTGCATTCAATTCCGTCACCGGCGCAAATTTCCACGCATTGTTTGTTGGTGGAACCAATTACGGAAAAGATAAAGAGCAAGATGCCGTCCTCGTCCGTCTGTGAAAATACTTTGAATCCCGTATCCGAGATGGCCGGCAACGCGATGCCGGTGGCAACCTGCTGGCGGTATATCATCGACAGAGACAACTGCGAAGCGGCGTCTGGGGGCTGATAGTCGCGCAGAATACTGAGTGTCGGACGATTGAAGGATTCTCTTACCCGAACGTAGAAGTCCCGGAGTTGCCGCATCTTCATTATTTCCTTTTTATTTTGAATTGGACTTCTGGCCGGATTGGTTCGCTTTTGCTCATGTTAAGCAGGTGCGTTCGTTGCGGAATTTGATCCAATGGCTGCTGGTCAAACATTCTTCCAATAGCAGATGGGAGTGCCAACAATCCGACGGATGTCACGTCCCATATGTCTCCATTCCGCGATAAATTTCAGAACTCCGGGGTGGCTCTCATCGCAATCGTGCCAAAGAAAGACTCCTTTTCCGCCACAGAGGTCAAAACACTTTTCGGAGTCACTTTTACAATACTCATAAGTGTGAGCGCCATCGATGAAGAAGAACGTGGGGTGTCCCGCCTGGCGAAAATCCCAGGTCGCTGTATCGCCAAAGTGCTGTTTGATTCGAGTTGCACAAGGCCGCGACTTGAACTCCCGGCCGACAACCCGGCGTGAGATCAGATGAAAGTCGTCTTTGGGAAGGTCTTTCACCGGGTCGAGATCCACCGAAAAGTCCTCAGGCAAATCCACCGTATGGATGGTCGAAGTTTCGAGGTTTTCCGCTATCTGCCGCGTGGTATGGCCCATGAATGTCCCGATTTCCAACACTTCACTTGGCGCTTCTGCCACGAGAATGGATAGTAATGCCATGGCTTGGTCGCTCGGCAGCATGCCGTCCTCGTAACGTTGTACGGATAACTTGATGACCGGCGCGCGGTTGCCGAGGACATCATCTAATTGGATGATCGGAATATCCAGGGACGAATCAGCAGCAGTTTGTCGAGCCGCGGAAAAGGCTCTTTTGCATGCTGAAATAAATCTGTGGAGATTTCCGGAAGAAAGATGGGCAAGCGAAATGAGGTTGAATCCGAGCAGCGCTTTTAGGAGCGATTTCATGAAGATATGGTGGGTAAGCCAAGGGGTCTCTTGACGAATGTCGGAAGACTTTCCTAGACCCAGTAAAAAGTGGAGCGAATTCGTGCCGGTTGACCATCACTGCGCCCGCACTTGCTGCTTTCGACATAAGAAGAGGATTCGGAAGGCACTCAGGCAAGACGTTTGCCATCGCCGCGTCCCGGTTGCATATTCACGGAATGGCATCCAACGACCGCTCCATTTTCGCCACGCTCAGCAGGCATGGATCGGCGCTCGCCTTTGTGTTGAGATCGATATTGCCAATCATTTTCCAGACTGGCCGCCGCCCGGTCCTCTTTTCGCGATGGAGTGGCATGGGAGACATTATTTGTACGGTCCCGGCGGCACTGGAACTTAAAAAGCGGCATCCCGGAGCCACTTTTATTTACAATTGTAACCCAGATTTTACCGCAGTGCCGAAACTGGCCCGTGTGGCGGATCGGTGCACTCATTTCCAGCATATCGGATTAGTGGGGTACTGGTACGCCTTTCTATTTGCCGGCTTCTACCATTTCGCACATGGCGATGACCGGCCCGGCGAGATCAGCAAGGACTGTATGGTGGCGGAGTTCTGCGAGCAGTTTGGCATTCCGGTGCAACAAGAGCATCCTCGCATTGAAATAGGTTCCGAAGCACTGGAGCGTGCGCGGGGTTTGGTGAGGCAGAGCGGACTTGAACCGGAAGAGTTGATCATCATCCATCCGGGGCGATCATGGCCGGTGAAGGAGTGGCCGATGGAAAACTGGCGTGAGTTGGTTTCGAGCCTTCGGCGGCAGGGATATACCGATATCGCCCAGGTCGGCGTGGGTCGGTACGCGAATTTTGGCGATGTGGATCTGGCTGTGGTGCCGGGGGTTGTCTCATGGGTGGACAAACTTTCCCTGGAGGACACATTCGCCGTGATCGCGCTCGCGAAGCTGCACATCGGAATCGATTCAGGCCCGCTGCACATCGCAGTGGCAGTCGGCACGCCGGCGGTGGGAATCTTCGGAATGACTCTCCCGAATCGATGCTTTTCTGAACGGATCAGCGAGTCTTTCGTTAGGAGCAGCGTAGAGTGTCGAGGTTGTTATCACCGGCTGCCTCGTGTGGATTGGGTGACGTCCTGCCCAAACGATATCCGCTGCATGAAAACGCTTTCGGTGGACGAGGTTTTGGGCGCTTGCCTCAAGGCATTGAAGGCAGTTCCTCATTCCCTTCAGTTGTCCTGAACCCGAGTTCCGCGTCACCGAAGCAGACCCAATGCCCCTTCGTAAAGCCCGCTGCGTTGGCCCCCCGGGCTGTCTGGACTTGACTGAACCGGAATATTCCCATTCGTTCTGCCGCTCCGCCACCTCAACCCGCGCGCTTTCATGTTCATTATTTTAAAACTGAGCCACGAGTCGACCCGTGATCGTCCCGTAACTCCCGCCGTGGGCGAAGAAGCCGCGTCCAAAAGCCAAATCGCATTCGAATGAGCCGGCTCGTCATCGACGCGGAACACGCGGACTCCGCCTATTGGTCCGATTTGTGGCGTTTTCGAGAGCTCTTCGTTTTTCTTTCCTGGAGAGATATTTTGGTGCGGTACAAGCAGACCGTTATCGGCCTGCTCTGGGCAGTGCTGAGGCCCTTCCTCACCATGGTTGTGTTCACCGTCGTCTTTGGCCGCCTGGCGAAAATGCCTTCCGGCGGGATCCCCTATCCGGTGCTCGTTTACGCGGCGATGCTGCCGTGGCAGTTTTTTTCATCCGCTCTGGCCGAAGGCAGCAACAGCCTGATCACGAATGCGAATTTGCTCAGCAAGATCTACTTTCCGCGCCTGATCGTTCCGGCCAGCTCGGTAATCGTCTGTTTTGTCGACTTCGCCATATCCGCTGTGATCCTCGCTGGATTGATGGTTTGGTATCATGTGATGCCGACCTGGCGGTTGCTCGCGTTGCCGGCTTTCACCGTGCTCTGCCTTTTTGCGGCATTTGGACCGTGCCTCCTGCTTTCAGCGTTGAACGTCAAATTTCGCGATTTCCGCTACATCATTCCCTTTATCGTTCAGTTTGGACTCTACCTTTCCCCCGTCGGCTTCAGCAGTGAAATCGTCCGGGCAAGATATGGCGAAGTCGTATACCAGCTCTATGCATTGAATCCGATGGTCGGAATCATTGAAGGATTCCGCTGGTGCATCGGTGGAGATGCCGCATCCACGCTCGACTGGCGAATGCTTGGGGTATCGCTGCTCGTTGTCGTCGTGATTGCGATTGCCGGCCTGCGGTATTTCCGGGCTACCGAGGAATCGTTTGCGGACATTATTTAGCTTATGAGCGCAGCGATCCGCGTCGAAAATCTTGGGAAAAAATATCTCTTGCGGCATCAAAGTGGCCGCCCGCGCTATGTGGCGCTGCGCGATGTTCTCGCGGGCCAAATCAAGGCCGCTTTCCGGCGGAGGGAAACGAATGGCGAAACGCAAGAAGAGTTCTGGGCGCTTAAAGACGTTTCCTTTGATATCAAGCATGGCGAAGCAGTTGCTGTCATTGGCCGTAACGGCGCCGGGAAGTCTACGTTGCTCAAGCTATTGAGCCGGATCACCCGGCCCAGCCATGGCCGAATTGAAGTGACGAGCCAGCTTGCCAGTCTTTTGGAAGTAGGCACCGGCTTTCACCCTGAGCTTACCGGCAGGGAAAACATCTATCTCAACGGAGCGATCCTCGGGATGGGGCGCACGGAAATCAGCCGAAAGTTCGACGAAATTGTGGCGTTTGCTGAAGTGGAGAAATTTCTCGATACGCCGGTCAAACATTTTTCGAGCGGCATGTATACGAGGCTGGCATTTGCCGTGGCGGCGCATCTCGATCCCGAGCTGCTCATTGTCGATGAGGTCCTGGCCGTTGGTGATGCCCAGTTCCAGCAGAAGTGCCTTCAAAAAATGGAGGGATTGTCCCACGACAGCGGCCGTACAGTAATCTTTGTCAGCCACAATATGGCGGCGGTCCGCAGCCTTTGTTCGCGCGGGATCGTCCTTGGGCAAGGTTCCGTCGTCTATGACGGGCCGGTCGAGGGCGCCGTGAAAGCGTATCTGGAATCATGGAACGCGACGCAGACTGAACTGGCCAAATTGCCCAGGCGCGGAAATGGCCTGGCCCAATTTACGAGTTTCGGAATTACCGACGAAGACGGCAAGCCGTTGGCCATCGCCATGTCCGGCCAAACCATCCGGATGGTTTTTGGATATGAAAACCGCAGCGGCCGCGTCTTGAATCGTGTCAATGTCGGCTTCGGAATTCACGGAATTTATGGCGAACGGCTCTCAGTCTTGTATTCCAGCCACGAGAATCACCTTTTTACCATCGAGCCGGGCTCCGGAACTTTTGTCTGCACGCTTCGCCGCCTTCCGTTGAATCCGGGACGATATAGCGTCTACCCAAGGATCGAGGTCGGGGAAGACGAAGCGGATTTCCCGCAGATGGCGGTGGGCTTTGTCGAAGTGAGCGAGGGAGATTTCTACGGAACGGGCCGGGTCCTGACCGACAAAGGAGAATGTCCCTTCCTGTTGGATGCGACCTGGAAATAAGCGCTTGGATGACTTTGTGCTGATCACCACCACCCCACTCCTATGTTGAATATCGGACTAATTGGATGCGGAGCCGTGACCGAACGGTCCCACATTCCGGCACTCCTTGCCGCCAATACGCGGGCACGGATTACCGCCGCGGTGGATCGCAATCTCGCGCGTGCGGAACTCGTGGCCGGATTGTGCGGAGCGAAAGCATTTTCGGAGGTCGGAGATGCGCTTCCGTATTTCGACGCCGCGATCGTCGCCCTTCCGCATTTCCTTCATGCTCCTGAGAGCGTGCCACTGTTGGAAGCCGGAAAGCATGTATTAGTTGAGAAGCCGATGGCCCTGACGGGCCAGGAATGCGACGCGATGATTCGCGCGGCCAAGCAGACGGGAGCGGTGCTGTGCGTCGGCCATATGCGCAGGTTTTGCCCCGCGGTTGCCGCGGCCAAGCGTATTCTTTCCGGGGGTGGCATCGGAAAAATCGTCCGATGGAGTATCCTCGAAGGCCGGATTTATGATTGGCCGGTGACTTCTGATTTTTTCTTTCGCCGCGAAACAGCTGGAGGCGGTGTCCTTATGGACACCGGCGCTCACGTGCTTGATATGTTGGTCTGGTTCTTCGGCCCGGTAAAAGAATTCACTTACTTCGACGACTCGTTTGGCGGAGTCGAAGCAGATTGCGAGATGCACATGACCATGACGGACGGCGGCAAAGGGTATGTGGAGCTGAGCCGCACCCGTAATTTACCAGGAATCCTGGAGGTCGAAGGCACGGACGGACAGCTGCTTCTCGACTTTTCATCGAACCGTTGTGTGCTGAACCTCTCGCCATTTCTTGGAAAAGCGCCTCTCACCATTACCAGTGACTATTCAGCCGCCGGAGAGAACCTGGCTGCGGCGATGTTTTCTTTCCAATTGGCTGACTGGCTCAGCGCGATCGAAGAGTGCCGTGACCCAATCGTAACGGCGGAGGAGGCTCGGAAGGTAGTGGATCTGATGGAAAGCTGTTATGCCCGACGTAAACCGCTCCAGAAACCCTGGATCTCAATTAAAACGGAGGGAACCCCATGAATCTTCGCGGACGAAAAATCTTTGTAACTGGTGCGACCGGGTTCATCGGTGGACGATTGGTCGAGAAGCTCATCCTTGAGGAAGGGGCGGACGTCGTGGCGCTGGTGAGGAACTTCAAAAGCGCTTCGCGCCTGGCGCGGTTTCCGGTTAAAATGATAGGTGGCGATGTCCTTGACGAGGCCTGTCTGGCAAAGGCCATGGACGGTTGCTCCGCCGTTATTCATTGTGCGGTGGATGGGTCCGGCACACCCGAACAGAATCGTCGCGTCTCCGTGGAAGGGGCGCGCAATATCTGCCAGGCGGCCAAAAAGCTCGGTGTTCAACGGATGGTTCATCTCAGCACGATCTCCGTCTATGGCCGTACGGCTCCCGGGGTGCTGGATGAGTTGGCGCCGAAAAGCCCGCACCCGGATCCATACGGCATGGTCAAACTCGAGGCGGAAAACGTCGTGCTCGATTTCGCAAAGAGTGGTGTGCCCTGCACGGTACTGCAGCCAACCGTCGTCTACGGGCCGTGGTCGCATTGGACCGTTTCAACTGCCCAACTGTTGGGAACTGGAAAGGTGATTCTGCCCGACAATGGCGAGGGGCGATGCAACGCGGTTTATGTGGACGACGTCGCAAATGCGATATTTTGCGCCTGCCGTTCTACTCAGTCGATCCCGGGGCCTTACTTGATCTCAGCGGAAGCGTCCGTGGCGTGGGCCGATTACTACCGCGCCTATATGCCTTGGATTCCGGAAAGCAGTATCGAAGGAGAACCGTTCGAAAAAATGGAGAAGAAGTTTGCCCGGCAACAATTGATCGGATCTATCGCCCCAACGTTTTTTTCGGACTCTGTCCGTCTGAAAATCAGCAAAATGATACGAAAATTTCCGTCGATCTGGCAGGCGTACAATGCTGGCCGCGGAAAGAACACGGAACGTGATGCGAGCGGTCTCTTGAGGGCGTTCCCGTTGATTAAGCCAGATCCAAATCGTCACGTCAGCCCTCCACAAGGAAATATCCGGTTTATGGCGCTCCGCTCCGATGCTTCCATTAAAAAGGCGCAGGACGAACTTGGCTACCAGCCGCAATTTGATCTCGCCCGGGCGATGCAACAAGTCGGTCCGTGGCTGCAATGGGCGGGGTTCGCACCGCGCTGAGACCGCGAAATCTAAGTCGTCTGTCGATCCGTGGATTCAGCCGGTCGCATGTCACCGGCTGAATCAGACTTCGTCCGAAGATATTCCATGGCCGCGAGGTAGCCCCTCTCGTGGCCGCGGCGGTGCGCTTTTTGGAGCTCGACCTGTTCGCGTGGAATTTTCTTCAGCCAACGATGGACGAAATACCTCAGCGTGCTCATCGCCGAGACTCGCGGTGGTGGATCGATCGGGAGGCCGCGCATCGCGCGAAATATCTGGAGAGAATAGGCGTCTCCTTCCGCGTGGCGTACGAAATAGTCGAGTGTCAGCCGGCTCGCGGGAACGAGATGGCTCAGGCGCAATTTTGTCGTGCGGCCCGCTCCCAGGCCGAGGTCCATCGCGCAATGGGCGATCTCCACATCTTCGTATCCCACGAGTGTGGTTCCGGTGCGGCCCAATGTCCGGCTTTTTCGGTTACGATTGCATCGGTCGGAGAAAAAGAGAGCAACGCTCCGGCGCACACACATTCCCGCTCCCACTGGAGTCGTCGCGAATCCCTCGCGAAGATTGCTCCATACGTCCGTTTTTACTTCGATCGAAGTCAATCGCCAGACCTCGATGCCGACCCATGTTGGCAGTGGAGTTTCAAACTCGGGAATGCTGCTTCCGCCCCAGACTCCAACGAATGGCCATTCGCATCCCACTTGGAATGCTCGTTCCAGATAGTTCTCAGCGAGGACGGTGTCGTCGTCGACAAAGACGAGGAGATCGGCGACCGATTCCTTGATTCCGCGCAACCGGGCCGGGGTCAGACCGAGATCGTCTTCCCGGATATGGCGTCCCTGCGGATGCCAGGAGAGATCGAAACGGCCTTCCAGCGGGGACTGTGAACCGTTGTCGACTAGCAGCAGTTCCCACTCGGAAAATGGCATCGTCTGCCGGCGCAGGCCGTCCAGTACACGCTGGAGATATTCGGCCCGCGGATTATGAGCACAGAGGATGACGGAAATCTTGGGCATTTTGTTGCGGTGCGGTGAATGTTTCCGCCGAACTGATGGGGCGGGCGGAGCGGTGCATCATGCTGATGCCGGAGGTCGCGTCAACCCTTCCAAATGCCGGGCGCAAATCTGGAAGATGGCCCCAGGGCTGCAATGCAGCTGCGGGTCACTCTTTACGTTCGCTATCGTGCATTTTGAGTGGTTCCGTCCGGTCGTTCGAAATCCCCTGGCATGCCTCTGATCTCCATCCCCCCTTACGCCAGTCTCATTAAATCCGAAACAATCGGGGCGACAGGATTCGAACCTGCGACCTCCTGGTCCCAAACCAGGCGCTCTACCAAGCTAAGCTACACCCCGGATGATTGTTTTTCCCCTTGCGGGAGGTGCACTATGCCCTTGCCTGGCGGTTGCGCAAGCTGAAATACCGGCATTTGCGCAAGCTCTTCGCGCTTGCTCCGGTGCCGGTCGATTCTACGCCTTGAGTCGTACCGGGGCGACTTTCCCTTTTTCCCTTCGCAGGCAGGCACTAAGCTCGCCTCATCGCAACCCTGTGCAGACGATCTTCCAACGCTATTTTCGAGGCCTGTCAGCCGCCTGGCTGGTGCTATTCGTCTCGCTTGGAGCGGTCGCGGTGGCGTTTTGGAAGGTGCATGCCAGCGCCGTGTGGCGGGATCACCGGCGTTTCGACCAGGAAGTCGCGACGGCGGGCGAGGAGTTGAAATCCCGGATCACGCGGTACGAAGAGCTGGTGGAATTGCTCCGCCGGCAGATCGAGGCCTACGACGATCTTACGGTGCAGGATTGGCATCGCATCGCCGGGAGCATCGAGTGGCTGCGCAATTATCCCCTGCTCTCCGGCGTGGGGTATGCCGACGCCGTGAATGGGAAAACTCCGGTGCGTTTCATCGAATCGCGCGTCGCGGGCTTTGAAACACCGGAAGACGCCGATCTCATGGACGAGCCAGCGTGGCGCGTCGCTATCGAAAAGGCGCGCGAAACGGGGCGTCCGGAGTCGTGTCCGGGCCTTGATTTCCGGCCGCTGAGCAAGGAGTCGAGCATCGCGATCTTTGGAGCGGTCTTCCGGAAAGGCAAAGCCCGCACGCCGGAGATCAAGCCAGCCTTGAGGGGGTACGTGATGGTTTCGCTGGATACCGAAGGTTTGCTCCGCGAAAAGCCGCTCGCCGTCGCGAGCTGTATGCTGCGGATGGAGCCGTTGGATTCGGCGGAGCCGCAACCGGTTGCGCAAAAGGATGCGTTGAACCGGGTGATGAGCATGAGCGCGCTCGGGCACACGTGGAATGTGCGTTTCACGCCGGGGAAGGCATTCATCCGCGATTCTCAAGCACCTCTTCCCTGGTGGGTCCTGGCGGGTGGCGTGGCCGTGAGCGGGCTGCTCTTTGTCATCGTCTGGAATCAGATGCGTCTTCGGCTCAAGGAGCGCGCCTTGAATATCCAGCTCGAGAGGCGCATCGGGGAACGGACCGCGGAATTGCGCACCGCGAATCTCCGTCTTGAGCAGGCCGTGGAGCGGGAACACGAGTTGAGCATCCTGAAGAGCAACTTCATTTCGATGGTCTCGCATGAGCTGCGCAATCCGCTCGGCATCATCCTGTCCTCCTCGCAGATCCTCGAGCGTTACCGCGACCGGCTTTCCCCGGAAAAGCGCGACAGCCAGCTTTCCGCGATCCAGCACGCTGTTTATCGCATCACCGCGCTCACGGAGGAGGTGCTGCTCTTCGGCCGTTTTGAAGCAGGCCGGGTGGAAGTGCAGCGCGCACCGGTGAATCTCCGCGCCTTTTGCCTGACGATCGTTGACGAGGTACTCTCCGCGACGAGCCAGCGATGCCCGATCGAGCTCCAGATCGAAGGCGAATTTGCCGAGGCGAGGCTCGACGAAAAGTTGATGCGCCACGTGCTGACGAATCTCCTGCAAAACGCAGTGAAGTTTTCAGAGTCGGGCTCGCCCGTGGAACTCGATGTAAGCCGCGATGACGGCAGGGCGATTTTTCAGGTACGCGACCACGGCGTCGGTATTCCCGCCGCTGATCAGGCGCGCCTCTTTACCAGCTTCCACCGCAGTGAAAATGTCCGCCACCTGCCCGGCACCGGACTGGGGCTCGTGATCGTGAAGCGTTGTGTCGAGGCCCACGGCGGTCAGATCGAGATCTCCAGCATTGAAGGTTCCGGTACGACGGTCACGGTTCGCCTCCCGCTCAACCCTGCCGAATCCGCCGCTCCTTTGCTGCCATCCGGAAATCTCGACCCTGCTTCGAAATCGGCAGATACTTTACCCAGTCCAAATCCGCCGGCCCCTTCCACATGAAAACCAGAATCCTCCTCATCGAAGACGAACCGCAAATGCGGGAAAACCTGGAGACGATCCTCGATCTCGAAGGTTTCGAAGTGAGCACCGCCGCCAATGGACATGCCGGACTTGAGGCGGCGCGCAAGGAATTGCCGCACGTGATCCTCTGCGACATCACCATGCCGGGGCTCGACGGATACGAATTGCTGGCGGCGCTGCGCGCCGATCCGACGACGGCGACAATTCCTTTTCTCTTTCTCACCGCCAAAAGCCGCAAACCGGACATTCGTGCCGGGATGAATCTGGGCGCGGACGATTACCTGACCAAGCCCATCAGCGTTCCGGATCTGCTCGGAGCCATTCGCGCCAGGCTTAACCGGGCGAAGGAACAGCAGGCGGCCACAACGGTTCGTTCTCCGGAGGAACTGGAGGCGCTGGGTGGTCTCACGCCTCGCGAAGCGGAAGTGCTTTTCTGGGTGTCGCAGGGCAAGACCAACCCGGAGATCAGCATGATCCTCACCCTCAGTGTCGCGACCGTGAAAAAGCACGTGGAGCACATCTTCGAAAAAATCGGCGTGGAAAACCGGAGCGCGGCAATCTTGCGCGCCCTGGAGTTCTGTTCCACGCGCCGCGAAGGTGCGTCCGGGATGGCGAAGTAACGGTTGGTGATGAAGGACGGCTTTTTTAAACGCAAAGAGCACGGCGCGGCAAAGCCGCAACCAAATCTGCGCCTTCGTGAAAAGACGGTTTGGTTTTAACGCAAAGCCCGCGAAGGGCGCAAAGATTCGCAAAGATTTTGAGGAGGGCCTACGCTTCGCCGCGAGAAATCCAAAAAGCGAAAGCCGATGGGGATGCTCTTCTTTTCTCTGAATCTTTGCGTCCCTTAGCGACCTTCACGGCCTTTGCGTTAAAACGAAATCGTTCCTTTCAACAAGACGCAGGTTTGGTTGCGGCTTTGCCCGCGCCTTGTTCTTCCCGCCCTTTGCGTTTCCATTCACTCCCCGCATCCGCCGCGAAAGGCCCGCTCGAAACTTAAGTGCTTCCCCGGCTTACGGGGTGGCATCAACGAGGAGATTTCGAATGAAAACACTGCGTGTTCCCATGCTTTTTGCCGTCGCGTCCTTTGGGATGGTTTCCCTTTTAAAGGCCCAGGAGGTCTCGACCGGGATGCTCGAGTCCGTCAATCCGAAGCAGGATGTCGTGACCATGCGCTCGGACCAGACGCATCACGATTTGGTTTTTTACGGGCTGAATCGGGCCAATATTTTCACCGCCGACGGACATGACTTGAGTGTTCGTGATTTGGAGGAAGGGCAGCGCGTCACCATCCAGTACGCCGTTCGCAACCGGCGGTGGTACGTCAGCAAGGTCATTCTGTCCGAGCCGCGGCCGGTTTCGCGGAGCCGGGCTTTGACAGAAGAGGATCGCGCACGGATCCGGCAGCAAACCGAAGGCGACACCCGTACCCCGTCGGCTCCGACCACCGAACCGCCTCCACCTCAGCCGCCCATGCGGACGAACGGGCTCAATGCGACCCGGTATTCGCATCCGTGAGGTTGACGTAAGGAGGTGACAAGTCCCGCGGAAGAGTGGAAACTGGGCAGGCATTCGTGCCCAACCCTCACTTTCACACCTGTTTTTAATTTCCGCATATGGGACGCCAATGGCTCCTCGCCAAACGTGAAGTCAACGCCAAGAAGAAATCCGGCATCACCTCCAAGCTGGTGAAAGAAATCTCCGTAGCTGCAAAGCTCGGAGGCGCGGATACTGGAGGAAACGCGCGCCTCGCGGCGGCGGTCGAAAAGGCCAAGAAGGAAAGCGTTTCCCGCGATGTCATCGAACGCGCCATCAAGAAGGGCGCCGGCATCGGTGGCGAAAAGATGGTCATGGACCACGTCGTTTTCGAAGGATACGCGCCGCACAAGGTGCCGGTCATCGTCGAAGTGTTGACCGACAATAACAACCGCACGGCTCCGGAGATTCGTGTGCTCTTCAAGAAGGGCCAGCTTGGTTCGCCCGGCAGCAACAAGTTCCTTTTCGATCATGTCGGCATTGTGGAAGCACATCATGCCGATGCCGGAACGGACGTCGAAGCTGCAGCGATCGAAGCGGGGGCTCAGAATGTCGAGCCGTTGACCCATGCGGAAAACGACGACATCCCCGAGGGCCGCGCGGGTGCGCGGTTCCTGACCGAGCGCACCGATTTGCACACCGCGTCGCAATGGCTGACCCAAAACGGCTGGACGATTGTGACCAGTGAATTGGGGTATGTGCCCAAGCAATTCCCTGAGCTCTCCGAGCAGCAGCGTGAAGAGGCGGGTGAATTCCTGACCACGCTGGATGACCATGATGACGTCCACCGCGTCTGGGCCGCGCTGAAGTAAGGGCGAGCCTGGTTATCGCGGATGCTGAGGAATTGGGGGAATCGGGAAAACGTTCAATGCTCAACGTTCAACGAAGGGGACGTTTTGTTGCCATCACGCGTGGAATGGGAAATCCTTGGAAGTTGAACGTTGAGCGTTGAGCGTTGAGCGTTTTCCAATTCGGCCCGCAGCGCGCCTCTTACCGCATCTTCCTCACCAGCGGCCACGCCACCATCCACCCCAGGACGGTCTGAATCACCACCAGCACTTGAAAGTAAGTGCTTCGCCCGTCGAATTGATCCTTGATCCACCCGGCGGCGAGCGGACCGAGGGAGGCGATTACCCCGACCAGCGACCAATGGACGCCCATCGCCACGGTGCGTCCGGACGGCGTGGTGTGGGCTTGTGTCAGGCGTACCTGACAGATCCAGATCCCGGCACATACACCTCCCAGCAGGAGCGAAATCAGGCACATCACGAGCAGCGCAACGGGCGCGGCGGCTTCTCCCGGCAATGGAATCCTCCAGGTCACAGGGGCGACCGCGAGCCAGCCGAGCATAAGAATCGGCGCCACCGCCATGAGTCGCAGTGCGACCTGCTTTCCACCGACGCGATCGATCCAATGTCCGATCCGCGGCATCCAGATCACGGCCCCGATGCCCGACGCAATAAATAGCCACGAGGCCTGTGCGTACGTGGCGTGAAAAGCATCTCTGACGTACGTCATGGCGAAGAAGCCGGGCAGCCCCATCGTGTATCCCACCATGGCTTGGGCGCCGTTCCAGATGCCCATGCCCACCGTGAGCAAAAGAAAATCGCGATCGCGCAACGGCTTGATGATCTGTTGCCACACCGGTTCACCCGCCATGCGGGGGTGCATGGGCGGTTCGGTGACGGCGGTGTGGACGAGAATATCGCTGGCGCCGAAGATGGCCGCCGCGGCAAAGACCAATTGGAAACCGAGGAATTCGTGCGGAGGTTTGGAAAAGGTGTCGAGCAGGACTCCAAAGGCCAGCGCCGACAGGACCATTGACGCCGAGAGCACTCTCTGCCGCACACCCCAAAAGCGGCCGGCGCGTTCCGGCGGCAGCAGATCCGCCATCCAGCTCTGCCAGGGTCCGCTCCCGGCTTGGCCGAGGAAATTGCTCACGGCCAGCGCAATGATGATGGCGACAGGCCAGGTCTCTTTCTTCCCGGGCAGCAAGATGGGAAGCAGGGCTGGTATTCCCCAGAGCAGCCGATGCGTGAGCGACACAATCGCCCACCACGGTTTCCGGCGCCGGAGATACTCGACAAATAAAGTCGAAGGTAATTGGGCAAACATGGCCAGTTGCCAGGCAGCGGAGAGGAGGCCGAGCTGGAAGCCGGAGGCCTTGACCTCCTGCATCAAGAGCGGCAGTGGCATGCCGATCGCGACTGACATCCAGACCATTCCCAGCGCTCCGGCAATCACGTTCAGCCGCATGGACCGGGTCAGCTCGCGTTCGCTGATCGGTGGGCAACTGGAAGGCGGCGGTTCGAGGGTCGGGGTGGGCATGAAACGCGAGAATATCGGGCGCAGCACCGGATGTAGCGGCTGGAGTGCCCGCCGCCACCCGGAAAGCGAAGCAAACGTAAAATATCCGGATTTGCTTGTGAGCGAAGCCGGCGTCCGACAGAGTCCGGCCATGGTTCGTTCGCCTCGTTTCCCTGTTGTCGGCGCCAGTGTCCTCGGCTCGGCGCTGTTGTTATTGCAAAATAGCTGTGAGCGATTGGAAAAGCCCGCCCCGGGTGCGCCGTCGTCTGCTGCTCAACCCAGCGCACAGGCTTCCGCGGTTCCAACCAGCTTCGATGAAGTCACGGCCCAGCTCGATCACGGAGGTTCGCTCTATTTCTATCTGAGCACCCAGCAATTGCTCGCCGGACTCTCGGAACAACTCGCCTCTTTCGAAAGTCTCGTGCTGGCGGCTGATTCGAACCAGACACCGGAACAGCAGGCACAGGCAAAGAAGGGGTTCGATTTCCTGGTGGATCTCTTGAAGAACGGCGGGATCGAGCAAATGTCCGGGATGGGAGCGAGTTCGATCGCGATCGAACCGGATGTCTACCGCAACAAGCTCTTCTTCCATCATCCGCGCGGCCAGGGGAATGGCTTCCTGTGGTCGATCTTCGGCAAAACAGCCCATCCGCTCGATGGGCTGGATCTTCTGCCTTCGAAGACCGCCATGGCTTTCTCTTTCGACCTGGATCTGCCCCAGATCCTCGGGATCGTCCGGCAGGAGATCAACCGGTTAGGGAGCCCCGAAGAAAAGCAAGGCTTTGAAGAAGGTCTGGCGCAGGCTTCCACGACGCTCGGCATGCCGCTGGATCAGTTTCTCAATTCCCTGGGCGGTTCGATCGGCCTGGTTCTGACCCTCGATCCTTCGAAGCCGGTGACTCTGCCTCCGCCGCAGTCGGCATCGATTCCGACTCCTCAACTGGCGTTATTCCTCCCGGTGAAGGACGATCGGATTTTTCAACAAATCGATAAATCGCTGAGTGCGAACCCGCAAGTTGCAAGGGTGGAAGAGCCCGATCTGCATATGCGCTCGATGCCGCCGATGCCTGCGTTGCCCGGTCTGGCATTGAAAATGACCGTGGCTCAATCCAAAGGCATGCTCATCATCGCCTCTGACGATCAGATGGTTCGCGACATGCTCGCGGCGCGTGCTGGCAAGGGTGGATTCAAATCGACCCCTGAGTTTGCCAAGCTGGCGGCAGGCCTTCCCACGCAAGGCAATGGATTCCAGCTCTCCACCAAGGCGTTTTCGGAAGCGCTTCTCCAGTTTCAGCGTGAGGCGATGAAGAATCAGCCGACGATCCCGCCGCAGCAACTGGCCGTGATCGAGAAGCTCTTCGGCGGGGCGACACCGAGCGACAGCTATTCAGTCTCCTCCGCGATAGACAACGGCTGGCTGGCCGTTGGGAAGTCGAAATCCAGTGTTAGCATGGTGGCCGGTCCGGCGTTGGTCGTTCCCGCCATGATGGCGGCGATCGCGGTGCCTGCGTTCACCAGGGCACAGGAGCGAGCGAAGGAAGTACAACAACAGCGGCAGCAGTCGGCGCCTTCGCAGCAGCAGCACTAGTCTCATCGCAGAGCATATCAGTAAAGATCCGGCTGGCGTCATTTCGCGCGAAGCGCTAGCAGCATCGGGTTCGCACTAGTCAACGCCTGTGCGCCCTCGTTGCCTTGAATTCCGCCGATCTCTCCTCCTCTCGTCCCGCTCAGGTGAGCGAAGCAGTTCGTTCGCCCAGGCTCTGCGTTTTTGATTTCGATGGCACGCTTTCCTGGCTGCGGCACGGGTGGCCCGGGATGATGTGCGACGTATTTCGCGAGCATTTCCCACGGTTGCCCGGTGAATCCGGTGAGCAACTCGAGGCGCTCATGCTCGATGAAATCATCGCCCTGAATGGACAGCCATCGATCCGCCAATGCGAACGGCTCGCGGAAATGGTGCGAACCCGTGGCGGTCCGCATCTGGATCCGGAAACTAAGCGGGCAGAATTCCAGCATCGTCTCGATGAAGCAATCGTGCGCAGGACGGAGCGGATCCGCAGCGGGCAGGTTTCACGCGAAGACTATCTCATCGCGGGCGCGCGAGATTTTCTCGAGCAGGTGAGGCAATCCGGAATCACGCCTGCGATTCTTAGCTCCACCGTACAGGATCGTTTGGAAACAGAGGCTGCCTTGCTTGGCATCGATCATTATTTCGGCCGGCATATCTATGGCAGTTCTGGTGACCCGCTGAAATTTACCAAGCGCGCAGTCTTTGAGCGCCTGCTGCAGGAGGAAGAGATCACTGGCGCGGGCCTTCTCGCTTTTGGCGACGGACCCACGGAGATTCGTGATGCCACTGAACTCGGCGGCATTGCCATCGCCATTTGCAGTGACGAGGATCACAATGGGTCCGGCTTGCTCGATGAACGGAAGTCCGCCCAACTCCGTTCCGCGGGCGCGGTAGACGCACTGCCTGACTATCGCAACGCAGGCGCGTTGCTCGATCGCATCCTGGGCCGATGAAACCGCTCGATCTTTCCCGGCTGAAAGTCTTCCCGCTCGAGAAGCGCGACAGCCTTACTGGCGTGGAGGATCTACTCAGGAATCCCGACGTGGTGCCACCGGCGGCATCGGATGTGTGCGGGAAGATCATCGCGGATTGTGCGGAAAAGATTCGCGCCGCTCGGGAGCGCGGTGCTGCGGTCATGCTCATCTACGGCGCCCATCTGCTGCGCAATGGAGCGGCGCTGCTCATCGATCGATTGCTCGCGGGCGGATGGATCACCCACCTCGCGACGAATGGCGCCGGATCCATTCACGATTGGGAATATGCGTGGCTCGGGCGTTCCACCGAAAGCGTCGAGCGCGGAGTCGCGGCAGGCAATTTTGGAACGTGGGACGAAACCGGCCGCAACATCCATCTGGCGCTGCTGGTTGGCGGCTTGCGGGAGGAAGGGTATGGCACGGCCTTGGGACGCTTTATCTGCGAGGATGGTGCGGAATTGCCGAATCTTGCAGACCTTGCTGCAAGCATTCAGATCGCGCCGGCTGCTCCATTGACTCCCGCTCGGGCCGACTTGTTGCGCGCCATGCGCGAACATCGCCTTCGCTCCGGCCGCCATGCAGTGACGCACCGGTGGAAGCACGCCTCCATCCTCGCCCACGCTTTTCGTCACGGTGTTCCGATCACGGTTCATCCGGGGATCGGATACGATATTGTAGCCTGCCATCCGATGTTCGACGGCGCGGCAATTGGCCGTGCGGCGGATCTCGATTTTCGGAAATTCGCCGGATCCGTCGATGAACTCGATGGCGGCGTGGTGCTTTCGATCGGTTCGGCGATCATGGGCCCACAGGTCTTTGAGAAGAGCCTGAGCTGCGTGCACAATCTGCGCTTCCAGCAAGGCCGCCCGGTAGTGAGCGGCCATACCATCTATGTCGTGGATTTGCAGGATGGCGGCGGCTGGGATTGGACCACGGGCGAACCGCCAAAGACAAATCCCGCTTACTATCTGCGTTTCTGCAAGAGTTACTCGCGCATGGGAGGGACGATGCACTATGTCCAGCACGACAATGCTGCATTCGTTCACGCGCTTTGCCATGCTTTGTGTGGAGGAAAGCCGGCGGCGGATTGACCCAAGCAAGCGGCGTTTGCGGAGTTAATGCCATTGCACACGATCCCCATGAACACCGCCCGTTTTCAGGAAATCACCGGCCGATATCCCTCCCTTCGCATCGCCGTCGCGGGCGATTTCTGCCTCGACCGCTATCTGGAGATCGACAGTGCTCGCACGGAAACTTCGATCGAGACCGGGCTGCCCGTCTATAACGTCGTCAAAGTGCGCGCGCAGCCGGGAGCCGCCGGGACGATCCTCAACAATCTCGTCGCCCTTGGGATCGGCGAACTGCATCTCGTGGGCTTCTGTGGCGATGACGGCGAAGGTTACGAACTGCGGCGAGCCTTGCAGGCCAAGGCTGGCGTGCATCTCGAGCACTTTCAAACTTCCGATGAACGGCGCACGTTCACTTACTGCAAACCACTTATCATCGAGGAGGGACAGCCGCCGCGGGAGTTGAATCGCCTCGATTCCAAAAACTGGACGGCGACGCCCGAAGCTCTGGAAGCGAAGTTATGTGCAAGCATTGACGACCTGGCCCCGCAAGTGGATGCGATCATCCTGATGGACCAGGTGGATATGTGCGGCACGGGTGTCGTGACTCCGCGGGTGCGGGAAACCGCGGGCCACGCGTGTGAAAAGCATCCTCGTTTGCTGATTCTCGCCGACAGCCGAAACGGGCTCGGAAACTTTCCACCGATGGCTTTTAAGATGAATGCGGCGGAACTGACGTCCCTGCTCGAAGCACAACCGCCACTCGAGTTGGATCGCGTCCGGGAATGTGCCGCCGTGCTCGCGCGAAAGAATCGCCAGCCAGTCTTCGTCACCCTTGCCGAGCGGGGCATCGTAGGTGCGATGTCCGATGGCGAGGTTAGTTATGTGCCATCGCTGCCGGTGCGCGGTCCGATCGATGTTGTTGGCGCCGGTGACTCAGTCACGGCAAATCTCACCGCGGCGCTTGCTGCCGGAGCTTCCGCGGCGGAGGCGATGAAACTAGCGATGGCTGGCGCGTCGATTGTGATTCACCAGCTTGGGACGACCGGTGAGGCAGGCGTTGCGGATCTGCGGCGGATGGTCGTTAGAGCATTTTCTATTTAATTTGTCGCATTGAGATGGTAGAAATGTGAATGCGAACCTTCAGTCAGGATTTGCGTGAGCGGATTATTGCCGCACGAAAGGCGGGCCACAGCGCTCAGGAGATT
>Ga0105240_10000381_pt1 | contig 83148 bp, 78 predicted proteins | sample KBSC54metaG_FD_80426 | JGI IMG/M metagenome (GOLD analysis project Ga0105240, IMG submission 80426) | Corn rhizosphere microbial communities from Kellogg Biological Station, Michigan, USA - KBS C5-4 metaG | ecosystem: Host-associated > Plants > Roots > Rhizosphere > Soil | place: Michigan, USA...
CTGAGTAAACGCCCGCAAGACGGAGCCTGGGCCGCGGACCCGCACGGGCGCTTGCTTGCGGATACTGAGATGGCCACGACCGGCCCTTTGCGGGCTCCTGAGTAAACGCCCGCAAGACGGAGCCTGGGCCGCGGACCCGCACGGGCGCTTGCTTGCGGATACTGAGATGGCCACGACCGGCCCTTTGCGGGCTCCTGAGTAAACGCCCGCAAAACGGAGCCTGGGTCGCGGACCGGCACGGGCGTTTGCTTGCGGATGCCGAGATGGCCGCGACCGGCCCCTTGCGGGCTAGGCCGGAAGCGCTACTGCTCCGCCCAATACCCTTTGCGGGCGAGAATCACAGCCTTCGGATAGCGGAGCCGGGCCGACGGCGAAAGCTCCACGCGCAGCCGGCGGTATCCACTCGCCCCTTCCGGCTTTTTAAATTGCATGCTGTACCGGGTCCTGATCCTGGCGATCATTTCGCGAAACACCTGCCCGGTATTAGTCGCCTTCACGGCCTCGCCGCCTGTGGTTTCGGCAATCGTGAAGACGTCCGGCGGCGTGTAGTCAGGGTTGAGGTAGTGGCCGGGCGTGAGCTCGGGACGCGCTGCCCGCCCCACCACCATCGCGTTCAGCACAATGTTGGCGTCATCGAAGCTGCGAATTACAGGCTCATCCGGGCTCTTGAAATTCAGCCCCAGATTATCCGTCAAAATCAGGACCGAACGGCGGGCCGATTGGCTTGCCTTCACAAATTTCGCGGCATCCAGCAGCGCGTTGTTGATCTCTGTTGTGCTGCCGACGCTGTCGTCGTGTACGGCGTCCTTGAGATCGTCAACCACCTTATCCAGGTTATCCGTGAACTCCAGGCGTGCCCTGCGATTGTGCGCGAAAACCATCACACCCACGCGGTCGCCCTTTTGCAAATGCCACAAAGCGGCGCGCGCCACCAAGCCCATTTCCGCTATGTACTGTTGCATGCTCCCGCTCACATCGAGCAACAGGAGCAATGATAGCGGCTCCGTTCCGAAGTTGAAATAGAGAATCGGCTGCTGCTGATTCTCATCGTAGACAACGAAATCCTGCTGGGTCAGATCCTTCACAATGTCGGTGCCGTTCAGCACCAGGACGTCCAGCGGTACATTCGAGACACCGGATTTGAACGTGACGATCGGCGTGTCAGCCGCGACCCCCGTTCCGGACAGGGCCAATAATAGGAGAAGAACCATTCCCATGAAATATATTGTCGCCGGTACAGCGGGCCATATCGACCACGGGAAAACGGCCTTAGTACGCGCGCTGACCGGAATCGACACCGATCGCCTCGAAGAAGAGAAACGCCGTGGCATTTCCATCGATCTTGGTTTCGCGCATCTCGAACTTTCTCCGGAATACCACATCGCTTTTATAGACGTCCCAGGCCATGAAAAGTTCATCAAGAATATGCTGGCTGGGGTAGGTGGCATCGATTTTGTCTTATTTATCATCGCTGCAGATGAATCCATTAAGCCACAAACACGCGAGCATTTCGAGATCTGCCGCCTCTTGAACATCAGGAAAGGAATCTTAGTACTAACGAAAACAGACCTGGTGGACAGCGAAATCCTCGACCTGGTGCGCCTCGAGGCCGCCGAATTCGTGAAAGGATCATTTTTGGAGAACGCGCCTGTCATACCCGTGAGCGCGGTAACCGGCGCCGGGCTCGATTTGCTTCGCGCTGCGCTGAAAGATCTTGCGGCGGGCGTGGCCCCGAAGGACGATACGACATATTTTAGATTGCCGATCGACCGGTCGTTCATCATTAAGGGTTTCGGAACGGTTGTGACCGGGACTTTGATCTCCGGAACTGTTTCCCCGGAGCAGGAAGTTGAGTTGCATCCAGCATCGCGGACTTTGCGGGTCAGAGGTGTCGAGGTACACGGCAAGCCAGCCAAACTCGCGCACGCCGGACAGCGCACTGCGCTCAACCTCGCGGGAATCGAGCACACGGACCTGCATCGCGGTATGGTGCTCACGGAATCGGGGCGATTCCATACGACACAGGTGGTCGATTGCTCGTTTGAATTGCTCGCTTCCGCGAAACGCCTGAAGCACGGAGCACCGGTTCACTTTCATTCCGGGACCGCGGAAGTGGAGGCTGAGATCCGTACACTCGATCGTAGCGCCGCCTTCCAACCAGGCGCACGCACCTACGCTCGCATCAAGTTTCGCGAGCCCATCTTGCTGTTACCTGGCGATCGATTCATTATTCGGATGTTCTCGCCGGTTGTCACCATCGGCGGAGGCGTCGTGGTGGATATCGCTCCGCCAAAGCGTTCTGGTATCGAGCGTGCACGGGCGCTGGCCGAATCGCCATTCGAAGAAAAGACCGCCCTTTTCATCCGCGAATCGAAAGGGGGCTTGAGCACGGCCGATCTGATCGCAAGGACCGGGATGCCCGCGGCGGTGATCGAAAAAGCAGCGCGTGCAATTGCCACGGAGCCCACGCCCGGTTGGTTTCTCGACCGCGAGTGGCGCGACGAAACGCTTGCCCGCTGGAGAACACTACTCGGCGCGCATCACAAGAAACATCCGCTAGCAGCGGGTTTACCGAAAGAGGAACTGCGGAGCCGCGAGGCCCCAGGGCTTCCGGCAACTGTATTCGACGCTTTACTAACCGCCGAGAAGCAAATTTCAGTCACCGGCGATGTCGTTCATCTATCTGCGCATCGAGTGGCGCTCAAGCAGGATGAAGAAGAAGCTCTGGCCAAAATCGAAGGGGCCTTCGAGCGTGCCGGCCTCGCTGTTCCGGGCATGGACGAAGTATTAGCCTCATCCGGAGTGGAGTTGTCACGGGCCCGCAATCTTTTGCAGATCCTCCTGCGAGGCAAGAAGCTCCTGAAGATCGGCGACGGTTTAGTTTTTCATCAGACGGCGCTGAGCAAGCTGAGGGAACTCCTCGATGCGCATAAGGGTGAGCGGTTCGCCGTGCCGGTTTTCAAGGATTGGACGGGAATCAGCCGGAAGTACGCGATCCCACTGTTGGAATATCTGGATCGCGAGCACGTCACCCGGCGCCAGGGCGATTCACGGCTCGTGCTCTAGCCCGCAAAGGGACTCAGGGGAGCTCGGTTTCTATTTCAAAAAGCCGGTTGTATTTGGCCAGCCGTTCGGAGCGCGTAATGGAGCCCACCTTGATTTGACCCGCGCCGGATGCCACCGCCAGATCGGCGAGAAAGTCGTCCTCTGTCTCGCCCGAACGCGCCGAAATCACGGCGTTGTATCCCGCTTCTCGTGCACGCTCGATTACGGCGAAGGTCTCTGTCAATGTCCCAATCTGATTCATCTTCACAAGCACCGCGTTGGCCGCTCCGGTTTCGATACCACGGTTCAGGCGCGCCAGGTTGGTGGTAAAAAAGTCGTCGCCGATGATCTGGATTCTGCTTCCAAGCTTTGCTGTGAGTGTGCGCCAACCCTCCCAGTCGTCCTGATCGAGCGGGTCTTCGATCGAGGTGATCGGGTAGCGTTTGCACCACTCTTCGAAAAGGTTCGCCATCCCGGCCGCGTCTATCCGCCGGTTCTCGGAAGTGAGCAAATATTCGCCGTCATTATAGAAATGCGATGCGGCGACATCGAGCGCTATGGAGCAATCGTGCCCGCTTCGATCGATCGCTTCTGTCAGAATAGCTAACGCACGTTCGTTCGATTCCAACTTCGGCCCCCATCCACCCTCGTCGGCAACGCCGGTCAGTTCATAATCGTGCTGGTCTAGAATTTGACGCGCCGTACGATGGATATCAACAATTGCCTCGATCTGTTTTCTTATGCCGTCGACTCCACGCGGAATTGCGAGGAAGTCCTGAAACTCCACATTTCCACCAGCATGCAGACCTCCCGAAAGAATGTTGACCATGGGCAGCACCGTGCGCGGCGTCCGAGTCCCTGCAAGATATTTCCAGAGCGGCATGCCAGACGCGATAGCAGCCGCCCGTGCGACGGCGCAGGAAATCGCAAGTATCGCGTTCGCGCCGAGGTTAGATTTATCGGGTGTGCCGTCGAGTTCGATCAGGCGTTCATCAAGCGCTCTCTGATCGTCCGCATGCATTCCGCAGACCGCCGGGCCAAGGATATCATTGACATTCCCGACAGCTTTCAACACACCTTTACCGCGATAACGCGCAGGGTCGCCGTCGCGCAGTTCCAGGGCTTCGTGACGGCCGGTGGAAGCTCCCGATGGCGCATGTGCCTTTGCCTTCGCTCCGCTCGAGAGCTCGCAGCTCACGGCGATGGTCGGGTTGCCGCGCGAATCCAGGATCTCCCAGGCTCGCACTGCGCAAATTCTAACGCTCATGCGATCCTCCTGAAAACGTCCGTCACGTAGGCAGGCGGATGCAGGATCATGTCGCGAGCCACCTCGCGTATGCGCGCCTTCAGCTTCACATCGGTGATGTACTCGACCGGCGACTTTCCGTCCATCCGCGCTAACAGCAACAGAGGTAGATGTTGCAAAGTAGCGGCCTCCAGCCAGTCGTTCTCATTCATCAGAATTGCGCTGAGCACGTTCCAGTAGTGTTCCGCCAGCGCCAGATAGCCGGAGGCGAAAGCCGGTTTGTAAAACGATTTGAGCAGGAGATGATTGAGCAGGAAAGCAGTATCGAATGCAGGATCGCCGAAGTGGATGACCTCGAAATCGATAGCCATGACGCAATCGCCGTGGACCATCATGTTCTTCGGGCTCCAGTCGCCGTGTACCAGGCAACGGCGCTCTGTGCGGGCTCGCGCAAGCGCCGCATCGAAATAGGTTTTGAGGTCAGGATGACGCGCGGCGGTGAATTCGTAATAAGCGTTGAGCCGAAGTTGCTCGAATGCGGTAAGGTCGCCAAAAGCCGCTTCCCACTCCGGCGACTCCCAACTCAGCGTCATGATGGACCCGTGAATGCGCGCGATGGTTTCGGCGACAGCGGTCGACAAATCTCCTTGCAGCAACTGCGATTTCCAGTTCACGGCCCCGGGGGCAGCCGCAGTCATGGCGAAGGCGAAGTTCTCGCGATCCTCGAATATGACTTCCGGGACGCTCCCGTGAGGAAGCAGCGGAGAGAGGCGGCCCAATGCGCCGGCTTCGCGAAACACCCGCTCGCGGTCAGAGAACCAGTCTTCTTCGACTCGTAGCTTCGGCAGCGACTGCTTCAAAACAAATCGCTGCTCCGGTGTTTCGATAAGGACGACGTGATTGCTGACGCCGCCGCCGAGCGATGTTGCCCGAATCAGTTCTGGTTTGAGGTGAAGGCGGTCTGCGATGTAAGGAGCAGCCTGGTGTTCGTCGAGTTCACGTATCAACGCCTATTGTCTAACAAAACCGAGCCGGCTGAACAGATTCTTTGCCGCAGCATCGGCAGGCTCGCCGCCGATCTCGAAGAGCCAGAACCGTTCCTGTGTGTATTTGCCATATTCCGTTTGAAACAAACCCTGTGATTTGTGTTCGGCGATTACCCAGTTCACAAGGATGTTGCAGTTCAGCGCCTTGTGATAACCGGCGCGAGGCGATCGACGACAAAAACGGGCGCGCCTGCGCAAGTGCGCGTCAAAGGGAAATTCTTCCGGCCCTTGAAAGCCGGGGACGATTCTCCAGCATTCGCCGCCAGAACACCCAGCACGGCGGGCCGGCGCTCCTCGGGAAGCCTTGGCCACTGCTTCCAGCGCAAGCACGGCAGCGGCCTGATGATGGCCGTGTGTTTCTGCCGTTGGCAGAAGCGTGAAGATAAAATCGTAATGCTCGCTTTCGAGCATTTCGCCCAAACGCGTGAGAATGGATACTCTGTCCCAAAGACCTTGGAAAGCCTCGTTCGGGTCGAGCATAAATCGGGCGTCTTTCTGATCCAAAAAATAGTGATGCCGGATGCCGAGGATCTTGCCCGCGCGTAGAGTTTCCGCCTTGCGGATCTGCGGTAGCTTGGCGCGTCCTACATCTTCGTTGTCAGCGCGACGCCGTAGACACTTTCGGCGAGCAGGAAATAGTGGAAGCCTGCCTCTCCGTTGGTGATTACCACTTGGTCTACGATGCCTGCGAGCTCGTGCGTAATCCGGTAGATCGTCGCGGCGCATTCGGACTCGTCGTCCGGGTGAGCTACCACAAGCAAGACTTTCGGATTCCTTAGGCGATCCGCTGCTACTGACGCTTGAGAGAACGCAATCGTGCCGGCTACGGAGAGGAGGAACTCTTTTCGGGTGTGGCGGCCCTTCATATATTCCACCTCAGGCGATTCGGTGACTGCGCAGCGACCCCAGCAGCGTGGATTCTCCATGGCTATCGACCAGACGTTCGGCCACTTCCTTCAGGCTCATTCCATTCCAGAATAAGGGCAGAAAAGCGGGAAGTCAAGAAAAATATATAGTTAATCTATGGACTAATAGATGTATGCGCTAAATGCCTTTAGATATAGTACATTAGCGCTTCTTGCCGTTGGCCCTGTTCTTTGGTTTCGTCAATCTTGCGGCACACTTCTTCGAGCGTAGTCCGATCGAGGATAGCGGCAGTCGCATCCCGCACTTGCTTCATAACGAGCCTCGTTTCGCACGTCTCGACATCGGCGCATTCGTCACATTTTCGGAACGCAGTTTCGCTCGCACAAGGCAGTGGCGCAAGCGGGCCGTCGATCATACGTACGACTGATCCGATGGTAATGCGGTTCGGGGGAACACTGAGCGCATAGCCGCCGCCCTTACCCTTTTTACTCGCTACAATTCCGCGATTCCGCATCTCAAGCAGGATTGCCTCGAGGAACTTTTGTGGAATCAATTCCTGCTTGGCGAGGGTGGAGATGAGTACGGGCCCTTCTCCATAACGCCGCGTCAGCGCGTACAGTGCGCGAAGTCCGTACTTCGCTTTCTTGGAAAGCGTCTTCAACCGGGGATGAGCCTCGATTTCAGGTTAACACCCGATAGTTGCATGCGCATTCCGTAACGCGTGCGGAGCGTAATCTGGGCCAGATGCGCAATCTGCTGATCGGGCGCCAGATTCATCTTCCACTTCTGGGCAATGGTAGCGAGGATCAGGATTCCTTCGGTCCAGGCAAACCGTTCGCCAATGCAGATCCGAGCGCCCGCGCCGAAGGGGAAATACGAATACTTCGGGCGTGTTTCCCGGGCTTCCGGCATCCACCGCTCCGGATCAAAGCGCTCAGGATCGGCGAAAAACACGGGGTTCCGATGCATTACATAGGGACTTAACAGACAGAGCGTTCCCTTGGCGATGGGGAATCCGTCGATTTCATGCGCCTCGATGGCGAGGCGGCTGATACCCCAAGCGGGAGGATAAAGCCGCATCGACTCGGCCATTACCATCTCTGTGTAAGGGAGCCGCGGCAGATCGTCGAACGCCGGTAGCCGGCCATCCAGCACCGTCTCCAATTCCTCCCGAAGTTTCGCGGCCGCCTGCGGGTGTTGGGAGAGCAGATACCAGGTCCAGGTCAGCGCGACGGCCGTCGTTTCATGACCGGCCAGGAAGAGAGTCATCGCCTCGTCGCGCAACTGCTTGTCATTCATGCGGCTGCCGTCGCCCTGGTCGTCGGCCGCCATCATCAGCATGGACAGCAGGTCGCCCGCATCTTTGCCGGACTCCCGATGCTCTCGAATAATGCCATATATGATGCCGTTGAGCTGCTTCAACGCCCGGTGGAACCGGCGCATCGCAGGAAGCGGCAGATGTTGCAGGAACGCTGTGCCAGGCACCAGCATCAGATCGAAAAGGCCCAGCACATCGGTGAGTGCCTGTCCAACTTCGGAGGCCTCAGATTCCACATCCGCACTGAAAAGTGTCTTGGCAACCACGGCAAGAGTCAGACGCATCATCTCCTGTGCCATGTCCCTCGTTTCTCCCTCCTGCCAACGAGACGCTGCGCGGTCCGCGTATTCCGCCATGACCTGCGAATAGGCTTTCAAGCGGTCGCGATGAAATGCCGGCTGCGCCAGACGGCGTTGACGAAGATGAAACTTGCCTTCGTTCGTCAGGAGTCCTTCACCCAGTAGAATTTTCGCTCGTTGCAAAAGCCGGCTCTTAGTGAATTTGTGGGCGTTGGTGATGAGCAGATCCTGAACGTGCGTCGGCCGGTTGAACAGGATCGCACGCTGGGGGCCAAGGCGGAAGTAAACTACGTCGCCATATTCGCGGGCAAGCTGCAGCAATGTTCCCGGTGGGTCCCGCCGGAAGGCGGGCAACAGCCCGAGCAAAGACCGGGATTTCGGGCCTGGGCGCGTACTACTTCTTTTTGCCGAGTGGATCACGCGATGTCATCGTGAGCTGTTCACGGTCGAAAGTAAGTCCCATGAACGCGAGGCACATTTCATCCTGAGTTCCTTCGCCCCAAGTTACCACTTTCAGCGGATCGTTCGGATTTTTTGCATTGTCGGCTGTGTTGTCGAACTCGCAGGTCAGCTTGACGGTGGTCCCGGCGGGAAGCGCCACAGCCGTCTTGTAGGTGTAGAAACCCTGCCAGTTGAAATCCCAGTCGTCAATATAGACCATGTCGGACGACTGATCGCCTTGCGTCGCTGTCACGCGAATCTTCCGTCCCAGCAGGTGCATGTGGGGGACGATTTGGACGGCGTGAGCGTCGAGGAAAAACGGCACCGTGAACGAGTCGGTCACGTGATAATCGGAATCGCCCGGAGGAATCTTGAACGTCGTATTCACCAATGGGAAATAGCGCATTCGCTGCTGGATCGGCGTCTTGGCGAAATACAGTCCGATTTGCGTCTGATCCGGACCGGGGCGTCCATTGGGAAAGTAATGAACTTGCATCACGATCCGCGAATCTTTCGTGAGCAGCATTCCCACACCATCCGGCAGCGGCTGCACGCGGCTTCCGGGAACCCAGCCTCCCAGACTCGCGGTCAGATTCAGTGCGGCGATCAGATTTCCGCCGCTGAACAAATCGAATCCAGGTCCGCCGTAGCAGTCATACCCCGGATTTCCGTCCTGACCATCGAGCTTGTCGGACGCGCCGGTTTGATCCACATAGAGGATGACGTGATGCACAATCTGCTTGTTTCCGGGGAGCACCTGGACTCCGGTGACCCATTTATCCTCCGTGAGACCTGATGGAATCACGAAGCAGCGATAGGTGTCCTGCTTGCGCGGCACCGTGAACACTTGCGCCATTTGCAGAACCAGGTCGGGATCGCCCAACTGCCATGGTCCGGTCTCGGGAAGAGGCGAGGGCATGTTCGCCGGATCGCCCTGTGGAATGCCTGCCGCGACCCAGTCGAGAATGGTCTGCCGCTCGGCGTCGGTCAGGCCGTAATCGCCGCGGAAATCGCCATGGCCGGGAACCGGCTTCCATGGCGGCATGATTTTCTGGCTGACCACGCGTTGGATATCGTCGGCCCACGTGCTGGCGTCGTCATAGGTCATCAGAGGGAACGGCGCGATATCGCCGGGACGATGGCAGCCCTGGCATTTGGCCTGCATGATGGGCGCCACGTCGCCAGAGAACGTCGGCTGCGCTGAGAGACCGATGGCCGCGGTGCAGAACAGGAAAATGAGAGCGAGAGGGCGCATGGCGACGTCCACCTATCTTAGCAGCGGTTAGTCCCGGCGTAATGTGACAATTGCCTGCGCTTCCGCGGACCGGCCTTCGCCCACTGGGCCGACCCTTTCGGCGGTTTTAAATTTCACCGAGACGCGATCCAGTTCCAGCGCAAGAATCGCGGCGATGTTTTCCCGCATCGCCTGGCGATAATCCTTCAGCCTCGGACGCTCGAGAATCACCGTCGAATCGATGTTCACCAGCTCAAAACCCTTGCCGGCCGCGAGTGATCTAGCGTGCTCCAGAAAGCGCGCGCTGTCGATTCCCTTCCAACGCGGGTCCGTGTCGGGAAAATGCATGCCGATGTCGCCCAGAGCCGCTGCTCCGAGTAGCGCATCGGTGATGGCGTGCAACAGCACGTCGGCATCGGAGTGGCCTTCCAATCCAAAATCCGACGGGATGGCGATTCCGCCGATGATTAGTGGGCGTCCGGCGATGATGCGATGGTTATCCCAGCCGATGCCTGTTCGATACTCGCTCAAGACGCCTTGCGCCCCGCCGTTTCGAACGTGAGGAAGAGCCGCGCAAGTTCCATGTCGGTGGGCCGTGATATTTTGATATTCCGGTCGCTACCGGGGACCACGGTGACTTCGACTTGCTCCAGACGTTCGACGAGGCTCGATTCATCGGTACCGATGAAACCATCCTCGCGAGCCTTGGCGAACCCCTGCTTCAGCAGTCCATAGCGGAACACCTGCGGCGTCTGCGTAAGAATAAGACGCTCGCGCGACAACGTCTGGCGGATCTTGCTGAGGTGAACGAGTTTCACCGTATCCACGGGGACAATTCCGACAATAGCGGCGCCGGTTTCAGACGCCTGCGTGATTACTTTTTCGATAATCGACTGATCGATGAATGGACGCACCGCATCGTGAACCGCGACCAGGTCTGTGTCCGCATCCAGGCTCGCGAGTGCGTTCTCCACCGATTCCTGACGTGTTTCGCCGCCTTCGACGAAGCGGATCGGTTTGACCTGCGCTTCTTTCTCCAACAGACTCTGCGCCCATTCCATATCTTCCGCGCGTAGGGCGATGACAATCTCGGTAACCAGCGGCGAAGCGGCGAATTTCCGGACAGTGTGCACCAGAATCGGCTGGCCGTCGAGCAGCATAAACTGCTTTCGGCTCGTACCGGCCTTTTCCGGCGGAGTCCGGCCCATGCGGGTACCGAGACCGGCCGCGGGAAGTATAACTGAGACTTTCATAGTCGGATTTTCAGTTTAGCGCGTTCTGAACCTGCTGTTTCAGAGCCGCCGCCCAATTTACGATCGCCGTGACGCGCTGCTTCGCATTCTCCGGCGAGTCGCACATGGCCAGAAAACGCTTGCCGTCCGCTGCCAGTCGACGTTCTGCCGCCCCATTGGCACTGCGAATCGCTCGGAGCAGGCGTGGAATAGCCCTTGGTCACACCCGCTGAAGCGGTGTGGACGGCTTCCAGTCGACGGTCCGAGGATTATCGCGTCCGCCGTTGTTGAGCCCCAGGGTCCCGTTAGATGCCGTCGCCGACGCCGCGCAATTCGTCGCCCGCACCGCCACGGATGATGCCGCGTTCCACCAACATCCGAATGATCTGCGCCGCGGCTGTTTCGTCTTTGGGTGAGAGCTGCTGCGGATCGACTTCGATAAAGCGATCGGCACCCACCAGCTTCAAGGCGCGGTCGCGTTCGGCGGGTTCGGTAGACCCCAGGCTGCAGATGGTAATCAGCCCCGCGGCGTTCGACATTTGAGCAAACTCGGGCAGCGTCTGGCTCTCGACCTCGTCCGACAGGACATGGACGAGACAACCGCGGTCGAATAAGTCGCGCTCCACGCGATACGCCACGTCGAGCCGCGCCGTCATCCAAATCGTTGCCGAATGGTGCCCTGAACGTGCAAAGCGTTCGCCCGGCATTACTCTGCTGTTTTCGAAATCGAATCCTAGTGCTGTTTCGGGCTTGGTGCGTTCCTGAGTCGCGGCGCGCTCGGATATCATGCCGGCGGCAACCGTGACGTTGTTTACCGGATCGATCAGGATGAACGAACCCGTCATGCGGTTTTGCCGGTATGCGTCGAAGAACAACGGCTTGTGCGTCTCGAGCACAACAGCGCCGATCTCATTCAATTGAAGTTCTGTGGCCGATAGTTTATCGAGAGTGTTGATGTCGATCTTGTGTGTGATCGACTTGACAACCGCTTTCACCTGCTGCGAAGTGTGCTTCAACAGGTAAGGCTTGCCGACCTCGAGCGGATCGATGTGCATCCAGACAACACGCGCCTCTATCCGCCGCGAAACGTGCGGCATAGCCAGTGGCGGGGCGAGCATGTCTCCGCGGCTGATGTCGATTTCATCTTCGAGACACAGCGTCACCGACATCGGCGAGAAGGCTTCCGTCAGATCGCCGTCAAATGAGGCGATACTCTTCACACGCGTCGTTCGGCCGGACGGCAGGACCATCACGGGATCGCCCGGGCGCACCATACCGGATGCAATGAGGCCGGCGTAACCGCGAAAATCGAGCGTCGGACGGATCACGTATTGCACAGGGAAGCGGAAAGCGGCCGCGACGGCACCCAGTTCGAGCGGAACTTCCTCGAGATAGGAAAGCAGGCTCGGACCGTGGTACCAGGGCATCCGAGGGCTGCGCGTCACCACGTTGTCGCCTTCCAGCGCGCTGAGCGGAATGAACTCCAAGTGCGGAATCTGAAGGTCGCGGGCAAAGTTTTGAAAATCGTCGCAAATGCGTTCGAAAACTTCCTCGCTGTACTCCACCAGGTCCATCTTGTTGATCGCGATTACGACCTGCGGGATACCGAGCAGCGAGGCGATATAGGCATGACGTCTCGACTGCGGCAGTACGCCCTTCCGCGCGTCCACCAACACGATCGCCAACTCCGCCGTCGAGGCGCCGGTGGCCATGTTCCGCGTATATTGTTCGTGGCCGGGCGTGTCGGCGATGATGAACTTGCGCTTCGGCGTGGCGAAATACCGGTACGCCACATCAATCGTGATGCCCTGCTCCCGCTCGGCACGAAGGCCGTCAGTTAGTAGCGAGAAATCGATGGGCCCGGCCGACCGGTTCACCGACGCCTTTTTCACCGATGCGAGCTGGTCTTCGTAGACGCCCTTGGAATCGTAGAGGAGCCGGCCGATCAACGTCGATTTGCCGTCGTCCACGCTGCCCGCGGTGGTGAAGCGGAGGAGTTCCTTCGATTCCTCCTGCGCGAGAAACGTTTCGATATCCTGGTGGACCTCCACCGCGCTCATCAAAAGTATCCCTCGCGTTTCTTGATTTCCATGGACCCTTCCTGATCGTGATCGATGATCCGGTTTTCACGCTCGGATTTCCTGGCCAGGAACAGCTCTTCGATGATTTTCGGCACGGTATCCGCTTCCGAACGCATTGCGCCTGTACACGGCGTGCATCCGAGCGACCGCATCCGGCACATCACCATCTGGGGCTTTTCGCCGGGCATCATCGGTGGATTGTGTTCCGTCGGTATCAACGAATCCCCGCGCACCAGCACTTCGCGCGGCTTGGCGAAATACAGCGGCACAATCGGGATGTCCTCGACGTGGATATACTGCCAGACGTCCAATTCCGTCCAGTTGGAGAGTGGGAAGACGCGGATCGTTTCACCCTTGTTGATGCGGGCGTTATATAGACTCCACAACTCGGGGCGCTGATTTTTCGGGTCCCACTGGCCGTACTGATCGCGGAACGAGTAGATGCGTTCCTTGGCGCGCGACTTCTCCTCATCCCGCCGCGCTCCGCCAAACGCCGCATCGAATCCGCCTTCTTCAAGCGCATCGAGCAGTGACCGGGTCTTCAAGAAACCGCAGCACTTCTGCGTACCGATACGGTAGGGGCTTGCTCCGTCATCCACCGCCTTCTGGTTAATATGGACGATCAAGTTCGCACCGATTTCCGCCGTGTATCTGTCGCGGAACTGGATCATCTCACCGAATTTGTAAGTCGTGTCTACGTGCAAAAGCGAAAACGGAAGCGGCGCGGGGAAAAAAGCTTTCTGCGCCAGACGCAGCATCACAGAGGAATCTTTGCCGATCGAATACAGCATGACGGGCCGTTCGAATTCAGCCACCACCTCCCGCATGATGTGGATGCTTTCAGCTTCGAGGGCGCGGAGGTGTGTAAGAGTACGACGGTCCATGTTACTAATAATTGATGCTTATGAGATGGAGTTATCTTCAAGTCTAACACGCAATCGCGGTTAAGCCTATCGGGATTAGGAGCTTTGAATGCGCACCGTCTTCATTTGGCTATGTTTCGCAGTTGAGGGCCTCAGCCAGCTTCAGGACGTAACTGCTTCCAGAATAAAGGCGCACGTCAAGTTTCTGTCCAGCGATCTGTTAGAAGGTCGGGGCGTAGGTACCCGCGGCGGCGATCTGGCGGCTGACTATATCGCGTCCATGTTTGCGGTTGCCGGGGCCCAGCCGGCCGGCGAAAACGGAACCTATTTCCAGCAAGTTCCGCTCGTCGGCGTGAAGACCGGTGGGGATTCCACGTTGTGGGTGACCGGGAAGGGCAAGCCTGTCGATTTCAAGTGGCAGGATGAATGGGTCGGCTCGACATTCCGTCAGCAGCCCCGCCAGGACTTCGACGCCGAAATGGTGTTCGTGGGCCACGGCATCGTTGCGCCGGAAGAGAACTGGAACGACTTCAAGGACGTCGATGTGCGCGGCAAGATCATCGTGCTGTTCACCAACGAACCGCAGCCCGACAATCCCGACGTTTTCAAAGGCAAGACCCTCACTTATTACGGCCGCTGGGTGTACAAGTACGAGCAGGCCGCGCGTATGGGGGCGCTGGGCGCGCTGATTGTCCATACGACGCCTACTGCTGGTTATGGCTGGCAGGTGGTGCGCAATTCGTGGAGCAAGGAAGACCCCCAGGTGAAGGTGGAACCCAACCAATACGCGCTCGCCTTCGCAGGTTGGATGACCCAGGATGCGGGCGACAAGCTGTTCGCGCTGGCAGGCCACAGCGTGGATGAATTAATGAAGGCGGCCGACTCTCGCGATTTCCGCCCGATCCCGCTTGGCTTGCATCTACGCGGGCGGCTGAATGAAACAATCCGGCAGATTCAGACGAAGAATGTAGTCGCCATGATTCCCGGCAGCGATCCGAAGCTGAAGAACGAATACGTGATGTACACCGCGCATTGGGATCACCTGGGCATCGGCGTGACAGTGAACGGCGATACCATCTACAATGGCGCAATCGACAATGCGACCGGCTGCGGCATCATTCTGGAGATCGCACGTGCCTGGGGATCGTTGGAGCAGAAGCCTCGGCGGTCAGCGCTCTTCCTGGCCGTGACAGCAGAAGAAGCCGGCCTGCGCGGCGCCGAGTATTACGCCAAGCGTCCGCTCTACCCGCTGGGCAAGACGGCGATCGACATCAATTACGATGCCCTCTACCCGTGGGGCCGCACCAAGGACATCGAGACTGCCGGAGCTGAGAGAACCACGGCGTGGTCCATGGTTCAGGAAGCCGCCAAGAGGTTCCAATACGAGATCACGCCGGACGCGCGCCCTGAGCAGGGCAGCTATTACCGCTCCGACCAATTCATGCTGGCGCGCGGCGGAGTGCCTGCGATTGAAGTGAAAATGGGCTCGCTGTTCTACGGGAAATCGTCACAATACGGTGCGGAGATGTTCCAGGAGTACAACACGCTGCACTATCACCAGCCGTCGGATCAATTTCACGAAGACTGGGATTTCTCGGGGATTCAGCAGGCCGCCGGTTTCGGAATGCTGCTGGGAATGAATGTCGCCAACACGGAAATGATGCCGACCTGGAACCCAGGCGATGAATTCCTGCCAGCCCGTATCGCCAGCGGCGTGAAATAACGCTCACGCATTCAGGAAAGAGACGAGTTTCGGGATCACCTGATCGGTCGCCTCCTCCATCAGCCAGTGGCCGGAACCCTTGACTACAACCCCTTCGACGTTCTCAGCCACAAGACGGCCCTGCTGAATGAGAAACTCGCCCGAAGCCTTTTCGCCCGTCAGCACCAGCATCGGCATCGTGAGTTTGGTCTTGGCAAACTGCGCGAAGTCTTCGGCGTCTTGCGCAAACGCGCGGAATACCTCGAACCCCGCCCGCATTGCTCCAGGTTGCGCATACTCGGCCGCATAAAACTGGCGATCGGCCTCAGAGACCGAATGCTTCGGATCGGCGGCGAAATCGTTCCAGAAGTGCTCGAAATAAATGCGTTCGCGGCCGTCGACCAGCTTGAGCGGCGTCTCCCCGTAGAAGTGGAAGTGCCACAAATCCCTCATCAACCAAACGGTCTTCCAGTCACCCACGCCCGGAAGAAAGGCGTCCATCAATGCAATCCGGTCCACTTCGGTTGGATATTGCGCCGCGTAGGCGTAGGCCACCATGAGTCCGATATCATGACCCACGATCCGGCTGCGTTTAATCCCCAGCGAGTTCGCGAGAGCATGGACATCCTGCGCCATAGTCTTCTTGTCGTACCCGCTTTCCGCCTTTGAGGATTGGCCGAATCCCCGCAGATCCGGGGCGATCACCATGTGCGATTTCCCAAGTTCAGCAATCAAAGGAATCCACATGTGACTCGTTTCGGCGTACCCGTGCATCAGGATCACCGGATCGCCGCTGCCCGCAGTCAGATAGCGCATTCTGATCCCGTTGACGTCCGCGAAACGGTTTTCAATCGTGAGCATTGAATATCTCCTAGTAAAATAAACCGATGGCGAAACTCTATTGCGGCACCTCCGGCTTCGCGTATCCCACATGGAAGCCAGACTTTTACCCCGCCAAACTCCCGGCGAAGAGCTTTCTTCACCACTATGCCACCCGGTTGAATGCCGTGGAAATTAACTACACGTTCCGCCAGTTGCCGTCGGCGAAAACCTTGGAAAACTGGGTGTCGGAAACCGGCCCGGATTTCACATTTTGCGTGAAGGCCCACCAGCGCATCACGCACATTCAGCGACTGGCGCAGTCCGAATTCACCCAAGTTTTCTTCAAAGCGATCGATCCGCTACGCGCCGCCCGCCGTCTGGGGACCGTACTGTTTCAAGCGCCACCCAATCTGCAATGCGACGAAGCGAAGCTAGCGGCGTTCCTCGGCGATCTGCCAACAGATGTTCGCTGCGCCTTCGAGTTTCGCCACAAATCGTGGTTCGCCGATCCAGTGTATGAGTTGTTAGAGAAGCACCACGCCGCGCTGTGTCTCGCCGAATCGGAGAAGCTTGTGGTGCCTCCAAGGATCACGGCGGACTTCGTCTATTTCCGCTTGCGGAAGACGGAATACTCCGTCGAAGAACGAACGGAGATCACCAGTAAAGTGCAGTCGCTGCTCGGTGACAGCAAAGATGTGTATGTCTTCTTCAAGCATGAAGACACTCCGGCCGGAGCGTTATACGCCGAAGAGCTGCTCGCTACCCTCCGCGCGCCGTCTTCTTCCGCTTAGCCGGAGGCTCGTTGATCGCCGTGACATTCTGCGTCATCTCGGTCTCTGAAACCGGAGGCTTTTTCAACTGCGCCAGGCTCTTCTTGAGCGCATCCATGATGTCGACCACCGGAGACATCTCCTGCGCCGGCGGGGGCGCCACCACTTTGTGACCCTGGATTTTCGCATCAATCAACGCGCGCAGATTGTCGCGATACGTGTCGGTGAACTTCTCAGCCTCGAACGGCGCAGCCAGACCTTCCAGAAGGCTCATCGCCATTTTGAGTTCGTTTTCTTTGATGGTGGACGTGTCGGTGCGGAATTCGTCCATCGCGCGGACCTCATCGCGGTAATACATAGTGTGGAGGACAATACCGTGCCGCCCTGGCCGGATCACCACCACATGTTCGCGATTGTGCATGGAGATCTTCGCCACGCTAACGTACCCGCTGCGCCGCATCGCTTCGAACAGCAACGTATACGCCTTCTCGCCGCCTTCGTCGGGCTCCACGTAATAGGAGCTCTCCAGATACACGCTATCCACTTCGGCGGCCTTTACGAATTCGAGAATCTCCATCACCTTCGCCGTCTTGGGAGCCATCTTTTTGATTTCTTCGTCCTCAATGACGACGTAGTGGTCCTTCTCGTATTCGAAGCCCTTCACGATCTCATTGCGGGGAATAGGTTTATCCTCAGCCTGGCAGAAGATAACCTGCTTCACACGCGAATTGTCCGTTTTGTGAAGCTGATTGAAGCTGATAGTTTCGCCCCGGGCTGCGACCGTCAGCTTAACGGGGAGCGAAACCAATCCAAACGTAATATGACCTTTCCAAACGCTCGACGCCATGCGAGGTCCTCCATCAAGTAGTATCCAACATTCTAACTCTCAAATGTTGCACCATCTTAGAGACGATATGGCACTCGAAGACTACGCCCGAAAACGCAAGTTCTCCAAAACCCCGGAACCGCCGCCCGCCCCCGCAGCTACCGCAGCCGGGGGTAATTTCTTCTGCGTCCAGCGCCACTTTGCACGGCGGCTGCACTACGACTTTCGGCTGGAAATCGGCGGAGTGCTCAAATCGTGGGCGGTGCCCCACGGGCCATCGCTCGACCCGGCCACGAAGCAACTCGCCGTAATGGTGGAAGATCATCCGTTCGACTACGGAACGTTCGAGGGCAACATCCCGGCCGGCAACTATGGCGCCGGCAGCGTCATGTTGTGGGACACCGGCACTTACGAGCTTTTGGGCGACAAAACCGCCGATGAACAGATCGAGCGCGGCGATCTGAAGTTCCGCCTGCACGGCGAGAAACTCAGCGGCGAATTCGCAATCGTCCGGATGAAGAACCGCGGCAAAGGCAACGAGTGGCTGCTTCTCAAAAAGAAAGACGAAGCGGTCCAGCCGGGATACGATATTGAGAATTTCGCGGAGAGCGTCTCCACCGGGCGTACTCAGGAAGAGATTGCGCAGGACATGCCCCCACGGAAGAGGCGGCGGGGCAAATCGATCGACCTTTCTGAAGTTCCAGGAGCGGTCGAAGCAGCGATGCCGCGCAACGTCTCGCCTATGTTGGCGCAGATTTCCGAGAAGCTGCCGCCCGGCCAGGGATGGGTCTACGAGATCAAATGGGACGGCATCCGGGCAATCTGTTTTTTGGAAGACGGAAAGACGCGCATGGTTTCGCGCAAGGCGTTGGCGATGGACCGGCAATATCCCGAGTTGGGTGTACTGCCGCAATGCGTGAACGCCAAGACCGCGGTGCTCGATGGCGAAATTGCTGCGCTCGACGAGAACGGGCGGCCCAGTTTCGCCCGGATTCAGCCGCGCATCATGGCAGTCGATCCGAATGCCGTCGCCCACCTTTCGCGCTCGCGGCCGGTCACGTTTCTGCTTTTTGACCTGCTTTATCTGAACGGGTACGATCTGTGCCGCACACCCTTAATCGAGCGCAAAAAACTGCTGCAGTCGATTCTGAAGCCAAATGATTCCATTCGATTCTCCGAGCATTTTGAAACCGATGGGGCCGCATTGCTCGAAGCCGTTCGCGCGCAAGGCCTGGAAGGTGTAATCGCTAAACGGGCGGATAGCACTTATCAAACCAAGCGTAGCCGCGACTGGCTGAAGATCAAAGTCGTGCAGGAGGGCGATTTCGTCATCTGCGGCTACACAAAGGGCGAGCGTGATTTCTTCGGGGCGCTCGTGCTCGGCTTCTTCGACAAGAAAAAACTCGTCTGGGCGGGCAATGTGGGAACTGGATTCGATCGCAAGTTGATGGAGGCGATTTTTCACAAGTTGCAGCCGCTCGAAACGCCTAAGTCTCCTTTCCCGGCGAAGATTGCAATCCCGCAGGAGGTAACCTGGCTTCGGCCAGAAGTGGTTTGTACGGTGCGCTACCAACTGATCACGGAGGATCGCCGGCTGCGTGCACCGGTATTCGTGGGGCTGCGGCCGGACGTCTCAGCGGAAGACTGCGTTCTCGATGCTTCGGAAGAAACGCCGCCCGCGCGCGAACCCTTGCTGGCGGGAACATCCGACGAAGCGAACCTGACAGTAGATGGCCACAAGCTAAAGCTGACGCACCTGAACAAGATCTTCTATCCCAAGGAAGGCTACACCAAGCGCGATCTGCTGAACTACTACGATGCCGTCGCTGATTTGTTGTTGCCACATCTGAAAGACCGTCCCCTCTCGCTGCGCCGCTATCCTAACGGCATCGGGGAAGAGGCGTTTTTTCAGAAGCGCGCCGATAAAGGTTTTCCAGATTGGATTCACACTGAGATGATCCCCGAGAAAGAAGGCGACGAGCCGAGGCCGATGGCGATCTGCAACGATCGGGCCACGCTGCTTTATCTCACGCATCTCGGCTGCATTGACGAAAATCCATGGATGAGCCGGCTCGGCGCGCTCGATCAACCAGACTTCATGCTCATCGATCTCGATCCGTACGAATGCACATACGACCAGATCGTTGAAGCCGCGCAATTAGTCCGCCGCAAGCTGGAGCAGATGGGTCTCGCGAGTTATCCGAAAACCACCGGCGGCGATGGTATGCACCTGTATGTTCCCATCGAGCCGGTCTACAGCTATGAGCAGGTGCGGACATTCGCGGAAATCGTGTCGCGCATTGTGATCGTGGAAAAACCGGACCTGTTCACCACGCCTCGGGCGGTGGGGAAACGCCAGCGCGGACGCGTCTACTTCGATCATTTGCAGATTGGCCGTGGAAAGACAATTTCCGCTCCTTATGTACTACGAGCATACCCAGGCGCGCCGGTGGCCACGCCGCTCGAGTGGAGCGAAGTGAAACCGGGACTGCTTCCGTCGCAGTTCCATATCCGCAACGCAATTGATCGATTTGCGCAAATGGGGGATCTGTTCGCGCAGGTCCTCAACAACCGGCAGCGCTTGGAGCCGGCCATGAAGAAGCTCGAGGCTCTTATAAAGTAGTAGCCATGCAAATGATTACATTAAAGAACACCGGTCTCACGGTGTCGCGGGCCTGTTTCGGCACGATGACGTTCGGCGGTCAGGCAGACAAAGCGGAATCCGCTCGAATGATCGACTTCTGTTTCGAGCGCGGAATCAATTTCCTGGATACCGCGAATGCGTACAACAAGGGCGCCTCGGAAGAAATCCTGGGAGAACTTTTGAAGGGACGCCGGAATCGAGTGATTCTGGCCAGCAAGGTTCGTAATGCGATGGGGCCCGCGCCTGACCAAGGTGGATTATCCAGAAAGGCGATTTTTCGCGCCATTGAAGATAGCCTCCGCCGGCTGCAGACCGATTATCTGGATATCTATTATCTCCACTTGCCCGACTACGCTGTGCCCATTGATGAAACACTCGAAGCGATCGACAAGCTTCGGACAGCCGGTAAGATCCGCAGCGTCGCCAGTTCCAATTATTCCGGTTGGCAAGTGGCCCAGATGTTCTGCATCTCGGACAAAAAGGGATATCAGCCGCCGTACCTGAGCCAGCACATGTACAATCTTATGGCGCGGGGTATCGAACAGGAATACCTGCCGATGTGCAAGGAGTACGGAATCTCGTCCATTGTCTATAATCCGCTCGCCGGCGGAATGCTCACCGGGAAACAGAAACGCGAAGCGCCGCTTCCCGGCACACGGTTTGACAAGAACCAGATGTATCTCGACCGCTTCTGGCATCCCGACTTCTTTAATGCGGTGGATTCGCTCAAGCAAATCGCTGACGCGGCTGGCCGCTCCATGATCAACCTTTCGCTCAACTGGCTTCTGCACCACACGCAGACCGATTGCGTGATTCTCGGCGCATCCCGTCTCGAGCAGCTCCAGACAAATTTGCAAGCGATGGAAGAAGGACCGCTCACCTCCGATACCCTCCAGGCATGCGATGAGGTGTGGGCGAAACTTCGCGGCGTGACACCCAAGTACAATCGCTAATCGTTGGCGCGCGAGTGCGGATATGATGTATGCATGAAAATGACTCGGCGCGAGCTGATCTCGTCCAGTGTTCTACCGGTTCTGATGAACTTCCCTATGTCTGTTGCCAGCGCAAAAGGTAAAGATTTCCTGGTGTATGTGGGCACCTACACGAATAAGAATCGAAGCAAAGGAATTTATGCGTTCCGATTCGACGCCGGATCCGGCAAGTTAGATCCACTTGGCCTGGTGGCCGAGATGGCGAATCCTTCTTTCCTCGCGATCCATTCCAACAATCGTTGGCTCTACGCGGTTTCTGAGATGGCGGATGGGCGCGGCAAATCGACCGGCAGCGTCAGTTCGTTCTCTATCGACACCAAGACCGCCAAACTGACTCTGCGAAACACCGTTGACTCGAAGGGCGACGGACCCTGCTTCGTCCGAACCGATCACACCGGAAAAAATGTGCTCGTGGCTAACTACAACAGCGGGAGCGCGGCCGTTCTGCCGATCAAGGAGGACGGAACTCTGGCGGAGGCGTCTGCCGTCGTTCAGGACCATGGGACCGGCGCAGATAAACAGCGCCAGGAAGGCCCCCACGCACATTCGTTCAACGTGTCGCCGGATAACCGATTCGCTGTTTGTTGCGATCTCGGAATCGACAAGGTTATGGTCTACCATTTCGACGCCGCGAAGGGTTCCCTCACGCCGAATGATCCACCGTTTACCTCCCTGAAGCCCGGATCGGGACCCCGGCACTTCGATTTTCATCCTTCAGCGCGCTACGCTTACAGCATCAACGAACTGTCGTCCACCGTGACGGCGTTCAGTTACGACAAAGCGAAGGGCGTCTTAACTGAGATCCAGACTCTTTCCACCTTGCCACCCGATTACAAGAGTCCCAATCAATCCACCGCGGATGTGCACGTACACCCATCGGGCAAATTTCTGTACGGATCGAACCGGGGTCACAACAGTATCGTTGTCTACTCAATCGCCCCGAGCACCGGCAAGCTGACTTACATCGAAAACACCTCGACGCAAGGCGGAGTGCCACGCAGCTTTGGCCTCGATCCCACCGGAAAGTGGCTCATCTCGGCGGATCAGGATGTCGATATTTTAGTCGTATTTTCGATTGACCAGAAGACGGGGCGTTTGACGCCAACCGGACAGAAAGTCGCCTGCGGAATGCCCGTTTGCGTCAAATTCTCGTCGCCCGTGTAGCGGCCGCAGAACGTTGGCGCGCCGGGATAGAGCTATAAAATGGCCATGAAGAGATGGCTATATGCTGCTCTGCGGAATGGTGCAGAATTCGCTTCTCACGATGGTCCTTGGGTTGGATGGCTCGATGGGTCGCGACGCTTCTGACTGAAATTACATGGCTGGCAGACGCAGAGTTGCTGGCGCTCGCGACTGCCCGAATGTTTGCTAGGATGGCTCTAGCGTAAAGGACGCAGCCGGTCCGCGGAAAGGGTAGAAGCCCACCTATTGCTGTGGATTTTCGCGAATCTTCTTTCAGCCCGATGTGCGGACAACGGGCATTTCAATGAAAGGAGTTCGCCATGTCGAACGATTCAGAGCGCGCACCGCGCCCGCTTCCCGAACGTCCCAATCTCCGCCATCTGAAGGACCAGGCCAAGGATTTGTTCAAGGCCGGCGATGCGGAGTCAATCACCAGTGCACAGTTCCAGATCGCACGCCTTTATGGGTTTGCGAGCTGGCCGAAGCTCAAGGCCCACGTCGAATCATTGGAGGAGATCGGGCAACTCAAGCAAGCAATTGACACCAACGATTTTGACCGCGTGAAGGCCCTGATGATGCGTAATCCGGCGCTGCATCGCGCGCCGCTCGGCTACGGCAAGAACGGGCCGCTCACTTGGGTTGCTGAATGCCGCGTGCCGTGGGAGCCGCCCAGTCTGACACGACTCGCCATGGCGGATTGGATGATCAAGAACGGTTCGGATCTACATCAGGGCGGCGACGGACCGCTGATGCGGGCGGCCCTCAATAGCGATCGCATTCAGATGATGGAGCTTCTGGTGACCCATGGAGCGGACGTGAACGCCCTCTGGAATGGAGATTTTCCGATCATCTTCGCGCCTTGCGAGGCGGTGGCTCCGGCAGCGTTGAAATCGCTGTTGGACCGTGGAGCAAATCCGAACTGCAGTAATCCGAACCGGCGGTATCCGGGTACTGCGCTGGACTACGTTATCGGCTCGTACGCGCGCTCGCACGGTCTAAGCACTTGCATCGACCTCCTTCTCCAGCATGGCGGCGTGACCAAATACGATGCCGCAGCCGTGCTGGATCTGCTCCGTGGCCGAATCGACCGATTGGCGGATCACCTCGACGCCGATCCCGCACTGGTGAATCGACGATTCCCGGAACTCGACTTCGGCACTACGGGCGGGCGTATGCTCACTCTCCGGGGAGCGACGTTGCTGCACGTAGCCGCTGAATACGGCAACCTCGAAGCTGCCATGCTTCTTCTGGATCGCGGTGCAGACGTTAATGCCCGCGCGACCGTAGACGAAGCCGGCATCGGCGGGCAGACCGCGATTTTCCACGCGGTGACGCAGTTCAACGACTGGGGGCTGCCGGTAACGCGGCTGTTGTTGGAACGCGGCGCGGATCTGTCGATTCGAGTGAAGCTTCCGGGTCATTATGAGCGGCCGGGCGAGGTTGTCGAGTGCACGCCTGTAGGATATGCCCGGCTGTTTCCGGGTGGTCCGAATGAGAGCAAAACCGTGACTCTGCTGCAAAAAAGAGGGGCCGTAGAGTGACGGTCACGCCGATAATCGGCAAATCGTACCCTTATTTTCAACCATTTGCCACAAAAAGTGAATTTGACGCCGTCCTTCATGCGTTAGCTTACGGTCAGAAAGACTCTACTGCCTGAGATGCAGGAAGGAATGGACATGAAGACTTACAGATGGATTGCGCTGACCGCACTGGCCAGCGCCGTGATGGCGCAGACGAGGGTGGATCTGCGTACGCAAGGTAAGAGTGTAGACTTCTCGGCGGCGACGGCAACGAAGCCGGCAAAGACCGGTACGGTCTTCCCCTCCACCTGTTCGGTGGGCGAGATGTACTTCAAGACGGACGCGGGTGCAGGCGCAAATCTTTACGCGTGTACAGCTACCAATATCTGGTCACTCGAAGGTGGTTCGGGCACGTCCTCTCTGCCCGCGATGATTGGAAACACGAATCGGGTTCTGTCTAATAACGGTACCGCGGCGGACTGGCGTCTGGTTGGCGGCGACGTCACCGGCTCACCGGATAATCTCTCGGTCACCGGTCTACGGGGCAGGATCGTATCCGTGGCAGCGCCGGCTGGCGGACAAGCGCTCGTCTGGAACTCGAGCACGGTCCAATGGGAACCGCAGAATCAGTCGGGTTCTGGCGGTAGCGGCGGTGTGATCATGGCCAGTCAATTTGGCGATCTGGCCGCGTCCAGGGTAAACAACAACGTTTTAACAGTCGGCGCAAACTGCTCGGCTGCGACTCCATGCAATGTACGCCTGGGAGAAGCGACGGCGCAATTCACAACGTCGGCGACTATTACCGCGATCACCGGCGACGGGATCATCCGCGCCTTTATCGATGGCTCTGTATCGCCTCCCATCCTGCGAGTCCGCGGCTCTGGCATCACGCCAAGCTGTATCGGAATGAACTGTGCAGTGGATGCGGGCGTCGCTTTCCCAACTGATTCGATCCCGCTCTTCACTTGGACGGCATCGGGCGGGTCGTGGGACGCTCTGGGGGGCGTGGATTACCGCGCTTTCCTGAGCACGCTGCGAGTAGTGGGCGGCCCCGGCCTGTCAGTCGTATCCTTGAACGGAACGGTGACAGCCGGAGTCGATGCCACGAGCGTGCCGAACTATCTGACGGCTCTGGCCACAATCAATTTCCCGTCAATCGCCAATGGTCTATGCGCCACCGAACAAACGATCACCTTACCGGGAGCTGCGGCCGGCGATTCGGTGGCGCCGGGCTGGCCCGGTGCGCTGGAATCGGGGTTGATCGGGAATATGCGGGTGAGTGCGGCAAATACGGTCAGTGTCCGGCTCTGCAATCTGTCGGGGAGTGCGGTGGACCCGGCCAGCGCTCTGTTCCGCGCGACAATCGTCCGCAGCTTCTGATCGCCTACTTCAGGATGTTGTCAATCGCGGTTACCGCGATCGGATGATATCCAGGCCGAGCGATTTTGTAGATCTCACGCGCGCGTTCCTTTCCTTCCGGCGTCTTTGCGAGTTCCTGGTAGAGCGGCTTAATGTATTTTTGCCGGCCGATTTCTATCAGGAACGTCCGCAACCGCGAGTTGGCCGGGGCGTAATGATTCTTGATCGCCATCTTCAGCCACTGGTCCAGAATCTCGTCGTTTCCGGTTGCGGTGAAATGGTAGGCTTTGTCGAGTTCGGCCATTTTTTCCGGGCCGAGGTCTTCCGGCAGTGCGGTGAGGAATTGGTACCACTCCGCCGTTACCCAGTCCTTGGTAGGAATATCCGCAATTTTCACCTCGCCGGCGATCCAGTCGCCTGCAAGGCCGCGCACTTTGATGAGAGCTTCCGATTTCGGATGCGGCGCATCGGCCGGTAGCCCCGGTTTGTAGACCCACTCGTCAATCGGAATCTTGGCCGCCAGTTCCTTGTTCTGATCCAGCAAGTTCTTCTCAAGGTAATCCAGGAAATCCTGCGTCACCACGCTGTGGAACGCGTAGTGGTCGAAATATCCGCGTAGAAACGCATCAAACTTTTCGCGTCCGAAAGCTCGCTCCAGTGTGCAGAGAAACAGGGCGCCTTTTGTGTACGGAATACCGGTTACGCCGTCGTCGGGGTCGCGGCCCTTCAGATCGATGTGCAGTATTTGATCCTCTGGCTTCAAGGTCTTCAACTCACGCTCGAGACCGTCGTACTGAAGCGAAGCCTCCATGTCCACGCGGTCTTTGCCATAAACCTTTTCCTGAATCCGCCATTCGAAATAGACTGTGAATCCTTCGTTCAACCAGAAATCGCGCCAGGTTGCGTTCGTTACCAGGTTGCCTGACCAGGAATGGGCCAGTTCGTGGGCGACGAGCGACACCAGGCTCTTGTCGCCGGCGATCACTGTTGGCGTGGCAAAGGTCAGCCGGGGATTTTCCATGCCGCCGAAGGGAAAACTCGGCGGGAGAATCAGAAGATCGTATCGGCCCCAGCGATAAGGTCCGTAGAGACCTTCAGCCGCCTGAATCATGTGTTCGGTATCGTCGAATTCTTTCGCCGCCTTGGCCACCATCGAAGGCTCCGCATAGACGCCGGTTCGCTGGCTCATCGGCGCGAACTTCAAATCGCCCACGGCAAGCGCTATCAGATAGGACGGAATTGCCTGCGGCATGCGAAATTCAAAGCTTCCACGTTCATATACGTTTGGGTTGTTCTCGGCGCTCATCACCGCCAGCAACTCTTTCGGAAAGTGGATATGCGCATGATACGTTTGGCGCACGCCGGGCGTGTCCTGGAGTGGAATCCAACTTCGCGCGTGAATCGATTCGTCCTGGGAAAACAAAAACGGATGTTTCTTCCCCGCAGTCTGCGCTGGCGTCAACCACTGGAGTCCCGAGGCTTCCGGCCGCGACGCATGGTGAATACGCACGAACTTCGCCTCAGGCGAGAGTTGCACGGTGAGAGGTGATCCCAGAATCGAGTCATTCGGCCCCACTTCAAACTTGGTTTCAGTGAATGTGGTTCCATCTACGGAACTCTCCGCTTTGCTGATATCCAGGGCCCTCGTATCAAGGACAATAGGTCCGGTCGGGTAGGAGGGACTGCGTTCGACGGTCAGCCTCGTCGTACCGCTGAGGACCTTTTTGGGGAAATCGACAGCGAGATCCAACTCGACGTGTGTGACGCGGATCTGATCCGGATTCGAATAGGAATGATAGTCCTTGCGGTCCACGGGCTTTTCCATAGTTGGCGGCGTCTTGGTACAGGAAGCGATGAGGCAGAAACCGAGGATGGCGATCAGCCGCACAGGATAGAACCTACTTGGCGAGAACCGCCGATTTTCCGACGAATTCCAACAAGGCCGATGGGAAGATTCCGAGCGCCAGAGTAGCTGCGGCTGAGACCCAGATGGCCACATTCAACCCGGCCGCAGGTGCCGGCAGTCCCTCCGTCGCCTTGTCAGGTTCAAAGAAGTACATCACGACAATGATCCGCAAATAGTAGTAAGCGGCCACAGCGCTGTTGAGGAGCCCAAGGACCGTCAGCCAGATCAGGTGTGCATCCAGCGCTGCCTTGAACACATAGAACTTCCCGAAAAACCCGCCGGTGAGCGGCACGCCGATAAGTGAGAGCAGAAAGATGGTGAGCATCGCCGCGGTGAGAGGCTGGCGCGCGCCGAGTCCACCCATCTGATCGATTTCCAGATACCGCTCGCCCTGGCGCGCAAAGTACGTGACCACTGCGAAGGCGCCCACTTGCATGAAGGCATAGGAGGCAAGATAGAACATGGCCGCCGCAGTGCCGATTTCAGAATGCGCCGCCACGGCAACCATGACGTAGCCCGCTTGAGCGATGGAACTGTATGCCAAGAGTCTCTTGATATTGTTCTGGCGAATGGCGGCGAAATTGCCCACGAGCATCGTCAACAGCGCACTGATCCAGATGATCGGCGCCCACCGGTCGGCGATCGGGTCGAAGGCCGTGAGATAAACGCGGAGGAACACGGCGAAAGCCGCCGCCTTGGGTCCAGCCGACATAAAAGCGCTCACCGGCGCTGGCGCACCCTGGTAAACATCGGGAGCCCAAACCTGAAACGGCGCGGCGGAAACCTTGAACGCGAATCCGACAAACATCAGCGCGGCAGCGGTTCCGGCCAGGCCGAGCGCGGGCGCGATCTCCGGCGTCGAAAGAACTCTGCGGATCTCGGTCAGGTTGGTCGATTGCGTGATGCCGTAAATCCACGCGATACCGTACAAAAGGAAAGCCGTGGCAAACGATCCAAGCAGGAAATACTTGATCGCCGATTCGTTGTTGCGCTTGTCGTCCCGAAGGTAACCGGCGAGGATGTAGCTGGCAATCGACGAGATTTCCAGGCCGATGAATACCATCATCAACTCGTTGGCGGACGCCAGGATGCACTGGCCGACGATGGAAAACAAAATCAAAGCATGATACTCACCCGCGTCCGCTTTTTCACGCTCCAGATATTGACGCGAGCAGAGAACGACAAGGATGCCGACGACGATCACCAGAGCCCGGAAGAATGTGGCGAAGCCGTCCACAACGAGCATCCCTTGAAACGCCGGGCCGGGATCGGCAAAGGAAACCACCGCACCCCACAACGCGGCCACCAAGCCAGCGAGCGACAGATTTGGAAGCCAGCTCCGATGATCTTTGCCGACAATGGGCTCGAGCACCATGACAAGCGTCGCGACGATAGTCAGGATGATTTCAGGGAGGAAGCGAAAGTAATCGTGGCCGGTCGGAATGTAGTTAGCGGGCATTGCTCGCCTCTTGTACAGCCGGCCGAATCTTCATCTGCGGGCTCTTCACCTGGTATTCCACGTTCGCTTTGCTCTGCTCCAATGTCTTTGCGGTTGCCGTGCCGATGGACGGCAGGAATGTTTGCGGCGCCATGCCCATCCACACCATCAGGATGATCAACGGGAGAATGGCCGCCCACTCGCGCCCGGAAAGATCGGGCATATGCCAGTGGTCGTGATCGTGATGATGTTCGTGATCATGCGCATGGTCGTGCGTATGAGGATGATCGTGCTCGTGATCGTGCGAGTGGCCATGCGCGACAGGAACCGCGCTCGGGTGGCCATGCCCATGACCCGCGGCCTGGGCGATCTCACCGGGCATCCGCCCAAAGAAAACTCGCTGGTAAAGCCAGAGCATGTAGCAAGCGGAAAGAATCACACCGATCGCCGCGAACACGGTCCATTGGAAATTCACGTAAGCGGTCGCCTGCAGCACGAGGAATTCACCGACGAAATTGTTTAAAGTGGGCAGGCCAATGCTGGCTAACGTCGTCACCAGAAAGAGCGTGGCCAGCCACGGAGCGGCATTCGAGACACCGCTGTAGTCCTTGATTTCCAACGAGTGCCGCCGGTCGTATAAATACCCGACGAAGATGAACAGCGCACCGGTCGAGATGCCGTGATTTAACATCTGGTAGACCGCGCCATCAAATCCCATCTGAGTAAAAGAGAAGATTCCAAGCACCACAAAGCCCAGATGGCTCACCGAAGAATAAGCCACCAGCTTCTTCATGTTCGGCTGCACCAGGGCGACCAGCGCCGCATAAATGATTCCGATGATCGCCAGTGCGGCGATCCAACCCGCATTCTCACGCGCCGCATTCGGGAACAACGGAAGGCAGACGCGGAGCAAACCGTACGTACCCATCTTCAGCATGACGGAGGCTAGCATGACGGAACCCGCCGTCGGTGCTTCCACGTGTGCGTCAGGCAGCCAGGTGTGCATCGGGAACAGCGGAACCTTCACGGCGAACGCCACGAAGAACGCCAGGAATAACCAGGTCTGTTGAGTATGCGTCAGAAGCAGCTTGCCAGTGGAAAGCAGGTTCTGCAGGACCACGTAATCGAATGTGCCGGTCCTGTTATAGAGATAGATAATCGCGCCCAGCATCAGCACCGATCCGGCCATCGTGTAAAGGAAGAATTTCACGGTGGCATAGATACGGCGGTCATGGCCCCAGATCCCAATCAGAAAGTACATCGGGACGAGGCAGATTTCCCAGAACGTGTAGAACAGAAACAGATCGAGCGCCGCGAACACTCCGATCAATCCAAATTCCAGCAGCAATAGGAATGCGAAATATTCCTTGATGCGCTTGTCGACGCTTTTCCACGAGACCAGGATGCAAACAGGCGTCAGGAGCGTTGTCAGAATGATCAACCAGAGACTGATGCCGTCAATACCGACGTGATACGCGATGGACGGATACGTGATCCACGGTACATCGGTCACGAACTGGTATTCGCCGCCTGTCGAGTGGATGACGGGGCCGATGAGTCCCAGTGATATCGCAAAAATCGCTAGCGACACAACAAGAGTGAAGAGCCGAATATTGTCGGGGTTCTTCTTTGGAAAGAAGAGTATCAGCAGGAACGCGATCGCCGGCAGCGCCAGCAGATTATCCAGCAGACTCATCGTAAGCCTCCCGCGAGGCTCATAGAGAGAATCACAATGACTGATCCAAGTACCACCCACGCCGCATAATTTCGTATATTGCCCGACTGGGCGCGCCGAAGAATTCCGCCGATGTTGCGCGAGCGCGCACCGATTCCATTTACTACGCCGTCAATCACTCCAACGTCGATTCCGCGCCAGAGAACCGTTCGCGACCCTTGCAAAATAGGCTCGACGACCGTCGCGTCGTATGCTTCGTCGACAAAGTATTTGTTGTACAGCAGCTCATACGGACCTCGGAAGGCTTTCGCAACCCCGTCAGCCATTCCAGGCTTCAGCACATACATCACGTAAGCGATCGCGATCCCGATCAACCCGGCCGCAACCGAGATGTAGACGAGCATTTCGTTCGCCGGTTCCTCCACTTTCGGGAACATCCCTTCGAGGAAATGCGGAATCGGCAGGAATCCACCGCCTACGGAGAGGGCCGCCAGAATCATCAAAGGCCCGGTCATCACCAGCGGCGATTCGTGGGGATGCGCATCACCCCGATACGTGCCGAAGAAGCACATGAAGAACGCGCGGAACACGTAAAACGCCGTCATGCCAGCCGTAACCACGCCGACCCAATACATCCAGGGTGCATGCTGATACGCTGCGGCGAGAATTGCATCTTTGCTGAAGAATCCGGAGAAAGGCGGCACGCCTGAGATGGCGATGGATGCGCAGAGTAGGGTGATGAACGTGATTGGCGTCTTCGATCGCAAGCCCCCCATCTTTCGCAGATCCTGTTCGCCGCCCACGGCGTGAATCACACTGCCCGCTCCGAGGAACAGGAGTGCCTTGAAGAAGGCGTGAGTCACAACATGGAACATGCCGGCCGCAAACGCACCTGAACCAAGTCCGAGAAACATGTAGCCGAGCTGCGAAACCGTTGAGTAGGCAAAAACTTTCTTGATATCGTTCTGCACCAGACCAATCGTCGCGGCCATCACGGCCGTCGCGAGTCCGATAATCGCCACCACATTCATCGCGATGGGCGAGTGAATGAACAGCGGGGCAGAGCGCGAAACCATGTAAACACCCGCTGTCACCATGGTGGCTGCGTGGATCAATGCGGAAACCGGAGTGGGGCCGGCCATCGCGTCCGGCAGCCAGACGTACAGCGGAATCTGTGCGGATTTACCGGTAGCGCCGACGAACAAGAGCAGGCAGATACCCGTGAAGAGGCCGGCGCCTGTATCCACCGGCATGTTCTTCGCGCTTTCAAATACCTTGCCAAAATCGAGTGAACTGAAGTTCACCGCGATGAGAAACATGCCCAGCGAATAGCCGAAGTCTCCAATTCGATTTACGATGAACGCCTTCTTGCCGGCGTCGGTGGCAAACTTTTCCAGGTTATAAAAGCCGACGAGCAGATAGCTGCACAAACCGACGCCTTCCCACCCGACAAACAGCACCAGGTAGTTGGCACCCAGTACCAGAACCAGCATGAAGAACATGAACAGGTTCAGGTAGGCGAAGAACCGGTAATAACCGCTTTCGTGCGCCATATAACCGGCGGCGTAAATATGAATCAGCAGCCCAACGCCCGTCACCACCAGGAGCATGATGGCGCTCAAATGATCGACGGCGAAATCGAATCCTACATTGAAATTTCCGCTGGCCATCCACGTGTAGTAGCGCTCAACGTACTGCTCTTCCGGCATGGAACCGCCGAACATTCCAAGTGCAGCAAGCGTCTTCAGAACCCAAAGGAACGATAGCGCGACCGTGCCAATGGCGGCCGCGTTCACCAGAGCCTTCGAACGCCGGCCGAACAGGCCGTTAATCGCGAAGCCCACCAGCGGGAATATAGGAATGAGCCAAAGTTGATGCATCAGTAGTCGTCTGCTCTCAATTCTTCATGCTGTTAATTTCGTCAATCTGCAACGTCGATTTGTTCTTGTATACCGTCAGAATGATGCCCAGGCCCACCGCCGCTTCCGCCGCCGCCACCACCATCACAAAAAATGAAAAAATCTGGCCATCCACTGCGGCGAACTTGTAAGAGAACGCCACGAAAGTCAGGTTCACCGCATTCAGCATCAGTTCGATGGACATGAACACGGTGATGATGTTCTTGCGGAAAAGAAAACCGGCCACGCCAAGCGCAAACAGAACGGCGCTCAGCAGCAAATACCACGACAGTGGAACTGATTCGGGAAGTGGAGGCATCAGATCTCCTTCCTTGCCAGAACAATCGCGCCGATCAGGGCGATCAAAATCAGAATCGAAGTCACTTCAAAGGGCAGCAGATACTGAGTGAACAGACTGCGTCCAACTTCCTGCGCCGCTCCGCCAGTAAACGCGCCGAACTGCACGCCGGCGGTCTTCGGAAGCATGCTCTGGATGATGTAACTCATCAGGGCTATGAAGATCGCAAAGAGTGGAATGCCGATCCACTTCGCCAGCTTCGCCTTGGATTTCTGCTTCGGCTCCGCCCCCGCGTTCAGCAGCATAATGACGAAGATAAACAGCACCATGATGGCGCCGGCATATACAATCATCTGCGCCGAGGCGAGAAATTCAGCACCCAGCAGCAGATACAGTACGGCGAGCGAAATCATCACACCGATGAGCGAAAGAGCGCTCGAAATCGGATGCGTTTGCACCACCAGGCTCACGGCCGAGACCACCGCGATGAAGGCGAAAATCAAGAAGAGAACAGCGTCCATTATCAGCCTATGATCTCAACGCCACCACAAGAGCGGTGACTAACAGATTGAGCAGCGCCGCCGGAAACAGGAACGTCCATGCGAAGTGCATCAACTGGTCGTAACGGAACCGCGGCAGCGTTCCGCGAATCCAGATGTAAATGAAAAGGAGCCCGCCCGTCTTGGCGCAGAACCAGAATATCGGAAGCAGAATCGGTTGTAGAAACGGAACCAGAAAAAGCGCCGCAATCCCAAGAAACGCGACGCCCGCGATGGGCAGCGTAATCCGGTCGAACGATCGGGCCGGGTTGAAACCGTGATACAGCGCGATGAGTCCCGCAAAGAGAAATATCAGAGTAGGAACGAACTTCGACCCGTATTGCTCGGGAAACAACGGTAGCCAGCCGCCGAGAAAAAGCTGCGTCGCCAGCGCCGTCACAGTCACCATATTGGCGTATTCCGCCATGAAGAACGCAGCAAATTTCATACTGCTGTATTCGGTATGAAACCCGGCCACCAGTTCGTTTTCCGCTTCCGGCAGATCGAATGGAACGCGATTGGTTTCGGCAAAAGCCGCGATGAGGAAGATGATGAAACTGAAGAATTGCGGCCACACCGTCCACTTGGGAATAAGTCCCCAATAGAACCCATCCTGTGCCATCACCATCTCGCGAAAACTCAACGTATTGGTAAGTAGCAGTGGCGACGCAATAGCCAGCGCCATGGGAAGCTCGTAACTGATCATCTGCGCCGAGCTGCGCAGCCCTCCGATGAGCGAATACTTGTTATTCGACGCCCACCCGGCCAGAGCCACGCCGTAAACGCCAACCGCTGAAAGCGAAAGCACGAAGAGTACACCGATTTTCAAATCCGTAAGTTGTAGCCAAGTCTTAACGCCGAAGATATCCACTTCGGGGCCAAACGGAATCACGGAAATTGAAACCAAAGCAGTGGCGACCGCCAGAAACGGCGCCAGCATGTAAAAAAACTTATTGACGTAGGGAGGCAGCAGGTCTTCTTTGGTTAACAGCTTGATCACATCCGCGAGCGGTTGTAGCAGCCCGTGCGGCCCGACACGCCGAGGTCCAACACGGAGCTGAATATGCGCCAGCACTTTGCGCTCGATCCACTGCAGATACGCAAGCGCCGTCAGAAATACGAACGCAACCAGACCTGCCTTAATCAGACTCAGGATGTAAAAATTCATCTATTGTTCTATGCTCTTCGAGCAGCCTTTACGGCGTGCTCTCCCCGGACTCGAACAGCTTGCCCGGCCGCTCCATTACCGAGTTGAGCATCTTGGAGTAGCGGCCAAGAGAACCCGAAGTAAACAGTGTGTCGCCAGCCGATTGGATCAATTCCGGCCGCGAATCCACCGCAACGCGACCGTTGACTGGAGCGGTCTGCGCGGCTCCACCTGTTGCAATTACCGGTAAGGAAACATTATACCCGCGAACCGCCTTGCGAATCTCTTCAAAAACCGCCTCGGGTTTTGCCGGACCGAGATTGATACCCATCTCTTTTGCAAGCAGGCCGAAGATTTCGAGGTCCGGCTTCGCTCCCATCACTTTCGGGCCACGGTTCAAACGCTGCACTTCCCCGGTCACATTCGTCACGGTTCCGTCTTTTTCATATGCCGATGCCGAGGGGAAGACGACGTCGGCGCGCGCCGCAGTCTCGGTGAGGAACATATCCTGGACGACTACGAACGCGCCTGGCGATGCGAGTGGCCCGTGCTCCAGCGGATTTTCACCGACTACCCAAAGCACGTCCAGATCGGGTGCGGATACCATTTCAGAAACGGTCATGGCCAGTTCGTACGACGGCTTGTAGCCGGGAAATAATTCCGGCACAAGACCCATATCGATCGCGCCGCGTGAATTTGAGTAATCCATCAGGCAGACGTACTTGACCGGAATCCCCAGTGAATCGCCAAACGCCACCAGCTTGCGAACATCCTCGCCTTTAATCGCATCGCCAAACAAGATCACCAGGTCGGCTTCCTTCGCCAACCGGCTGTGCAGAGATTCGACCGCGGCAAGTTCTTCGCCCCGCCTCGCGATCAGACTCTGTACAGCGTACTTTCGCTCACGGACCGGGCCTGGCGTAACGGTGTAAGTGTGCGCCGCGTGATGGCGGAAATTTGCGCGGAGTTGGAACGCGAGCAGCGGATGTTGCTGCGCCAAGTCGGCGCCGATCACCAAACTCGCCTTGGCTTTGTAAAGGTCCGCGACCGTGGCCAGGGCATTCGTCTTCCCGCTCAGAGCATCGAGCAAAGTCACGATATCGCCGCTGCGGCGATGGTCGATATTATTCGTACCAAGTCCCTGGCGCGCGAACTTCTGCAGGTAAAAATCTTCTTCGTTGCTGCTGCGATTCGATCCAACCACGCCGAACTTGCCGCCGCGCAATCGAATCTCTTTGAACTTCTCCGCCACTCTCATCAATGCGCGAGACCAGGAAACCGGCTCCAGCTTACCGTCCACTCGCATTAACGGTGATTGCAGGCGCTCTTCACTTTCCACGAAGTCGAAGGCATAGCGGCCTTTGATGCAGAGAAATTCACCGTTGATGCCCGACCGATCGCGATTGTTGCCCCGGATGATCTTGTCGTTGCGGATACCCAGAGTCGTCTTGCAACCATTCGAGCAGTGCGTGCAAATCGTTCCGACGTGCTTCATCTCCCACGGCCGCGTCTGATAGCGATACGTTCCGCTGGTGAGCGCGCCCACGGGGCAGATGTCGATACAAGCACCGCACTCGTCGCAATTGAGATGATCGCCTTCGTTAGGCGCGATTTCAGAGATCACGCCGCGATTCACCACACCTAACGCATTCACGCCCAGGCCTTCGCCGCAGACGCGCACACATCGGTAACAGAGAATGCAGCGCGGCGCGTCGAAGTACACAACGGGCGAAAATTGTTTTTCAGGAGTATGAACTTTGGTTTCCGTAAAACGGCTTTCGCCTGCGCCGTAGCGGAACGTCATATCCTGCAATTCACACTCGCCGCCTTTGTCGCAGACAGGACAATCGAGCGGGTGGTTGGCGAGCAAGAACTCTAGCATCGATTTCCGCGCAGCCGCCACAACGGGCGTTTCCGTGCGCACCACCATGCCCTCGGCCACGGGAATCGTACAGGCTGCCTGAAGCTTCGGCGTCTTCTCAATTTCCACCAGGCACATTCGGCAGGCAGCCTGGAGAGAGTACCCCTCGTAGTAGCAGAACGCCGGGATTTCGATGCCAACCATCTTGGCCGCATCAATCAGCAAAGTACCCGCCGGCGCCTGCACCGGCATTCCATCGATTGTGAGATTTAGGGAATCAGCCATTTTGTGATCTATACAATTTGTACGAACCGGTTCGCGTCTTCATAAGAACCAGCCGCCACATGCAGCTTCGCTTCGAACTCATCGCGGAACTTCTCCACGATGGAGATCGTCGGCAAAGCCGCTGCGTCGCCCAACGGACAAAACGTCCGGCCGAGCATATTCTTCGCTAACTCACCGATCAAATTGATGTCGGTCGATTGCCCGCGCCCGTCCATAAATCGCTGCAGCATTTGCTTCAGCCAACTCGTACCCTCGCGGCATGGAATGCACCAACCGCAACTCTCGTGCGCGTAGAATTTCATGATGCGCAGAGCCGCTTTCACCATGTCGGTGTCTTCATCCATCACCACGAGGCCGCCGGATCCGAGCATGCTCTTCGCCTTGGCCAGTGAATCGAAATCCATCGGCAAGTCGCACTCATCGGCTTTCAATATGGGACACGACGATCCGCCGGGAATCACGGCCTTCAACTTCTTTCCCTTCCAAACGCCGCCGCCAACCTCGTTGATCATCCGCAGCATGTTGAAGCCCATGGGCAGCTCGTAAACGCCCGGCTTGTTCACATGCCCGGAGATGCAGAACATCCGGGTGCCGCCGTTTTTCGGCGTGCCCAGCGCGGCGAATGCATCGCCCCCATCCCGGATGATCGGCGGTATGGCGCAAAAAGTCTCCACGTTGTTCAGCACCGTCGGAGATTGCCATGCGCCCGCTACGGCAGGAAACGGAGGACGAATACGAGGAATGCCGCGCTTGCCTTCCAGTGATTCCAGCAACGCGGACTCTTCGCCGCATTCGTACGCGCCCGCGCCGGTGTGCAGATAGACATCAAAATCGAACCCGGTGCCCTGAATGTTTTTGCCGAGCCAGCCCTTGTCATACGCTTCGGCGACAGCTTTTTCCAGGATCTCAATCACGTAGCGAAATTCACCGCGAGTATAGATGTATCCGGCCTTGGCGCCCACTGCCAGCGCGGCAATCATCACGCCTTCGATGAGCTGGTGCGGGTCGTATTCCATCAGGAGCCGGTCCTTGCAAGTGCCCGGCTCGCTCTCGTCCGCGTTCACCACGATGTAGACGGGCTTACCGGTGTTGCGCGGAACAAAACTCCATTTCATCCCGGTGGGAAATCCCGCGCCGCCGCGCCCGCGCAGCCCGGACTTCTTCACCTCGTTGATGATGTCTTCCGGCGTCATCTCGCGGGCTTTCAAAAACGCTTTGTAGCCATCGGTGGCGAGATAGGTATCGAGCGATGCTGAATTCTGAAGGCCGAAGCGCTTGCTAAGCACCTTTACTTCAAGGGGACTAGGTTCGTTGTAAAGCATGATTACTGCACTCTCTGCGCTTGCCGGATGCCGTCCAGGAGAGCATCGAGCTGCTCCGGCGTCACTTTGTGATGGAAATCGTAGTTAATCTGCACCGCCGGAGCCCATGAGCAGGCGCCCATGCACTCCACTTCTTCGAGGGAGAACAACCCGTCCGCGGCCGTTTCCTTGTGACCGATGCCGAGCTTTTCCGAAGCATGATGATACAGTTCCTCGCCGCCCACTAATAGGCAACTGATATTCGTGCAAACCTGTACGTGATACTTACCGGCCGGTTTCTTGTGAAGCATCGAGTAATACCCGATCACTTCTTCCACCTGCAACGGCAGCACGCCGCATCGCCGGGCCACTTCCTCAATCAATTCCTGCGTGATCGCGCCAATTTCATCCTGCGCGTATAGCAACATTGGAATCACCGCGGAGCGAGTCCTGCCGGGCGGGTACGACGTCAACATTTTTTCGATGCGGCTCTCTAGTTCCGGAGAGAAGGTCATTAGCGGTCCGTGTCTCCTAGTACAAAATCCATGCTGCCCAAGCCCGCAATCGAATCGGCGATCAGGCGGCCCTCGATCAACGCCGGTAGAGCCATCAAGTTGGCGAAGCTCGGTGTCCGCATGTGAACCCGGTACGGCTTGGCAGTGCCGTCGCTTACCACGTAATAGCCAAGTTCACCGCGCGGCGATTCAATGCATTGGTAAACCTCGGCGGCAGGCACGCGGAAACCCTCGGTGACGATCTTGAAGTGGTAAATCAGAGCCTCCATCTGCGTCTTCATTTTCTCGCGGCCGGGCAGTACAACCTTCGGAGCGTCAGCCTGCCACGCGCCGCCCGGCATCCCTTCCAAAGCCTGTTTCACAATGCGCGCGCTCTGGCGGAATTCATCCATACGAATGCGATACCGGCCCCATACATCGTTGTCGTTGTTGCACGGGACCTCGAAGTCGAACTTCTCGTAACTCGAGTACGGTTCGCTCTTGCGGATATCCCATTTCAGGCCGGCCGCTCGTATCATCGGGCCCGTTACGCCGAGGTCCAGCAGGTCTTCCAATGGCACCGAAGCGACACCCTGCGTCCGGATCTTCCAGATCGGATTGTTGTTCAGCAAATTCTCGTATTCATCCACGTTCGAAGGGAACTCGTCGATGAACGCCTTCACTGCTTTCTCCCAACCCCGCGGCGGTTCCAGAGCCAGACCGCCGATACGGAAATAGCTGGTCATCATCCGCTGGCCGGAGAACATTTCGAAAATCCGAAGAATTTTTTCCCGCTCGCGGAAGCAGTAGAAGAAAATCGACATGGCGCCAATATCGAGCGCGTGTGTCCCGAGCCAAACCACGTGGCTGTTGATACGCGTCAATTCGGTCAGCATCACGCGCATCCACTGAGCCATCGGCGGCACTTCCATCTGGAGCAGCTTCTCCACCGCCAGCACATAGCAGAGATTGTTCGACAGATTGGCGAGGTAATCCACGCGATCAGTCAGCGGCACGACTTGCTGATAATTTCGTCCCTCGCACTGCTTTTCAATGCCCGTATGCAAATATCCGATATCGGGCTCGGCTTTGATAATCGTTTCGCCGTCCAACTGGAGCAGAATACGCAGCACGCCGTGCGTCGACGGATGCTGCGGACCCATATTCAGGGTCATGGTCCGGCGTTTGGATTCGGTTCCAACAACCGGCGAATCCACAGGTTCCAAAGTTGCGCTGACGCCGAGTTTTTCTTGGCTCATATAATCGCCCTATTCATCCGGATAACTGTACTTGTAGCCGTGCACTGGATAGTCCTTGCGCAGCGGGTGGCCTTCCCAACCTTCGGGCATCAGGATCCGTTTCAGGTTCGGGTGATTGCGGAATCCTACGCCGAACAGATCGAAGATTTCGCGCTCAAACCAATCGGCTGCGCGCCACACGCTGTAGACCGACTCGATCTCGGGTTTTTCGCCACCCACCTTGGATTTCAAACGCAACCGCTGGTTATTCTCGATTGAATGTAGATGGTAAACCATCTCGAAGCGCGGCTCCATCGGGTACCAGTCGACGCAGGTGACCGCATCGAGCCGTAGAAATTTCTGTTCATGTCTGAGGAACCGGCAAACGGCCACGATTTTCGCCGGGTCGATCTCCAGCGTCAGCTCGTTGAACTCGTGCTTCCCGCCGGTAATCGCGCTGGGATCGTATGCCTCCAGAGCGGTGGCTACAGGGAACTGCATCATTTGTTCTGAAAGCATTTTTAGGACTGGGAGCCTCGTTCGCTTGTCTCTTCCACCGTCCAACTCAATACTCCCTTCTTCCAGATGTAGAAAAAACCCGCGAGCACCAAAACAACAAACAAAAACATCTCCACGAAGCCGAACATCTTCAGTTCGCGAAAGACGACGGCCCAGGGAAACAAAAAGATCGCCTCGATGTCAAACAGGATGAAGACCATCGCTACGAGGTAAAACTTGACGCTGAACCGCTCACGGGCGCTGCCCGTGGGCGTGATGCCGCACTCATACGGCATGTCCTTTACGCGGTTGCGCACCTTTTTTCCGAGCAGGAACGAACCGCCGACCAGCCCTGCGGCGACTGCCAGTGAGATGATCACCTGCACCAGGACAGGGAAATAGAGTTGATTGTAGTTAGTCGGCATGAACTTTCGAAACGGGAAGTATCAATTTGACTATAATGAGGGTCGCGAGGGGGTGTCAAACTTCTTCCTTCGATTCCATCAGAATGTCTGAAACGCAAACGATCGAAATTGTTTTAAACGGCGAGACCCGCCGCGTCGATCCGGGCCTTAGCGTGCTCAGTTTGTTGGGCCAACTCGGTATCGATCCCGAACGCGTCGCAGTGGAAATGAATCGCGAGATTATCAGGCAGCCGGATTGGCCTAAGTCCCCCGTCAGCCCGGGCGCCCAAATTGAAATCGTACAGTTCGTAGGCGGGGGATAGCGACCGTGATAATAGTAGCGAGCTTAACACTTTGTACTCCGCGTGGTACTTGTTGATCGTTTACCTGCATAGTCCTATTGACTCTCCGCACAAGTTGAGTACAATTTCTAAGGCGCTAGTTTCGAAAACGAAAGTCGGTCCCAATGTTCAAAACAAAAAAGCCTCGTCTTGATACGAGCGGTTCGCCCGAGAAAACCTTCGCGAGTAGTGAAGTGGCGCGAATCGCGCAAGTAAGCCTGCGCCAACTGCAGTGGTGGGACGAGCGGAAGGTAGTATCTCCCCGCCACGCCGCCCACAAACGGATCTATCTGCCGGAGGAAGTAGTAGAGATTACAGTTATCGCCGAATTGCGCCGGAAGGGTTTCTCGTTGCAGAAAATCCGTCGTGTGCTTCGGTTTCTGCACAAGGAGACAGAGCGGCGTCTGCACGAAGTTTTATCCGGGGAATCGAACCTCCATCTCGTGACCGACGGGAAATCGATTTACCTCGAAGACAGCAACGATCGCATCGTCGACATTCTGAAGAACGCCCGTCAACCGATGTTCCTGGTCTGCGTGAGCGACCAGGCGCGCCGCCTGACCGCCCCACCGCCACGTAAGCCCGCCCGCGCCGAAACCACTGTGGCCCTGCGGAAAGCCCGCTCTGTTTAGCAACTTATTTGTGCGCCCGACGTCGATTATGTAGAACCGCGATATACTGAAATCGTCGGGAGGATTTTCATTGACCACTCAACGGCGCTCTTTTATATTTGCTCCTCTTGTTGTTCTACTTTGCTCCATGCTGGGAGGCTTGTACGGCCCCAGTATCGCTGATGCGTCCTCCGCCGGCTCCGAAGATGATGTCAAGGCCAGTCTGAAGAGCTTCACGCAGGTTCTCAACGTCGTCGAGGACAATTTCGCGGACAAGGTTACGCCCGAGAAGTCGATCTATAAGGGCGCAATACCGGGTATGGCCCGAACGCTCGATCCCCACACCAGCTTCTTCGATCCGAAAGAGTTCAGCGCTCTTCGAGAAGAACAAAAGGGTCACTATTACGGAGTGGGAATGACGGTTGCGCCGCGCAATGGCAGGACCATCGTCATTCAGCCCTTCGATGGGTCGCCGGCGTATAAGGCCGGTATCCGGCCCGGCGATTCGATTCTCGAGGTGAATGACAAGAAAACCGACGGCTTGACTACGACTGAGGTCGCCGACATGTTGAAAGGGCAGCGGGGAACTCCGGTCCAGGTGAAAATCGCCCGGGAAGGTGTAGAGAAACCATTGATCTTTAACATCATCCGCGATGAGATACCGCGGAAGAGCGTTGAAGACGCGTTCTGGGTAAAGCCCGGAATTGCTTATATCGACATTCAGCAGTTTAACGAGAACACCAGCAAAGAACTGGAAGACAATTTCAAACGGCTCGGGGAAGACAACGTGAAGGGTCTGATTCTGGACCTTCGCGAGAATCCGGGCGGGTTGTTGAATGAGGGCGTCGCCGTTGCGGATCATTTCCTTCAGAAAGGCCAACTGATCGTGTCCCATCGCGGGCGCGCTTCGGCCGACAAACCTTACTATGCCCGTCATGGCAATCAAGGACGCGATTATCCAATCGTTGTTCTGGTGAACCGCTTCTCCGCGTCGGCCGCGGAAATCGTTTCCGGCGCTTTGCAGGACCACGACAGAGGTTGGATTCTCGGCGACAACACATTCGGCAAGGGTTTGGTTCAGACCGTGTACCCCCTGTCGGATAACGCCGGCTTGGCGCTGACCACCGCACATTTCTACACCCCGAGCGGACGCCTCATCCAGCGCGATTACACCAATACATCGTTCTACGATTACTACTACCGGAAGGACACGACTGCGCGGAATCCACTCGACGTGAAAATGACCGACAGCGGCCGCACCGTCTACGGCGGAGGTGGTATTTCTCCCGATGAAAAGTACCTGCCGCCTAAGCTGAACAAGTTTCAGACCGAAGTTCTGAGAAAGTCTTCCTTCTTCAATTTCGCCGCCAAGTTTTTTGGTGGTAAGGAAGCCAAGCTACCGAGCAAAGAATGGGTGCCGGACACGGCAACCATGAATGAATTCCATGACTTCCTACTGAAGGAAGGCACCCAGTTCACCGAAGCCGAGTTCGCTGAGAACAACGATTGGGTCAGGCAACAACTGCGCCGCGAACTGTTCATCACGGCTTTCGGCGTCGAAGACGCCCGCAAAATCAATGTGGAAAACGACCCGGTTGTACTGAAGGGTCTCGAAGCCATGCCAAAAGCTAAGGCGCTGCTCGACGGCTCCAAGAAAATGATCGTTCAGCAGAGGATGCCGAAAAAATCGGACCGCTAAACTTCGTTCCCAACCCACAGGTCGCCGTTCTTGACGCCGGCGGACAGTACTGCCATTTGATCGCCCGGAAAGTGCGTGAGCTTGGTGTCTATGCGGAAGTGCTGCCGAGCGACGTTCCGGCGGTCAGACTCGCAGGACGTCGGGCAATCATCATTTCCGGCGGTCCCGCCAGCGTCTACGAACCGCAAAGCCCAAAGATGGACCCGGAAATCCTGTCTTCGGGACAGGCTGTTCTGGGTATTTGCTACGGCCAACAACTGATGGCGCATTTGCTCGGCGGCGTCGTGCAGCCAGGCACCAAAGGCGAATATGGCTTGGCGATGCTCGACGCCAGCCCTCCCGGTCTGTTATTTCGAGGCGCTGGAGGCACTCAGCAGGTCTGGATGAGCCATCGGGATGTGGTCGCGACCGTTCCCGACGGCTTTCAGGTTCTGGCCACCACCGGAACGTGCGCGATCGCCGCGATGGGAGACGCTGAACGCCGTTTGTATGCCGTCCAGTTTCATCCCGAGGTAGTCCACACTCGCAATGGCCGGCAGATCCTCTCCAACTTCCTGTTCGACATCTGCGGCTGCGAGCGCGACTGGGACCCCAGTCATCGGCTTCCCGCGATTGAACAGAACATTCGCGATACCGTTGGCAATCGTAGCGTGTTCTTCTTCGTCAGCGGCGGGGTCGACTCGACTGTAGCCTACACTCTATGCCTCCGTGCTCTTGGCAAAGACCGCGTCCATGGAACGTATGTTGACACGGGCCTGATGCGGGAAGGAGAGACGGCGTACGTGCGCAATCTCTTCGAATCTCTCGGCAGTACTGACTTCCGAGTGGACGATGCGGGCGTGGAATTCCTCACCGCCCTAGCCGGAGTGCGCGACCCTGAAACCAAACGCCATATCATCGGCGAGCAGTTCGTTAAGGTTCAAGAGCGCATTCTGCAATCGAGCCATTACCTGGATGGCAACTGGATTCTAGGCCAAGGCACCATATACCCGGACACGATTGAATCCGGCGGCTCGGCAAAAGCCGATCTCATCAAGACACATCACAATCGGGTGGCTGGCATCCAGCGGCTGATCGAGGGAAAGGCAATTGTTGAACCGCTGAGCTATTTCTACAAAGATGAAGTCCGGGAGATCGGCAGGGAACTCGGGCTCCCGGAAGAGTTTCTGGAAAGGCATCCCTTCCCTGGTCCGGGCTTAGCAATTCGATGCCTCTGCGCGGCGGAATCAGCGCCCGTCGAACAACTCGGCGAGGGTTGGTTCATTCCCGTGAAGTCGGTGGGTGTTCAGGGCGATTGCCGTACCTACCGGCCCATTCTCGCCATTCAGGGCGACTCGTTGTATGAGCGCTCTATCCGGATTACGAATCAACTCACCAGCGTGAATCGCGTGGTGGCTCTGGTCGGATCACGCGCGCCGATGCAATCGCTATCCGTCCATTCCAGTTCCCTGACAGCAGGGCGGCTGGCTCGCTTGCGTCAGGCTGACGCGACTGTCAGAAGGTTGTCCGACGAAAGTGGTTTTGAAAAACAGGTTTGGCAATTTCCAGTTGTATTGATTCCGGTAGGAACCCGAGAAGCACCGGATGCAGTCGTGCTCCGTCCCATCGACTCGGTCGATGGTATGACCGCTCAATCGGTAATGATGGATTCACAGTTGCTTCGCCGGATAACCGAGGATTTGCTGGCAGTTCCGGGAGTGTGCGCGGTCTTCTACGACCTGACGCACAAACCCCCGGCAACAATTGAGTGGGAGTAGCGGCTTAGTCGGATAATTCCTTCGGCGAATACTTTTCTATCGCTGCAACAAACTTCGCGCCCGCAGGAGTGGGTTTCACCTTACGGTCGCGGACAATCTCCGCGGTCGTCAATTTTTGGCCATACATCGCCTCATTGGACTCGAGATCCTCCCGCATCGTCGCTCCCTTTAATGAGATGCCCGCGAAAACGCCCCGCGAGCGCGAGTAAGAAAGAATTTCAGCCCGCATCGCCGCATCGGTATCCGCGGTCGTAGAGCGTCCTACCGGACCGGCAGCCGCCTGTGCCTCTCCACCAAGCGTAAATTTGCTCTTCATCAGGCTATCGGCGCCTCGCTGATTCATAACCAGCAGAATGACATCCGTCTCAGTGCCGCCAATCTGGAATCCGACGCTTCCACCCTCAACGCGTACCGTAGCAGGAGCGCTCCAGCCTCGAATGCCTCGCTGGCGGCAAGTAACGTAACCTTTCCCATACTGAGCGCCCACTACGAAAGCGCCTTTCTTCATGCCCGGAATCACCACTACACAATTCGCTTTGTCCAACAGATCTTGGGGGATTCCCTTGTCTGGTGCGGCCATAACTTCCTGGATCACACTTGCGGCTTCCTCAAGCCGCTCCACATTTTTAGTCTTGGCCAACAGCACCGGGGTGCATAGCAACATCCCGGCGAAAATTGAACTTACAGCTCTGGCTCTTTGTCTCACTCTATTGGACCTCCTGCCTGTTAGAGGTTTATTCGAGGGTAATGGTGTTAATGAAATCGAGCGACGGAAATCGCCGCTGCAAGTATTCGTTACCCATATCCATGATCAAGTTCTGTTCCGGACCAGAACCAACCGGCGGTGCATCCCCGTATTGCCAATAGAGTTTGTCGACGTTCTCCATGCCTTCAATTACCTTGCCGAATGGAGCGAACCCACTGCCGTCGAGCGAACGATTGTCGGCAAGGTTGATGAAGACTTGGGTCGTGCGGGTATTAGGTCCACTCTTCGCAAAGGTAACGGTTCCTCGAGTGTTCTTCTCTTTTTGGGGATCGTCCAGGATCTTCATCTGCGCCCACAATCGAGAAACCTTGGGGTCTTTGCTGAGCCCGAATTGGGCGACGAAATGCTTCATGACGCGAAAGAAACGGGAATCGTCGAAAAAGCCGGTATGCGCGAGTTCGAAGAAGCGGTCCGCCCCTTGCGGCGCCCACGCGCGATGCACCTCGATCACAATCGGCCCCTTGCTGGTGTTTAGCCGAGCCTTGTAAATCTCGGCGGGTCTTGCCGGAGCCTGAGCCGCGGGCGCTTTTGACTCCTCAGGTGATTTTCCGGACGAGCATCCAAGAGCCAGGAGACAATAACCGGCTATCGGAACAATTAACCATCTTTTTGTGACTAACAATGTCCAGCTCCTATTTCGCATCGCGCCAATTTGCGCCAACTCCTATATCTACCAGAAGCGGAACGGAGAGTCGATATACACTTTCCATCTCCCTTTTCACCAATTGTTTTACCTCATGAGTTTCTTCTGGAGGCGATTCGAACAGCAACTCGTCGTGCACCTGAAGCAGCATCTTTGTTTGGAGTTTCTTATCGCTCAGTAGCCGGTCGATGCGAATCATCGCCAATTTGATGAGATCGGCCGCGGTACCTTGCAGCGGCGTATTGACGGCCGTGCGTTCCGCGAACGATCTGGCATTCGGGTTCCGGCTGTGCATGTCAGGAATCGGGCGTTCGCGTCCCAGCAAAGTCATCGCGATCCCTGTTTGACGTACTTCGGCAATCGTCGCGTCGATGAAGGTTCTCACGCCCGAGTACAACTCGAAATAGCTCTTGATATACCGCTCGGCTTCCTTGCGATCCACTCCAATTGACGCGGCCAGGCCGAACGGCGTTTGGCCATAGACAATGCCAAAGTTGACCGCTTTTGCGCTACGCCTCATTTCGGGGGTGATCATGAGCGGCGGCACGCGGAAAACCTCGGCCGCAGTCCGCGTATGAATGTCCTCGCCATTCCGGAAGGCTTTTGTGAGCGTGGGATCGCCGGACATGTGGGCCAGAAGGCGAAGCTCAATCTGCGAATAGTCCGCGACCACCAGATCCCACCCTTCGCGCGGCACGAAGGCGGCGCGGATCTCACGGCCAAGCTCGGTGCGGATCGGGATGTTCTGCAAATTAGGATTCGAAGAGGACAATCGGCCCGTTGCAGCCCCGGTCTGGTTAAACGTGGTGTGGAGACGCCCCGTGCCGGGCTGAATGAGCAGCGGGAGGGCGTCGACGTACGTTCCCTTCAGCTTCGACAACTGCCGGAATTCGAGCACCAGGCGGGCAATTGGATAGTCCAGCGCCAGCGTTTCCAATATGTCGGCGGCGGTAGAGGTAATCTTACCTTTGCCGTACTTGGTGGGCGAAGGCAAATTCAAATCCTCGTAGAGCACCTTGCCGAGCTGTTGCGGCGAGTTGATGTTGAATTCCTTGCCGGCCGCTGAATAAATCTCGGCCGAGAGCCTCTGCATCTCTGCGTCCATACGCCCTGAGAGCACCTGCAATTGCGTAGGTTCGATCCGGATGCCAACACGTTCCATCCGTGCGAGTACCGGCGCCAGCGGAAGATCGATGTCATCGTAGACCTTGCGCAGGCCGCGCGCCGCAATTTCCGGAGAAATCCTCTCATACAACTCCAAAATTGCGTCGGCGCGGTGTTCAATCGTGTCGCCGAGCTTGCGGTCGAGAAACTTCTCGGCCAGCACCTCTAGCCCGCAACCTCCGGGGTCGGCGCTCAGCAGGAACGCCTCGAGCATCAGATCCTCGTACCCATTCCCCGGGATCATGGATGCCGATTTCACGTCGTGAGTGACTTTTACGCGGCCGGGTTCCTGCAAAAACCCCTCCGGCACGAGTCCCATCGGCATGGAGCGCGCATGTGATTTCCGGTAACTGATGGCGATTGCCGAGGAATCCGCAGCTACACCGATTGGCGCTCCACCCGGAATCTGCGCCAAGAAGGCACTTACCTCTTCCGCATTCGTCAGCGCACCATAGTCCTTTGGAGCCGTATCGTCAAGCGGTCCCATCTCGCGGAGAAAACTGTAGAATTCCAGTTCCCGGTATAGCGGTTTCAGCGCGGCCGCGTCTGGCTTCTGCGCCTTCAGCGCTCCCAAGTCCCACTCAATCGGGCAATTCACGTCGATCGTCGCCAGTTTCTTGCTCAACAAAATCTGCTCGCGATTGTTCTGCAAACTCTCGCGATACATCTTCCGTTCAACTTCCCCTGCGTGATCTAGCGCATTCTCCACCGAGCCAAAGCGGGCGATCAGATCACGCGCCCCTTTGTCGCCGATGCCGGGTGCACCGGGAATGTTATCTACCGCGTCACCCTTTAGCGCGAGCAGGTCGGCCACGGCGGATGGCGGCACGCCCATGAATTCCGTGGTCTTCGCCGGGTCGTACCAGGTATCGTCTTTCATCGGATTCAGCATGGAAATCCGATCCGTCACCAGTTGGAGCATGTCCTTATCGCTCGAGACGATCACGACATCCACGTCCTCCTTCTCCTCCGCGCGCCGGGCCATCGCTCCAATTACATCGTCTGCTTCACAAGCGGCAAATTGCAGAATCGGGACGCGCATCGCCTCGAGCACGCGTTGCACATAGGGAATCTGCTCGCCTAAATCCTGCGGCATTTCGGTTCGATTCGCTTTATAGTCCGCGAATGACTCGGATCGGAACGTCGGGCCTTCCGTCTCAAAAATGGCAGCGATGTAGTCCGGCTTGTGAGTAGCGATCAGCTTCTTGAGCATGTTGTGGAAAATAAAGACTGCTTCAGTAGAGATACCTCCGGTGGTACGCATGGGAGGAGCGCCGGAGCGCGCCCTGGCATGATAGGCGCGAAAGATGAACCCGAACGTGTCAATTAGGAATAGCCTGGGCCGGAACATAGGAACTGGACACATAATACCCCACAGACCATCGTAACTAGGGTAGAGAATCAAATTTACCACAGCATAACGTTCAAAGTGTTGCATAATCACTACGGTTTGCAGTTGACAACCATAATATAATGAGCAAGTTAGCTGTCGCGCGTCAAAAACGAAAGTTTAGGGTTCATATAGATTCGGACTTTGTAGTATGCTATGGCGAGCGTCGGCTGGTTCCGGGATAGGAGATTCGAAATTGCGATTTGAAACCACGATCCAGCGTCCGGTGGAAGCAGCGGGAGTCGGTCTTCATACCGGGGTGCCCGTTTCGATCCGAATCCTGCCTGCTCCTCCTTCCACCGGTATCGTCTTTCTTCGAACAGATCTCGACAATTTCGCCATCCCAGCCAGTTGGCGGCACGTTGCCCGCGTTAGCTACGCCACCAGCCTGATGCGCCAGAGCGTACTGATCTCGACCACCGAGCATCTGTTGAGCGTGCTCTACAGCATGGGGATCGATAACGCTTTTATCGCGATTGATAACCTGGAAGTACCCATCCTCGATGGAAGCGGTCTGCCGTTCGTGAAGCTGATCGAGAGTGCGGGCATTCGGACCTACAGACGCCGGAGGAGGTATCTGCGAATCCGCCGTCCAGTATCGGTGGAAGGCGGCGGCAAGCGCATCAGCATCCTACCATCCGACTCGTTTCAGTTGACTTGCGATGTTTTCTTCGATCATCCGGCCGTTGGGCGGCAGACCATGGAGATGGAAGTGACGCCCGAGCGCTACGCCGCCGAGATTGCGCCGGCGCGGACGTTTGGTTTCGAGTGGGAACTTTCGCAGATGCGGAACATGGGATTGATTCGGGGTGCGTCGCTCGAAAATGCCGTCTGCTTCGACCGCTCGACCGTCATGAACCCGGAAGGCCTGCGGTTCGCGGACGAATGCTGCCGCCATAAGATTCTGGACCTCATTGGAGACCTGGCACTGATAGGCAAGCCGCTGCTCGGACACGTCATCGCCGAACGGGCAGGGCACGCGATGCACGCGGCGCTTGTATCTAAAATCATGTCCGACCCATCACTTTACGAAATTCTCAGCTTCGATCAATTGGCCACCCGCGTGGTTCACGCGCTGGTTTCGTAAGCGCCGCGCCGATCGGCTTCATTTTGCTGGCGCTCCTCCCCAACTTACTGAGTGGCCTACGGCTAGCGCTTACGCCCTACGTGGTGCTGGCGCTCATGGCGCGCGACTGCCGGCGTGCACTGTTCATCGTTTTCCTCTGCGGGATAACTGACGGTCTCGATGGATTTCTGGCGCGAAGATTCCGTTGGCAATCAAAGTTGGGTGCGTATCTTGATCCGCTGGCAGACAAGTTCCTCCTGGTCTCGGTCTATATCAGCCTGGCCCTAACGGGACTTGCGCCCGTGTGGTTGGTTTGGCTCGTAGTGGACCGCGACCTGCTGATTCTGGCCATGGCCGGGTATGCTCTGATCTTCACGGGCTTGCGGGATTTTCCGCCCTCCATCTGGGGAAAAATAAGCACCACCATGCAGATTGCCACCGCGCTGGCGCTCATGGCGGACTGTGGATTCCCAAGTAAGTTCGCGAATCAATTTGCGCAGTTCGGAATTGTCCTAACGGCGGTCCTATCAGTTTGGAGCGGAATCCATTACGCCTTCCGCGGAATCCAGTTACTCTCACGAAATTCCTCGAAATGAGCCCCACCCGGCCGATGAGAGGTTGTGACGCGCGATCGGAGCAACGACCTATGACCAACTGGACTTTGAGGAAGAAGCTGACTGTCTGCTTTGCGGGACTCGTAGCAATGATGTTGACTTTAGGCGTGATGTCCGTAGTGGCGGTCAACAGCCTAATGGGCAATGTAAAGAACATCGGCGAGGGCGTTGCGCAAAAGCGGCATTTGGCCGATCTCGTGTGGATGGAATCAGCCACGTTGCTTAGTATCGAGCGTGGAATCCTGCTGCGCAGCCTCCTGGAAGATCAGGCCACCGGGGACAAGTACAAAGCCGATTTCCTCGAGACAGCGTCGCGGTCCGAAAAGCTGCTCAACGACGTTCAGAGTTTGCTAGTGACTGAGAAGGGGCGCGCTTTGTTGGGAGAAGTGCGTTCGAAGCTGCAGGCGGCAATTGCCGTACATGAGCGGTCGAACGTAGCGCTCCAAGCGAAGAAAATGGATGAGGCGATCCGGATTTATAAGGAGGACTCGGTCCCACGGTTTAAAGAACTAGAGCAGGCCGCCCGGGACCTCGGAGAGCATCAAGGCGTTCTCATGGCCGGCTTCGTCGCGTCGTCCGCTAGCGATGCCGCGTCGTCAAGGTGGATGGTGATCGCTCTTTTGGTGCTGGGCATCGCGGTTGGAGTTGGCGTCCATTTCGTTGTCAGCTCGAGTTCGCTACTCATTCAAAAGATGGCCGAAGAGATGGGGGATGGCGCACGGCAGGTTGCCGCGGCGGCGGCTCAGGTCTCTTCGTCAAGCCAGTCGTTAGCGCAGGGGGCCTCGGAACAGGCAGCCTCACTCCAAGAGACATCCGCATCGAGCGAGGAAATTACATCCATGACGCGCAAGAACTCGGCGAATTCCAGTTCCGCCGCGCAAGTAATGCTGAAAGTCGACCTCCAGGTGAAACGCGGTAACGAAAGACTCAGCGACATGATGACGTCGATGCACGAAATTGATGGGTCGAGCCAAAGGATTTCCCGGACGATCAAGGTGATTGACGAGATCGCTTTTCAGACGAACATCCTGGCGCTCAATGCTGCTGTGGAAGCGGCTCGCGCCGGAGAGGCCGGCATGGGATTTGCGGTGGTAGCCGACGAGGTGCGAAACCTCGCCCAGCGTTGTGCCCAGGCCGCCAAGGACACGGCCGCGCTGATCGAAGAGTCGATCACTAAGACGAGCGATGGAAGCAGAAAACTAAACGAAGTGGCCGAGGTCTTCCGCGGTATCACGGAGAATACGGTCAACGTGAAGACGCTGGTAGACGAGGTAAGCCACGGAAGCCAGGAGCAGGCTCGCGGGATCGAGCAAATCTCCAAGTCAATCTCCGAAATGGAGCAATTGACTCAAAGCGTCGCGGCCAATTCCGAAGAGAGCGCAGCGGCCAGCGAGCAGATGTCCGCGCAGGCAGAGAGTCTCCGCGCAATAGTGGACAAGCTTCAGAACCTGGTAGGTAGCTCGGCCACACGTGAGATGGCGATAGCGGCGCCAAGGCGTACGCCAAAGTTCGCCGCGAGTTCGGGCCGCATACGGCCTACCAAAACGGCTCTCGACGAATTCCCAATGGACGACTTCAAACTGTAACCTGAATCGTTTCCGACTTACAATCGGAAACGATGACTAGACTCATCCAACTCCGCCATCCCACTCACAACCGCCGCGTCGCTCTTGTCGCCGACAACTCGCTCCACCTACTTTCCACGTACCGCTCCGTCTTCGAGTTAGCCCAAGCCGCTATGGAGGCAGGCCTCTCCGCCGTATCAGCCGCTCAGAATGACGCATCCGACCGCAAACTCGATTACGACAGTATTTATTCCGGCGAGTCCGAATGGCGCATACTGGCTGCCTTCGATCATCCATCCGAGCCCGCCCGCTGTCTTGTCTCGGGTACAGGTCTCACCCACAAAGCCAGCGCTGAGAACAGGCAGGCCATGCACAAAGATACCGGGACCATCACGGACAGTATGCGGATGTATGAGTCGGGTCTCGAAGGGGGCCGCCCCGAACCTGGCAAGATCGGCGTCATGCCCGAGTGGTTCTATAAGGGACTCGGTACAATTCTTCGCGGTCACGGCGACCCTCTAGCGGTTCCGGCCTATGCCGAGGATGGCGGCGAAGAACCCGAGATCGCCGGAGCATATATTATCGACTCCTCGGGCGCTCCTCGACGCGTCGGCATGATGGCCGGCAATGAATTTTCCGATCACAAGATCGAAAAGAAGAACTATCTCTACTTAGCGCCATCGAAGCTTCGAACTTGCGCCATCGGTCCCGAAATTGTGCTCGATGCGAGCTTCCAGGCAGTACCCGGCCTGGTGCGTGTGGAGCGCGCCGGCAAGGATGTCTGGTCCAAGGGCATTGTTTCGGGCGAAGAGAAGATGTCGCACACGCTGGCGAATCTGGAGCATCATCACTTCAAATACGAAGCCCACCGGCGGCCCGGCGACGCCCACGTGCATTTCTTCGGCGCCGACGCCTTCAGTTTCGGTGAAGGAGTCACCTTGCAGGATGGCGATCAAATGATCGTGGAATTCGCCGGCTTCGGCCGTGCGCTGCGCAACCCAATCCATATCGAGCCTCGCGGCGAAACGCTGATCGGCGTAAAGCCGGTATGAGCGAGTGACGCCGCACCGAAGACGCTGGTACGTTGTTGCCGCGCTGGTCCTCCTGGCGCTGATCACGATTGTCGATCGCGTCTGCATTTCTGCGGGCAAGCTGCAGATGGCCGGCGAGCTCCAAATCTCGAATATCGAGTTCGGTTGGGTCTTCGGAGTTTTTACGTTGGGCTACGCGGTTGCCATGATCCCAGTGGGCTGGTGCGCGGACCGTTGGGGACCCCGGCGCTTTCTGACGCTGATCGTCTGTATCTGGTCGGTGCTCACGGCCGCCACCGGCCTGGTTGGTTCTTTCGCGCCGCTCGTTGTGCTTCGATTCATTTTCGGCATGGCGGAGGCCGGCGCCTATCCTGGAGCCACACGAGCCATTTACAATTGGATTCCCATCAGTGAACGCGGACTCGCGTTAGGGTTGTTCAACTTCGGCGCCAGGATGGGAGCCGCCGCCGGCCTCACCATGGTTTCCTTTATCGTCATCCACACTGGCTGGCGCAATTCTTTCATTCTGCTTGGCGGCGTCGGCCTTATATGGGCTGCGCTCTGGTTTCTTTTCAGCCGCGATTTACCCCCTGGAGCAGCGCCGCCTCTCGCCGAAATCAAGCCGACCGGAGATTGGCCCAAAATTGCTCTCTCCGCGCCGGCGTTGCTGCTGTTCTATCAGTACTTCGCTATTAATTTCACGTTTTTCCTGGGATACAGTTGGTTGCTTCCGCATCTTGAGCAGGAGTTTCATCTCGACCCTGGCCAGGCCGGCGTGTACGCGAGTATTCCTCTCTATTGCGGAGCGTTGGCCGCATGGTGCGGAGGCAACATCGTCGACCGGCTGTACCGCCGTGGTTATGGAGCAATGTCACGCGCGATTCCGGCCATCGCCGGTTTCACGCTCGCCGTAATGTCCGTGCTCGCGGCGGCTTATGTGACCACCGCCGAAGCCTTCGTGGCTCTTTTCGCCGCCGCTGTCTTCGGTCTCGATCTCGCGGTCAGCCCGAGTTGGACCACCTGCTCCGATCTGGGTGGCCCCAATACTGGAGCGGTTTCGGCGTGCATGAATATGGTTGGATCAGTCGGAGCGTTTCTGAGCACGATCGCGTTTCCGTTTGTAATCAAACTAACCGGGAGGACCAGAAGCTACTTCATCCTGGCGACGATTCTGAATGTGCTTGGCGCGTTGAGTTGGATTAAGCTCGGGCGGGCTTCCCACTTTTTTGCTTTGCCTTCACCACCACCGGAGTCCCCTCAAACCCAAACGCATCCCGTAAACGGTTAATCACGAAACGCTCACCGGAAAAATGCATCGTCTTATTGCGCTCCGTGAACAACACAAACGTCGGCGGCCGGATGCTGCTCTGAGTGGCGTAATAGACTCTTAGCGGCGGCTCAAACTGAAGCTTTTCCACAAATCGATTCAGCTCACCGGTCGTCACACGTTTCGAAGCGTTTTCGTAACATGTTTTGATCAACGGAAGTAGCTGCTTAACGCCGTGCCCGGTCTTGGCGGAGATGAACGCGATCGGCGCGTACTCCAAAAACTTTAATTCGTCCCGCACCATCTGAATGAACTCTTTCTTGTTCTTGTCCGGGCGCGCATCCCACTTGTTGGCGCACAGAATGACCGCCCGGCCTTCTTCGTGCGCGTAGCCCGCGACCGTTGCATCGTGCCCGAGAACACCCTCAATCGAATCCATGATCAGCAGCACCACATGAGCCATCCTGATATTCCGGCGTGCCATGATGACGCTGAGTTTTTCGGTCATCTCGGTCGTTTTGCCTTTGCGCCGGATCCCCGCCGTATCGACAAAAACGAATTCGACGCCCTCGAATTCCACCGTCTCATCCACAGCATCGCGAGTAGTTCCGGCCACCGGTGAAACGATCGCGCGTTCCTTACCAGCCAGAGTGTTCAACAACGTCGATTTGCCCACGTTCGGCCGCCCAATAATCGCGACCTTGATTTTGAGTTTCTTCTCCGGCTCGGCATCGCTCGGAGCATTCACAGGAAAATCGGCCGTAACGTGCTCGAGCAGATCGTCAAATCCTAAGCGATGCTCGGCCGAAACCGGAAAGATGTGTTCAAAACCGACCGAATGAAACTCATGCACCAATAGCTCGCGAGCCTGGCTGTCGATTTTGTTCACCGCCAGCGTCACCGGCTTGCCGAGTTTTCGCAGCATCTTGGCTAAATCGCGATCGATGCCGGTGATCTCCGTGCGTCCGTCTATCACATAAATAATCTGCGCCGCACTCTCGAGAGCAACGCGCGCCTGTTTCAGGATTTCACTCGGGATCAACTCATCGTCATTCGGAATAATGCCGCCCGTATCGATGAGTTCGAAACGCTTTCCCCGATAGGCGCCCTCGCCATAAATGCGGTCGCGCGTGATACCCGGCTCATCTCCGACAATTGCGCGGCGGTGTCCGGTGATCGCGTTAAACAGCGTGGATTTTCCTACGTTCGGTCTGCCTACGATGACAACTGAGGGCAGACGCTCGGCGAGCGTCATTACATTCATGATAACAATTGAAATTTCAAGTTTCGCCCGGAGTCGTGCGAAAATATAAACTGTACCCCTTCAGGAAGGCACCCGAAACAACTTGGAAAAAAATCTTACACGCAACCCGTCTACCCGCAATATTGCGATTATTGCCCACGTCGATCATGGCAAAACAACTTTAGTCGACGCGATGCTGCGGCAAAGCGGCATCTTCCGCGCAAACGAGCAAGTGGAGGACCGCGTGATGGACTCCAATGAACTCGAGCGCGAACGCGGCATCACCATTCTTGCTAAAACGACTGGTGTCCGCTATCACGACATTAAGATCAACATCGTCGATACGCCCGGCCACAGCGACTTCGGTGGCGAAGTCGAGCGCGCGCTGAAAATTGTCGATGGGGTCATGCTGCTGGTCGATGCCAGCGAGGGTCCGCTCCCGCAAACACGTTACGTTTTGATGAAAGCGCTCGAGGCCAAGCTTCCGCCCATCCTCGTCATCAATAAGATCGATAGGCCCGATGCGCGCGTGCAGGAAGTGCTGAACGAAGTCTACGATCTCTTCATCGATCTCGATGCCCACGAAGACCAACTCGATTTCCCTGTCATTTACACCAACGCAAAACTTGGTATCGCCAAGGAGTCGCTCGAGGATCCTTCGGACAATTTGCGCCCGCTCTTCGAGACAATCCTGAAGAACATTCCGGCGCCGGCCGGCGATCCCGACGAAACCCTGCAGATCCTTGTCGCCAATCTCGATTACAGCGAGTACCTCGGCCGTCTAGCCATCGGCCGCGTCTTTAACGGAACGCTGCACCACGGAGATAACGTTGCCATCGTGAAGCTCGACGGCTCCATACAGAAAACTCGTATCACCAAGATGTATTCGTTCCAAGGTTTGAAGCGCGTCGATGAGACCATTGGCCGCCCCGGTGACGTTCTGGCGATTGCCGGCGTGGAAGGAATCACCATCGGAGAAACCATCACCAGCGCGGAAACGCCTGTGGCCTTGCCGAACATTCGAATCGACGAGCCGACCATCGCCATGACGTTCACGGTCAACACGTCGCCGTTTGCTGGACTGGAGGGCAAGTACGTCACATCGCGAAACCTGCGCGACCGCCTCGACAAAGAGCTGCTCACCAACGTCTCCATTCAAGTGGAAGAGGCCGGTGGGCCCGACGCATTCAAAGTGAAAGGCCGCGGCGAATTGCAACTCGCGATTCTCATTGAGATGATGCGTCGCGAAGACTTCGAATTGATGGTGGGCAAGCCCGAAATCATCACCAAGGAAGTCGACGGCAAGGTGCATGAGCCGGTCGAGTTGCTCGTCATCGATTGCCCCGAACAGTTCATCGGCGTGGTTATCGAGAAGATCGGTTCGCGCAAGGGCAAGATGCACAAGATGGTGAACAACGGGTCCGGGCGTGTTCGTCTCGAATTTCATATCCCATCGCGAGGCCTGATCGGCTTGCGCGGTGAATTGCTCACCGACACCAAAGGGACGGCGATCACCAATTCGCTTTTCCACGGCTACATCCCATGGCAAGGCGAAATCGCCACTCGCCCCACCGGATCACTCGTGTCCGATCGCGCCGGCAAATCCACCGGCCACGCGATGTGGAATCTGCAAGAGCGCGGCGAACTCTTCATCGAAGCCGGCACCGAATGCTACGAGGGAATGATCGTCGGCGAAAATTCACGCGACAACGATTTGAACGTCAACATCGTCAAGGAAAAAAAGCTCACCAACATGCGTGCCTCGTCAGCCGATGAAGCCATTCGCCTGGTGCCGCCAAAGCTGCTGAATCTCGAACAAGCCATCGAATTCATTCGCGAGGACGAAATGGTTGAGGTGACGCCGAAATCCATCCGCCTGAGGAAGAAGATACTCAAAGCCAACATGCGGTAGCCGTTAAACTATTCGGTGATCAGAATGACCGCCTGGTTGTCTCCGACTGTTGCCGGGACGACTCGAAGGTGCTCATCCACCTGCTTCACCGCAGCCTCCATCCGCGCAATCGAACCGGGGGACAGCGTATCGCCCACGCGAACGCCCCCGAACGGCAGATGCGAGAACAATGTATTGCGCAGTTCGCTGGAAGCCACGTTGATGTTGATAGCCGTCAGCGCGTGACCGTCCGCTTCTGCGATCTTCAGTTTACGGCTCACGGCATCTGCTCGCTGGCTGGCCATCTCATATTGCGTGTGCAAGAACTCCACCGTCAGCGCCGCCTGAATGGGGCGCATCTCAGGCGCTGGGCTGTTCCTGTCGGAGGGCAGGTGGAAGGCGATGCTAATCGGCCGTGTACTCCCCTCCACACCCGGAGTGAAATACCACTTCAGTACCGATTCAAGTGCGGCCTTCCGCAACTCAGTCGGACCGCTAAGCACTCGCGCATCAGTGACATTTCCGGTTCGATCGAGCGTTGCTTGTACAAGCACCACTCCCTCGAGGCGCTTCTCAATAGCCGCTCGCGGATAAACTACCGCGCTCCGATGCAACACGGTAGCGCCACCCAGATTACACTCACGCCGCGCTCTTCCGGCATCCGTGGCGCGGCCACATCCTGCGCTTGGCCGCGAGCCCAATTCATGGTCAACGCAAAACATGCCAGTCCCAAGCAAAGCGCCACTATAGCCGGTAAGGCCGACGGCCGATTCTCTCGGCCCTTCACGCCAACAAGTCTCTCTATCCGGTAGAGCACGGACCCATCGGAAGCACCCAAAGCGAGGCTCGGCGCCGCCACGCGTAGTCTCTCCAGGCTGGCCAGCGCACGAGCGTAGCAGAGTACATCGCCACACGAGCGCACCGCAAGATCGTCGCAGCACAACTCTCGTTCATGCCGGATCCGCGCCGAAATCCACCACACTGCGGGATGATAGAACAACACCGTTTCCACCAGACTCTGGAGAAGATTGACGAGATAATCGTACCGCCGAATATGCGCGCACTCATGCGCCAGCACTGCCTCCAACTGCGCCGCACTCAGACCCAGCACCGTTGCGGCCGGAAGCAGAATCACGGGACGAATCCATCCGATCACGCTCGGCCCGTCGGCCGCAGCTGATATCAAGACCCGAACAGACGCAGTCAAACCCATCCGGCTTCTCAAGCCGGCAACCATAGCCAAAACGGCTCCATCAGCCTCCACTCCGCGTCGCCTAAGAAGCGCCACCTTCCTACATCCCCAACTCAGTCGCAACGAGAAGACGACGACACCAAACGACCACAGAGGAAGCGCCCAAACCTCGAGCGATGCAAGCCATCTGGCTAGCGAAGAAATCGCGCCGTCCAGGCCAGGGCCAATCGTCCGCGAAATCCCGGCAGGAACTGCGTCGGCGCTCGCCGAAACCAACCCCTGATACAAGACACAAGCAGTAATCACGGGCAAGACCGTCAGACACAACAACCCCGCGCAACTTGCCAGATAACGCGCGTTCGCTGACCGATTCCTGAGCGCGAACAGCACGATCCATACGACGAAAGCCACCACCAGTCCCTGCCACACAAAATGAAGCAACGCCGCGCTGACTGCCTGTTCAATTGCGATCATTTTCTCTCTCCTTCAAATCGATCCAGCAGCTTCTCCATCGCCGCCAATTCCTCCGGCGACGATTTCTTCGCTGACAGAGCTTGCAACACCAGAGTCTTCACAGAACCCCCGAAGGCCCGGTGCAGCAGATCGCCCACCAACTGCCGTTGCGTGTGCTCCTGCGAATATCGAGCCCGATAAATTTGTGGACGGCAAGTCTCATCGCGCTGCACCAATCCTTTCTCCGTCATAATCTGCAGAAGCTTTAAAACCGTCGTATAACCGGTCCGTTTGGACTGATTGAGAACAGCCAGGATGTCCCGCACCGTACCCGAACCCGCTTCCCACAAGACTCGCAGGATCGCCAGTTCGGCCTCAGTCGGACGACGTTGTCTGGAGACCATGGAATCATTATTGACGAAGATCTTCGTCATGTCAACGAAAACCTTCGTCAAGGGCTGGACACCAAACGTTTCTCGAATTTTGTCTAATCAGTAATTATGCTTAACCCCTCCCGATAAGTGCAGTCCTGTGCGGGACTCTCGCCCGCCCGAACTGTAGCAGCGATCTAATCCCCGTTCTCAATTTGTACAGGCCCCAATAGGAGAATCTCCTTCATGGACACCCCGTCCTCGTTAGTTTCCACCGAAGAACCACTCAAGCTCTGGCCAGCGCTGCGCGACTCCCTGCGTGGCAAGGCCCACGACTACACCAGCGGCAGCATCGGACGCGCCATTTTATTGCTCTCCATTCCGATGGTCCTCGAGATGATGATGGAGTCGCTCTTCGGGATCGTTGATATCTTCTTCGTCGGGCACCTCGGCAAAATCGCTACCTCGACCGTTGCGCTCACCGAGTCGTTGTTGACTATGGTGTTCGCCGTCGCGCTCGGCCTTTCCATGGCGACCACCGCCACCGTCGCAAGGCGAATCGGCGAACAAAACGAGGAAGGAGCCGCGATTGCCGCCGTGCAATCCATCGTCCTCGGCCTCATCACCTCGGCAATCTTCGGAATCGCGGGCGTCCTGTTCGCGCCCCGGCTGCTGGCCCTCATGGGCGCTGAACCAGCCGTCGTTGCCGCGGGTCAGGTCTACACCGCAGTCATGTTGGGCGGCTGCGGAGTGATCTTCATGCTCTTCCTGATCAATGCGATTTTTCGTGGCGCTGGCGATCCAGCTCTCGCGATGCGTGTATTGTGGATCGCCAACGCGATCAATATCGTTCTCGATCCGTGCCTGATCCTTGGTCTGGGTCCGTTTCCAAAACTCGGCGTTACAGGCGCGGCGATTTCAACCTCCATTGGACGAGGCGTCGGTGTCGCGCTTCAATTCTGGTACCTCTCGCATGGATCAGGCCGTATCAAAATCCGGCGCGATCTTCTGAAACTCGATTTCCCCGTCATCGGCAGAATGCTTCGCATCGCCCTGAACGGAATGTTTCAGTACCTGATCTCCACCGCGAGCTGGCTGGCGCTGGTGCGGCTCATGGCGCGCTTCGGGACCGCAGCCCTGGCTGGCAACACAATTGCGATTCGCATAGTTATCTTTGCAATTCTGCCTTCGTGGGGGATGAGCAACGCGGCGGCGACGCTCGTCGGTCAAAATCTCGGGGCCAAACGGCCGGACCGCGCGGAACGGTCGGTCTGGCAGACTGGTCTGTACAACATGATGTTCCTCGGCGGCGTGGCGCTGGTCTTCGTTCTGTTGGCGAAGACAATCGTCGGCATCTTCACCAACGACCCGGCGGTAGTGGAATACGGCGCCACTGGCCTGCGGATCATGAGTTACGGGTACATCTTCTACGCATGGGGCATGGTGCTCGAACAGTCATTCAACGGAGCCGGCGATACGGCAACTCCGACGCGGATCAATCTCTTTTGCTACTGGGTTCTGCAGATCCCACTAGCTTACGTGCTCTCGACTCACACAAACATGGGTCCAAGCGGCATCTTCGCGGCGATTCCAATCGCCGAATCGGTGCTCGCGGTTGTCTGTCTACTGGCATTTCGCCGGGGAGGCTGGAAGAATCAGAAGGTATGAGCAAGCGAGTCGCGGTCACGTTCAGCGCCTGCAATCCTGCGAAGGCGGAGCCATACGAGGCCGCACTGCGCGCGGTGGGGTTGGAGCCGGTGCGCAATCCTGAGTCGCTCACAGGCGTCGAAGGAGTACTCCTCACCGGCGGGACGGATGTGGATCCCAAACTCTACGGCGAACCGCGCCAGCCCGAAACGCAAGAGCCAGACTGCCCCCGGGACGAACTCGAGCTCCGCCTGCTTCGAGAAGCGTTCGACACCCACAAACCGGTCTTCGCCATCTGCCGCGGCATGCAGATATTCAACGTAGCTTGCGGCGGCACTTTGATTCAACATCTCGACGACAGCGGCAAACATCGAGTGAGAATTTCCGGCCCCTCCAGCGACGTACATAATGTAACCGTGCTGCCGCAAACAAAACTCGCCGTTATCGCCGGAGAAGGCGAACGCCCGGCGAACTCGCGGCACCATCAAGCCGTCGGGCGTCTCGGGGAAGGCCTCCTTGTTTCGGCCTTATCGTCGGATGACGGCATTATCGAAGGCATCGAACGCCCCGATCATCCGTTCGCCATCGCCGTCCAGTGGCACCCCGAAGATCGAATCGCCTGCGACCCGAAGGACCGCAGGCTGTTTGAAGCCTTCGCAGAATCGATGGAGAGAAAAGCCTAGAATGGAAGGTACGCAGTAGATGCCTCCCAGCGCCACGAAAGCCCTCACCGCCAAACAATTCTTCTCGCCCCACGGCATTCTCTCGAAATGGCACCCGAATTACGAACACCGCGCCGGGCAACTGCAAATGGCCGAGGCTGTCGAGGCGGCCCTCGCTCAAAAGCGTCACCTCATCGTTGAAGCCGGCACCGGCACCGGCAAAACGCTCGCCTATCTGATCCCCGCCATCCTCTCCGGCAAACGCATCGTGGTCTCCACGGGCACCAAGAATCTGCAAGAACAGATTTTTCTGAAAGACATCCCTTTCCTGCAGAAGCATCTGGCCACGCCCATCCGCGCCTGTTACATGAAGGGACGCAATAACTTCGCCTGTCGGCAGAAAATCTACGATGCCGAAAAGCTTCCCATCCTCACCGGCCTCGAGGAAGTCGCCGACTTCGAAATCATTCGCAAGTGGGAGCAAACCACCGAAACAGGGGACCGCGCCGAGATCAAGACCCTGCCCGAAGGAAGCGCTGCCTGGGCCAAGATCGATGCTCGGCGCGATCTCTGCACCGGTCAAAAGTGCCAGCAATTCGAGCGTTGCTTTATCACGCTGATGCAGCAGCGCGCGCATGAAAGCAATCTCATTATCGTGAACCACCATCTCTTCTTCGCAGACCTCGCGCTCAAGGGCGAAGAGGTCGGGTCGATCATTCCCGAATACGCAGCGGTGATCTTCGACGAAGCGCACGAAATCGAGGATACCGCCGGTCAATACTTCGGCGTCGCCATCAGCAGCCATCAAATCACCGACCTGACACGCGACATCAGCGCGCTGGCGCGTGTCAAGAACTTCGGCTCCACTGATCTCGACGAAATCCTAGGCGTAACGGAGCAGGCTTCGATCCAGTTCTTTGAATGTTTTCCAGCTAGCGAAGGGCGCACGGGTTTCCGCGAGCATCGCGCCTTCACTGAAAAGCATGACGAGCAGTACCAAAACATACTACGTGCCCTCGAGCTGGTCGGCCTGCAACTTCAGCTCATCAAGAACTCGCCCGAAGAGATCGTGCCGTTGTACCGCCGCTCGAAAGAGTACTCCGAAAAGATCAGGTTCTTTGTCGAGGGCGGCGAAACCTCGTTCGTCTATTGGGTGGAGCGGCGCGGACGCGGGTGCTTCCTGCAGGCCACGCCGATCGACGTCTCATCGTTTCTGCAGGAAAAACTCTTCGCCAACATCGATTCCGTGGTGCTGACATCCGCAACGCTCACTGTGGCTGGCGATTTTGAGTTCACCAAGAGCCGTCTCGGTTTGCCGGCCGCGCGCACGGTGGCAGTGGATGGACAATTCGATTACCCGAAGCAGGCTCTGCTTTACGTCCCGCAGCATCTGCCCGATCCACGCAGCCCCGCATTCACCGCCGCCGCCGCCGATGAAATAGTCGAAATTCTGAAATACAGCCAAGGCCGCGCGTTCGTGCTCTTCACCAGCTACCAACAGATGAGACTCGTCTACGATCGCGTCTCGCTAGAGACCGATTATCCGACGCTCCTGCAAGGCACCGGCCCAAGAAACGCCCTGCTCGAGGAGTTCCGTGCAACGCCTCATTGCGTCCTCTTCGCCACATCGTCGTTCTGGCAGGGGGTTGATGTACAAGGCGAACAATTGAGCTGCGTCATCATCGATAAATTGCCATTCGCCGTGCCCAGCGATCCGGTTGTAGATGCCCGAGTCAACGCGATCCGGACCAGCGGTGGAAACCCCTTCTTCGATTACCAGATTCCGCAGGCGGCCCTCGCATTGAAGCAAGGTTTCGGCCGGCTCATCCGCAGCCGCTCGGACCGCGGCGTTCTCGTGATGCTGGATAATAGGATTACGAAACAGCGCTACGGTCAGGTTTTCTTCGACAGCCTGCCGGATTACGCGTTCACAACCGACCTGGCCGACGTGGAGAAATTCTTCGATGTTTGAAGTTCGCGTAGAACACACATTCGCCGCTGCCCATGCATTGCGCAACTATCATGGTTCCTGCGAGAATCTGCACGGCCATAATTTTCGCGTCGAGATCACAGTAGCGGGCGAGCGCCTTGACCAGACCGGAATGCTGGTCGATTTTCTGGAACTGAAAAAACAGATCGACACAGCGGTCATGCGGCTCGATCATCAGAATCTCAATGAGGTTGAGCCTTTCGACCTGCTGAATCCATCAGCGGAAAACATCGCACAATATCTGCACCAGGAAATTGGCAAAGGACTTCCTTCCGCCGTACACGTGTCCGAAGTCAGAGTTTGGGAAACGAATGAAGCGAGCGCGGTTTACCGCTTGAAGTAGTCTGCATTCATCTTCGTGAAATTGGACCACTTTTCCGGAAGATCGTCTAGAGCGAAAATTGCTGAGACCGGACACACCGGCACGCAAGCGCCGCAATCGATGCATTCCACCGGGTCGATATAAATCAGTTCCACGTTCGGAAAATCCGGCTCATCTTTCTTCGGATGAATACAATCTACCGGGCATGCGTCGATGCACGCCGCGTCTTTCGTCCCTATGCAGGGTTCCGCAATTACATATGCCATTTCTTTTCCTGTGTGCCGTGCCTTCGTGAGGACGATCGGGGATTAATCTTATGAATAGCACACCGGAGACACTGGATTCAACCAAGCAGTGTTAGTTGGGGATTATGGCGCGTTCAGGGGCGCTAATGTAGCGTCGAAAGCGGTTCCCACAGCTCCGGCACCGGAACGGAATCAGGAAGAGTACTCCAGCAAGAGATCCCATACGCCCGTCTGACTTGACCGGTGTGTCGTTGTCCATCCGCATTTAGTACAGGTTGGTCGCATACACTGAAGTAGATCTTCAGTCGGAGTTTTCTCCAAGGCTTTTTCCGAGCGCGCCGGCGATTTCGTCCTGTCTTCGCCCGAAATTTCACTTTCTCCATCCGGGATCGGACTTCGAATAAGGTGTTTCGCGTATCCGCATGTGGTACCAAATGCGCCTTTAGTCCCAGTAGTTTAGCTGCGCCCTAAGCGTCGAATTTCCGTTGATCTAAAAGATCCTTGATGGATTTCGTGTTACGAGTCGTGCGTGTCAGCGGATTACTTTGCACGGCGGCTTTCGCCACCACACTCGAGGTGGCACAGAATTTCAACGCGGCCAACAATCCGGTGGCGAGCGGCGCATTCAGCTACGGCACTGGTACTTCGGCCAGCTTTACGGCTTTACCCAATCTGGCTGTAAACTGCTTTGGCACACCGAGCGATTGTCTGGACAACGGCCTGAGCTTTCCAAATTCGTCTCAGGTGACATGGAACGGAACGGGATCCTCGGACTCCTACTCCACCATCGTGCAGCCGGCTAACGAGCTTCGGTTGGACCCACAGTCATCGCAGGCCATTGTCCGGTTCACCGTTCCCAATGCTTCGACGTTCGCGGTGGAAGGGCTCTTTCAGGGAATCGACTCGGGACAGCACAGCACAAACGTCGCTGTCTTCGTGAACGGGGAATCGCAGTTTGGCGACACCATCACAGGTTTTGGGCAGCAGAAGACATTTAATCTTTCGGGCTTGGTTCTGAGTTCAGGCGACCACGTAGACTTCATAGCCCGCAAAGGGCTGGTCGCGGCCCTCAGTGTTCGCAAGCAAAGCCCGTGCGAGTCCGCGACCCAGGCTCCGTTTTGCGGGCGTTTACTTGAGAGTGACGAGCAATTCCGATGCATCTTTCCTATCGACGGGACTTACCGCGGTAATCAGCGATGCATCGGCTCCCGAGCCCGGTGCCTTTAGCTTGTGTGTGACGGCCCTTGGCTTGCTCTACCTGCTAATCCGCAGCCGCACCACGCTGTAGGACTATTGCACAACGCGCCGCACTTTATCCAAAGCGTCTTTCGCCGGCGAATACTCCGGAGCCAGCGCCAATGCCTTCTGAAAACACTCCCGGGCTCGCGTGAAAGCTTCTTTCGCGGCCCAGGCGCGCCCGAGGTTGTACCAGGCGTAGTGGTACGTTTGATAACGATCGGCACAAGTCGCTTTTTCGAGCCACGGAATCGCGTCATCGTATCGTTCTAGTTCGATCATGTACGCCCCAATATCGTTGTAAGGGTTCCCCAGTGTCGGATCGACTCGAATCGCTTTCATACACTCGTCGATGGCGCCCTGAAGATTTCCCTGGAACCGATACGTCCAACCGAGAAAGGTATGAGCCTCGGCCGTAGGGAACACATTAATCGATTCCCGATAAAGCCGCACTGCTTCGTCCCACTGGCCCTCCATTTGCAATCGATGAGCGCGTTCGTACAGATCCCAGGCCAGCTTCTTCTTATGATGGTCCATCCAAGAGCATCCTACTCCCAATCGCCCCGCAAAACGGAGCCTGGATCGCGGTGGCGGACACCGGCCGTTACTTCCAGTATCCGCGGCCGCGACCGGCACTTTGGGAGCCTAACAGTAACTTACAATGGAACAAGATGATACCAAAGGTTAGAAAAGCGGTTTTCCCCGCGGCAGGGCTCGGTACCCGTTTTCTTCCGGCGACCAAGGCGCAACCGAAGGAAATGTTGCCGCTGGTAGATAAACCGCTCATTCAGTACGGGGTTGAGGAAGTTCTTCACTCCGGAATTCAAAACATTATCATTGTTACCGGACGCGGCAAGTCTGCCATCGAAGATCATTTCGATGTCAGCTTCGAGCTGGAACATCTCCTCGAGACGCGAGGCAAGAAAGATCTGCTCCAGGTCGTTCATGCCGTCTCGGATTTGATCGACATTTCTTACGTTCGCCAAAAGGAGGCGCTCGGGCTCGGCCACGCGGTCCTTCGCGCGAAAGAACTCATCGGCGCCGAACCTTTTGCCGTCGTACTGTCCGACGACGTCATCGATTCCGACATTCCTTGCATGCGGCAATTGCTCGACGTCTACGAATACTTCGGCGCCTCCGTCGTTGCCTTAATGGAAGTGCCCAAGGAGCACATTTCGGCATACGGCGTCGTGGATGCCGAACTCGTCACCCACAACGGCACGAAGGACCGCCTGTATCGTATTCGTAATATGGTCGAGAAACCGAAACCGGCCGATGCTCCATCGAATCTCGCGATTATCGGACGCTATGTCCTCACGCCCGAAATCTTCGATTCGCTCGAATCCATCGAGCCCGGCTCCGGAGGCGAGATTCAACTCACCGACGGACTCAAGTATCTGCTCCGAAATCGCCCGGTTTACGGCTTTAAATTCGAAGGCACCCGCTACGACGCGGGAGATAAGCTTGGCTTTCTTCAGGCGACTGTCGAGTTCGCCTTGAAGCGCTACGATCTGGGTCAACAGTTTCGCGACTACCTCAAAACCTTGACGCTCTAGGAGGACGCGGTGAACACAGTTCCGATCGAGTTGCCGGTGAAACCAAGTGAAGCCGCGGCACTCGCGGATCTCATCTTCCAGTACCTGGAAAAACACCCGCTGAACGATGAGGCGCGCAACCGGCTCAACGGACGGCTGCCTTCTCTCGAATTGTCGAGCATCGTGCCGTACATCGGTTCCCTGCAGAAGGACCCGATTCACGCATCGTCGTATTACATTGCCGTAGACGCCTCGTCACTCGACGGATCGAAGCCGCTGTTGCTGCACATGACTCTGGCATCCTCGCCCGCCAGTTCGCAGTTTTCCGAACCCCTGTTGATCGGCCGCATGCGTCCCGGCGGAGGCCGCGAAATTGTGGTAAATGCCATCCCATTCTCTTCGACCGACAGCAAGAACCTCCACACGTTTAGCGAGCACATCGATCGTGCCTTTCTGCCGCGCCCGCAAGGCTCGCAACCTGCAATTACAGTAGACGGCGGCCCCCCCGAGGTCACGCTACCGGCAGCGTTCGACGCGTTTCGAACGATCGGGAAGCGCTTCGGTGTCAATATGGCATCCATTGCGCCCGGCGACATGGGAGCCGGACTCTGGGCCGCAATTCGAGCAGGCTGGCGCGATGGCTATAGCGCCGGGACCAGCCCGATCGTTGCCGGCGCGACCCTCGACGCGGCCAAGGCGGCGATTGAACGCAACGCGGGCTTCACAAGATTCGCGCTCGATGCGTCGGGTCTGATCGGCCAGGCGCCGGCGCCCGCGATCCCGGACGAATTGCAGCAACCGCACCTAGTCGCAAAATTCGGACGCAGCCTGCAAGCGCAGGAAGAATTGTACGATTTCATCCAGAGCATCAAGTCGCAGCAAAACTCCTGGAAGTATTTTGATTTCGAAGTCTCGATGGGAACGCCACCTACACCGGAAGAAATGGGTTTCTGTCTCAATTGGCTGAAAACGCGCGGCCGTCCTGCCCAGATCATCGGACCCTTCGGCAATTCGGAAAACCTGAGCGAACTCGCCGCCGTCGCACGCCAGCACAATTGCATTCTGAGCATTCGCTCCACCGGCGACGAAAAGGAAAGCGATCTGCAGGCGATTGGTCAAGCAACGGGCGGGCGCGTCCACTACAGGGTTTCTGCGGAACGGTTGGGCGCGGGCCGCGCCGAGATTACACGGTATCTGATTTGGCTCGCAGAGAATTTGCGGCCATAATATTGGCAATGCTTCGCAGAACCTTCATCGCGAGCGGCGCCGTGGCCTTGGCTGCGGCCGCACAAGAAAATTCCATGCTCAAACCGGGTATCGATCTCTTCAGTATTCGCGACTCCGGATGGACGCCGTTCGAATATCTCGATTACGCCGCCAAGCTCCGCGCTCAAGTCGTACATTTCTCTGAAATCCGGTTCATCGGCGGCCTGGAGGAAGCGAATCTTCGCCAGGTGCGCGCACATGCCGGCAAGCTCGGCATCGAAGTTGAAATTGGAATGAAGTCGATCTGCCCGAGTTCGAAGATGTTCGAAGCTTCGCAAGGAACCGCCGAGCAGCAACTCGAGCGCATGCTGATCGCGGCCAATACCGTGGGATCGAAAATCGTTCGCTGCGTGCTGGGCTCGTCGGCCGACCGCACGGGTGATGTTCCCATAGAAGGGCACATTGAAAACATGGTGAAGGTGCTGCGCAATATGCGGTCCAAAGTGATGGATCATGGCCTGAAGATCGCCATCGAAAACCATGCGGGCGACATGCAGGCACGTGAATTGAAGATGCTGATCGAAGAGGCTGGAAAGGACTTCACCGGCGCCTGTCTCGACTCGGGCAATCCTCTCTGGACCATTGAAGATCCCCATCTGACGCTCGAAACGCTCGCGCCCTACGTGCTCACCAGTCATATCCGCGACACTGCAGTCTGGCGCATACCCGAAGGCGCGGCGGTGCAGTGGACGCGCATGGGCGACGGCAACATCGGCATTGCCGATTACGTCCGGCGTTATGCTCAGCTTTGTCCCGGCCGCGCCATCTCACTCGAGATCATCGTCACCGGACCACGTAAGTTCCCCTATCTCGATCCTAAATTCTGGGATGGCTATCGCCACGATCCCGCCTGGGAATTCAGCCGTTTTCTCAAGCTGGTGGAGAATGGCGCGCCGCATCCCCCACCGCCTTCCGTGCCGAAGGAACAGATCACCGCGAAACAGCGCGAAGATTTAGAAGCCAGCATGCGCTGGACCCGTGAACTCCTCAAAATATGACGGCACGCATTTTTTCCTTACTTCTGATCGTCACCTCCGTAGCCTTCGCAGGAATCAGCGCCGATGTGCGCGCCGCGCTCGGTACGAACGATTTCGCGCAGGCGAAAAATCTGCTTCGCCACTATCAGCAGCAGCTGGGCAACACGCCCGAATGGCTCGAAGCCTACTCGTGGCAGTGCCGTGCCGCACTGCAATTTAAGAGGTACGACGAAGCCGAAAAGTACGCCATCGAGACCAGGAAAATGGCGCTGGCCCAGCTCAAGACACGCAACCTGGATGCGGAGCGGAACCTACCGCTGGCTCTCGGTGCTGCCATCGAAGTAGAAGCACAAGTGATGGCGGTGCGCGGCGAGCGCGATCAGGCCGTCGTCTATTTGCGGAAGGAACTGGCGGCTTATCGAAACACATCTCTGAACGCGCGAATTCAAAAGAACATCAATTTGTTAAGCCTGGAGGGCAAACCTGCGCCGCCGCTCGAGACGGCAAAGTGGTTGGGACCGAAGCCACCCGCATTGTCGTCGCTGAAAGGAAAGCCCGTGCTTCTATTCTTCTGGGCGCATTGGTGCAGCGATTGCAAAAACGAGATCCCGATCATCGCTCAGCTTCGCCACGAGTTTTCAATTCAAGGTCTGGCCGTGATCGGACCCACGCAGCACTACGGCTACGCCGAGCAGGGACGCGAAGCGGGTCCGGAAGAAGAGCTGGGCTACATTGATCGGGTACGCCAGCATTTTTACGGGCCGCTTATCGACATGCCCGCACCGGTGAGCGAAGAGAATTTCAAAAACTATGGGTGCAGCACTACGCCGACCATTGTGCTGATCGATCGCCGCGGCATTGTGAAAATGTATCATCCCGGCGCAATGAGCTATCAGGATCTTCGCGCGCAGGTCCAGGCAACTTTGTAGTCCAACGAGATTCCGGAACTGAATACTCGGCTTAGCCCGCGCCGAAGTTGCTTTTACGCTGCAAGCGGATGCGAAACGAACAGCGAAGCGCGCCGTCCGAGGTCCGCGCGAGAGGGCGGATCATAGCGGATTCGCCGCGAATCGTGTCCTCCGCGATCATTGCCGGCGTCGGATACGAGTCGCCCTTAAATCGAAGCTCATCTACCCACTGTGGCGGATATCCTCCTCCCCAGAGCGAGAAGTGAATATGGGCGGGCACATGCATTCCGGGGTATCGACCGGGTCTGATTGTGGACAGTTCGAAGCGTCCTTTTTCATCGGTCTTCATCCATCCAAAGAGCCGCGGTGGGTATTCCTTGCGATTTTCCCCGTAGTATCCCTGCGCGTCGGTGTTGTAGGCATAGACTGTAACTCCCGGCGCAGGCGTTTTGCCGTCGGGCTCGAATACCTGCCCGCTGACGACCAGCCGCTCGCCAAGTTCCCCAGCTTATACGATTTTGGCGCGGGAGCTGATACCGGCGGGCGCAGGATACCGGATCATTACCAGCCCGTTGCCTCTGGCATTGCGCCAGACCTCAGGGGGAAGCGCATCGAACGGATCATTGCTTGCCAACCCGCGCGCAGCCGGTATCAGGCAACTCAGGGCTCCTCCTATGTTTTGCAGGAATTGCCGGCGGCCGAAGTCTCTCATACTTTGAGCCTCCATCGGTAAAGACGCAAGGCAAAGTCAACCGTTAACCGATGAACCGTCAATAAGCCGGTGCGCGCCCGAACCCAAACAGCATCACGCGAAATACAAATCCTTCCACGATACCGAAGATGGTGAACAACACAAATTGGTCCAACTGCGGTTGCCCTTGGGCCACAAGAGTGTATGTCGCCGCGGCGCAAACCGCTGCACCACCAACGAAAGCGAAGAAGCCGGTCCAGCCGAGCCGCGAATACAAAACCAACAGCGGTATTCCTAAGACCACCATCGCCGCGAGGCTGAACATCGCGTAGAGCAGTACGAAACCCATGCAATCGCCAAAGAGCATCCGTCGTCCACCACTCAGCATCATCTGGAGCACCAAAAAAGATGGAGCTGTCAAGGGAACAACGAGAAAAGCCAAGCCAATCGAAGCAGAAACTGTCTGCCCCTCAAGCTAGACGATGAGTAGGTTTTCGACACTGTAGTTCTTCCATTATGGCCGATTCGAGATATATCGTGTTACGATATTATTGTATGACCGCTTCCTCCCAGGATCTAAGTCTCGAAGAATACCGCGGCCTGGCGGAATTCCGCACCCAAATCCGCCGGTTCCTGCATTTCAGCGAACAATCGGCCCGTGCCAACGGAATCGAGCCTCAACAGCATCAGCTCTTACTCGCCATCAAAGGTCTCCCCGAGGACCGTCGCGCCACCATCGGAGAATTAGCCGCCCGCCTCTGCATTCAGCATCACAGCGCGGTCGAATTGGTGAACCGGATGGTGGAGCGCGGGGCGGTCGCGCGAATTCACCCCGATACGGATCGCCGGGAAGTAATCGTCCGTCTCACGCGTTCCGGCGAGGCAGTGCTCAGCAGATTGTCCGTTGCTCACCACGAGGAGCTGGAAACCGTCGGCCCGGCGCTCGCCAAATCGCTACGCGCGGTAATTCGCCAGACCAGCACTCGCAAGGAGAACGGCGTCATATGATCCCCAATCCCAACGGCGCAGCGCCCAAAACCCAAATCGCCGCCGAACTAGGCGACTTCACCACCGACATCCGCGTGGTCATGATTTCGCTGATGGCAATCGTCATCGGACTCGTCAGCGCTGGTGTTGCCTGGGCGCTTCTGAAACTGATCGGCCTGTTCACAAACCTGTTCTACTATCACCGTTTCGCGACGCAGTTGGTCTCGCCCGCTGGCAACACCCTCGGGTATTGGGCGGTATTGGTCCCCATTGTTGGTTCTCTCATCATCGGCCTCATGGCCCGCTACGGTTCCGACCGAATTCGCGGCCACGGCATTCCGGAAGCGATTGAATCCATCCTGATCAACGGCAGCAAAATTCAACCACGCCTGGCGATACTCAAGCCTCTCTCCTCGGCGATTTCCATCGGCTCGGGCGGGCCCTTCGGTGCCGAGGGTCCAATCATCATGACCGGCGGCGCTTTCGGCTCGATGATCGCGCAATTCTTCCATCTCACCAGCGTCGAACGAAAGACTCTGCTCGTCGCAGGCGCCGCCGCCGGTATGTCGGCCACCTTCGCCACGCCGGTCGCCGCAGTCCTGCTCGCCGTGGAATTGTTGCTCTTCGAATGGAAGCCGCGAAGTGCTATTCCAGTGGCCCTGGCCAGCGCCGCGGCGGGCGCGGCCAGACGCTACATTCTCGGCCTCGGACCGCTCTTCCCCGTCCCGGCTCACCCTGTCTTCATCGGTCCGGAAGGCCTGCTCGGATGCGTCGTCGCCGGACTCCTCGCCGGCGGGCTCTCGGCACTTCTCACATTGGGTGTCTACGCCGCGGAAGATGCTTTTCATCGGCTCCCGATTCATTGGATGTGGTGGCCTGCAATCGGCGGTCTCTTCGTCGGCCTCGGCGGACTCGTCTTCCCCCAGGCGCTCGGAGTCGGCTACGATACCATCGGCTCGCTTCTCCAGGGTGACGTCCCTCGGATCATCATCGGCGGTGTTTTATTCGTCAAATCGGCTATCTGGATTATCTCGCTGGGCTCCGGGACGTCAGGCGGCGTACTGGCTCCGCTGCTCATGATGGGGGCTGCGCTGGGCGGTGTCGAAGGGATGTTTCTTCCCCACGAAGGCGCCGGTTTTTGGCCGCTCATCAGCATGGGAGCGATCCTCGGCGGAACCATGCGATCGCCCTTCACCGGAATCATTTTTGCGCTGGAGCTCACTCACGATATCAATGTCCTGTTGCCGTTGACGGTCGCGTGTTTCCTGGCGCACGGCTTCACCGTACTCAGCTTAAAACGATCGATTTTGACTGAAAAGGTAGCGCGCCGCGGCTTCCACCTCAGCCGGGAATATGCGCTCGATCCTCTTGAAATTCTGATGGCGCGCGACGTGATGCGGACCAAATTGGTAGTCCTGCCGGACGGGCACACGGTCCACGAACTGCGCGCGGCTCACGCCTCCTCGCACCCACGCAGCCAGCGTCTCTATCCAATTGTCGATGCGGAAAATCGTGTGCTGGGCGTGCTCACGCGTAAAGATATGCTGAGGCTGAAAGATCCCGCCCACGGTGCGCACCCGGACGCCCGGCTGGCGGACCTTCTGCGACCCAAAGTGACGGTCGCCTATCCGGATGAACCGCTCCGGGTAGTAGTCAATCGGATGGCTGAGACCAACCTCACCCGTTTCCCTGTCGTCGAACGAGACAACAGAAACAAGCTCGCAGGAATCATTTCGCTCGAAGACCTTCTGCACGCCCGTACGCGAAATCTGGATGAAGAGCGCACGAGGGAGCGCGTGCTTCGGATACGTCTCCCCTTTGGCCGTAGAGAAGAGACAGTGGTGGCGAAGTGAAAAGTAAAAGCTATTTCACCGGGTACGCTTTGTCGTAAGCCTCAACCGCTTCCTTGGTGATTTCGAGAGTAGGTTTGAAGGCTAAGAGACTTGCCATCTCGATCACTACGTCGTATCCCTTCTCTGTCGCAAGTTTTTGCACCACGTCGTGCATGTGCCCGCCGGCTCGCTGAAGGATCTCATTCCGATCCTTATCTGCGTCGGCTTGCAAATCGTCGACCATGCGCTGCAACTCGCGCTGCTTCCGCTGTCCCGTCAACTGAATGTCCTGTTCCGTGCCCGGCGCCAGTTTGCCGCTCTGCAATTTCGTCTGCAGATCGTTGACCTCTTTTTGCAGCTCCTCGATCTTCTGTTGCCGCGGCTTATATTTCTCAGTGAGATCGGTCTGCGCCTTCTTAATTTCGGCCGTCTCTAGGATCGCGTTGTTCACATTGATAACCGCGATCTTGACCTGCGCGGAAGCCGCCGCTAGCGTGGCAAGCAGCAAAAAGGTGAATCGAAACATGAGGATACTTTACTCCTGACTCCGTAGTGATATTCTAGCTTAGCAGAGCGTATAGACGTGCGCCGCTCTCAGTCGAGTACGGCCAAGATTTCATCTTCTCGAAGGATGAGGAACTCCTCGCCGTCGACTTTTACTTCGGCGCCCGAGTACTTCCCGAATAAGATCCGGTCTCCGGGCTGCACCGTCAGCGGAGCCCGCTCACCAGTCTCGAGAAGCCGGCCACTGCCAATGCTGACAACCTTGGCTTGTTGCGGCTTCTCTTTGGCGGAATCAGGGACGAAAATACTCCCGACCTTGTCTTCCTCGTTTTCCAGACGCTTGACAAATACGCGGTCATGCAGGGGACGAACTTCCATGGTGGCCTCCTCTCTATATTGGAATCTAGCTGGGAAGCCACAATTATATCGCATCCGGAAGCTGCGGGGCCTTAGCTCCCGGCGGCTGCCAGTGCACTCGTTACTGCGCCGAAAATAACCTGAATTTCAGCAGCCACACCGGGCATAATCGCACCCGCGGCGACCGCGACAAACCCGGCCATCAAGGCGTATTCAATCAGATCCTGCCCTCTGGAGTCGAGCCTCAACTTCAGAATACAAACCCGTCCGAAACATCTCTTCATTTTAATGGTCTCCTTTGGGGCTTCGTTCCGAAGCGCGATCCCCATGCAAGAAGATTAAGGCGAAACCCGCGAGGTGATCAATGGATCTACCCGCGCAAAAAACGAGGATTTTTAAGGGTCTGGATCTAGAACTAAAGTTATTTCGGCGGAGAACTAGGTGTTTCCTTAGCCAACCGGACCTTAGCGTCTTCCAATTTCTTCTGCACCTTGGCGATTTCGTTTGGTTCCGACTCACTGGGAGCGGCGTTTTCCCACTCTTTCAGTGACGCATCCCACTGTTTGATCGCGTCCCTGATCCGGCCCTCTTTGAAATAAACATCTCCCAGATGGTCGTGGACGGTGGGATCCTTGGCGTAGCGCTCCATCGCCTGCAGCAAATAGGTCTCGGCCTCCTGGAGCTTGTCCATGCGGTAATATACCCATCCCAAGCTGTCCAGGTACGCTCCGTTTGCCGGATCGGCCGCCAATGCTTTGCTCACCATCTGCTGTGCTTCCGGGAGCCGCAGGTTCCGGTCGGCCAGCATATAGCCGAGATAATTCAGCGCCGACGCATTGCTCGGGTTCAGCTCGAGCACTTTGCGGAATTCCTGTTCGGCCAAATCATACTTCTTCTCCCGCTCATACATCGCGCCGCGCCGGAAGGCAATATCCTCTTTGTCGTCTTTGGAATCCGACAATTTTTCCGCCGCGTCCAGGGCCTTAGCCATCTCTGGGAAATTTTTGCCCTTTTCATAAACTTGCGCCAACGAGACGTATGTTTCCCTGTCATTCTTCCCGTCGAGCAACTTCTTCATTTCGGCGGCTGCCTCGTTCGTCTTTCCCAGGTCCGCAAGTAGCGAGGCGTGCACCATTCGCACCAATCGATCGTCGGGGTACTTCTTGACCGCGGCGTCGGCTTCGTCCGTCGCTTTCTTGAAGTCTTTGGCCATGCGCAAAGTATCGATGATATTAGCGGATGTCCGCGCCCCTGTATCGGGATCCACCTCGGCTTCCTGACGAAATGTCTCGATCGCTTCCTTCGGCTGATCGTTGCCGCGGTATAACAAGGCAAGCCGCTCCAGAAGCATCACTCGATTGGCCTTTTCGGGAGCCTGATACGAACGTTTTTTCGAGTCCGTCAGCATCTGCTGGAGCAAACCTATCGCCTGTGAAGTCTTCCCCTCGGCGTCCAGCAGGTTCACCTCGTTGTATTGAACTTCCATGTTTGCCGGATCGATCGCCTTGGCCTTGCCGGCGGCTTCGTGCGCCTTGGCAAAATCCCGCTGCTGCCGGTAAATCTGTGACATCCGCAAATACGATTGCGCATCGCGAGGATCTTCCGCGACGACTTCCTGATACGTCTGGAGCGCTTCCGCCAGCTTATCGGAACGCAGCAGATCTTCCGCATAAGCTCGCTTGATCTCGATGTTGCCAGGAGCTATTTCGAGAGTCTTTTTCAGCGTTTCGGCGGCCAGCGGATAGTCGTGCATCTGTTCGTAGGCGCCAGCCAATGCAGTCAAAGTGCGCAGCGAAGGGCTCTTCTCGGCCACCCGGCGCAACAGGTCGCTCGCAGCTTTGTTGTTGCCCAGATCCACATAAACCATGGCCAGGCCAGTGAGCGCATCTTCGTTTTCAGGCTCTTGCTCGAGGACCTTCTTGTAAGCCTTTTCCGATTCCACCGAATTCGACGCAATCTTCTGCAAACGCCCGAGCATCAACCATGTATCGGTGTCCTTGGGACTCAATTCGGCGATCTTCTGGTATTGCTCTATCGCCTTCTTGAGCATGTTTTCGTCCACCCGGCCTTGCTGGGAGTCACCAATCATCCGGGTGTAAATGCGTCCCAAAATTCGCCTGGCGTTGACGTCGTTCGGATTCTGTTTGAGCGCGTCTTCCGCCTCGAGCACGCCGTCGCGAAGCCGTCCGGACTGAATGTAAAGATCTGAAAGTTCGTCACTGAGAAACGCAACGCCTGGATCTTCCTTCATCGCCAGACGGTAATTCTCCACCGCCTTCGTGACGTAATCGCTACGGTTCTGAGTAGCGCCCGCAAGCTCCGAATACAGGTGGGCCAACGAGTAGTGATAATAGGCGGCGGATTTATCGGCGCTCTTCGCCGCAGCCGGCGCTTGGGCCGAGGCCGCAGGCAAACAAGCGGCGATTAGAGCTAGCAAAAGAGGAAATCGTAATGAAGACATTGTGAGCAGGCTTTCCGATCGAAGCTCGCGAGTCTCAACCGGGAAAATTAACCTCATTCTCAGTATACCGCCTAATGGCGTATCTCATTCCCGTAAACCCGAAAACTGAACGCCTGTCGCGTTGTTCTGCCGGTCTGCCAGACGAGATCCCTCAGAAACATTCCCGCAGGGCATCAGCAAGCGCGCCCGGCGACTGCGAACGGCGACGAAGTACGAATTCAGACCAATTCGACCTCGGGGATGGATCTATTCCACAGTCGGTGCACGTTCCATGCGGGGGTCCGGGACGAGCCACATGATCGCGACTAAAATGTAGACTCCGATTGCCGACCACGGATAGACGAAGGACAGAACAATTCCGGTGGTGTACAGGGCCAGCGAGGCCAGACCTTTGCGGTCTTTTCCCAGTGCGATTGCCAGCGCGGAATCCTTGCCGTGGTGCTTGGCTAGTGCGTGGGCGAGGATCGTGAATGCGAGGCCGCTCATCCACATGATTACGCCGTAGAGTGCCACGGGTATTGGGGCCGTGTGATTTTCTCCCATCCAGCCCGTGATGAATGGTACGAGCGAAAGCCAGAACAGCAGGTGCAGGTTGGCCCAGAGAATCGGGCCGCTTACTTTGCGGGCGACCTGCAGCATGTGGTGATGATTGTTCCAGTAGATGCCGACGAAAATAAAACTCAATAAATAGCTGAGAAATATGGGGAGTACCGGGGCGAGGGCCGCTAGACTTGACCCGTGTGGGACTTTCAGCTCGAGCACCATGATGGTGATGATAATGGCGAACACGCCATCGCTGAATGCTTCGAGGCGTCCTTTGCTCATTCGCGGGGTCGTACCGGAGTCATCACGGATTCTTCCATCTTAGACCAGTCCTGGTACTCAGCAGCCGGCCCCCGACGATGGTGGTAGTACTGCTAACTCTATTGATTCTCTCATGTAGGGTCGAAGTTCACGGCTCCGTGCCACATCTCCCGCGTAGCTGCCCGAAGTGAGCATAATGACCGTCGGTATGCGGGAATGAATCTTGAGTCACGTCTTCTGGGAGTGTCTCGTTGTCGTCGACCTTCACGCCCTTTGTTAAACGGACCGCTCGTTGGAGCGAGGTCCTGGATAAACGGCTGCGGCACCCGAGGTATTCTTTTAAGTCTTTCTCAATAACAGCGAGAAATGCGGTGACGACCGGATCCTCGTTATCGATGGAGGCTGCTTCGTCATCGACCACGGTAATCAGCGCATGGCCGGGCGAAATGACCTGGGCTCGCACTTTGGCTTTTTGCCGGAATTCGGGGTGCAGCCGAAAAAGGGCTTTATCGAGGCGAATCGCCTCGGATTTGCCGGTGGTTGTGATAGAGCCTTTGAAGGTGGGCATGATTTGGCCTTTGGTACGTATGATGATACGTGTTCCAGTAGGATGCAACGAGAGCAGAATCTTACAGCTGTTGCATCTTGCTTCCTGAACACTCGGACCGTGATTTCCAACAGATAATCGTCATCACGCAGTTTCTTATCTGAGAGCAATAACGCGATGATCGGCGTCCCCCATGCCGGCGACAAGTGCTAAATGAAACTCTAGGAATCGGTGTGGCGTATCCAGTTTCTCCCTATATAGAAGAGCGGAACGGCGGCCTATATGTGGCGGGTACCGGTGTCTCGCTTGATTCCGTGGTCATTCGCTTCCAGGAAGGCGCATCGCCCGACAAAATCGTCCAGTCGTTTCCTACTCTCAAACTGTCGCAGGTGTATGGAGTCATCGCCTACTATCTGGAGAATGAGAAGATAATCGATGACTACATCGTCGAAGGCGATCGAGAGCTCGAAGAGTCCGTGATTCCTTTAACCCAGACGAATCCTGAACTGTTCGCGCGCCTCGAGGCCGCTCGCCGGCAGACGGGCTCCAAGCGATTGTGAGCGTCCGCTTTTTGGCGGATGAGGATCTCGACTCTGACATCATCGATGGCCTACGGTCTCGTGAACCGGCAATCGACGTTCTTGACGCCAAGAAGGCGGCCTTGCGAGGAATCAAAGATCCAGTTTTGCTCGACTTTGCGGAACAGCAAGAGAGGATAATCCCCCATGATCGACGGACGATGACGCGCTATTTTCGAGAGCGCTTGGCGGCGGGAAAATCGAATCCCGGTCTGTTCATTGTGCCTCAGCGAAGCGCGATCGCCGAGGTTATCGACTCGCCACTGCTAGTCTGGACCGCATCGCAAACATCGGACTCGCGCGATACCATTGCCTACCTCCCGTTCCGTTGAGATTCTCGTGTCACTGCAAAGGCGCGAACACCGTCACTGCCGCCAGCGCCACGAGCAAGCCCACGAACTGCAGCAATCCCGTATTGTCCGGCTCGGCTGCCGCGTCCTTCGTGAACAGCCGGTATGCCCCTCCGAGCGCGATCAGGAAGAGCATTGCCTGATGCGTGATCAACCACAATATTCCCGCGCAGCCGATCACGACCACGCGGTTAGGCCTTGTGAAGGAATGAAACCCGCGTGACCCGTCGAGCTGCCAGACCGGGATGAGATTGAATAGATTGATCACCGCGCCGAAGTGCGCGATCACTGCCCAGATCTTCGCGCCGGTTGCTGCGTAGACTGCCCATGAAAACAACGCTGCGCCAAGCCCATAAAGGGGACCGGCCAGGCCAACCCGCGAATCCTGCACTGGGGCGATGGAATGGCTTCGGAGGAAGATGAAAGCCCCGAGCCCAGGGATGAACATTGGAGCGCTGGCCGGCACACCGAAGCCGCGCAACGCGATCACGTGCCCCATTTCGTGGATGTAAATGGACAATACTAGCCCTAACGCGAGAGCCCAGCCGTATAGCGACCAATAGACTCCGAAGAACGCCACCATGGAAAGTAGTGTGCTTATTTTAGTCAAGCCTAAGAGGAGCGCCTTGAATTTCCAGGCGACCACCGCGATGGGGGCAAGCGCCGAATTCAGCGTCCGCCACCGGCTGGGCGGCTTACTCTGAGCCGCTGCAATCGTGGCATCCAGCTCGGCGATGCGTGCCGCAACACTGCGGTGTTGAACGGTGTCTACCGGAAGCAGCAGGGCCGCCCGCCCCCACGCGTTTCGCGACCCAACCAGATCGCCGGCCGCAGTGGCTTTCTGAGCTTCGGCAGAAAGGACTTGTAATTCGGCTGATCGCGTGAGCCGGCCGCAACTGGAGCAACTGAGCGATGCAGAGTCGAGTGTTGTGCCGCAAGCCGGACAAGTTGTCGGAAAGGCCGGCTCCATGACGCGATTAGTCGGCGGTCCCGGCTGAGTAAGGGCCGGCGATGAGGATTTCGGTCCGCCCGGTCAGGTGCCATGCCCGCTGCAGGCCAAAAAAGATGATCACGATCGTCAGGAGACCGGAAAAGCCGGAGGTGAGGGAGAGAAACGGCGCGGCCAGGGCCAACAGAAGAATAAACCCAAGCGCAACGATGAATGACATCTTCGGGCGCGGCCCTTGTGAGGGCTTCAGTCCGGCATCCGTGGGGGCAGGAACCGCGCCGGCTTTGCTTTGCGCGGCGGGTGGAACGGCCTTCGCTCCATTTTGCGCGGTCTTAGGCGGATGCTTCGCGAGGTCGTAAATAAATACCGGAATATAACTCGTAGTAATGGCGAAGTACGTAAGCGCGACGGCGAGAATCTGCTGCGGCCTGCCTCCGAGTCCACCCGAGCCGTGGCGGATCGCTCTGCCAACCATAATCCCGACGAGAATTGCCAACAAGCCGATTTGCAGACCGGTTATGATCGCCACTAGCGCGTAGAGAGCAGCGCCGGCAAACGCGGCTCCACCGCCGTAAAGCGCGGCTTTGAGTAGAGACACGGCTGGTGGCGCCTGCTGTCCGGCTTCGATTCGTCCGGCGCAGGCCGGACACACCACTTGTCCTTGGGCGTGGAAATATTGATCCGTAATCGCTGTTCTACAGGGAATGCAGATTTTGTGTTCAGAAATCGCTGGTGCTGCCCCCGCAACCGGGACCGCGTGTTCGAACTGGAGTTCCTCAGGACGCGGAACAATTTCTTTCACCGGCGAATTCAAGCCCAGGCTGATAAAAGGCTCGGGTTCAGGCATGGTGGTGAGTGTAGCTGCCGAACCGATTCTAGTCAATGCTTTTATTCGTGAAAAATGAACTAGTTGTGGCTAAACTGGCTTCAATTGATGAATTCCCCGCACAATAGCAAAGTGCTCCCCGCATTGGGGAAGTCGCGAAGCGGGTTGCTTGCTTAGAGCCGCCCGCCACGATCCGGCGAGCGGCTCTTAAAATTCGTTGCAATTAGTGGCGAAACTCATGTTCGTGCCGTTCGTGCTCCCGACGCTCGTGCTCGCGAGATTCACGGAAGCGGTAGTCATTGCGATAGTAGGGACGCGCGCCACCCCAATAGCCAGTGTAGAAGTGTCCGCCATAAAATCGTGGGGCCACCCAATAAGCGCCCGAATAAGGCGGCAATGCCCAGTAGCCGGCGATCCATCGGCCGTAACCGTCACGATAGCCGTCGACCCAAACATATCCTGGCCCAGGGCATGGAGGCCGGTAGGCTACGGCAACAGGGGCTGGCCCGTAATAAGCGGGCGTACCAAGACTCACTCCGATTGAAAAACGGGGTTGGGCAAATAGGGATCCACCCACCACCAGTAATAGCGCCATCAGTTTCGTTTTCATTTTCTCTTGCCTCCTTACGCCGGGGATAAATGCAAGTCTTGCGCCATGGCGTAAGTTGCTGAAAGTAAAACAGATGATGATTTATTAATGGCCGGACTCCACCGCCACACTGGTGGAATTCGGCCGCTATCCTCTTCTGCGGCTGTTCACGGAACGGGTGAAGTTCTGTAAGCTTCTGAGTCCAGTTCACCACAACCTGGATTTCTGCGGGTTTACGTTCGGCCGCGGTTGCCGGGCGGATAGCCAGGAACCTCCGTCGGGCGCGAGGGAATAGCCGCGTGTCCAAATATCCGTCCGGCCATGAAGCCCGCACCGCCACCTTCATTACGCCGGTGTTCGGTTCGACGTAAAGTACGTGGCCCGAGGTTTCTGGCCCATTGCGGACCGGTTCCTCCGTTGCTGGATAACCTCTCCGGCTGAGCCCCCGGCGGGTATGGACCGACATAGATCTCGGATTTACCCGACACATCGCTCGCACAGGCAACCCACTTTCCGTCGGGCGAAAATACCGCGTCCAGGTCCCAGCCCGGTAGCGCGACGAATGGGGTGGATCGCCTACGGCCATCAAGCGGCGACGTCAGAAGGTCGCCATTGGTGGCGGGGTGCACGCCTTCCTCGAACTATCGGCACTCACCACAACAGTTTTAACGCGAGCTGAACATTGCGTGGCGTGTTTCCCTGGCTGCCGATCACGCCGAAGGATGCGCTGCCCACCGTGGTGTTCGGGGCGGCGAAGACAACTTGATTCAGGACGTTGAACGCCTCGGCCCGGAACTGCAGGGTCAGCCTTTCATGAATGGGGAACAGCTTCATCATGGAGAAGTCGAGGTTACGGTTGCCGGGCGCGCGGAAGGCGCCGGTCAGCCTCGGTACGTCTCCCAGTTGAAATGACAGTGGTAGAACGAAGGCGCTGGCATTGAGATAACCTGCTCCGCCGGAAATACCTCCGAGCCGGCTGGTGATATCGCCGCTTGTGTACGCATTGACGCCGGGCCCGGAATAACTCGGGCGGGTTCCGGCAAATGATTGTGTTCCGGTGTCGAGGAACGCCAGGGGAAAGCCGCTCTGAATGGTCCAGATGCCGTTCATCTGCCAGCCGCCTGCGATTGCGTTCAGCCACGGATTCATTTTCGAGCCGAAGGTCCTTCCTCTTCCGAACGGCAGCTCGTAGTTGCCGTTCCAGACCAGCCGTTGAGGAATATCGGTGGCCAAAACGGACTTCTCGATCTTGAGCGCGTAGGCGTTCTGATAGCCGGGTGTTCCGACGGCATCGAGAAAACCGGTGGTGACATTGTTGGCATTGCCAAGATTCTTCGACCAGGTATAAGC
>Ga0105240_10000385_pt1 | contig 82999 bp, 90 predicted proteins | sample KBSC54metaG_FD_80426 | JGI IMG/M metagenome (GOLD analysis project Ga0105240, IMG submission 80426) | Corn rhizosphere microbial communities from Kellogg Biological Station, Michigan, USA - KBS C5-4 metaG | ecosystem: Host-associated > Plants > Roots > Rhizosphere > Soil | place: Michigan, USA...
GAGCGATCAGCTCTTGGGGCCCCCTCGGGAGCCGAGTGAGGTTTGGACGATCAGGCCCCGAAGGGGGACTCGGCAGGGATGCCGAGTCCTTTTCGACAGGACAGGGACGTCCTGTCGAAAAGCCCGGCCAAACCTCACGGTCCGAAGGACGGCGCACTAGGGGTGTCGTTTCTTTGGTTATCTTTCTTTGGACAAGCAAAGAAAGTAACTCGGCGACCGGCAGGCGGGCGAAACACGCCGTATGCGACTTTCTAGCCCGAGCGCAGAATCAGAGCGATGCACGCTCAAGCGACAACCCAACACCGAAGCCACTGGATCCCCGCCTACGCGGGGATGACGAGGTAGGGAGGGTTGAGGTAAATCAAGTCAATCACGAGCTACACGACAACATGGAACACCCCGCCCTCACCCGCGCCCACTCCGGCCGCCGCCCGGCAAACCGCTCCATCCCCGGCTGATCCTCATAAGGCCGCCGCAAAACATCGAGCAACGCGTAGATCCCGGACGCATCCCCCTGCTCGGCCAGATCGATCGCCTCCTGCGCCAGATAATTGCGCAACACATAACGCGGATTCACCGCACGCATGCGCTCACGCCGCAACGCATCGGGCACGCCATCCAGCGCCACCCGCTGCGCATACTGCATCAACCAAGCATCAAACGCAGGCGCACATTGCTCCCGCTTGGCATCGTCATAAAACGCCTCGCGCACCGGCTCCAACGAAGGCGCAGCCAAATCGATATCCCCCAGCCCGCGAAAGAACAACGTCATATCGACTTCGGCCTGATGCAACAGCTCATGCAGCGACCGCGCCAGCGCCATGTCGTCATCGCGGATCGTTTCCAACCCCAACTTGGCTGACATATGCGCACGATCACGCGACTGATAGACCGCCGCATAGTGATCGAGCCCCGCCTGCAACGCCTCGGTGCCGTCAAACAACGGAGCAAGCGCACCTGCCAGGCGACTGAGATTCCACCACGCCACGTTCGGCTGCTGGCCATAGCGATATCGGCGACGTCCGGCGTCGGTGGTGTTGGGCGTCCAGTCGGGATCGAAATCCTCCAGCCAACCGTAGGGACCATAGTCGATGGTGAGGCCGAGGATCGACATATTGTCGGTATTCATCACGCCGTGCACGAAGCCGACGCGCATCCAGTGCGCCATCAGGATCGCCGTGCGCTCGCACACCTGCTTGAACCAATCGGCGTACAGCGCCACGCCCTCGCCTTCCAGCTCGGGAAAATCGCGGCGGATGGTGAAATCCACCAATTGCTTGAGCAGCGCCGTATCCCCGCGCGACGAGGGCAGCTCGAAATGACCGAAACGAATAAACGACGGCGCGACGCGACAGACGATGGCGCCGGCTTCGTCACGCGGATGACCGTCGTAGAACATGTCGCGCTCGATCGCATCCCCCGTGGTCACCAGGCTCAATGCACGCGTCGTCGGCACACCCAAGTGATGCATCGCCTCGCTACAAAGGAACTCGCGAACGGACGAGCGCAGCACGGCACGCCCATCGGCGCCGCGCGAATACGGTGTGCGCCCCGCACCTTTCAGTTGAAGTTCCCAGCGCTGTCCCGCGTCGTTAATCAACTCGCCTAATGAAATAGCGCGACCGTCGCCCAGTTGTCCCGCCCACACACCGAACTGGTGGCCGCCATAGTTGGTCGCGTACGGCTGCATTCCCGGCAGCAAGGCATTGCCGCCGAAAGTCCGCGCAAAGACATCACTGGCGAGGTCTTCCGGCGTAAATCCCAATGTGCTGGCCATCTCTGCGGAATAGGCCAGCACATGTGGCGAGGACACTGCCGCTGGCGTTACCGCTGAATGCAGGGCGCCGTCGACCTGGCGCACACGTGCACCCTGCTCGGGGTCGCCGGGAAGCTCACGGATAAAGCTGTTATCGAAGGTGAATGTGCGCATGGAGCCGATATAAGGGCGTTGTGCCCACTACCAAGGCGGCAGTGACGCCGCCTTGGCGAAGCATCATAGCGTCGGCGAGTCGTCATGCAGCATGGCGCGGCGCACGATCTTGATCGGCGCAAAGCCCTGCTTCATGAAATCGTCGTGGAACTGTTCGAGATTGAAATCCTTGCCCTGCCTGGCCATCACGTCCTGACGCAGCTTCAGGATCTGCAGCTTGCCCAGGGTGTAATAGAGATAGGTCGGATCGGAGGTACCGCGCTTGGCCTCCACCACGCCTACCGCATGCGACTGGTAGCCTTCCTTCACAAAAAAATCGACCGCCTGCTCGAACGTCATCTGACCGGTGTGCATCTTGATGCCGGCAATGAAGCGCGCGTTGCGCAGCAATGCGTCCTGCAACTGCCCCAGCTTCAGGCGCTGCTGCTGATGCACGTCGTTCGGATACATCGCCTGGGCCAGGCCCTGGTCGAGCATCATCTGCTCGCTGTAGTGCGCCCAGCCTTCGGCATTGCTCGACGAACCCAGCAGCTGACGCACGCGATCGTGGATATCGTGCATCCACAGGAACTGCACGTAGTGCCCGGGATAGGCTTCGTGCACGGCAACGTTGTTGATGACCGGGTAGCTGAACTGCGCCATGAACTCGTCGGTTTCCTGCTTGCTCCATGACGGGTCCGGCAGCGTGACGTTGAAATAGGCTTCCTTGGCCACCTTCTCGAACGGCCCTGGCGTGTCCATCGACGCGAATGTCGTCGCACGCTCGAACGGCGGCGTCTCCTCCAGGATCGGCTGCACCTGCGAGGGAATGCTGATGATGTGATGACTCTGGATAAAATCGATCAGCTTGGCGAACGTACCGCGGAACGTATCGAGCAGTTGCGCTCGCTCGGGATGATCGGCCCCCAGCTCCGCCAGCACCTGCGCCGGGGTTTTCTTCGGATCGAGTTCCTTGGCTACCTTGGCGAACTCGGCCTGGTTCCTGTGCATGTCTTCCAGGTCGATCGCCACCAGCTTGTCCAGCGGCGTGTCGACCATTTCGTCATAGGCCAGCTTTTTGCGAAACGCGTCGGCGCCGATGCGGAAATCACCATGCGAGCGCGGCAGCAGATCGGTCTTGATCCATTGCTGATAGTCCTTCAGCGCCTGAATCACCGCCGCATTACTCTGCGCGAACTGCTCTTTCAGCTTGGCATCGGTGACCTCGGTAAAGGCCGAAGGTACATCTTTGCCGAAAAAATCGATCAGGCCGGGGAGCTGTTCCAGTGCAATCTCGGTATATATCTTCGGCGGATTCTTGAGATTCTTGCGCGCCTCGGCCAGCACCTGCGGCATTTTCTTTTCGCGCTCGATCAGCACTTTCAGGCGATCGTCAGGCGAAGCGAATTTGCGCGACATCAAGGTGAATGCACTACCGGTAATGCCGCTGGAATAGTTGTCCGGATTGGTCTCCCACCAGCGCACCTGATCGAGCATCAGCAGGCGGCCGCGAATATTGGCCAGTACCAGTTCGAGATCGCCACGCGCCTGCTCGCTGAGCTTGCCCGCGTCGATCGCGGCGAACTTCGCTTCCCACTGCCGGAGTGCCTCGACGGTCTCTTCTTCGCCCTTGCGCGAATAATCTTCGAGCTGGCTGTCGTACTGATGCAGGCCTGCCGATGTCGCTGCGGTCGGCTGGTTGGGAAAATAGAAGTCGTCGAAGTAGTGATCGGCCAGCTTGACGAAGGTGGGATCACTCGCCGCCGTCGGCTCGGCGGCGAAAGAGACGGAGGCGAACCCGGCCAGAGCCAGGCTCAAGGCGAGCGAAAGCGACTTGGAACGCTTGAACATGCGGCAATACCCCTTGCAACGAAGCGTCGAGTGTAGCGCGGCGCTCGGGCGCTTGATCAGACCACCGGCGTGCCGGCAAAAACTTTCGCTATCTCGGCTTCGGACAACATGCGCCACTCGCCGGCCGGCAACCCGTCGAGCTGCAATGCGCCAACCGCTATGCGACGCAAGGCATCGACATGATTGCCGGTGGCCGCGAACATCCGCCTTACCTGGTGGTAGCGGCCCTCGGTCACGGTCAGCCGTGCCAGGCGCGGCTCGAGCACTTCAAGGCGCGCCGGTGCCAACGGCGTGGTTTCCGATTCGAGCATCAGCGTACCGCTGGCGAAGAGCTCCGCTTCGTCGCCTCGCAGGTCTTGCGCCAGAGTGGCTTCGTAAATCTTGGTGACTTCGGCACGCGGCGAGATGATCCGATGCAGCAACGCGCCGTCGTCGGTAAACAACAACAAGCCCGAGGTATCGCGATCGAGGCGGCCCACCGTCGACAGCGAGGGATCGCGCACGCGATAGCGCGGCGGCAGCAAGTCGTAGACCACCCTGCCCTGGTCCTTGCGCGAACAGGTAGCGCCCAGCGGCTTGTTCATCATCAAAACCATACCGACGGGCGGATCGAGCGGCTCGCCATCGATATGAACTTGCTCGTGTTCAACTTTGTCGTCGGCGTACAGTACTTCGCCAGCCGCATCCGTAACGCGGCCTTCGCGAAACATCCAGGCCACTTCCTTGCGACTACCGTAGCCGAGATTGGCGATCAGCTTGACCAGTTTCATCGGCGCGCCCCGCGGGCTTCGATCACTTTGAATCCATCTTGCAACACGATCTGACGTACCTCTTGGAATCGTTCGGCCAGAATGGCCTCGTAGGGAAGGTGCCTGTTCGCCACCAGCCAGAAGCGCCCGTCACGCTCAAGCGCATCGGCGGCAACGCGGATAAATGCACGCCCCAACTCCGGCAAGTCGGCCTTGCCTTGATGGAATGGCGGATTGCTCACGATCACGTCGTAGCGTCCGGGCAACCCGCCGGTGACATCGTGCCAGTGCAATGCAAACGGGATGGCGGATGCGCGTTCGCGCATCGCAGCTTCCAGATTGCCGCGAGCCGGCTCCAGTGCTCGCGCTTCGGCTTCGAACAGATCGAGCGATGTCACAGCGGCACAACGCGCAAGCAACTGCGCGGATAAATAACCGTAGCCGGCACCGATATCGGCAACCCGGCCAGCAAGGTCGGGCGGTAGATGTTCCGCAAGCAGGGCCGAGGCGACATCCACGCGATCCCAGGCAAACAGACCCGGCCGGCTGAGGTAACCCGCGGCATTTTCGCGCGGCGCATCGAGTGCCAGCCAGTCGGCGCACAAGACGGGATCCGGACGACTCGATTCGGGCAGCGTCCAGAACACCCGGCATTTGTGCTTGGACAGGCTGCCGATCGAACCGGCCAGCTGTGCGAGGTCGCTTTCGCCCGACTTGCCGCCTTCGCTATTGGGCATGCACGCAACCACATGACCGCCCGGCGCAGTCAAGGTCAACGCGCGGGCAAACAGCGCCCGTGCCTCATCACGTTGACGTGGCGGGAGCAACAGCACCAACGAAAACCGTTCCCCCGAATCAGGGGTGCCTACAACTAACCGGTTACGCTCCAACGCGTCCGCAAACGGCTTGAAACTCTGCTCGCACAACCAACCGGGCTGAGCCATCTCGCGCAAGGCAAACCCATCGCGCGCGCGCAAAAACAACACGCGACCATCTGCCGGCAAGCGCAAGGCGCCGGTATGGAAAGGAACGAACAAGGCATCCAAGGCCACATCGGATGCGGCAGCGGAGAAAGCAACAGCAGTCACGCCGGGCGTCCAGACTGGGAAAACGTCGGCATTTTAGCTGTGTTGAGCTGTGATGAGGGATTTTGCGCTAACGTCTTCCCATGCGCGCCCGGTTCGTCCCCTTGTCGTTTGCTGCCCTGCTCGCCAGTTGCCAGCCTGCGCCGTCGGCTCCCCTTGGGCCGGTCGACCCGCATGGTTTTGCCGGGTCGTATCGCAAGGGCGCCGAGTGGCTGGACATCGGTCCTTCGGGTGATGCCTATTGGGTCAGCATCGATAGCGCCGATCACCGCGATGCCTGCCTGTTCGTCGGCCACGCGGTGCGCGACGATGACGGCCTGAAAATCTCGCTGGACGCCTGGCGCCCCGGCGCCAGCCTGTTGCTGCAGCATGCGGGGAACGGGCTGATCGATATCCGTCCGGCCGATGATGACGATGCCTTCGACCCCAGTTATTTCTGCCGTGGCGGCGCCTCGCTGGCCGGCCACTACAGCCGGATCACGCCGCCGGCCTATCGGCGTGGCCATATCATGCAGGCGGACGGTGAGGTGCTGTTCCAGCCTTGCGGTTCGCGCCTGAGCTATTTGCTGGCACCACCTGGTGGGGCACCATCGGGGGCCGCCGCCCCGGTCGAGTTGGCCGTCACGGTGGCTGTCACGAACGATCTTGCCGGCCATGCCGGCCGCTATGCCGCATCCGCGGCGCTACCCACGGACACCTCCGCGCCAGACGATTGCCCCCTCCCCGTCTTTCCAACGAAATAACCTGCCGAACCATGACCTCGGAGCTATACGAGCGCGGGCCTATCCCCGCCCCGCTATGGCTTGGATACACTGAGCGCCAGGGCGGGGCGTTACCGCTCGATACGACTTAGGGGACAAGGAACGATGAGGCAGGCAGGCAAAGGGTTGGCGCGCCGGATAGCGCCATGGATCGGTATCGCACTCGCGCTGGGCATGAATGCGCACGCAGCCACACTGGACCCCGCAGTACTGCCCAAGGTGCAGGCCGCGACGTTCGAGGTAGTCATCCCCAAGCCCGTCAACGATCCGCTGAGCTACGAAAAGCCGCTGCCGCTGGATCAGTTGCCGTTCCAGTTTCGCAACGACAAGTATTTCTCGATCGGCACCGCCTTCGCTCTGGGCGATCATCGCTATGCCACGGCCGCGCATGTGCTCGATGTCGGCATGGGCAGCCTGATGGGCGTTCCCGCGCTGCGCGATGCCAGCGGCAAGGTCTATGCGATCGACAAGATCGTGAAGTTTTCGCGCGAGCAGGATTTTGTGGTGTTCACGCTCAAAGATGCGCCCAACACGCCGGCGCTCGAGACCAACACCTCGCCCGATATGAACGACGTGGTGTATGCGGTAGGTAACGCACTGGGTACGGGCGTAGTGATCCGTGACGGCCTCTATACCTCCAATACGCCTGAAGAACAGGACGGGCGCTGGAAGTGGATGCGCTTCTCCGCAGCCGCATCGCCGGGCAACAGCGGCGGCCCGCTGCTGGACAAGAACGGCAAGATCATCGGTATCGTGCTGATGAAGTCGCCGGGTGAAAATCTCAACTATGCGTTGCCGATCGATCACATCCTCAAAGCGCCGGATAATCTGGCCGAAGTCGACACGCGCGTGACCTATCAGCTCGACGTACTCGATAGCACCAAGACGTCGAACTTCAAGACACAATTTGCGCTACCCAAATCCTTCCAGGATTTCACCACGGCGTATCAGACGCAGTTCAATGCATCGATCGACAAGCAGCTGGCCGATCTGCTCAAGGACAATCACGATAACCTGTTCCCGATCGGTAGCGGTTCGAATCAGGTCTTGCACAGCAGCTCGAACATGGACCCGTTCCCCACGCTGATCGTGCGTGGCGAGAACGGCGTGTGGTCGTTCGCGCGTCGCAATATCCATAAGGAAACCCTGGGCAACAACGGCTTCATCACCACCGGCGTGGCCGGGCATGAAGCACTGATCCATCTGCGCAAGCCGGACAACGTCAGCGCAAAGCAGCTCTACGGCGATCCGAAGCTGATGATGGATCTGCTTCTGAAAGGCTTGCCGATGCAACGCGCGGTCGGCTCGGACAAGATCAAGATCACCTCGCTGGGCAAGCCGAGCGAGGATTCGACCTTCACCGATGCCTACCAGCGCCAGTGGCAGGTGCGTATCTGGCCGGTGGCATACGAAGACAGCATCCTGATCACCTTTGCGCTGCCGGTACCGGATGGTTACGTGATGATGATGCGTTCGACGCACCCGGGCCATAGTTACGACGATATCCTGGACCTGCGCGCGCTCACCAACTTCTTCGATGTGTCCTATAGCGGCACGTTGGCACAATGGAAGGATTATCTGCAGCAAAAGACCTGGCTGCCGGCCGCGCTGAAGCATATCGATATCGATTTCGACTATGCGCACAACTTCAAATATCACTCCAAGCGCGTCAGCTTCAACTACACGCCGGACCTGCAGAAAATCGACCAGGACAGCCAGCTGGTGCTCGGCTTTTCCTATTTCAAGGACGGCGGGCAGGTGGTCTGGGACGTCTCCGACGTGATGGTCAAGGCCAATATCGAGAACGACGAACTGGTCCGCGTGAATCGCCATATCGCACCGTCCGAGGACCTGGACAACAGCTTCCAGAGCTACTGGAAAAAAGTGCTGCATCGCGACCATCCGGATGACGGCTCGGCATACAACGAAGACGACATGACCTTTATCAGCATGGTCGGCGGCGCGCCCGAAAAAACCGCGATCGAGGCCAAACCCTCCGTGCTCTACACCGCCTCCTACGGTGCGGAAGGCTCGCGCCCGCAGGATGCGATGAAGGGCAAGCTGGATCTGCTGATGCGCAATTTGCAGGTCAACGAGCACTGAACCCTCCTACCCGTCACCCCAGCGCACGCCGGGGTCCAGCGCTTACGCTTCAATGCGCGAAAGACACTGGGCTCCGGCCTTCGCCGGGGCGACGATGGACACTGAGGTTGTTTGCGGCGCCTCGCATCCCACAGCAACACCGGCGATACTTCACCGATTGTCTTGCCGGTAGTCGCTCGCGCCATGTCCCCATCGCCCCCCAAGCTTGCCGTGATCGGTGGCGGCCCTGCCGGCCTGATGGCGGCCGAAGTCGCGTGCGCGGCGGGTATCGCGGTCGACCTCTACGAGGGCAAAGGCTCGGTCGGACGCAAATTTCTGCTCGCCGGCAAGGGCGGCATGAATCTCACCCATAGCGAACCGAAAGCGGATTTCGTCCTGCGCTATGGCGCACGAGCCGCCGAGGTCGGTCATTGGCTGGATACCTTCGATGCCGACGCGTTGCGCATATGGGCAAACGCACTAGGTATCGAAACCTTTGTCGGCAGCTCCGGCCGCGTCTTCCCCAGCGACATGAAAGCCGCACCGCTGCTTCGCAGCTGGGTGCATCGGTTGCGCGAGCAAGGCGTGCGCTTTCATGTGCACCATCGCTGGCTCGGCTGGAACGACTCCGGTGCCCTGCGTTTTGCCACGCCCCTTGGCGAGCAGGTCATCGACGCCGATGCCGTGGTACTCGCCCTGGGTGGCGGTAGCTGGCCGCAACTCGGGTCCGATGGCGCATGGCAGCCCTGGCTGGCCGAACGCGGTGTCGACATCGATCCGCTCAAGCCGTCCAACTGCGGCTTCGATATCGGCTGGAGCGATTTCCTCGCCACGCGCCATGCCGGTGCACCGCTGAAACCCGTGGTTGCCCATTGGCGCGACGCGCAAGGCAGCGAACACGCGCGCCAGGGCGAATGCGTGGTGACTGCCACCGGCATCGAAGGCAGCCTTATCTACGCGTTATCGGCCACGCTGCGCGATGCCATCGCACGTGACGGCCAAACCACGCTCTGGCTGGATCTGGCACCGGACCGGCCGCTGGAGCGACTGCTTCAGGACCTGGCCAAACCGCGCGGCCGGCGAAGCCTGAGCGAGCATCTGCGTCGCCACGCGGGCATCGGCGGAGTCAAAAGCGCCCTGCTCCATGAAGTGCTCGATCAGCACGGCCTGAACGATCCGGCTCAACTGGCACAGGCGATAAAGCGCCTGCCACTGACGCTCAAGCGCGCTCGCCCCTTGGCCGAAACCATCAGCAGTGGCGGCGGCGTTCGACTTGAAGCCCTGGACGCCCACTTTATGGTCCAGCGCCTGCCGGGCGTCTTCTGCGCCGGCGAAATGCTCGACTGGGAAGCACCGACCGGCGGCTACCTGCTGACCGCCTGCATGGCCAGCGGCCGCCTGGCCGGCCAGGCGGCCGCCCGCTGGCTGCTCCCTATCTTGTAGGAGCGACTTCAGTCGCGACTCACGGTTGCGTCACGGCTGGTCGCGACTGAAGTCGCTCCTACAAGCTAGCCGGGCTTGGGAGCCCCCCTGAGCCAGCCTACATTTTTGTTGCAGCCTGCCGATCTTAGAAGCAACGATGAGGGGGCGGGCAATGGGTTTTTGGGCGAGGCTATTCGGGGGTAGACCGGCGGTCGCACCAAGCGTGCGCCTTGCTCAAACGGTATCGCTTGCCGCCTCCATGCCGCGCCCCGAGCCCAAGACACCGGTGGAAACGCCGAGCGATGCCGTCTCCGCCGCTTACGTCGAAGACCGCTTTTTCCGTTTCGTCTTCAGCTTGCCCGCATCCGAAGATATCGCCCCCAGCGATCCGGAGCTGCAGGCGCTGCAGCGCCTGGACGATATCTGCGGCGGCGACCGCTATGACGTACGCACCCTGCCGCGCATGCCCACGGTGCTGCCGCAGTTGCTGCGAGCCTTGAAGAACGACGACGTCAACGGCGCGAAGCTGGCCGAACTGATCGGGCGCGATCCGGTGCTGGTCGGCGAGATCATGCGTGTCATTGGCAGCGTGGCCTACCGTGCGGTGCAACCGATCACCAGCCTGCAACACGCCGTGGTGCTGCTGGGCCAGATCGGCCTGCGCCAGGTGGTGTCGATGCATGTGATGAAGCCGATCCTGCTGGCCAGCGCCGGCATGTTTGGCCAGGTGGCCGGGCAACGGCTGTGGGATCACGCCGAGCGCTGCGCGCACGCGGCGGTCTATCTGAGCAAAGGCCTGTGCGACCCGTTCGAGGCGCATCTGGCCGGCCTGGTGAGCAACACCGGCATCGGTGCCGTAGCACGTGCGCTGGACAAGGAATTGAGCGGCTCGCTTACCGTCTACACACCGCAATTCATTGCCAATGCGGCTCGCATCGCCGCCGAACTGACCCTGCAGGCGGCGCGCTACTGGGAGCTGCCTGCCAACGTACTGGAAGCCCTGGGGGAACGCGGCGTCGCCACGCTGCCGATGAGCCAGGTTCTGCACGCCGCCAATCTTGCCGCGATGGTGGAACTGATGGGCGAGCACCAGGCCATCGATCCGCAGATCGCCATCGAAGCCGAAGGTTCGGGACGGTTTACGCCCTTGCAGCTGGCCCGTTGCAGGCAGGACCTTCAGCGCCACTTCGTTACGATCGAGCCGACCTACGTATAAAGCTAGATCACGACAGCGTTGCCGTCCTTGTCTTCGACGTGCAGACCCAAGGCAATCAGCCGCAGAAATTTAAAAGCCAGCGAAATGGCTTTTTCATTGCTGTCGGCAAAAATCCGTTCGTCTTCGCAAAGCAATGGTGCAAACGATACGTTGCAATAAAAGTGACCGCATTCGGAGACATGCGCACCCGAGATGCGAATCGAGCATGGCTTCTTGCTGTATTCGTCACACAGAAACGCATCCATGGCGTAAACCATCCTGCCCACAGCTATCACCTCGTTACCCGGACGAGGCACATGAAATGCCGAAACCTTAGCTTTCAGCTATAGGAAGTCTTCGAAATTGCGTTTCCTGCCTTCGCGGTGTTACCGGGTATCCATCCTGGATGTGATAAACATCAACATTCGACTGGTCAAACCCGGCTTTCCATACTCACCGCAAAGCGCCCGTCAGGCCGCCAATGCGTCACGCACACCGGCTGCGATCTCATAAGAACGACACCTTGCCGCGTGATCGAACACGTTGGTGGTGATCATCAATTCGTCGGGCTGATGACGTGAAATGAAGGCCGACAGGCCCTCGCGCACGGTCGATTCGTCACCTACCACGGCACAGGCAAGCGCATGCTCGACGCCATATTTCTCCGTCGGCGTCCAATACGACTCGATATCGTCGATCGGCGGCGGAATCAGACCCGGCTGACCGCGCCGCAGGTTGATGAAACTTTGCTGCTGCGTGGTGAACAGGCGACGCGCCTCGCTATTGCTGGCGGCTGCGACCACGTTGATGCCGAGCATCGCATACGGTTTTGCCAGCCGCGCCGAGGGCCGGAAATAACGGCGATAGAGCTCCAAGGCTTCGTCCATGGCATCCGGTGCGAAATGCGAGGCGAAGGCAAACGGCAACCCGAGTGCGGCCGAGAGCTTTGCACTGAACAGGCTCGAACCCAGCAGCCATACCGGCACATCGAGACCGGCACCCGGCACGGCGCGCACCGGCTGACCCGGTGTCGCCGGTTCGAAGTACGCCAGGAGCTCGTTGACATCCTGCGGGAACGCATCGGCACTATCGAAGTAACGGCGCAGCGCCCGTGCGGTCGCATGATCGGTACCCGGTGCACGCCCCAGGCCCAGGTCGATGCGACCTGGATAGAGCGAGGCCAGCGTGCCGAATTGTTCGGCCACCTGCAGCGGCGAGTGGTTGGGCAGCATGATGCCGCCCGCGCCGACACGAATACTGGAGGTACCTCCAGCGACATAACCGATCAACACCGACGTCGCGGCGCTGGCGATGCCCGGCATATTGTGATGTTCGGCCAGCCAGTAACGCTGATAACCGAGCCGCTCGGCACGTCGCGCCAGGTCGAGGCTGCGCGCGAATGCCTCGGTTGCATGGCTGCCTTCGGTGATCGGCGCCAAATCAAGTACGGAAAACGGGATCATGCTGCGTCCTCGATCGTGAAGACCCCAACATGGGGACCGCTTCACCGATTGCCAGCCCCTTGCGCGGGCGAATCGCCGGGAGCCTCCGGGTGCCGCAGCCGCCATTGCGCGAGTTCGTCGCGATAGCGCTGCAACGCGGTCTCATAGATATCGAAGATGCAGGGCACGCAGCCCTCGCCACAGCAATCGCCGGCTTCAGGCTCGACCGGCGGGGTGGGCGGTGGATCGTTGTCGAACGCGGGGGTGTCTGGTTCCAAGGACATGGCGCTTAGCATAGGCGCCGAATCGGCGGTCGCCAAACCGTGTTGGCGACCGCCTGTGCATCACGCGCGACTCAGGCGCGCGGCTTGCGGAACCGATAAATAAACTGGTCGGTATGACCGCGTATGGTTTTGTCGAACACCTTCAGCGTATGGTCGTCGGCCGGGTTGCGCAGCACGCTGCTTTCACCGTCGAACACAAAGCCCGCCGCTTCGACCTGTTTCTTCACGATCGCCGGGTCGATGCGATGCAGGGTATCGGTATCCTGCATGCCGGTGCCGGCCGGTGCGACGTGATCGATGATCACAAACAAGCCGCCGGGCTTGAGCGCGGCAAACACCTGCTTGTTGAACTTCGCCATGTCGACCTTGCCCATGAACGCATCGGGATAGTCGTGATAGTTCTGCGCCGTGAACACCAGATCGACCGGCTCGGGACTGCTGAGCTGCGCGGCCGGCTGGTTGAGCACGCTGACGTTCTTGTAACGCGGATCGGCCAGCAGCGTTCGCGAGGCAGTCACGCCTTCGGTATCTTCCTTGGCGTACTCGTCCGGCCAGACCAGGAACACATGTCCCTGTGCGCCGACGGCCACGCTGAACACGCGCGTGAAATAGCCCTTGCCGGGAATCAGTTCCAATACCTTCTGACCCGGTTTGACTTCGGCAAATGCCATGACATCGGCCACTTTGCGGCGTGCATCGTCAGCTTTGTCGGCCTGACGTGCCGGGTCGTTGACCGCATCGGTGATCGACGCGGGAGCCGTCACCGCGGACGGTGCGGTCTGTGCGCACAGTGGTGCAGCTGCAAGCGATAATGCCAACACGAGCAGAGTGGACGAGCGCATGGGTGACTCCGTAGCGGGAAGGGTGACGGCCGTTCGATTGTGCGCTTGCGCCTATTCGTTCTCCATAGGCCAGAAAGGCCGAAAACGATTACCTCAGGAATGACCTGTGGTGCCCCATTCGCCCAGTACGCGATAGTCACGTTCGCCGACGATGCTGTGGATCAACGCGTAACCTTCTACCCGCCACAGGATCGGTTCGATCTGGGCGATGTCCGGCACGGTGCCATGGCTGTAACCGAGCGTTACATGAGGGGTAAAACTGCCCACGCCGACATGGTTGCCGGCCCCGGCCAGGATCAGTGCCTGGCGCAGGTCGCGCCATAGCGCCTGCATCTCCGGCGGCGTCTCCGAACCTCGCAGTACGCAGGGCGGCTGACGGCCTCGGAAGCCGGCCAGATAATCCAGCGTCCACTCGAACCGGCGCGGGCCGACCTTGTCGCCGGCGGCCTTGGCGGCGTCCACCACGTCCTGCCGCCACAAGGGGAAGTCGCCAAGAAAATGCAGCGTCGTGTGATAGCGATCGGGCACGACCCAGCGGGCACGGATCGGCTGGTCCCGGCGCAGGGCTTCCGCGGCCCGGGCAAAGCGCTGGCGCGCCACATCATCGGGCAAGAGGGCAAAGAACAGACGGTGGATCTGCGCCTCCTCCGGCACGGTGCCGCCCAGGAGGTCCATTTGGGGAAGTTGCGGTACGTTGCGTCGTGTCGCCATAGCGCCAGAAATCACATGGGCGGCTCCACGCCGCCAACCGGTAAAGCCGCACTATACGAGACAGCGCATGCCAAGCGCTCGTCCCAAGACGACTTGCGGTGCATCCAAGTCACAAATCCCGAGGATCGCGCACAAAAATTTTTCCCGCGCGTCTGTCGATTCGGGCGGGTTTCATTCGTCGAACCGATAAGAGCGAGCAAAATGCCGCTCCTTGCTTACTGACGGAGATACCGCGATGCGATTCATGGTGATGATCAAAGCCGACAAGAACACCGAAGCCGGCGTCATGCCCAGCGAGAAACTGCTGGCGGAGATGGGCCGATACAACGAGGAACTGGTCCGCGCCGGCGTGCTGCTCGCCGCCGAAGGCCTGCAGCCCAGCGCGAAGGGGGCACGTGTCCGTTTCTCCGGCAAGGAGCGCACCGTGATCGACGGTCCGTTTGCCGAGACCAAGGAATTGCTGGCCGGCTTCTGGCTGATCCAGGTCAAATCGCTCGAAGAGGCGATCGAATGGGTCAAGCGTTGCCCCAACCCGCTTGAGGGCGAAACCGAAATCGAAATCCGCCGCGTTTTCGAGGCGGACGATTTCGGTACCGAGCTCACCCCGGAACTGCGCGATCAGGAAGAACGCCTGCGCGCCCAACTCGCTACCAAACACTAAGGAGAACACCCGTGATCGTGAACGCTTACCTGATGTTCGATGGCCAGTGCGAAGAGGCCTTCCGTTTCTACGAGCGCTGCCTGGGCGGCAAACTGGAATTGGTCATTCGTTATGCCGACATGCCCGAATGCGTCGGCATGGACGAAGCGACCGGCAAGAAAATCGCCCATGTCCGCCTGGCCGTGGACGGCTGCATGCTGATGGGTTCGGACGCGGGCGACCCGACGCAAACGTGGGAAGGCCACAAGGGCTTCTTCGTCTGCATCAATACCAAGGATCCGGACCAGGCGGAGAAGGTCTTCAATGCCCTTTCCGAGCAGGCCCGCGCCATCATGATGCCCTTGGCAAAAACCTCGTGGTCGGAAAGATACGGTCAGTTGGCCGACCGCTACGGTGTGGAATGGATGGTCAACTGCGAACCGCACGCCTGAGCCGGTGGCCATGGCGATCCTGCCGGGCGGCCTTGCGCCGCCCGTCTCGACCTGCTGTGATCCCCGGCCATGACGTCGACCGATATCCATCGCAGCATCGACGCGCTGTGGCGCATCGAATCGCCACGGCTGATCGCCGGCCTCGCGCGCATGGTGCGCGACGTCGGTGTGGCCGAGGAACTGGCCCATGACGCGCTGGTCACCGCCCTTGAGCAATGGCCGGTCACCGGCGTTCCCGACCAGCCCGGCGCCTGGCTGATGACCACCGCCAAGCGGCGTGCCATCGACATGCTGCGCCGCAAGGCGCTGCATGCGCGCAAGGAGCACGAGTTCGCTCGCGAGATCGAAGAACAGATGGAGATGAGCGGCACGTCGCCCGAAGCGGCGGCCGACGATCCGATCGGCGACGACCTGCTGCGGCTGATTTTTGTCGCCTGCCATCCGGTGCTGTCGACCGAGGCACGCGTCGCCCTCACCTTGCGTCTGCTCGGCGGCCTGACTACCGAAGAAATCGCCCGCGCCTATCTCACGCCCGAGCCGACCATTGCGCAGCGCATCGTGCGCGCCAAGCGCACCCTGAGCGAGAAGGACATCCCGTTCGAAGTACCGCGCGGTGCGGAGCTCAACGAACGGCTGGACTCCGTACTGGAAGCGATCTATCTGATCTTCAACGAAGGCTACACCGCCACGGCCGGCGATGACCTGATGCGTCCGGCCCTGTGTGAAGACGCCATGCGGCTGGGCCGCATGCTTGCGCAACTGATGCCGCGCGAGCCGGAAGTACACAGCCTGGTCGCGCTGATGGAGCTGCAGGCATCGCGCACCAGCGCCCGCATCAAACCCTCGGGCGAGCCGGTGCTGTTGATGGACCAGGACCGTAGCCGCTGGGACCAGCTATTGATCCGGCGTGGCCTGGCGTCGCTGGAGCACGCCGGCAAGCTGGGTGGCGATATCGGACCATACGCGTTGCAAGCGGCGATCGCGGCGTGCCATGCACGCGCCGGTGACGCCGAAGATACGGATTGGCGCCGCATCGCCCTGCTCTATGGCCTTCTCGGCCGGGTCTCGCCTTCGCCGGTAGTTGAACTCAATCGTGCGGTGGCGATGAGCATGGCCTTTGGCCCGGCGACGGGCCTTGCCCTCGTCGACAAGCTGGTCGACGAACCGGCGCTGCGCAAATACCACCTGCTGCCGACAGTGCGTGGGGATCTGCTGGAGAAGCTGGGGCGACATGCCGAGGCGCGCGAGGAATTTGTTCGTGCGGCGGATATGACGGCCAATGCGCGGGAGCGGCAGTTGTTGCTCGAACGAGCTACGCGCTGCGTGCAGTCGACCTAAGAGTCGGTTTTCGCGACAACCCTGTACCTACGCCACTGGATCCCGGCCTGCGCCGGGATGACGAGCAGGTGGGTGGCAGCACATTGAAGTTACCCTTCCTAAGCAGTCATCCCGGCGCAGGCCGGGATCCAGTGGCGTCAGTTTCCGGTTATCGCGAGATGGCACACAAAAATCACGACCGCAGCTTGTACCCGGTCTTGAATATCCACCACACAATGCCAAGGCAGACCAACAAGAACGCAAACGTCATCGCCGCGCTCACCACCACGTTCACATCCGACACGCCGTAGAAACTCCAGCGAAAGCCGTTGATCAGATACACCACTGGATTGAACAAGGTGATCTTCTGCCAGATCGGCGGCAGCATCTTGATCGAGTAAAAGCTGCCGCCAAGAAACGTCAGTGGCGTGATGACCATCAACGGGATCACCTGCAGTTTCTGGAAATCGTCCGCCCACAGACCGATGATGAAACCGAACAGGCTGAACGTCACCGCGGTAAGCAGCAGGAACGCCACCATCCACACCGGATGGGCGATCTCGTAAGGCACGAACAAACGCGCCGTCACGAGTATCAGCAAGCCCAGCATCATCGACTTGGTCGCCGCCGCGCCCACGTAGCCCAATATCACCTCGATATACGACACCGGCGCCGACAACAGCTCATAGATCGTGCCTGCCCACTTGGGCATATAGATGCCGAACGAGGCATTGGAGACGCTCTCGTTCAACAGCGACAGCATGATCAGACCGGGAATGATGTAGGCGCCGTAACTGACGCCATCGATATGCCCCATGCGCGAACCGATCGCCGCGCCAAACACGACGAAGTACAACGACGTGGACAATACCGGCGATGCGATGCTCTGCATCAACGTGCGGAACGTGCGCGCCATCTCAAAGCGATAGATCGCCGCGATACCATAGACGTTCATGCGCGCGACCTCACCAGGCTGACGAAGATATCTTCCAGCGAACTCTCGCTCGAATGCAGATCCTTGAAATCCACCCCCTGCTCGCTCAATCGCCGCAGCAGTGGCGCGATACCGGTGTCCTCGCCTTGCGTGTCGAAGGTATAGACCAATGAATGGCCGTTCTCGCCCAGCTCCAGTGGCAGGTCGCCCAAGGTCGCGGGAATCGCTTCGAGCGGTGTCTGCAGATGCAAGGTCAACTGCTTCTTGCCCAGCTTGCGCATCAAGACGTGTTTGTCTTCCACCAGGATCAGCTCACCCTTGCTGATCACGCCTACGCGGTCGGCCATCTCCTCGGCCTCTTCGATGTAGTGCGTGGTGAGAATGATCGTGACCCCGGCATCGCGTAATCGGCGAACCATCTGCCACATGTCGTGACGCAGCTCGACGTCGACACCGGCGGTGGGCTCGTCCAGAAACAGAATCTGCGGCTCGTGCGCCAGCGCCTTGGCGATCAGGACGCGGCGCTTCATGCCACCGGAAAGCGCCATGATCTTGCTATCACGCTTTTCCCATAGCGACAGGTCGCGCAATACCTTTTCCAGATGCGCGGGGTTCGGCGCCTTGCCGAACAGCCCGCGGCTGAACCGGACCGTGGCCCACACGGTTTCGAACGCATCCGTATGCAGCTCCTGCGGCACCAGGCCGATCTTGCTGCGTGCGGCGCGATATTCACGCGCGATATCATGCCCGTCGGCCAGCACCTGGCCGCTGCTGGCATTGACGATGCCGCAGATGATGCTGATCAGCGTCGTCTTGCCGGCGCCGTTGGGTCCGAGCAAGGCAAAAATCTCGCCGCGCCGGATTTCCAGGTCGATCTGCTTGAGCGCCTGGAACCCACTGGCGTAGGTCTTGCTGAGCTTGGAGACGGAAACGATCGGTGGCGCGACCGATGAATGATCTGACGATCCGGTAACTGGCGGCATTCCTGGGAGTCCCATCGTGACTTGCACCGCCCAGGCATGCGGCCGAATTGCCCGCGTTCAAGCCCACGACGGTGAATAACCCCCATTCTCGCGGGCCCTCACCGTGACGGCAATGCCCTTCGCCCGATCAGAAAAACGATATGCCAGTCAATTGTGCAGACATATCCCACAGCCGTTTACCCATTGCGGCATCGCGTGCGCGAGCCGACACCTTCGCGTCGGTCGACGCTCCACGCATCTCGAACCACCCATCGGGGCCGTAATAACCGGCCGGCTTCGCGTCAGGTGCCGTAGCCGCCTGTAATGTCGGCCACGCACCGTCTGCAGCGGACTGACTCATGATCGGCTGCAACAGAATGCTCAGGCGCGACAAGAACGAATCGGTGCCAGGGCCATTGGGGATCAGCTCGGTACGCGCGTAGCCTGGATGCGCCGCGTTGCTCAGCAAGCGCCAGCCCTGCGCATCGCTACGCCGCTGCAATTCGAGCGCGAACATCAACATCGCCAGTTTCGACTGTCCATACGCCCTGGTGGGCGTATAGCCGCGCTGCAACTGCAAATCGTCGAGGTGAATCTTTCCGCTGCGATTCATCAAGCTGCTGAGGTTGACCACACGCGGCGCGGGAGCTTTGCGCAATAGCGGCAGCAGGCGGCCGGTCAACGCGTAGTGGCTGAGGTAGTTCACGCCCAGCTGCATTTCGAAACCATCGACGGTTTCCTGCCGCTGGGGCAGCGCCATCACGCCGGCATTGTTCACCAGCAGGTCGATGGAGCGGCCCTGCTCCAGCAGGCTTACGGAAAATTCGGCGACTGAAGCCAGGCTCGCGAGATCCACGCGCGCGAAATGCAGGTTTGCGTTTGGCACGGCGGCACGTATCGATGCCAGTGCATCGCGTCCCTTATCCACATTGCGCGCGGCAAGAATGACCTCGGCGCCGTGCTGTGCCAATGCCAGCGCGGTCTCATAGCCAAGGCCACCCGTGGCGCCAGTGACAATAGCGAGCTTGCCCTGCTGCGAGGGCATGTTTTGGGCCGTCCAGCTCACGTCGCACTCTCCGACGTCTTGATCGACCGCTGCGGCATCGATTCTTTTTCGAACGAGCGCCACCAAGGCGCCTGCAAGGGCGAATCGGGCGACACGGTTTCGCCGGGGCGAGGCTGCACCAGTCGAACACCCTGCTCTGCCGCCAATGCGCGCGCGCGTTCCGCCGGCTCGTCCCAACGGTGCAGAGCCAGATCGAAGGTGCCCCAGTGCACCGGCATCATCGTCACGCCACGTACCATCTGATGGGCCGCCACCGATTGCTCAGGCAGCATGTGCACATCCGGCCAGGCTTCGTTGTAGGCACCGCACTCGATCATGGTCAGATCGAACGGCCCATAACGTTCACCGATCTCTGCAAAGCCCTTGTGCATGCCAGTATCGCCGCTGAAGAACAAGCGCTCGCGACTCCCGAGCACCACCCACGATGCCCATAGCGTGCTGTTGCCGTCATTGAGACCGCGCCCGGAAAAATGCTGCGCGGGCGTTGCCGCCAGGGTCAACGACCCGAGCTGTGTTTCCTGCCACCAGTCGAGCTCGACGATCTTGGCCGCATCGATACCCCAGCGCTGCAGCCGTTGACCGACGCCAAGCGGCGCATAGAAACGTGGCACGCGTTTGGCCAGCGCCAGGATGGTGGCGTGGTCGAGATGATCGAAGTGATCGTGCGAGAGCACGACCGCATCGAGCGGCGGCAACTGCTCGACGTTGAGCGCCGGCGGCGTAAAGCGCTTGGGACCGGCAAACGAAAACGGCGAGGCGCGATCGCTCAATACCGGGTCGGTCAGCAAACGCAGGCCGTCCAGCTCGATCAGGGCGGTGGAATGGCCTAGCCAGGTCACACGCAGCGCTTGCGATGCCGGACCGTCCAGTACCTCACGGCGCACCTGGGCGACCGGCAAGGCCTCACGCGGCTTACGACGAATGCCGCGGGCGAGCCAGTACAGCTTTGCCACGTCGGCGATATTGCCCGCTCTGGTCGTCGCGACATTGCGGAAACGCCCATCACGCCAGCGCTGCGCACCGGCATAGCGATCCTGATCGCGTGCCCGGCCGACGCGGCTGCGCCAGGCCATGCCCACGAATCCTGCGGCTACCAGCAACACGACCCATGCAATGCTCATGATCATCTCAGAAATGTAAACGGTAGCGTTTACTTTATGCCTGGGCGCGCAAGAAGTAAACTACCCCGTATACTTTTGTTCAGCCACGGTCAGCCGGAGCCACCTTGAATCGCAGTGCCAACAAACGCCAAGCCCTGCTCGACGCGGGTATCGAAGAGCTGATGATGCAGGGGCTTGCCGGCGCGAGCATGGAAGCGATCGCCAGCCGGGCCGCGGTGTCCAAGCGCACGCTCTACAAATATTTCCCGTCGATCGACGCGGTCTTCAACGAAGTGATGGACCTGATGGTCGCGCGCGTCGAGCCCTTGGGCCGCATGCGTTTCGACCCCGGTCGCCCTTTTGAGGAACAGTTGCGCGATATCGCGCAGAAAGAAATGCAGCTCATCTGCGACGAGGAGTACACCCGCCTCAGCCGCGTCCTGATGATCGAGGCCATGCGTTCACGCGAGCAAAGCATGCGGCTGATGACGCGCTTTCACGAAAAGGAACTGGGCCTTTATCGCTGGTTTGCCGATGCGCACCAAGCGGGAAAACTTGGTGATATCGCACCTACACTCGCCGCCGATATGTTTACCGGCCTGCTTAAATCCTGCGCTTACTGGCAATCGGTGATCGGCTGGCAGGCAGCGCCTGAGCTGGCTGCGCAGACGACGATGATCGATGAGGCGTGCCGGATGTTTTTGGCACGACTGACTTAGAAGGCTCGCTTCGCATCGCCTCTTGCGCCCCCTCACCCCAACCCTCTCCCCCGGCAAAGCCGGGGGAGAGGGAGCTAAGTTAGGCAAGTACGAAACATTGAGGCCGCCTCAGTCGGACTCCCTCTCCCCTGGCTCTGCCGGGGGAGAGGGTTGGGGTGAGGGGGGCTCTTAAGCCGCCTCAGCAGGCTGCTCGCGCAGATAGCGCCGATGCCGCAGCGTCACCTGCGCCAGCGTAAAAGCGATCAACGAGCAACCAGTGATCCCGGCCACCATCGGCAAGGCCGTGCCGTTGAAGAAACGACCGATTACGCCGACCACCACCGCCCCCACCACAAATTGCATCGTGCCCAGCAGAGCCGCTGCCGTGCCGGCGATCTTGCCGTGATCGTCCAGCGCCAATACCGCCGTACTTGGAATCACCAGGCCAAGGAAGCCGTAGCCCACAAACAGCACGGCCATCAACACCGGCAACTGCGTGAAGCCCGCGAGATTGAGCAACAACAGCGTCAGCATTGTCGCGGCGTAGCCGGTCACCGCAGTGCGTACCACCTTGGCTAGGCCATGCTTCGCACCCAGCTTGCCGGCAAACTGCGCCGCGCCGATAAAGGCAATCGCGTTGATGGAAAACGCCATGCTGTACTGCGTTTCGGTCAGACCGTAATGATTGATCAGGATGAAGGATGAATTGGCCAGATAAGCGAAGAAGCTGGCCACGCCGAACGATCCGATAAAGATCAGCCCGAGATAGTGGCGATCGCGCAGCAACGTCCTGTACGAGCGCAACGCCGAACCAAACGTACTATCCACGCGCAACTCGCGCGGACGCGTTTCCTTCAACACCGTGATCGCCAGGATCAGACCGCAGATCGCCGCGCCCATCACGGTCCAGAAAATGCCACGCCAGTTGGTGAATTTGATCACCATGCTGCCCGTCAGCGGCGCCAGAATCGGCGACACGCTAAATACCAGCATCAGCAACGCCATCAGGCGTGCCGCATCGTGGCCGGTGTGCATGTCGCGGACGATCGCACGCGGAATCACCATGCCCGCACAGGCGCCCAGCCCCTGGAGAAAACGGAAAGCGATCAACGTATGGATATCGGGCGCGAGCGCACAGCCGATGCTGCCGAGCGCAAACACCACCAGCCCGAAATAGATCGGCGTCTTGCGGCCGAGCATGTCCGATACCGGACCATAGATCAGCTGGCCGACGCCTAGCGAAATGAAGAACGCCATCAGGCTCATCTGCGCGGTATCGACATCGGTATGCAGGCTGTCCTTGATCGAAGGCAGCGCCGGCAGGTACATGTCGATGGCAAACGGGCCGATCGCCGACAGCAGACCAAGAATGATCGCCGCCCCAAAAAACCGGGAAGTCATGAAAAGTCCTTTACGAAAGAGCGCCGTGAAATCATCAGGACGACGCGAGCTGGCTGGGGTGCCGCAGCTAATTATTAAACTATTTGGTATAGAAATTCAAGCCCCGACGAGCACGTCGAAACCATAGGGCAGGATAGCAGCGGAAAGCATGACCCTGATCGCCTGAGCACACCAGTGGCGCACGGATGCGTCGCACGATAGGCTGAGCTCGCCTGGCCTCCCCGCTTCGCGCCAGGCATCGACCACAACGCACGCTCGCCCAGGAGGAAGAACATGGCTTTCTCTGCACGTGTTTCCAGTCCCGCCATCTCGACCATCAACGTCACGCCGCTGGTCGACGTACTGCTGGTGCTACTGATCATCTTCATGATCACCGCGCCCGTCATAACGCACAAGATCCGTACCGACTTGCCGCAACCGGGCCGCACCACCGCCACTGACAACGTCGATCCGATTCGGTTGTCGATTCAAGCCGATGGCAGCATGACCTGGAACGACGCGCCGATTACCGATGCGCAACTCGGTGCACAGCTGTCGCTGGCCGCATTGCGCAGCCAACAGCCTGAGTTGCGCATCGATGCCGCCGATGGTGCTCAGTACCAGGCGGTAGCCCACGTACTTTCACAGGCGAAGTCACAGGGCCTGGCACGTATCGACTTCGTCGGGCACTGAGTTTTATCCGTGCGCATTCGCGACCTGGCGCACCGCCCGGTCGCGAATGCGCGACATATGGCTAATGGCACTGACGACACATCGCCGCGCTGTCGATAGTGGCGCTTCACTCGTGAGGTGCACACATGCTGGCGATGTCGAAACACCGTTGGTTCGCGGCAGTCATGGCTTCGCTGTTCTCGCTGCCCGCCGCGGCCCAATCTGCCGCCGAAACTCCAGCCGACCTGGATGCCTATGTCGCCAAGGTACGTGAGCAATTCCACGTACCGGGCGTTGCCATTGCCGTCGTCAAGGACGGCAAGGTCGTGTTGGAAAAAGGCTATGGTGAGCGCAACCTGGTCGATCGCAAGGCGGTCGACGAGCACACGATGTTCTGCATTGCCTCCAATACCAAGTCGTTCACGGCCACCGCCATCGAAATGCTGGCCGACGAAGGCAAACTGAAACTCGACGACCGCGTCACCGATCACCTGCCCTGGTTTCGCATGGCCGACGGGTATGCCACGCAAGACATGCGCGTGCGCGACCTGCTTGCGCATCGCAGTGGGCTGGGCCCGCATGGCGGCGACCTGCTGTTCGTACCGGAGTCGAACTACAGCAGCCGCGAAGTGGCCGAGCGTCTCGCGAAGCTGCCGTCCGCATCGGGTTTTCGCGACGGCTTCGCCTACGAGAACATCATGTTCGCCATCGCCACCCTGGTAGTCGAACAAGCCTCCGGCCAAAGCTACGCGCAATTCGTGCGTGAACACATGTTCGCGCCCATGAACATGCACGAATCACGCATCAACGCCGACGACCTCAAACCGGGCGATGACGTAGTCACCGCCTATATTCCACGAGACGAGGACGGCCAGCTCAGTGCCGTCGCGCCGATAGCCTGGAAGAATGCCGCGGGCGCGGCCGGTATCTATTCAACCGCGCACGACATGGCAAAGTGGGTGCAGGTGCAACTCGCAAGCGGCCAACTTCCGCAGGGCGGAAGGCTTTTTAGCGCACAGGCGCAACAGCGCATGTGGTCGATGGTCACACCGATCGATATCGATGCACCGGCGGTACCGCAACTGGCCGCTGCCGCGCCAAACTTCTTCGGCTATGCCGAGGGCTGGTTCCTCTCCGACTATCGCGGCCAACGCACCGTGTGGCATCCCGGCGGTTTTCCCGGCACGGTATCACTGGTAACACTGGTGCCATCGATGCACCTGGGCATCGTGGTGCTGACCAATCAGGAATCCGAAGATGCATTCAATGCGATCACGCTGCATATTCTCGACAGCTTCCTGCACGCACCGCCGACCGATTGGATCGCGGCCTATGCCGATGCCGCCAAGCTGAAGGCAGCCAAGGCTGGCGACGTGGCGCCATGGCTGCATCCGCCCGAGCACGTCAAGCTGACTCTGCCTCTGGCGAAGTACGCGGGACGTTACAACGACGACTGGTATGGCGATGTGGTGATCGAACGAAAAGGTACGGGACTACGGCTGCGCTTCACCAAAACGCCACGACTGGTCGGTTCCCTGATTCCCTGGGATCACGACACCTTCCTGGTGCATTGGGACGACCGTCAACTGCACGCCGACGCATTCATCGATTTCACGGCGGATGCGCACGCTGGCGTATATGAGGCACACATGCGCCGGGCGTCACCCCGCGTCGCACCCGCCTATGACTATCAGGATCTGCGGTTGAAGCCGGTCGCAGCCAACGATCGATGATTTTTCCGGCCGTGTCGATTTGGCCATCCGCCGTTCGTCGTTTCCAGGAGGGCCTGCTACCAGAAGGGTGGCGCCCCGCCCAAACCCGATGAGGACATGCCGATGACTACCCGTTTCCAGCGCATCTCGCCGTTTCTCTGGTTCGACAAACAGGCCGAAGAAGCCGCGAGCTTCTATACCAGTGTGTTTCCCAACTCCCGCATTCTCGGCAAGTTGTATTACGCCAAGGAGGCATCGGATGCCTCCGGCCAACCGACCGGTTCGATCATGACGGTGGAATTCCAGCTCGATGGTCAGGATTTCACCGCATTGAACGGCGGTCCGATGTTCAGCTTCACGCCCGCCCTTTCACTGGTGGTCAACTGCCAGTCCGAAGACGAGGTCGATCATTACTGGAGCAAGCTCACCGAGGGCGGCGACGAGAGTGCGCAACAATGCGGCTGGCTGAAGGACCGTTACGGCTTGAGCTGGCAGGTGGTCCCGACCGAAGTGATCGAGATGCTCAAGGGGCCCGACGCCGCGACGGTATCTCGCGTGACGGCAGCCATCATGCGCTCGAAAAAGCTCGATCTGAAGACATTGCGCAAGGCAGCGGCGGGCTGAATTGTCGGTTGGAATAGCGCCCTGCTCACGGACAGGGCGCGAAAGATTCGTCTCTAGGCCTTGCGCAGGAAACAAACCTTGAGAACGAGACCCTTGATCTTGTCCGAGTGACCTTCGATATGTTCCGCATCGCCATCGACGAGACGGATATTGCGAATCACCGTGCCTTGCTTGAGCGGTATCGACGAGCCCTTCACTTTCAGGTCCTTGATGACCACCACCGAGTCGCCGCTCTGCAACGTGTTGCCGTTGACGTCGCGCACGACCGTTTCTTCGTCGGATGCCACGTTGGCAACCATCGGCCACTCGTGCGCGCAATCTGCACAAACGTAGTGCTCACCGTCGGGATAGGTATTTTCCATGCCGCATTGCGGACAGGCGGGAATCGTGGACATGACGTACTTCGGCATTCGAGGACCGTACATCATAAAGGCTCCGCGAGATTCATGCCGTTGATGCGACATAGAGCGCCATCTCACTGGCAATGGTGATATGCGCTTCGAGCATGAGGCCAGGGCGTTGCATGGCTTCACAATCGCCAGGGCGAAGGCGTCGGCCGTCAAGGCCGCGGATATAAACAAAGTCCCAATTGACATCGATGCCAACCAACGTATCGCCAATCAACCAGCGAAAGCGGGGCAGCCGACCTTGCCGCGCGCTAGAGATGCGGTCCGATGCGAGTAGTGGCCCTCGAATCACGCGCTTGATCCCTGCCTGGTAGTCTGCGCGTGCCAGGCGGCATTGACGAAGCAGGCTCGGCAAGCATCGCAGAGAGAACAGACCCAGTAGCGCAATGCCGACAAGGCTCACTGGCGATGCACCGGCTTTCTTCACCTGATAGAACGTCCACCCGGCGCAAACCCCGCCAAGCAGCAAGCACGCCGCCAACAACACTCTAACCAGAAAACGCTGGCGCAGCCGCGCTTGTTCTGCACTGGTCAATGGCGCGGTCGTAACGAACGCTTCGGGCGACGCACCAAAAGGTTCGTATCTTTTTGGAACACCTTGTTTATTCAAAAGATCGGATGCTGGAGCAACGGTGCGGCGAACCGTAGGCGTGCGACCCCCTTCCCACCATAGGAGCAATACGAAACTTCAGCATCAATGGGCCGCTTTTCCAACGAGTTCACAAAACTTCCACAGAAAAGTCCAGGCCGCCACATGACTGTCATATGGAATGCCTAGGGTTGTCCGATGACATGCGCATTCCGTTTCAGCGGCCTCCTCGCCGCCGTGTTGAACCATTCGTGCAGCACCCTTCGAGGCGACTGGCCATGACACTGTCGCGACGTCGCTTTTTCGCCGGTGCGGGCGGTCTTCTGGGCGTCTACGCGCTAAGTGACGTCATGCGCCTGGCACATGCACAGACCATGCATATGCCCATGAAACAGCGGATGGCGATGCCCACCTTGGCCGCGCCGAAGGTGCCGATCGTCAATCCGGCGCATCTGGCTCGTTTCGTCGATCCTTTACCGATACCGCCTATCGCGCGTTCGACCGAACTGCGTACGCATCCTGCCTATCCGGGCAAGAAACTGGCGTATCACCGTATCGAGATGCGCGCCTTCCGCGCCAAGTTGCACCGCGACCTGCCTGCAACCCCGATGTGGGGCTACAACGGCCTGTCGCCCGGACCGACGATCGAAGCCATGCGTGGCGAGCCGCTGCTGGTGGAGTGGGCGAACGCATTGCCCTCCAAGCATTTCCTGCCGATCGACCACAATATTCACGGCGCGGAAAGTAGCAAGCCGGAAGTACGCACCGTGACCCACGTCCATGGTGCGCGTGCGCCGGCGGGCAGCGACGGCTTTCCGGAAGACTGGTATGCGCCGGGCCACTCCCTGCAGTATCACTATCCCAATGGGCAGGATGCAGCCACGCTGTGGTATCACGACCACGCCATGGGCATTACCCGGCTCAACATCTATGCCGGCCTGTTCGGAACATTTCACATACGCGATCCGGAAGAACAGGCTCTTGGCTTGCCTTCGGGCGAATACGATGTGCCGTTGATGTTGTATGACCGTCTGATCGCCGAAGACGGCCAGCTGTATTACCCGGTATCGGACGACCCCGAGGCGCCGTGGGTATCGGAATGCTACGGCAATGCCATGCTGTGCAATGGCAAACTGTTTCCTTATATGGACGTGGAGCCACGCCGGTACCGGTTTCGACTGGTCAATGTCGCCAATACGCGCTTCTTCGATCTATCGCTGTCGCGCGGCAGCTTTCATCAGATCGCCAGCGACCAGGGCCTGCTGCCCGCGCCGCTGGAACGCGCACGCGTGGAGCTTTATCCCGCCGAGCGCGCCGATGTCGTCATCGACTTCAGCGGCCAGGACGGACAATCGGTGCAATTGCGCCATCAGGCCGATGCCATCATGGAGTTTCGCGTACGCGACAAAGGCCGCACGGACACGTCGAAACTTCCGACAAGCCTGCGTCCGGTACCGCGTATCGATATAGCCAGCTCCGTGCAGGAGCGCATGCTTACGCTGGGAGAACAGGACGACTCGGGTGGCAACCCGATGATGATGTTGCTTGGCGGCAAGAGCTGGTCCGATCCGGTCACCGAGAAGCCCAAGCAGAACAGCACCGAGATCTGGAGCTTCGTCAACATCACCGGCGATACGCACCCGGTTCACTTGCATCTTGTGCGCTTTCAGGTGCTCGATCGCAGACCCTTCGATATCTTTACCTGGAACGCCCATCGCACCGTCAAATACACCGGCCCCGCGCAACCGCCCGCGCCGCATGAGATGGGGTGGAAGGATACGGTGCGTGCCGATCCGGGGATGGTGACGCGCATCATCATGCGCTTTGAGGGCGAGCCGGGGCGGTATGTCTGGCATTGCCATTATCTCGAGCATGAGGATAACGAGATGATGCGGCCGTATGAGTTGTTGCCTGCGTGATGGGTCTTGGGGGCACTGAGGACTTAAAGCCCCCCTCACCCCAGCCCTCTCCCCCGGCAAAGCCAGGGGAGAGGGAGCAGGTTACGCAAACACGAAACAATGAGGCTTCCTCGGTCGGCTCCCTCTCCCCTGGCTTTGCCGGGGGAGAGGGTTGGGGTGAGGGGGCCGGGTGCTCGCCAGAACCTCTCCTACATTGTCGTCCCAAGCCACTCCAGAAGAGCGCGCTTCTTCTCAGCAGCGAATCGTCATCACACACTCACCACAAACAAGCAATAACTTGCGAATAGACGTCCAAACCTACGAATAAAACGTGACCTGATTTCCATTCGCCACGCGCTGTAGCCGCAACGTCACAAACTACGTAAAGCCTGTCTTCGTAACGCCAAAGCAACGTCATGTATACCGACCACACTGCTCGGCGGTCGATGCGATTCCCTGTCTTTCATTCGCATCGATTAATCAGGGGGACCACGCTCGATTCGCGACTTCCATGACGGGAGTTGCTGGGGATCAAGTTATGTCCAAGATGTTCGGCCAAAAGCGGCTTCATCCGCTGTTTCTCGGCATGCTGGCGACCGGCCTTGCTGGTGTCGTCAGCGCACAAACCACAGTTGCACCCGACAAAGACGCCTCTTTCAGGAAAGACATTCCGACCGCTCCCCTGCAAAGCCAACAGGGCCTGCCGGGCGGCGTGGTGACCTTGCATCGTCCCGGCAGGGGCGGTGGCGACAACAGCGACAACACACGGACACCGATCAAGCACGTCATCTTGCTGATTGGTGAAAACCGCACTTTCGACCATGTCTACGCGACCTATAAGGCGCCGCGCGGGCAGACCGTGTTCAACCTGCTCTCCGAAGGTATCGTCAACGCAGACGGCACGCCGGGTCCGAACGTCGCCGCCGCGCGTCAGTTCGAAGCCACCCAGAGCGGCAACTACGAAGTCGCTCCGACCCGTACCGTGCCGTACGAAACACTCCCGGCGATGAACACGGGTGGCGCGCCGACGCAGGCACCGTTCGCGTCCGCCGCACAAGCCCAGTCGATCGAACCGGCGCTGCCGGACGATGCCTATCAAGAGCTCGCCGAAGGCGGCACGGGCCTGCCCAGCGGTGTCCTCGACACGCGTTTCCCGGGCAATCTGACCAATGCACCGGTCGATATGCACGCCTCGATCAGCTACAACGACTACGCCAACAGCCCGGTGCATCGCTTCTTCCAGATGTGGCAGCAGCTCGATTGCAACATCAAGGAAGCGACCAGCAAAAACCCCAGCGGTTGTCGTGCCGACCTGTTCCCGTGGGTCGAAGTGACGATGGGCGCGGGCAATAACGGCGTGACGCAGCCGGCCAATTTCACCGATCAGAGCACCGGTGAAGGTTCGACCTCGATGCAGTTCCTCAATATGGCACAGGGCGATGCGCCGTATTTCAAGGAGCTGGCGCAGACCTATGCACTCAGCGACAACTTCCACCAGTCGGTGATGGGCGGCACGGGCGCCAACCACATCATGCTGGGCTACGGCACACTGATCTACTACGCCGACGCCAAAGGCAAGCCGGCAACGCCCCCGACCAACCAGATCGAGAATCCGAACTCGCAGGCCGGCACCAACAACTGGTGGGTGCAGGATGGCTACGGTGGTGGTTCGTACGTCAATTGCGCGGATGAAAGCCAGCCGGGCGTCGCCTCGGTGAAGAAGTACTTGCGCTCGCTGCCGTACAAGACCTTCAACGGCACGGACTGTAAAAAGAACGCCTACTACCTGGTCAACAACTACAACCCGGGCTACCTCGGCGACGGTACCGCCGCACCGCTGGGCGCACAGCAGTTCACCATCCCGCCGTCCACGCAGGAAAACCTCGCCACCCTGCTCGAGCGTCATCACGTGAGCTGGAAGTACTACGGCGAAGGCTGGGGCCAGGGCAAGGAAAACGGTGAGGCCGGTACGTTCTGCAATATCTGCGATCCGTTCCTGTACTCCACCCAGGTCATGACCAACCCGGACCTGCGCGCGAACAACCAGGACATCAACGATCTCTATACCGATATCCAGAACAACACGCTGCCGGCGGTGTCGATCGCCAAGCCCGATGGCATTCTGGACGGCCATCCGGCGTCGTCGAAGCTCGAGCTATTCGAAGGCTACGTAAAGAAGATCGTCGACATGGCCAAGGCCAACCCCAAGGTGTGGGCTGACACGGCCATCGTGGTGACCTTCGATGAAGGCGGCGGTTACTACGACTCCGGCTACATCCAGCCGGTGGACTTCTTCGGCGACGGCACGCGCATCCCGATGCTGGTGATCTCGAAGTACTCCGAAGGCGGTCGTGTGGTGCACACCTATTACGACCATGTCTCGTTCGACAAATTCGTCGAAGCCAACTGGGGCCTGCACGATCAGATCTCCGATCGCAGCCGCGACAACCTGCCGAACCCGATCGCATTGCCGCGCAACCCCTATGTGCCGGTCAACGCTCCGGCGATCGGCAACATGATGGACATGTTTGATTTTGGACGGCATGACCGCAAGGACGACATCACCGCAGCCACCGCGGACTGATCGTCTGGCTTGACACGTATGCCCTGCCTGGGTACCCAGGCAGGGCATACTCTTTTTTAGATCGAGAGCCACGCCACCCGATGAATATCCTCTCCCGGCCCCGCCGCCGTTCGCTACAGATCGTTACTCTTGCAACCTTTGGTCTAGCCGCTGCACTGGCGGCTCCTGCCAGCCATGCCGACCCCGGCGACTTCGGCGCCATGCCCGGCCTCTGGAAAATCGTCACCCGCCTGTTCAGCCATGGACAATGGGGCAAGCCTGTCGTGCAGTGGCATTGCGTCGACGAGGGTGCGGACCCCTGGGCATCGTTCAGCCATATCGACCCGCCCGCTGCCCATCAGTGCCAGCAGGCCGATCAGCGCCGCAGCAGCACCACCCTCGACTGGACCCTGCGTTGCCAGGGAAAGGCTGCGACAACCATGCACGGTCATGTCGGTTTCGACGCGGCCGAGCACTACACCGCCAGGCTCACCCTGCCCGACGGTACCGACGTAGCAAGGGTGGAAGGAAAGCGCTACGCGGCCTGCACCAGCCCTGCCGATTGAGACGCCGTATACGCGGACCGGGACCGTAAACCGTTATTTGGGCGTCTAGGCGTCCGCTTGACTGCGAAATTTTCCGATACCCAAGACCCAACCCCTTCCTCCACACTGTGGCTATCGGTCCGGCCCACCGATAATGAAAGGGGGAAGCTATGCGCCGTATCGCACTCATAATCATGCTGAGTCTGCTCGGCACGGACGTTCTTGCCGAGACGGTTGTCGAAGACACACCACCCGCCGCCTGCGTCAGTTTTGCCAGGCCGTTTTATCTGATCGCGCGTAACCGCGACCGTGGCGTCACCAAGGCAAGCGCCATGTCGAACTTCAAGCACAACAAGAATCGCGAAGACGACGCCGATCCCAATGCACCGGAAAACTGGATGGCTACGACCGTCACCACGGTCTACAACTATCCGAACGTCACACCCGACGAGCTGCAGAACCGGGCACTGAAAGCGTGCTCGGTCGATGCCACGGGCAAGATCCAGTTCAAGGGGCTTTAGAGCTCAGAGTCGCATTCTGAGTCTAAAATCCTGAGGCCGACCCGCCGCCGCGATCCAAGGCCTTTATGAACGACTTGCCCGAGGCCCTGACGGGGCTGCACGACGCGACACTCGCATCGGTCGAGTTCGACTGGCGCGAGCGTCGCTGCACCTTCCTTTTTCAGGGCGGACCCGGCGAAGGGCTTCAGCACGATTTTTCGATTGTCTTCAACGATGTCACCAAGCTGACGATTCCGTCCGAACGCCCTTGGGGGCCCTCCTTGTCGTTACTGGAAGTCGATAGCGTCGATACGGGACGGTACGTTCTGGTGATGCAGTCAGGCGACGAAATCTGGATCTCCGCCGGCCAGGAACCCATCCGGGTTTTGGGAAACGAGTGACCGAAGCACGTTTAGCTTTGTGATTTCCATGTAAGCCATGCGAACCAAGAACGATCTAAACGCGCGGCCGAAGAAAACTGAACCGTATCCTCACCATCTTCTAATAAGTGCCAACGCATAGTGAGTGTGTGGGAAAGCTCCACGCCGCCGCCGAGGTCATTACCATGTTCGCCAACACCACGACCCCGACCCCGTCGCCCGTGGAAAACTGGCTGCACCGCATCCTGCACGCGGTGCGTCATGTCGCAACACCGCAGAAATCCGAGTGCGACTCCGCTCGACCGCTGACGCGTCGACAGATGTTGCTGATGGCGCAAGATCAGAAGCGTGCCGAAGAACGCGCACGCTGCGCCGAGCTGGCACGCATCGCCAAACAGCAAAAGCATCACGGCTGATTAACGGATCAGTCTGCACGGCCTCTTTGATAAACCGGCGGCTTGCCGCCTGTGAGCTTGTCCCTGCGCCTAGCGACTGGCCCAATGCCACGCCGGCTCATCCAGCACACCCTGGCCGGCGATCTTCGTTTCGCTCAGTGTTTTTTCCAGATGAATCGAATGGCAGTTGTCGGCCGCCTCGAGCGCCGCGATCAGACGCGATGCATGCGACACCACCCAGACCTGACTACGTGAGGACGCATGCACGATCAACCGCGCCAGCGCCGGCAGCAGGTCGGGATGCAGGCTGGTCTCCGGTTCGTTCAACACCATCAACGGTGGCGGACGCGGGGTATGCAAGGCGGCGATCCACAGCAGGTAACGCAGCGTTCCATCGGATAGCTCGGCGGATCTCAGCGGCCGCAACAAGCCAGGTTGGCTGAACTCCAGCACCAGACGGCCGTCGCTTGTGGCAATACTGACTTCACCGCCGGGAAAAGCATCGTCCACCGAGGCATCGAGCGCTTCCGCGTCGCCCAGTTCGCGAATGGTCTGCCAAGCCGCGGCGAGATCATGGCCATCGTGGCTCAGTACAGTCGTGCGCGTACCGAGCTGCGCCATGCGCGCCGGCGCATCGGCGTCGGAACGGAAATGATCGTAGAAACGCCAGCGTCTGATCGCGTCGCGAACATCGAGCATCTCCGGAGCGCGCTGCGCATCGGCCACATGCGTAAACATGCTTTCGAAACTGTTTATATGCTGCGCCAGCACCTGCCAGGATCTGCCCGCGCGCGCGCGGATCATCGGGCCGCGTCGTTCCACCAGCACATTGGCCGGACGCAAGAAAGGGCCCGCCCAGATCACTTCCGTCTTGATCTCCGGATCGAGCGAAAACATCGAGCCCGCGGCCGATTGGTTCGGCAAGCCGAAGTCGATGGCGTAACCGAAATCCGTTCCGGCAAAACCCAGTCGCAATGCCTTGGGTTCTCCGCTTGCCGTGCCCTCTATCGCCACCTCGCCTCGCTGCATTCTTCGCGACAGCTCCTCGGGGCCAGCCCAGAAGGTCGACGACAAACCGCCTTCGCGCGCCAAGGCACCGACCACGCCGCCTTGTGCCGTTTCGGCAAGCAGGCGCAACGCTCGATAAAGATTCGATTTGCCGCTGCCGTTGGCACCGGTAACCACATTCAAGCGCCCCAGCGGCACGATCAACGAACGCAGGGAACGATAGTTGGCAATCGCCAGCGTGGTCAGCATCGGGCAATCCTTTGCAGTGCGTCAAAACGCTTTTTATCACCGCCACGCAAAGGCCGCCAGACAGATCACCCCCGCGGGAGGTTTATTCAACGCAGCTGACTGTCCTTGCTGCCGCGGCGGTTGAATAGCGCCGCACCGCGCTCCGCATCCAGCGCCTCCTGGCACGCGACGCACAGTCGCACCCCTGGGACGGCCTTGCGCCGTGCCTCGGGAATGGGCGCCTCGCACTCTTCGCAGTGCGTAAGGCCCGGACCTTGTTTCAATTGCCGACGCGCCCGCTGGACTGCGTCACTGACCGTTGCGTCGATCTGGTCCTGAACGGCGCCGTCGCCTGCCCAACCTGTGGCCATGGGAGTCTCCGGGATAGTGCACTCCAGGCGAAGCATCGCTTCGCCTGGACCGTCTTTATGGCGGCAAGATTCGAAAAATCAAGTGCTTGAGGACATTACGCCGACCCCAGCGCGAACTCAAGCCGTCTCGAGATGACCCTGCCCACTCGACACATGCTCTGGAAAATACTGCCGCATCATGCGATCGACGTACGTAACCAGGGACGGATGGCGTTCCACGCCGCGGCGTAAAGGCGATTCGAAAAAGGGCGTCAGTACCGACGCGAGCACACCAAAGGCGGTCGCATCGACTGCGCTATGTCGTTCGCCGAACAGATAACGCTTCTCCCCAAGCAGCACCGCCAGCGTGTCGATCGAACGCAGACCCAACGCTGCGATCTGCTCACGCGAGTGACGCCCAAGACCATGGCCGCGCAGGTCTTCGAGCTTGCGAGCCTGTATCTGCTGGCGTAGCTGCGCGCGATCGGCTTCCGGCGCCCTGTCGGCAAAATGGGCCGGTCCCTTGGCGAAGTTGTCCGGGTCGATCCAGCGAAACCACACCATCGCAAAATACAAATGGTCTTCGAGCAACCGCTCTATCGCCCACGACTCTGCGCGTTGCCGCACATCCAGGCCATCGTCCAGATCCAGCTCGTACTTGCGTTCGATGTGCGCACGGATAAAGGTCGAATCGCTGACGACTTCGCCTTGATCTTCGATATAGGGCACCTTGCCATGGGGCGCCTGCGGCGGGATGCAAAATGCCTTTTCAAAGGCCAGCCCCGCCATCTTCAATTGCACCTCGGTCTTGAGCACAAACGGGCTGGTCTCGGGCATGCCAAAGCCAGCCCCCGTGGAATACAAGGTGATACCGGAAACTGACATGCCTAGGCGTCCTGTCGTGGGAAGTTACGCCAGTGTGGCCGGGTCCTGCTGACAACGTCGTGTCAGCAGGCAGCCTTTCCGGCCATACCGCACAAAACCATCACGCTCGCTTTGAGTAAATCCACAGCCGATATACCCTTGCGAGCGCCAGCTGCCAAGGAGCAGCACTCCTTGCAGGGAATCTGGCTGCCGTATCGAGTACATCGCGCCGGCGCCCTTGCCGGCCTTAATCACGCAACGGATGTTGCACGTGAGGAGGTTACGCTGATGTCCCGCCTTTCATTAGTCACGATCTGTCGACAATGCGTCTTCGCCATCGCGGCGTTGAGCATGATCGCCGTGTCCATGCCGGCCGATGCCCAGCGCTATCGGCATGGCGGCTATCACCGTCCACCGCCACCGCGCTACTACGGCCGCGACCGCCACCGCGGTAACGGCTCCGGTAATTTGATCGCAGGTGCGCTGCTTGGCGTGGTGGCTGGTGCGGTCATTGCCAATTCCACGTCGAATGCTTCGCAGCCGCCACCGGCCGTGGTCTATCGCGATCCGCCACCGCCACCGCCCCCGGGCGTGTATTACGACGACGGTTATTGAGCAGCGCGGCGCTGTCGCCACGGAACGCTTTTCTTCCCGAACGCCTCGAATCGGAGCATCCATCATGAAGAACGCCATTCGCAAGGTCGCCGTCCCTGCCCTGCTGTCGCTCGCTGTTTTTGCACCAGTGGCGTGGGCCCAGCAATCGCCGACACCGTCCAGCGATGCCGCAGCAAGTACACCCACCAAGTCGCACGCGCAGCGCCGCGCCGACTCGGTGGAACGGCGCATCAACGACTTGCACACGCAGCTGAAGATCACCGATCAGCAATCCAAGCAATGGGACGCCTTTGCTCAAACCATGCGTGACAACGCGCAAAATACCGGTCAGGCCTTTCACGAGCGCTCGCAGAAGCTGTCGACGATGAGTGCGCCCGATGCGATGAAATCGTACGCCGATCTTACCCAGCTGCATGCCGACAACATGAAGAAACTCTCGTCCGCCTTCAGCGATCTCTATGCCGTGCTGTCGGATGAGCAGAAGCAAACCGCCGATACCTTGTATCGCAATCAGAAAATGGGGCACGGCAAGGGCCCACATAATCGGCACAAGGGCGGTAAACCGGCTAGCTCCTCCTCCGCAGGCGCCGCCGCTACGCAGTGATCGATCGTCGGTTGTCGAATACAAAGGGCCAGGTACGACCTGGCCCTTTTTTATGACTTCAAAACTTTACTAGGCAGGACTGCGATCAGGCACGCTCCAGGCACTTTCGGCGTGCTGCTTCAACCGACACATTTGATCGTCGGAAGGAAAGCCGCTGACCCGATAGCGTTCGGGTAGCAAGTGCGGTTCACGGCTCAAGCCACCGAGCACCTCCACCACGATGTCCCAGGGCACCGAGACGATCTCCTTGACCGCCGTGCAATAAAACCAGACATAATCGGCGCGAGGGAGCAATGCATCGACGTCGCGTGTCCATTGCACCGAACTGATAAAGCCACCGAGCTTTTCGTTTTTGAACACCCGGTAGCTCGCCACGAAAATATCGACGTTTTCCTTTTCGTGTATCTGATCGAGCAGTTTTTTCTGATCGTCGTACACGCTCATCGTGCCGCGATACCTTGCCTGGCGGAAGCGCTCGCTCGCCGGCAGGTTCTCGTCGAATACCGACCATTGGCCATCTTGCAGGCGGAAGAGCTGATATCCCAACGGCCGGGTGTTCGTTTCCAGTACTTCGACTGCGATATCGGCCAGTTCGGCGATGCCTTTGTCGTTGCCGCTGCCAGTCACCAGCAAGTGGTCGCGCGAGGGAATCGCTATCACCGGATCACCCTGAATCGGTAGCCGATAGAGCATGTCGGTCAACAGTAACCGGGAAGCGTCAAAGACATCGTTCCATGCCGACAGGAATACGCCATGCGGGCTAACCCTGAAATGGGGTTCGGTCCGATCGCGCAGGTTGTCCATCGCCCGCTTCAACGCCGTATCGAAATCGAGCCCCCATTCGTCGAGCTTGTCCTGGGAAACGGATGTCGTAGCGTGCTCGGAATCGACCACCAGGGAGATCACCAGGCGGTCGAAAAACGGCTTCGACGGCGCAAGCTTGTACGCCTTGTCGCCATCGGCCAGACGCCCCATCAGACGCGCAAATTCGAAGGTCGCCCCGTCGCGGACCACCGGCATGAGATTGGCCAGCACCATCTCGCGATCGGACATATCCGCAGGGGCGACGAACGCCATGATGTACTTGTCCAGCACACCGGCCCGGTTGCCGGGCGTGGCTTTTTGATAGTCCCGAAAAACGTTATGGAGATTGAATGTCATCGCGCAGTCGCGCGAATCCTTGAAACTGAGGCTGAAATCGCGACTGTTGTAGACGATATCGCTGAATGCACCCATTTTCGGCATGCGCCGCATCGCCACCGACGCAAACCGGTCAGGCGTAAGGTCTCGCCGAAAAAAATCCAGGATGCCCACGAATCCCCCGATTCGGAACAGCAAAGCCACGTAGGTACCTTTTTACAGCAAATCCAGGCACATGGCGTGCCGGCTTACGGGATCAGAGCGCGATCGCCTATGATCCAGGTCTCAACTGGAGACCCCGCCATGTCCGACACCCCACCCGATGGGCTTCCCAGATACCGCCTGTTGACCGGCAAGGACGACGCCTCGTTCTGCCAGCGGGTTTCCGAAGCGCTGGCGCTCGGTTATCAACTCTATGGCTCGCCCGCCGCCACCTTCAATGGCGAACACGTCGTGGTGGCCCAGGCTATCGTCTGGCCCTGATCGGGTTTCAAGGAGCTATCGCATGTTGATTCACGGCAAGTGCCACTGCGGCAACGTGGCTTTTTCCCTGACCTGGGAACCCGACCCGACCGAGATCCCCGCGCGCGCGTGCACGTGTACGTTCTGCACCTCGCACGGTGCCGTATGGACGTCCAATCCGCAGGGCGCGCTCGAGATCGTCGTGAACGATCCGGCGATGGTCTCCCGCTATGTCTTTGGCACCGAGACCGCCCAATTCCTTGTTTGCTCGCGCTGTGGTGTCGTACCGGCTTGCGTATGCATCGCCGAAGACCGCCTCTATGCCGTCGTCAACATCAATACCTTCGATAATATCGACCGTGCCCTGTTCAATCATGGCACCGTCAGTTTCGATGGCGAGGATGCCATGTCGCGCATAGCCCGCCGCCAGCGCTATTGGATCGGCAATGTCACCTATGTAGAAAGCGGCACCCGGAACGGGGCCGTACGCATGGGCTAATGGGACATGGTATCGCCGGTAACCCGTGGCATCGATAGAGCCGGATCATCTCCGCCTTCGAAATAATCCAAACGGACAACCTTGCCGCTTGCATCGCGCACCGGCGTGAAATAGCTCAGTTCGTCAGGTACGAAATACAGCTGCTGGTTGACGGTAAGCATCAGCGGCACCGCATGGCGGTTGCTGCGCTGGCCATAAAGCTGACCATCCTTGATGGAGAGCGTCTCCGTCGTAGCGTCGTCGATACGATAAACGCCTTCGAAAGCTCGTAGCTGATCCTCGGTAGGCTTGGCGGGCACCGGGGCGGCATACGGTTGCCCCAATGCAATCGCCGCCATGCGACGAGCCATGGTCCGGGCGTCGAAGTTGTCGTCGTTGGCCAGGACGACGACGGTAATATCTTGCCCGGGCAAGTACGCCAATGCGGAAGCGAACCCGTCGATCTGACCGGTGTGTCCCACCATTTCGCTACCGCGCACCTGCCAGATATACATGCCAAATCCATAAGGATGCGCCGATGCACCCGGCAGATTCGCTACCGTGGCCGTCATTTGCTGGAAGCCGTCACGCCCGACCACCTTGCCTTGTGCCAACGCACGCATCCAATGCAGGAGGTCGTCTGCGGTGGACACCAGTGCGCCCGCAGCCGCCGGCACGCTGGCGTTGATATACGCCGCGTTCTCTACGTGGTGGTTTGCGTTGTCTGTCGTATAGCCGGCGATGCGCCCCGGAACGATCTTGGCATTGTCGCCATAGTCCGTCTGTTTCAGACCCAGCGGGTCCAGCAGTGTTGTGCGCAGGGCGTCCCGCCATGGCCTGCCGGTGACCTTTTCGACAACGGCACCCAGCAAAATATAGCCGGCATTCGAATAGGCAAAACGTGTGCCCGGAGGAAACGACGGCGTACGCTTCTGAATCTCGGCGATCAAGGTCGCGGTATCGACCTTGCGGGCAAAAAAACCTGGCTGCGGGTCGTGCACGATATCCGAAACGCCTGCCGTATGGTTCAGCAGTTGACGCAACGTGATCGATTCGCCGTTGGCGATTCCGGGAACATAGGTTGCAAGCTTGTCGTCAAGCGACAACTTGCCAAGCTGGGCAAGCTTCACCACCAGCGCCGCGGTAAACATCTTGGTAATCGAGGCGATTCGAAATGTCTGGTTCGCCTGAAGCGGTACACCCAACTCTATCTGCGCACTTCCCCGAGCGGCTCGATAAATGATCTGGTCCCCCCGGGCTATCAGAATCACCGCGCCAGGCCCGTCGCTCGATGTTGCCCGCTCCAGGGCAGCCTGGGCCTGCTTCACGATAACCGCCGGTGCAGGCGTCGCCGCGGCGGTAACCTGTGTCAGAGCAGCCATGACAACGAAACAGAGCGAACGAACGACCATGATGAATACCCCGCAATGGCGCAATGAAACCAAACCCGACATCCATGCTGGGATGCGGCGGCTCCCGTTTCAGTTTAAAAGCATGACACCCCATTTTCGCCGGACGCTGTCCGCTTCATAATCCATCGCGTCGCCGGGCCTCATAGCATCGAAGGAAAAGCATGGATTCCCAAGAAGTCGCCAAGGTTAAACAGCCACCTGTTCTTTTCAGCAAGACCCAGGGGTTGATCGAAAAGATTACCCAGAAACTGGGCGCTCCGATGGTTACCTATTGGAACAACCCGCGCGGTTCCATCTGCCATAGCGACGCGGTGGCGCTGTTCGAATTGCTGAGCAACCTGGGTAACCCCGATACGCTGTACCTGTTTATCAAGTCCGATGGCGGTGCCGGCCAGGCCTCGCTCCGCCTGGTCAGCCTGCTGCGACAGCATTGCAAGCGACTGATCGCGCTGGTGCCGCTGGAGTGCGCATCGGCCGCGACCATGATCACCCTGGGCTGCAACGAGATTCAGATGGGTCCGATGGCCTACCTCACGGCCGTGGATACCTCGCTTACCCATGCGCTATCCCCGGTCGATCGCGACAACGACCGCGTCAGCGTCAGTCTGGACGAGCTCACCCGTGTCATCCGCCTGGGTCGCGCCGAACACAGCAGCGCCACCGAAAACCCCTACCAGGCGCTATTCCACTACGTGCATCCGCTGGTGATCGGTGCGGTCGACCGCGCCGAGTCGCTGTCCATCATGCTGTGCAAGGAACTGCTCGCCCATCACATCGCCGATGAGGCCACGGGCGAGCGGATCGCCCAGACGCTCAACTCCAAGTACCCATCGCACAGCTACCCCATCCTGCTCGAAGAGGCGCGCAAGATCGGCCTCAACGCCACCCATCTGTCGCCGGAGATCAACAGCCTGCTGCTTGAACTGCATCAGCAATATGCCGAGATGGGCCAGAAGGCATCGACCGATTTCGACGAATGCCACGCGCACAGCAACGAGATCCTCAATATCTGGGAGACCGGCGGCATGCAGATCTTCTTCCAGCAGGACAAGGACTGGTTCTACCGCTCCGACGAACGCCGCTGGATCACCATGAACGACCACAGCGGCTGGCGCCGCGTGCAACGCGTCGGCGGCAAGATCAAGAAGGAGTTGTTGCACATTGTCTGAGCACGATGCTATCGGCACCGCGGCAACATCGTGGTGCCTTTACCTGATCGAATGCCGCGACGGCACGTTCTACGCCGGCATCACCAATCGCCTGCAAGCCCGTTACGCCGAGCACGTAGCGGGGCGTGGGGCGCGCTATACGCGCGCTCATCCGCCTTTGCGGCTGATCGGTGCCAGGCCATATGCGAACCGCGCCGAAGCGTCACGGGCGGAGTGGCAGATCAAGCAGTTGCCTAAACAGAAGAAGGTGGCGTTTTTGTTGGGAAGTCCTGCTATCTAAAAGCCCCCTCACCCCAACCCTCTCCCCCGGCAAAGCCAGGGGAGAGGGAGCTCGACGGAGGTCACCTCAATGTTTCGCACTTGCGCAACTTGACTCCCTCTCCCCTGGCTTTGCCGGGGGAGAGGGTTGGGGTGAGGGGGTATAGGGGGCGATGCGAAGCGAGCCTTCCGCTATCGAGCGCCAGCATCTTCGACCAGCATCAAACTCCATTTCCACCACCCATAGTGATACTCACGCTCCTCGACCCGATAGTGCCGATCACAAAACGCGCAACGGCATACGTAATAGTCGACCCACTTCGCATCGTCCAGCACGGTCGCCTCGATCTCGACATACCCCGCCTTCGCCTCCTCGGCAGGATTGTAGAGATCGTCCATCGGGTACAGGGCACACAGGCACTCGTCGGAACGCTTGAGAAACTCCAGCTTCCGAATGGCGAAGTCCAGATGGCTACTATTGGGCCTTAGCGCGCCACCCAACGCCACGTCGCGTGTCGCCAGCTTTATGTCATCCAGACGGGCGATAAGGACAGACAGTTCTTGCTTGTCCCGCAGGTGGCGAATGGCGCCGGACGCAGCCCATATGCGATGCGGATCTTTCGACAGGATGTCGTCGAGAATACTCATGACTTACGTAGTGCTCCTTGCCTAGTCAATCTCTCGCACAAAAACCCAGCCCTTGGTTGTCAAGAAATAGGCGCTGGCAGCGCCTTCTTCTTCGCCAAAATAAAACCCGTTACGCCGAGTCCTCAACGACTCCACTGCCCCCTGCTCCGGCGCAAAAGCGTAAGCATCCGTATGGTGATGGAAACCAGGGGACGCGACGCTCAATCCCATGTTTTCATATGCCCCATTCCAGGCGAGGAGAGAGCTCACCGTATGGCCTTTATCCTGACTCACCACAGCAACGAGCCTGTATCCACCACCTTTTTTCGATGGCATAAGCAGCGCCCAATCGGCCTGACCGTCCGCATTGAAGTCTGCCGTGATTACCAGCAGGCATTGATGCCCGTTTTTTGCCTCAAGTAGGCGGTCTTCTTTCTCGGTATCGGTTGCCACAGGAAGGCGCTCTTCTGGAAACCGTTGCACAAGGAGACGACGGACCGGTCCCGGAATACTACCGATACAAGGATCCGCCGAGGCGGACAGCGACGCCAGGAGCAGCACCATCCCAAAAAGAAACGATCTCATTCAGCCTCCTTTTTTTGCGCCCGCGACGGGCTTTACTGTGCTACGCCAAGACAACGATCTGAGCTTGACCGGTGGCCGTACCGACGACAATGGCCCAGCGGAACGTTTTACCCCTATGCCATGACCTTTGCCTGGCATGCACTCCGTCACGCCAGCTTTTCGCCCCACATAAGGCCCAGGTCGTCGCCTATCGTGGTTGTCTCACGCTGATCTTTCTTGTCTGGCGGCGCTTTTCGTAGAGGAGCACTTGGGCATATCGCCCCACCTCGTCATAATGGTCGATTGCCTCACCCATCTGATCCCCATGCACATCGGCATCGACTTCGGCACCAGCTACTCGGCGGCCGGCGCCATCGTCAACGGCGAGCTGACTCTGGTCCGCTTCGGCAATGCCGAGCAGTTCCGTACGGCGGTGTTTTTCCCGGAACTGGTGCCCGACCCCAATGACTTCGAGCTCACGCCCGATCTGGAGGCACAGCTCGAAGCGCAGCTGCGCCTGGCGCGTACCCAGCAGCGCCAGGAGGCTGCGGCAGCCAGCGCTCGTGGGCAGATCGCGGTGGCACGAAGCGACGACGAGCTGAAGCGTGAAGCGCTGCGCGTGGTTCGCCGACAATGGATGGAAGACCAGACGCGCGAAGCTGTGGCTTCCGTCGCCAGCTTTCAGCATGCGCTGTTCGGCGAGGAGGCCGTGGAGGGTTATCTCGACAGTGGCGGCGGCAATCTGATCGAGTCGCCCAAGTCCATGTTCGGTTATCGGCTCGATCCGCAAGTGCGCAAGGTGATCGTGCATATCGCCACGCATATCCTCGAACACATCCGCCTTACCGCCAGCCGGCAATTCGGCACGCCGGTGCGCGGTGCGGTGATCGGCCGGCCAGTGGAGTTTCGCAGCTCGATGGGCGCAAAGGGTTCGGAACAGGCGATCGACATTCTGCGTGAAGCCGCTGCTATTGCCGGTTTTGACGAAGTGAGCTTTCTCGAAGAGCCCGCTGCCGCCGCGATGCATTATCACAAGAGTCTGGACACCCGGCAGCCCGCACTAATCGTGGATATCGGCGGCGGCACCACCGATGTGACCTTTGCCCAGCTCGGCGGCGACGAGCACCCGCACATCGTGCGCAATTGGGGACTCCCCAAAGGCGGTACCGATCTCGACGTCGCCTTGAGCCTGCATAGCTTCATGCCGTTGCTGGGTAAGGACACGATACGTGTCCCTCAACATCAGTTCGTCGAAGCCGCCAGCGTGCACAACCTGCCCAAGCAGCGCGAATTTCGCAAGCAGAACTATCGCTTGATTCCCGAGCCGTTCGGCTCACGTCTACGCGCGTTGCAGGAACTGGGCGCCACCACCCGACTCAACCAGCTTGCCGAGCGTACCAAGATCACCTTGAGCACCGAGGCACACTATCAGGCCGAGCTGGATTTCATCGAATCGAATCTTGCCGCGGACACCGGCCGCGAAGATTTCGACGCAGCGATCGAATCGTTTCTCCAGCAGCTCGAACGCACCCTTGGCACGGTACGGAGCGACCTGACGCAACTCCCCGATAGCGTCTTTCTTACCGGCGGCACGTCACGCTCGCCGCAAATCCGGGAGCGCGTAAAACAGAGCTTTCCCGAGATGCCGCTGGTACTGGGCGATCCGTCGCTGGGCGTTGTGTCGGGTCTGGCGGTGGCCGCCAGCGAAATGGACGGCGCCTGAGTATCGCTTAGCAGCTCGCCGACATCGTCGGATAGCCCAGGCAAAGACTGCGCAAACCAGGTCGCGTATAGTCACCAACCGGGGAAACTATTCGCGCACACAATGCCGACAAACACCTGGACTGAATCGCAAGATCTGGCAAAAGGCCTCGGCGTTCTTGCGCACGCCTTCGCCGCGGCAGTGGTGACCATGCTGGCCGCGCTCGCCACTCTGGCTTGCGCCATGGCGATCGATCCGGAACCGGGGCCGGGCGTATTGGCAGTCGTGCTTTGCATGTCCTTTGCACGCAGCCACCTGGACCATAACCTGCGTGGACGGATCGAAGCGGCTATCGCGCTGCCTATCGTTGGTCTGGTGGTTACCGGCGTGGGATTATTGCTTCATCGTGCCCCTTGGGTCGGCGCATGCGTATTCGTGGCGGGCATATTCGTATCGATCTGGATGCGTCGATTCGGGCCTGATGCGCGCCGCGCCGGCTCGCTTGTCGCGCTGCCGTTCATCGTTATTCTCACCACGCCATACATCCCCGCGAAACATGTCAGCCACCTCGTTGCAATGCTGCTTCCCATCGTCGTTGCGCTGTTGGCCTTGTTCTGGGTGACTGTATTTCAAGCGTTAGCGCGTCGACTTCATATCCTCCCCCCGTTACGCGAAGCCGCTGCACACATGCCCGCACCGGCGAGTGACAGTTCACTACGCCCCTCGGCAAGCACACGCATGGCGTTGCAGATGGCGGTCGCATTGGCCGTTTCGTTTGCCGTGGGATATGTCTTTTTTGCCGAACGCTGGGCCTGGATCGTACTTACCGCACTCATCGTCAACAGCGGCAATCGTGGCCGGCTGGACGTTGCCTATAAGAGCGCGTTGCGCGTTGGCGGCGCTGCTGTCGGCACCTTGCTGGCCCTTACCGTTACGCTGCATATCGGTGCGCACGATGCGACAACGGTCGCCCTGATTCTCATCTCGATTTTTCTTGGCCTGTGGCTGCGCCCGCTCGGATACGCTTGGTGGGCACTATTCGTTACCCTGGCACTGGCCCTCCTGCAGGGCTTCAACGGTTCGACGGCGCAAAACATCCTGTGGCCGCGCCTGGAAGAGATCGTCATCGGTGCGGTCATTGGCGTGGTGTCCGCATGGCTGGTGTATCCGGTCAGATCCACGGCGGTCTTGCGCCGGCGCATCGCAGATGCGCTGGCCGCCCTATCGGAAGCCATTGATCCGGCTACACCCGAACGCACGGCCGATGGCTTTGTCGCCGCTCTTGCCCAGGTAGAGCAAGTCGCCCCCGCGTTCAGAGCCAGCCGTTTTGCCACGCGCAGGCTCAAACCCGTTCATCCCGCTGACTGGATAGACGCGCTCAATGCGTGCCGAGTTCCGGCTATCGCATTGATCGCAACGGGACAGACGCCAGGGACGGTGCGCAAAGCCGTCGGGGCCGCGCGTAAGGCGCTGCGCGAGCCGGATGGCTTATTGCCAGCGCTGGAGGCGATGCGAGAGTCCTTGATGGGCATAGATCCGGTACCACCACCCACGCCCGTCGATGTACCCCTGCATTGAGCTACCTAGCGGGATGTCTCTCCGCAGTAGGCACGATGCAATACCCGCATTACCTCCAGCGCAGGGCTATCGGCCAGCGTGTAGAAGATAGTTTGTGCCTGCCGCCGCGTTTCGACCAGACCTGCCTCGCGCAGTACGGCCAGGTGCTGCGATAGCGCGGACATCGAAAGCTCACCCAGCGCCTGAAGTTCGGACACGGTCGCCTCACCTTCGACCAAACGGCACAACACCAGCAGCCGACTTGGATGGGCAAGAGACTTCAGCAGCTGCGCGGCCTCTTCGGCGTGGACCGCCATGTCCGGCTTTGTGCTGCGACTACGCTGTGAGCTTCGGCTTGCCATAGATTGACTTATATTTTAGAAAAAACTAAATTAGATTGTACTAAATTTGAAGCCGACTTTCCATGCCGCTATCTGACCTCCATCGCCCATCCGTCGAGGCGTTCTTTCACAAGGACACTGGCACCTTCAGCTATGTCGTTCATCAAGCGAACTCGGCGGTAATTATCGATCCGGTACTCGACTACGACACCGCTTCCGCAACTGCCGGGACCTCATCTGCCGACCGGATAGCCGCATTCGTTCGCGACCGACAGTTGAGCGTGGCGTGGATTCTCGAAACCCATGCGCATGCCGATCACCTGAGTGCAGGCAGCTATCTGCGGGACGCGCTAGGAGCCCAATTAGCGATTGGCCGAAAAATCGTCAACGTGCAAACGCACTTCAAGACCCTGTTCGATCTTGGGGACGAATTCTCGCCGAACGGAAACCAGTTCGATCGCCTGCTCGACGAAAATGATGTACTACCCGTAGGTGAGATGAATGTTCGAGTGATGGCGACACCCGGCCACACTGAAGACAGCGTCACCTATTTAATTGGCGATACGGCTTTTGTCGGCGACACGCTGTTCGCACCCGATACCGGCACCGCGCGCTGCGACTTCCCGGGTGGCGACGCCGCCCTGCTCTACCGTTCGATACAAAAGATTCTCTCGCTTTCTGTAAATACACGTATCTTTCTCTGTCACGACTATCCGCCCCCAGGGCGGGTCCCTGCACCGGAAAGTACGATCGCTGCACAACGAGAAGGCAACGTACACCTTGGCCGAAATATCGCGGAGCAAGAATTTGTCGCCATGCGACGTACGCGCGATGCCAGCCTGGACGTGCCCAGGCTGATCCTCCCCGCGCTCCAGGTAAATATCCGCGGTGGCCGCCTGCCTTCGCCCAGCGAAAACGGTATCGCATACCTCAAACTCCCTTTGAACCAGATAGGGAGAAAAAAATGACGACGTGGATGCTGTCGTTACTCGGTGGCGTATTGATCGGCCTGTCAGCAACACTATTGATGTGGTTGAACGGTCGCATCGCCGGCATCAGCGGCATCGTGCATGGGCTTGTAAGCGAGCCCCATAACGATAGCCTTTGGCGCATCGCGTTTCTCCTGGGGCTGATGATCGCGGGCGGCATAACAATGCGCCTCGGAGACCTTGGCACCCATTCTCGTCAGGATTTCCCCGTTCTGACACTAGTTATCGCCGGCCTCCTGGTTGGCGTGGGAACACGAATGGGGGGTGGCTGCACGAGCGGCCACGGGGTCTGCGGGCTTGGACGGCTTTCTCTGCGATCGCTTGCCGCCGTCGTGACCTTTGTGGCGACGGCTATGGCAACGGTCTTCATCTTTCGCCATGTCTTTGGTGTTTTGCCATGATCACGCGGCTTATCTCGGCATTGATTGCCGGTGCCTTGTTCGGTGTCGGCCTGGTGATTTCCCGCATGAGCGATCCGCGTGTCGTACTCGGATTTCTGGATGTCACTGGCGCCTTTAATCCCGCCTTGCTATTTGTACTTGGTGGCGCAGTCGGCGTGACGGTGCTGCTGTTTCGGTTCGTGCTCAAGCAGCCAAAGCCACTGCTCGATTCAAGCTTTCACCTCCCCACAAATCGCTCCATCGATGCACGACTTCTGATCGGCGCAGGCATCTTTGGTGTCGGCTGGGGCCTTGCTGGTTACTGTCCAGGCCCGGCGCTGGTGGCGCTTTCAGGCGATGTAACTGAAGCCTTCTACTTCGTGCCGGCCATGATCGTCGGTGGCATCCTGTATCGTGTATTCGCCCTTCCATGGACACCGAAACCTTAAATGCCAAATTCCCATCGCTCTTGCGCACCATGACGGCGATGCCGACCTTTCCCCAGGCCGGCTGTCTGGCGTATCTGGAGTCGATTCGCGCGACAGGTACAGAACCGACCGACACCTCCCTGCCCCCATGGCTCGCAAGAGCACTTCCCCGTGCAGGTACGAACACGCCAGAGATCCTCCAATGCCTTATTCAACTGCTAAGTGCAAAGAAAGGCGTGTGGCAGGCGGCTCTCGATACGGGCCTGATTGCGGATGAATTGCGTCGCTACCAGAAGTTCGCGAAACCGGGCCAGCCATCGGCTCATATCGTGCAGCTTCGACAGCGGCAGGCCGCAGTCCGCCAAGCCTCCAGCATAGCCAGGCAATCGTTCATCAAGGCCGCAGCTGCATTCGTTCGTGAGGCCAACATCGACGTTCCACAGCGTTTAGCGCTTGAGGCATTCGTCATCCGCTGGATCGATGACGTTGTGCCGACTTCACTCATTCCCGGCGCATGACGCCAACAGGGATGCCTGCAGCACGACCACCGAATCAACCACCCTCAGGCTCATCATCGTCGCTCGCGGTCTACGCGATTGAAATTCCTTAAAAGACCGGCCCGAATCTTCCCCGATCCCATTCGGCCTTATAAGCCCCTTCCATTCCGGCGATATAGGGAAGCACAAGAAATGGAAGAATTTCCGTCTTCTGAGACGGACATCCTATCGTCGGCACTTGTCGACCCGCCATCCCCCACGTACTTTTTTCAGCCTGCATCCTGGATCGACCGCCCGGCATAGGGAATCCACAGGAGGGGCCGCATGCCTAGACGACATCGCAAGTCCGCAAAAGCATCGGGAAACACGACGCCAAAACACCCTTCGTCCAAGCAGCGCAGGTACGAGGCACACCACGACCGTACGCTCACCGCCTCGCAGGCTAAGGCCGGCTCGTTTCGGGACAACGTCGTTGACAGCGTGTCCTCCGGAAAGTCGATCGGCAAAGGTGCTTTCAGATCGCCTTCCAACCCTACGCGTGGCGGCTTCAGTAGCGGCTATCACGAAGCTTTTCTGGTCACGGATGCGGTCGATCAACTGTCTCGGCGCAAGGTCGGCGGCAAGAAAGGGTTTTCGAGCCTGCCCAAAAACAACCGCGGTTACTGGAAGAAGCATTCCGGCGCCAAGTTTCCCGAAAAGAACCTTCGCGCGGCCCTGAGAGCCGGCGACGGCGCAAGAACAGACACGGCACGCACCATCCTTAGCGCTCCTCACGGCGGCTCAGCAGGCCATTCGGGTTCGGGCGTGCATACCGGCTCGCAGGCCCAAGCCCATGACCTGCTGCGCGATCAATCGTTACGCGCACTATCCGACCCAAAGGTCAGTACCGATGCCCAAGGCGTGATTGCAGGTTTGACGACGGTCTGGTCCATAGCGCCTGGGAAGCATGCCAGCCGGGTAAAGAACGCCGCAAAGCTGAAGGACTCGTCTGCCAAGTCGAGCTGGGAAGAAGATCGCAACGAAGCAAAACTCCGCTTGCGGCAATCATTCCGCGAGCTTCACAAAAAAGATCAGCAGCGCGTACTCAAGCACGAAGAATACTTCGTCAAGAGCCTGGACGACAAAAGCCGCAAGCGCTCCCGAAACGAACCTGGCTCACCACTGCGCGAAACCGGCGCACGAAAAGGAAACGCCATTCATGGCGGCGACTATTTCGCCAAACCGCCTAAATCGAAACGGCCGCGGCTGGACCCACCCTCCAAGGCCGGCCCGAGGGAAACGGCGCTGTATATCACCGAACCTTTTCGCGTAAAGCGACAGAAATAAACTGCAGGCTAAAGTGCTCGCTTCGCCAACTGCCCAAGCTGTTTAAGCGCCAACTCAAGCCTCTCGTCCCACGGCAAGCCACAACAGAGCCGCATACAGTCGGTGTAGTCGCCACGGCTGGAAAACAATACGCCGGGTGCGGTGCCGATACCTTTCGCAAGGGCGGCTTCGAACAGTGCGCGACCGTCTCCACCATCTGGCAATTGCAGCCACAAAGACAAGCCGCCCCGCGGTTCGCTGGCCCGAGTGCCGACGGGCCAGTGACGGGCAATAGCTTCATGGAGGCGTTGTGCGTTGTCGGCCAGCGTGCAGCGCAAACGACGGAGGTGCCGCTCAAGGTCGTGCCGTTGCAGATAGTCGGCCATGGCCAGCTGGGGCAGGCTTGCGCAACCGACACTGGAAAAATATTTGGCGCGTATCAATGCTTCGGTCCACGCACCACCAGCCAACCAGCCGATACGCAGGCCAGGCGCCAGTATCTTGGAGAACGAACCGCAACTGATCACGACACCCTGCTTGTCCCAGCGACGCAGAGGCGATGGGCGCTGGCCGGACCAGGCAAGCTCGCCGTAGATATCGTCCTCGATAATGACGGTGCCATGCCGCGCGCAGCTTTTCAGCAGCGCCTGCTTATCGGCATCGCTCGTAAGGCTGCCAAGCGGGTTATTGAAGTTAGGTATGAGGATCGCCGCTCGTACCGTGTTCTGTTGCAACAGTTGCTCCAGACGAGCTACGTCGATGCCCCGCCCCGGAAGATTGGGCACCTCCAGCACTTTCAATTGCAAAGCCGCCACTGCCTGCAGAATGCCGTGGTAAGTCGGCGTTTCCACTACCACGACATCGCCAGGCTTGGTGACGGTGCGCAGCGCCAGATTGATCGCCTCCATCGCGCCGGCGGTGATGACAATCTCGTCCGGCGCCACCGCCGCGCCGACCTGCGCGTAACGCTGCGCGATCTGTCGCCGCAACACCAGGTGACCTTGCGGCGGTGCGTAATCGAGCGATGCGGCTTGTCCATGCCGCAAACAGCGCGACAGCGATGCGGACAATGCCGCCTGCGGCAGCAGCGATGGCGCAGGCGTAGCGCTATGCAGCGGCAACACGTCGCTGCGGGCCAACATATCCAGCACGTCCTGCAAGGCCGGGTTACTGACCGTGCCGGGCACACGGCGCCGTGTCGGCCTCGCCGTGGGTGGCTGGGGCATGGCTGCGCGTACGAAATATCCTGAACGCGGGCGCGCCACCGCCAGCCCCTCCCGCTCCAATTGCAAACAGGCCTGTACAGCCGTGGCCACGCTGACGCCGTGACCTTGAGCCAACTGACGAATCGAGGGCAGCCGCTCCCCGGCGCTCAGCGCGCCTTGCGCGATCTGCTCCCGCAATTCCTCGGCCAAACGCTCGTAGAGAAGCATGGGCCCGCCCCATCTGTACTGGTCAAAATACATATTATCTGAATCTGTACCTGTCAAGGCGACATGCCTAGGCTGGGCTACCATCCCCAAGGAATACGTCATGTCCCCGATCGCCGACCGTGGAGGCGCACGCACGGCACTGTTCCAACTGTTGTTTGCCGAGCTGCTGATTGGTTCGGTAGGCGTCTTTGTCCACGAAAGCGGGCAGGACCCGATTACCGCGGTGTTCTATCGATGCCTCTTCGGCGGACTCTTTCTACTGGGCTGGGGCCTGGCACGCGGCCATCTGAACGGCCTGCTGTCGGACCGGGCGCTATTGCGCGGCGCGCTGATCAGCGGTGTATTGCTGGTGCTCAACTGGGTAGCGCTGTTTGCCGGCATGGCACGCTCGTCCATCGGCGTGGCCACGCTGGTCTATCACTTCTTTCCCTTCGTCATGCTGATCCTGGCCGCGCTGTTTCAGGGTGAGCGCACGCAGCCGGCCGATCTGTTATGGACGCTGCTCGGCTTTGTGGGTGTCGCTTGCGCGGCTGACCCGGGACGTCTGTGGCACGATGCGGATGCGTCTTATCTGGTCGGTATCGGGCTCACCCTTCTAGCGGCGGTCCTGTGTGGCGCATCGCTGCTTATGTCCCGGCAGATCGGCCGGCAACGGCCGTTCGCGCTGGTGATGATTCAGTGCTGGGTAGGCGTGGCGATGCTGGCCGGTTTCAGCAGCGGCGACGTGTTTCACGCCGGCCCGCATTGGGCGTGGCTGGTGGGGCTGGGCGTGATACACAGCGGTATCGTCTACGTGTTGTTCTATTCGTCCTACCCGCGTTTGCCGGTAGTCACCATTGCCGTCGTAGCGTTCGTCTACCCGCTGGTCACGCTGATACTCGACTATCTGATCTATGGCCACCGGTTGGTGCCGGTGCAACTGATAGGGCTTGGGCTGATCGTGCTCAGTACGCTTGGCGTCAATCTGAAATGGCGTTTGTTCGATTGGCGTGGTCGGCAGCCAGGTACATCGCATACCTGAGTGCTGCGGGAGTTGCATCCGCCACGATATGCCGTGATGCAGTCAAAGGACGCAGCTGAAGGAGCCTCTAAATAAACCTCCCCTACTCGTCATCCCGGCGTAGGCCGGGACCCAGTGGCCTTGTGAATCAGTTATCGCGAGAACCAACAAGCATCTGCTCTAACGCGAAGACCGGAAACCGAAGCCACTGGGTCCCGGCCTGCGCCGGGATGACGATGGTTTGAAGTTATTGCCATGACATAACTGCAGGTGCAGTTAAGGTGGCTCCTACAAAACCCTTCTTTCTTGCATCAAACTGACGGCGACTCGACATTTATCGCCCAACGCGGCAATCGCAAAAAATCGCAAGTCTCGCTACAAGAACTTGCGATACCGTGCTCGCCTTTCTGCAGGGGGCTGCATGGATTCGTTGGGTTATTTCGCGCGATCGTTCCGCGAACGGCATGACTGGCAAGACAAGTTCAGTGGCTTGAAATATCTGATCCGCAGTGCATCGCATTGGCGTCAGCATCGGGACTGGCTTGCATTCCTGCAGTCGCACCCGCTGCTTCGTGCGACGGTTCGCCGCCACCCGCGCGTGCAGGAGCGTTACCAGCATCCCTATCTCTGTCTGGGATTGGATACGCCACAACGCCTGAGAGTTCTGCGAAATCATTACCTGGCCGCACTGCGCCATCTGCATCCCGATGCCTATGGCGAGATCTATATCGGTAACGGTCTGCTTTGCGGTCCCTTCGCGTTACGGCAGGGACGACAGTTTCACTTAAGAATATCCGCTTGCAGTGGCGTGGAATGCGAGGGCGAGCTGCGTGTGGCCCTGGTCGATACGGCATCCGGTCGCGATATCAGCCACGCCTCCATGAGCCTGACCGATAGAGGCCGCACGTTGATCGTCGGCTGCCTGCAAGGCGCGCGAGGTGAAGGCAATCGCGATGTGGTGCGCGACTTCACGCGCGAAAGCCACGGCCTGCGCCCCAAGAACCTGTTGCTGTCGATCATCTACGTCATTGCCGAAGGCATGCACGCGCGCGTGCTTGGCGTCAGCGGCAAGACCCATCCCTTGCAGGGACGGCAAGGCTTCGTGGCACCGTATGACGACTTCTGGCAAGAGAACGGCGGCAGCCTCGACGACAGGGGCTTCTATCTGCTGCCCGAGCGCGAGCCGATACGACTCGAGTCAGCCGTGGAGAGCAAGAACCGCGCGGCATTCCGTCGTCGCGAGGCGCTACGGCAATCGGTATGCAGCACGCTTTCGGAAGCGCTGTTCCGCCGCGGCTATCCCGAGATCGAACGCGCACTGGACAAGCTCCTGAACGCGAAGGCCCAGCCTGACGAGAAACTACCGTCCGACGGGGCGCTTGCCGGATAAAGAATGGCGCTCGCCCCCGGAAGGGAGATTGCCTAGCCCACGATAGAGCTTGACCCCGAGATCGATAAGCAGGAACAACACGATCGTGCTGATCAGGTTGGGGGCGGCCTTGTTGAGAGCCGGCGATTTGAACATATCGCCTGCAGCAACAAACCAGATAAGAACCGCAATAACCGCCACTCCCAGGCCAACGTCGACGCGTCGCAGCCATGGATTCCACCGTCCGCGCACCGCAAGCACGGCAAGCAACACGGCCTGGCATAGCCAAAGGGCAAACAGCACGGGCAGGCGTGACGAATAGAAGGCCGGATCGTAATCGAGCGTTGCGGAAAGTGTTCCCCCGCGGGTGATCTGCGAGAAGAGCCAACCCGGCGCACCATACGCCACGATGCCGACAAAGATCAGCACGATAAACGAGATAGGGACAAGCCGATTTACATTGTCCCGCCCACGTGGCACCCACGATTGGGACACGCGTTTACGCCGCTGAACGATGCCCTGCAAACCGAAATACGTCACCAGCACGCCCAGCCATATAAAGATCGCCTCGCCCAAGTCACCCGACTGCGGTGGCGGATTGCCAAGCGGACTCAGCGCAATCAACACCGCGATGCCGATGATCGCGGCAAACAGAAACCTGCGCGTCTCCGTCGGTGGGATGATGGTCCGCGGCTCGAAATAACGAGCGGCCACTTCTTTGGGCGCGCCGAACGCTCTCAAGCCTTCCAGCGCGATATCCGCATCCAGTGCACGCCCTTGGGCTTCGGCCCTGGACTGCAGGTCTTCACGCAGCAGCTCGCGCAGTTCGAGAGCGACATCGTTGCGCTGCTTGCGCGGCAGCAGCTGAGCAACGTCCTGGACATACGCATCGATCAAGGTATCAACGTCCATCGGATCCTCCATTGGTGAGCAACCGATCCATCGCTTCGTTCAAGCCATACCAGGTCTCGGTCAGCCGCTTGAAAAGACGCCTGCCTTCCGTGCTCAGCACGTAGTAGCGCCGTGGCGCGCCTTCGTTCGTGCGCCATTCGCTGGTCAGGACTTCTTGTGTCTCCAGACGGCGCAGCAGGGGATACAGCGTCCCCTCTTCGATAGGCATGCCGCCCTCGGCAAGCGCCTGTCGCAGCTCGTACCCGTAGCGAGGCGTGCGCAACTGCGACAGCGTGGCCAGCACGATCACGCCACGGCGGAGTTCGAGCGCAAGAGTCGGAGTGTCATTCTCAGCCATGTGCCGCACAGTACTGTGTGATACACAGTGTGTCAACCGCCCGCTGACACATGGGCTCAAGTTCTTTCGAGCCGGCGTGAAAGGACACGCTGAACCAAACCCGGCATCGGACGTATAGACTCAGTTGCCCTCCCAACCACCCGAGGAATTACCGTCATGAAGTCACTCATAAAGCTCGCCGCGCTCGCCCTGGTCGGTACCGCCACCCTGGCCGCACCGGCGTTCGCCGCACTGAAGGAAGGCACGCAGGCGCCCGACTTCTCGGCACCGGCCTTTCTCGCTGGCAAAGCCTTTACGTTCAAGCTCGCCGACGCGTTGAAGGAAGGCCCGGTCGTGGTCTATTTCTTCCCCGCCGCGCATACCTCGGGCTGCAACGTCGAAGCCCACCTGTTCTCCCAGGCCATCGATCAGTTCAAGGCCCTGCACACGACGGTGATCGGCGTCACCGCCGGCAATACCAGCGAACTGGCGGACTTCTCGAAGGAAACCGAACATTGCAGCGGCAAGTTCCCGGTCGCCGCCGATGAAGGCGCGAAGATCGCCAAGGAATACGACTCCACCTTGCAGATGAAGCCGGGCTGGTCGGACCGCACCTCCTACGTGATCGACCAGTCGGGGAAAATCACCCACGTCTATTCCAACCTGAGCCCCACCAAGCATGTTCAGGAGACGCTCGACGCGGTAAAGGCGATCGAGAAGTAATACCCGAACGACCGAGAACCTCGACAGCTGTTGCTGCGCTGTCGAGGTTGTTCTCCAGCTGCAGGCCTTTACCTTCGGATTGAGCTACGCCAACTCAGCGGCTGCACCACGTAACATCAGGTCCAGGCTTTCTCGATAACGCCGGTCGAACTCATCGAAGAGCACCAACCCGGCCTCACGAAGCAGCGGAAATGTCCTGGCATCCAGCTTCGTGTTTCGTTCTTCGATGTCGTAGGCGGCAGAACGTTGGCCCGGGACAGGAAACACCGCTTGTTCTTCGATCACAAAGCTGACGGTGAACGTATAGACCGCGCTGAGTAGCACGATGGCTTGTCGTGCGGAAAATCCCGCCTCGACGAGTCGAGAACCTACGCGCTCGGCAGTTTCCTGAAAGGACGTATTGGTCAGTCGGGTTCCCGCAATCATCCGACCGCCGTCGCGATACCGCAGCAGAGTCCTCCTCAGGCCGTGTGCGAATGTGGTCACCCAAACACCCCAGTCGTCTGTTGCCTGGGCGGGCATCAGGTCGGTCGCGCCCTCCACCAGAACCAAGGTGGCCATATCGTCAATGAGCGACTCCTTGCTCTTGAAGTGCCAATAGAGCGTGGGCGCCTGAATATCCAGCGCCGAGGCCAACTTGCGCAACGTAAGCGCCTCCAGGCCGATGTCGTCGAGCAGGCCCAGAGCCGCGCGCACGATCATTTCTCGATTCACTTTCATGGGACTGCCCAATCACCGGTTGCAAATAAACTCTAACATAGTTAGATTTATCTAACGCTGTTAGATTTTGCCCTCTTGGGTGCAGCGCTACCTACTCGAGGAGTCACGCCATGAAAGCAGCCGTCATTTCCAAAGCAGATCAGTCTCCTGTCTTCGCCGAATTTGAAACGCCTATCGCAGGGCCGGGAGAAGAGTTGATCTCCGTCCGAACCTCGGCACTGAGCCATTTCACGAAATCGCGCGCCGCAGGGGCGCATTACAGCGCCAGCGGTGGATTGCCTGCCGTCGCCGGATCCGACGGTGTTGGATTGACCCAGGATGGTCGCCGGGTCTACTTCGTCCTGCCCGAAGCACCGTTTGGCGCGATGGCCGAACTCACTCGCGTATCGGCCAGGCACTGCATCGAACTACCGTCTGCGCTCGATGACATTACGGCGGCGGCCATCGCCAACCCTGGCATGTCCGCCTGGGCGGGCCTCATTAACCGTGCGCAACTCAAATCCGGCGAGATCGTTTTGATTAACGGTGCGACCGGTATCGCAGGACGTTTAGCCATCCAGCTCGCCAAACATCTGGGAGCATCAAAAGTCATCGCCACCGGACGTGATAAAGCGGCACTGGAAGAACTCAAGGCGCTTGGTGCCGACGTGGTGATTCCTTTCAGCCTCGCGGATGCGAACCCAAAAGCAGCCAAGGATTACGAAAATCTGCTTAAGGAGCAGTTCGTCGAGGGCATCGACGTGGTCGTCGACTATCTCTGGGGCAAGAGCGCCGAGATCGCTATTGCTGCCATTGCCAAGGCCGTAGAGAATGCCAGGCCCGTTCGTTTCGTGCAGGTCGGCTCGATGAGCGGTGCGGAGATTGCACTCCCAGGCGCTGCGCTGCGCTCGTCGGCCATCACGTTGATGGGCAGTGGCATCAAGAGCATTCCGTTGGGCGGCCTGCTTGCAGCAATCAACCATGTCTTCGAAGCAGCTGGCCCGGCCAACCTGCAAATAGCGACCAAGTCCGTGCCTCTGTGCACTGTTGAAGAAAACTGGAATGCCGACAGCGGCAAGTCGCGCCTCGTGTTTACTGTCGAATGATCCGATAAGCTTCCGAACTTCAAGCTACTCGCTCTTCGCCGCTATCTCGGGAGATATCTCCGTCGTGTCGCATTATTCCGGCCCGCTTCTTACCCGCCCCATTGCCGAAGCTCTACTGGCCGCACGCGATGCCGGCGATGGTGCATGGATGGGGTCGCTGGACCTGGGGCGCTCGAACGACGGCGCGACATTGCAGAGGGATGTGTGGCACTGGAAAGACCAGCCCTACCCTTTTCCCGGCAAGCTGAAAGATCGCACGATCTATTACTGGGACGGCGAGGATTTTGCGCCGGTGTCTCGCTTTTCCAGCTCGCTGATCAAGCTGGTACCTACCGAGTGGGGTGCGCCCACGTTCGAGATCGACGGTATCAAGATGCTGCCCACGGCGAAGGATTCGCCGTTCGAGGACGCGCGTCGCAAGGTGGCGTTGGTCGAACCGCAGGGCAAGATCGTGCTCGACACCTGCGGCGGCCTCGGCTACTTCGCTGCCTGTTGCCTGGATGCTGGGGTGGCACGCATCCACTCGTTCGAAAAGAATCCGGATGTACTGTGGTTGCGCACGCTCAACCCGTGGTCACCGGATCCCGATGCCCCCGCCAGCGGCGGCCGCCTGCAGCTTGAACATGGCGACGTATCGCAAACGATCATGCAAATCGCCGACAGCTCGGTCGATGCGCTGCTGCACGACCCGCCGCGCTTCGGCATCGCCGGCGAGCTTTATTCCCAGGCGTTCTACGATCAACTCGCGCGTGTACTCCGCCGCGGTGGTCGCCTGTTTCACTACACCGGTAGCCCGAACAAACTCACCAGCGCACGCGATGTGCCGCGCGAAGTGGAGAAGCGGCTGGAGAAAGCCGGTTTCAAGGCGCAATTGGCGTTGGATGGCGTACTGGCCACACGGCGCTGAATCTCGCCATGTGCGCGAGGCACTGCGCGCAACGCCTCACGTTTTATAATCCGATAGCCATGGTGCGCCGGAGGACTCGACCGTATGCGTCCGATGGCAGCAAACAACCGCTCACTAAAGCGGAGGAAACCTGCCTGCTTCCGTGCTGCGCCGTGTCCGACCGTCGAGCGCGCCATCGTCGCTACGCTCGTGATGCGCTCCCAACGGTGACGTTACGCCACCGCGCTTGTATCCGGTGATGGTGAGCTGCGGAAAGTCCGCTCGCACGGCCTGCGCGAGCCGCGGCGCGAAGTATCGCGCGCTGCTGCCGTCATCGGTCGGCAACCCATGCTGGGTCGATACCGCATGACACGACGTAATACGCAGATCCTTGAAGTCTTTGGGCAACCCGGCCTGTTTCAGGTGCTCCGCCAAACCGCTGGGCGTCAGCGACGGCCCGATCATGTCGGGGCGAGCGTACAAAGCCGCCACTGGTTGCTCCGCGGAAGGAGCGTTCCCATGTCCCAACACATAAAGTTTGTCTTTGTGACCGATGTTCCCAAGCGGCTGGCCCGAATGCAGCGAGGGATAGAGATTGTCGGACTTGATTGTGCCAAACAGATGCGGAAATTCTCGTGCCTCCCGCGAGTCGACAGTCCGGAAATTGACCGTCGCATTGGCGATACGCGTCTGCTCGAACGCCGGCAACATGGCCTTTGCAAGTTTGGCTTCCGCCTTGGAAACAAGATAAGCCGTGGTTTGCTTGGCCCTGACCTGATTCTCGGGGGAAAAACCGCTGCGCACTTTTTCTTTCAACGTCTGATGATGCGCGATGGTTTGCTTGTACGCCTGCACCTGTGTGTGTCGCTGCAACTCCAGTTCATTGGCCGAGTCCACCGATGGCGCCAACAAGGCATGCGGCTCTTTGCCTTTTTTCACACGAGGCAAGTTTTCGCCGACCGCCGAATGCAGGGCATGCACGCCCCCGAACGGCGTATAGAGAAAAGCACGACTGCCCATAACTTGCCCCTCGCGCGAAAGGTAAAGGCAAACACCACCGTCCTAGCGTTACACCGGTCGTTTTTTACGGTCAAGTGCCGCCATCTCGCCGAACCTCCGGCTGTGGCGAGATGGCGCTACAGTACCCCCCAGAAACGCAGGTAAAGGAGGCGAGCGTGCGTATCCACCGGATTCTGGCCCTGACAACAGGCCTGCTACTGTCCCTGGCCGTCAAAGCCGACGATATAACCACGGAAAAGGACGCCAATCTCGAGCGCTTCTTTGCCGCCACGCATCTCACCGAAGCCTTCAAGGCAAATGCCGCCCGAGCCAGGCTCGACGATGCGTTCGATCCGCTCGGCGAGAGGGCATCGCACCTGAGCGGCGACGAAGTGGCCAAAGTCATGGCCTCGACGCTTCGAAGCAAGTTCACGCTGGAAGAAACCCGCGCGCTTGCAGATTTCTACGCATCCGGCGCGTCACAAGCCATCGCGGACAAACGGCCGCTTACATCGACACAACAAGTCGCCTTCAACGAGCTGTATCCCACACACAAAGACGTGCCGGGACGCATGAAGTCCATACTCGCCTCGTCGGAGTTCCAGCATCGCGCGTCTGAATCCATCCGGGCCTATGCGGCGAGCGGCGGGCGGTGATGGTCGGCTCGCTCCTGGAGCCCAACCGACACTCTTTATTTTGATTAACGCTTAAAAGACAACCGTACGATGGCGTCTTCCGAACTCAGGACACCCCCATCTTTCAAGCTGGCTGAAGCTTCGGAACAGCCTGCCCTTTGGCATGCGCTGCTGAAAGACCGTAGCTCCAAAGGAAGCCGATAGTGTAGTTTGCACACCTTCAAACTCTATTGCTTCAATCGAAGCAATAGAGTCGGCTCGGTTTTCGGGGGAAGATCAGCGTGGATGATTCAAGGGTTATCGCGGCCGAACTAGGCCCGGGGGAACAGATGCTTTGGGCGGGCCGCCCTTTTCAAGGTCTGGCTTTACGTGCTTCGGATGCCATCGCCATTCCCTTCAGCCTCCTGTGGGGTGGCTTTGCGATCTTCTGGGAGAGCTCGGTCTTTTCCCAGGGAGCCCCTCTTTTGTTCAAGCTTTGGGGCATACCGTTTGTTCTTGTCGGCCTCTATTTGATCGTTGGGCGCTTTTTTTTCGATAGTTGGAGCCGCAAGAAAACCTACTACGGCCTGACGACGAAACGTGTCTTGATCGTTTCGGGTATCTATTCCCGGGAGATCAAAAGTCTTGAGCTTGGCTCGTTGAACGATATGTCGCTGTCGGAACGAAGCAGCGGTAGCGGCAGCATTGTCTTTGGCCCTGGACAAGCAGCCTTTGGCGGTTGGCCTGGCTCCTTCCGCAGGAACGGCCAGGTCGTTGCCCCGTCCTTCGACATGATTCCCAAGGTACGTCAAATCTATAACCATATCCGCGAAGCAAAAACGGCAGCCGGGCGTGACGAACGTCCTTAGCCTCTACTCGTTGCCACCGCCATGGAGGCGAGACTTTATTCCGCAATGGATCTGTCAATAAACGTCCATTTCAATTCAACGCATTGATTTGATGATAAATGAGCAAGTAATCCATCTTCGCGATTACTTGGCTTTAGTAGATCCCTTGCAACGGACACTTGCATAGGCGTAGTGTTGCGCGACTTTCGCTCGGCTTTTTTCAAACAGGGGGTTTGAACAATGGCATTTCCTACGTCCGTTAACTCGCAGATTACCGACGCCGTTACCCAGTCCAATGTAAAGGTGCTCGCTGAAGCGCCGGCCATGGCCATGGGAACGATTTACCAGACCGCCGCCCATTCGATCGGCATCGCGCTGGAAAACGCGGTAAGCAATCAGCAATTAACCAATCAGATCGCGCAGGCGGTGACTACACGTTGCGTCGAATCGCTTTTCAGCTCAGCCGGCAAATAAGGGGATACGTCCATGGCATTTCCGACTGCAGTCAACGACCAGATCACCGATTCGGTATCGCAAACAAACGTCAAGGTACTGGGGGAAGCCCCCGCCATGGCGTTGGCTTCGGTCTACCAGACCGCGGCCCACTCCCTCGGCATCGCGATGGAGAACGCCGCAGCCAACCAGCAGAATGCCAATAGCGTCGCACAGGCTGTTGTGACGCGTTGCGTCAACTCGCTCTTCGGTGAACCGAAACCGAAGGAGTAACGCCATGGCAGACGAAACCGAAGTCAACAGCCAGATCACCGATGCTGTGTCCCAGGTCAACGAGACGGTGCTGGGCTCATCGGAGGCATTGACGCGCGCCATGGCCGACCAAGTCATGGCGCAAGCCATCGGCCTGGCGATGCAGAATGCCGTTGCGCAACAACAGCAGCTCTACATCCTGCGCAACGCGGTAACCACTGCCGCTGCTCGATCGATTCTCGATTCGAATCCGGAAGAAGCATTGCGCTTTGCAAGTGAGGCGCTCAATTCCGACGATATCGCGCAAACGCTTGAGCGCCTTAGCGCACTGGCAAAGAACGGCCCCGCCGGCAAGCCGCAAGAAGGTAAATGACGATGGCAAACGAAGATACCGAGTCGCAACCCACCGATGTCGCCGCCCAGATCGCGAGCACGCACGCCGCTGTGCTCGCCGCGATCACCGCCGGATACAAGAGCACCGAAGACGCCATGAAGGCGGCAGAGGATGCGGTAGCGCAAGCGGTCAGCGGTGCGGCGAAAGCCGTGCAGCTCGCACAGCAGGCGACAAAGAAGCCAGAAGCTTGATGGGTCCCTGCGAGGGATAAGGCTGGGCGGCGGACGCGATGACGCCGCCCAGCGAATTCGGGATCAAGCCCCTGCTGGTTTGATCCGCGTCAGATCGGCAACGAAGTTGGTTTCCCAGGTTTTCCCGCCATCCTGGGAAAAGGCCTGCTCGTAACGGTGTGCGTTCGGCGTGATATTCGACCAGATGCCACGCACCAGGATGGCGCGACCCTGATACGACTCCTGGTCATAGAATTCCCCGCGACCATTCTTGAATTCGCCCACGCTGGGTGTTTCCAACACACCCTCGTCGCTGCTGGCGAAATACTGTCGCCACTGATGGCCCGCCAGGTCATACAAGAACAAAGTCGTCCCTTCGAAGTGCACGCCCGCGCCGTCGGCTTCGATTTCCTCGAGCTGGGCCTTGCCATTCCAGACCTTGCGCACGGTGACCGTACCGTTGAGCTCCATCCAGTCGGAAGCTCCGGATAACGGGCTTTTCAGACGTCGGATATGCGTATGCCAGACGCCGATATTGAAGTCGAAATCATGCTGTCCATCGGCTGGCGCTGTAGTGGCTGGTGGACTCACCTGATCGGCCCATGCGGGCGCTACGCCCATGACCAGCATCGATACGGAGAAAATAAACACCTTCGCTAGCGCGTGCATGGACAGTCTCCAGTGATGTTTGGCGTATGAGCTACGCTATCGCCGAGTACTGGCCCACCGAAATGACCACTTTTGCCCATCTATCATGACCACTTTGCACTGCCCGCTGGCGTGACGATGGTCGGCGCCATATGCTGAGACTGCGTGTCCCCTCCATTCAAAGCCAGATGACAGCCAGTCACTCGACCATCAAAGACGAAGATCTTGTCCTCGCCTTTGCTCGGCAAGCTGGCCATGACGGATGGAATACCACTGCATTTCGTCGCTTCTGCTTTGCACGTGGCCTATCTGCCGAAGAGATGCATGCGCGCTGGCCCATGGGCGCACGCAGTCTGGGATGGGATTTGAATCACTACGCCGATAACGTCATGTCCGCCCGCTTCGACAAGATGGGACCTGCGCCGCTTTCGGAAATCATCCTGAATCGCTTTGACGACCACGCTTCCATAAAACAAGCTGTGCGGCGTCTGGCCCGGTCCGATGCCTTCCATCCCATGGATACGTTGACCCGAACCGCTCAGACCGCCAGAGCCATGTGGCGGTTTCAGGATCGGCCCATGCCTCGTTCCATTCTGGGTCGACAGTTCAAGACATGGAGTCTCGTTGTGCTCTATAGCGCTTGTGTGCTCGTCTGGCTGGCAGATAGCACGATCTCACAACAACCATTGCGCAGAGCCATACGCTTGAGCGTAAAGATTCTCGGAGCCCACTAAAGCATGGATTGGAATGCGCTTCCGGCCCCGGACGATCGTCGGCTCTTGAGCAAGGCATTCGTTGAATGGGTGCCCGAGCATGGCGTAAACCATAAGACCCTTGCCGTCGCCTCGGAAGCTGTATTCGGCGATGCGATCCGCTGGAGGGAGATTTTCCCGACCGGCGCAACAGAGGCGCTCTGGTTCGTGAGTGACGTCTCCGACGCCAGCATGCGAGCTGCCTTCCTCGCTACGCCGGCGGGTTGCATGGCGGAAGTGATCGACGCGCGTCTCGACCAGAATCGTTCGATGAAGCGCTTTGTAAGACGCGTCATGCAATACGATCTCCTGCATCCGTTCCAGGCGCTCGCGCGAATGCAAAGGACGGCGCGAATCATGTATGCGTGCGTATCGCCCAATAAGCGAGCATCCTTCCCAGGCCTCGTGTCTCTCAATCTCTTCTATACAGCCCTGGTGTTCCTGTGGCTGATCGACCGATCACCCGACGATAAGCGCACCAAGACCGCCACCGCGAGGGCGATGCGGATACTCGGGATGTGATCCGAGCCGCGTGCGCCTGGTCGCGACTGAAGTCGTTCCTACAAGAACTCAGTGGCCTTTCGGAATCATTGTAGGAGCGACTTCAGTCGCGACCAGCCGTGACGCAAACGCGCGTTGCAGCTAAGCCCCTCGGCGCGAGCGCACTATCGCCCCATCCGACGCAACCACCGATAGTGCGAAGCGATACCAGCCCCAAACGAGAGATTCGCCCGATAAGGCACGCCATATTCAAGACAAGCCGTCTCGACCACCCGCGAAATCGCCGGATAGTGGACATGGCAAACGCGCGGAAACAGATGGTGCTCGATCTGAAAGTTCAAACCACCAACCAGCCAGGTAATCAGCCGGCTATCGCGCGAGAAATTCACCGTCGTCTCTAGCTGGTGAATCGCCCAGGGCTTGTCCATACGTCCAGACTCATTAGCGGCCGGGAAGGAAGCCTCTTCCACCACATGCGCCAGCTGAAACACCAGTGCGAGCAGCAAGCCGGCGACCATCGCGGTAACCGTGTAATACAGCAACACCGCGCCGATCGAATGAAAGACCAGCGGCAGTGCAAAAGCAAGACCAAAGAACACCACCTTGCCCAGCACGAAAACCGCCAGCTCCTTGCCCCGCGGCCGCGGCATCGGCCGCTTGCCGATGGTAGCGGTGGCGATATCACGGAAATCGTCATGCAGATGCCAGCTCACCGCGGTGAAGCCGTAGAGCACCCACAGATAGATATGCTGCCAGCGATGATGCCAGTGACGCTTCTGCCCCGGCGAAAACCGTGCCAGCGCACCCAGGTTGATATCGCTGTCGTAGTCGTCGATGTTGACGTAGGTATGGTGGAAGTGCGCGTGCTTCCAATGCCAGATGTACGAACTGCCGCCGACCAGATCGAGCGTGCGAGCCAACCACTTGTTGACCGAGCGACGCTCCGAATACGCCTGGTGGCCAGCATCGTGCTGAATATTGAAACCGATCTGCGCCATGGTGATACCCAGCGCAACACTGAGCAGCAGCCCCTGCCACCACGTCGCCGCAAAGAACACGAGCGACACATACGAGACGACAAAAGCGGCAAGAATGATCGCCGTCTTCAGGTACATACGCCCGTTGTCGCGCTGCTTGTGCTCGCTCTGGCTGAAATAATCATCCACCCGCCGCCTTAGCTCGCGATGGAAAGCGTTGTCGCCGCTGAACTTCAGCCGGTCCGCGGGGGCGTCCACGGACGGGTGCCGAACGGCCTCGGCCGTTCGACGGGATAACTCAGGGGACATGGCGTGCGCTCAGAGGATGTAAGCGCATGGTAGTTGATGTGGGGTAAGTGCGTGTTGGGGGAATCTTATGAGGGCGATACGCGTTGGGGCGCAACGCTTTCAAGGCCTGGATGGCTGTCAGGTTGGGCCATTTTTCAGTCCTCACTCAACGTGCTGCCCAGCCTTGATAAGTAAAGCGGGGTCCCTTTCGCGCTCCCTGGGTCAGTACGGGCTGATGAAATTCCGCTTCGCCACGGCCATTTGTACCCACCTGACCACCAGTAGAGGTCCAACTGTCGTTATCTGCAACGCGCCAAGCCTTACTAGAATGGCGATCGGAGGCGTCTGCTTCCGGCTCGCCTCAACCTTCAGAAACCACCGGCCCCAGGGGACCGTTTATGAGAGTTCTTGGCTTATGGTTTTTCGCTCTGATGCTACCGACGAGCGCACAGGTAAACGCCGAGCGTGCCCAGCACGAGAAGGCAACCTCGGACTGGCTACCTGCCAAAGGGGAGTTCTACCAACTCGCACGGCCTAAATTGCTTGCGGAAGGCTGGAAGCCCGTACCGGCGAAGTGCTCGGCCGAAAATACCTGTTTTGTCGAGTACCCAGAGATGGCGACCCCTGCCGTCGGAGACACGTGTGGACTGCTCACGAGGGGTGACGATGTGCTTCGCATTTGCCTGGAGGGAGGCGTAGCCGACGCGCTGCCGATTGGCAGCCTAAGCTTGACCAAGGCACATGCTGTTGCGCACTAGCCAGCATCCGTGAGTCAGATCGAATCGAACCACCCGCCGGGCTCACCGAAGAAGGCAGGCTACTTGAGGATTTGATCGACCTTTTCGGCTGAAGAAGTCGAACCCCCTCTTTCCCATTTCCACAAAACCATGCACCCTAGCTTCTGTACTCCAGGGGGAGACGTACATGTGGAAGACATGGTTTTTCATGGCGCTTATCGCCCTGCCGGGCGTCGCGCCGGCATCGGTATCCAAACCGTCGACTCCGGTCGCGACCGACAGCATGGCGACCATCCACGGCAAGCTGGCCGAAGCGGTCAAGCTACAACAAAGCGGCGACTCGGTAGCCTCTATGGCGCTACTGCAGGAAGTCCTGCAGTCACCCGCATTCGTCAAGCTCCCTCCAAACGAGCAGCAAGCCGCACTGTTTCTTAGTGGCGCCATCAACTACGAGCGCGGCGAATACAAGGCTGCCCACGAATTTCTGGTCAAGGCGACCGCTGGTCCGTTGCCGATGCTGCCGGCCTGGCAGGTTCGTCTGGATGCCGCATTCCGGATGCGGGACTATCGCGATGCCGCCCGCTGCGTTGCGACGATAGCCAGGCAATGGCCAAACGAGCTTGGCAGCGTTAGCGATCACATGCTTTATGCCATAAAGCACGAACTCGATGTCGCCAACGCTTCGAATGAGGAACTCGTACTGCTCGAAGCCTTATTCGATGCACACTGGTCCGACCAGAATGGATACAGCGACATTTATTGGTTTGAGTTGACGCGCCTGCTTATCGAAAAGGACGCCATCGCCAAGGCGACCATCGTGGCCAAGAGCATCCATTCGGCACGTATGGCCGTCGCGATGCGCGTCGATAAACGTTTCGATGTGGTGGTTCAGGCGAACAAGGACGCTTTCGACATCGACCGTATGGCAGCGGCGGAAATCCAACAGGCTGAAATGGTTTCCAAGGAACATCCCGACAAGCTAGCCCCGTTGGTACACCTGCAAGATCTGTTAAATGACAAGCTGCAATACCAGCGTGTCATCGCTATCACTGACGACACCGCGGCTAAGGTCGCCGGTGACAAAGGTCCGGAACTGTATTCCGATTACGACGGTTTCTATACCTGGATGCTCAATCGGCGCAGCGCAGCGCTGGAAGGTCTGGGGCGCTGGGACGAAGCCGCCACCCAACTCGCCAGCGCGGCTCAGCTCTCCGAGGACGGCCACGTCAACGTCAGCCAAGTGTTGAACCTCGCCAACCTCGACGCCAATCTCCTGCGCCCCCAAGAAGCCATGGATGCGCTGAAAAGGCTGGGAGAGCCCAGTGCCTTCGGTCGCATGCAGTTGGAGAAGGTCATGCTGAAGATTGCGGTACAGAAAAAAGACCAAGCAGGCATAGCCGAGCACATGGCCTATTTGCGCGATAACCGGGATGAAGCCATCAGCTCATGGCAGGATGCCTTGCTCATGGTGGGCGACGAGGATGCTGCTGCCGATCTGCTGATTGAACGTCTGCACAACCCGAAGTGGCGCAATGACGCCCTTGTCGAAATGCAGGATTACCTCGACACACCGGTTTCGCCGTTCTATCGAGATATCGAGAAACATTGGAAGAATGTGATCAAGCGACCGAAGGTGCGCGAAGCGGTGAATGAAGTGGGACGTATTGAGTCGTTTCATCTGGCGTCCTGACAGGACGCTTATTCAATGAAGGCAGTGGCAGACACGGCAAGTGTGCGTCAGTGTCGTGCGGGAGATGCGTGGCTTGCTCGCACACCATAAGGCCGATGAGGTCAATCCCATGTATCGGCCCCTATGGCCCGCGCCTCTTTTTTACAACCGTATCTAGCCAGTCTCCAAGGAAAAGCATCAGGGCGAGCAATCCAAAAAAACACCAAGCCGCCGAGGAGCGCGAAGAATATAGCTAGCCAAACGGGAATCCTGCTTTTCTGAGAGAGTCGTTCTCAGCTAAGGCCGCCTATGTTTAAAACCATCCATCTTGTGAGCTCCCCAGCCGAGCAACACAAAAAATCCGTAGAGAATAGACCCAGCTACTATCGCCACATAAAAACCGCGAGCCCACCACGACAAGATGGAAAGAAACGACACAATGTAAAACATGTTCTTTAGATAAGCGCGCCAAAGGAACTTGTCGACGGCAGCCTTATCGTTCAAGTCTATCTTTCTTATGTCACTCATCATTTCTCACTCTAACCATTCTGCATATTTCTCAATGACGTCGCTGCCAGTACATCAGCGGACGCAAGCCATCAAGAGCAGGATCACCGCAACCACACATGCAACCGTAAGGGACCAAAACACACCCGGATTCCGATCACGCTCCACAATCTGTCCATAAAGATTGAGGGTGCCTTCAACGGACCGCTTGTACATCTGGCGCACGAGGAAGATCGCCGTCACCAAGAACCAGGCGCGTCGCACAAGTTCCAACCAAAAGACCCATTGCTCGTGACTCACTGCTTCTGATCCGACTTGCTCATTTCAGGCGATGTAAGAAGACCCTGATAGGCATCTATCTCGAAAAAAATAACCTTTCGCCCGGAAGAAGTGTCATCACTTTTGAATCGATACTCGCTCAGCGATCTCCTTGCGCTCTCTACCAGAATTCTCGTAGGCGAATATTTGACAACCTCTATATTTCTCGCCTCTCCATCTCGATCGATCTCAAAAGCAAGCATCACACAGCCGTATGTTCTGTTAGGCCCTAAAAATCCAGCCGGAACGCGAAACCTCGACTCGCTCAAAACCAACAGACGAGTTGACTCAATCGCCTTCTCGTAGCTTTTATAACCACACCTGTCCGTCCGCGCGTGATCGCCGGAGGTCGACTGGGCAAGGGCACCTGCAGATCCGAGCATCAAACATGCCATCAGCAAGCACCGGCGGGCGATCTGCCCTATTGCTCCGACCATGCAACCCTCCCCAATGAGACGCAGGCCCGTATCGCGAGGAAAATGCAGCAACGCGGTACCTGGGACGCCCAGGATTATCAGCATTCGCAATATCTTGCGCAACAAGGTTCCTTTTCACCCAGGCACCGACAAGAGCAGCAGTCTCGATGTCTCCCTTCGACAAAGCCGACTATGCCGCTAAGCCCGCAACGGACGTTACGGCAGACGCCGCCTATCGCGTGGCGTTAAAGTCAGCCGTCAACACCAGGCATATGGACAAGCGCCCGTGACGATATCCGCGTACGACATCGAGATGCTGCAGCGCCCGGCGGACCGCAATGCGCCAGACAACCAGGGCTGGTGCTTCGGCCTTCCACCCGGTATCCGACAAGAGCAATGGCCGTTGGATCCGAACACCGGCTATCCATTGATGCATGGCTTCACTTTGCTGCTGCCGGAAGACTATCGCGTGCACGGCCCCGATCGAGTCGCCCTGAGTTTCTTCGCACTCGCCATAGATCATTTCGAGGAAAGCAACGCCTCGCTGCAGGCATTCTTCGCAAGCCCCGGCGGCCAGGCACCGAATGATCCGGATCTGCTGCCTTTCTGGCATGCGATACAAGCTGAACATCCCCGTCTGCATCGGATGGAAGATATCCTCGGTGGTTCGTATGCCGTCATCTTGCTGACACAACAGGAGTTCGATGGCCCGCTATGCAAGCCACCGCGATTTCCCGGCAATCGCCATCTATCGGCACTGCCTGCGCCACGCTGGCTGCAGATCGGCGCCGCAGGTGCCTTCTGCGGCAACGAGGACGAGCCGGACTTCAATGCATCCATCGAAGGCAACCATGTGCTGAAGCAGCTTGGCGAAGTCCCCGCCAATGATCTGATGTTCAACCGCGCCCTGCGCTGGACGCCACGCAACAGCGATCCGAACGCTGGCAAGCCGCCGCGCGAAGGCCGTGCCGCCAAAGAAAGCGGCTACCAGTCGTTCTACTACTGGCACAACGGCGATATCAAAACAGAGAACTATCGTATCCACGATTGGGCGCAAGGCCATCAGCAGAACCATATCGGCGGCACCATGCGGCCCATCCAGGCGATACCGGAGTTCAGCCCCTACTACATCGGGTTCGAGGAATACCTGGGCGGCTATAACTTCGGCAGCGGCAACGCGCAACTAGACATCAACGACATGAAGTTCGATTGGGCCTGCGGCTAGGTCATCAGCGTACTCATTCGGCCAAATCTGGATTGGCCGCGATACAAATCGACGGATAGTTTTCGCTAACTCGGCATGCCTGTTGGCGATGCCCCTGCAGACTGCTGCCTGGGCGGCGACTCTCGCACAGGAGACACAGGAGGCATACACGCCAAACCGCTGTCCGCTCAATATAGGTATCCAGAGCCTCGATCCGTCGGTGCGGTGACCAGGCTGCCTATCGCTAGCCCGCTATCGACCGAACTGCTCGCGCGTTCTGGGCTCCCATCACCGCCCCCTCTTTCCCCTCGCCCCAAAACCATGCACCCTATCCCGTCCAACTCCAGGGGGAGACGAGCATGCGAAAGGCATGGCTTTTCATTGCACTCATGACGCTGCCGGGCATCGTGTCGGCATCGGTAGCCAAACCGTCTGCGCCGATAGCGACCGACAGCATGACAATCACCCAGGAAAAGCTGGAAGAGGCCGCCGAGCTGGAACAAAGCGGAGATACTGCTGCCGCGATGGCACTATTGCAGGAAATTCTGCAGTCGCCGACTTTTACCAAGCTCTCCCCCCAAAAAAAGCAAGCAGCAATGCTTCTTGGTGGGTCCATTGAATACCGGCGTGGAGACTATAAATCTGCGCGCGACTTCTTCGTCAAGGCGACGGGCAGTCCATCGACGGCATCAGCATGGCTGGTTCGCCTGGACACGTCCTACCGGATCAAAGACTACCCAGATGCCGCCCTGTGCGCTATTGCGATCGCCAAGCAATGGCCCAATGAACTGAGCAACATTCGCGATGGCACGTTTTACATCTTAAAAGATGAGCTGGATGCCGCGAATGCATCCGACCGCGAATTGGCATTGCTCGAAGCCCTATTCGACGCACACTGGTCAAGCGAGAAAGAAGACAACAGCTATTTCTGGCTTGAACTGACCCGACTGCTCATCGATAGAGGCGCTATCGCCAAGGCGAATATTGCCGCCAGGAGCATCGATTCGGCTCGTGCGGTCATCGCCATGCGCGTGGATAAACGCTTTGATGCGGTAGTTCGCACTACAGAGAGTTCTTTCGATGTCGACCGAGTAGCAAAACAGGAGATTCAGCAGTCAGAGGCGTTTTCCAGGGAGCATCCGGACAAACTTGCCCCACAGGTACACCTGCTGGCTTTACTGAACGACTCGCGGCAATACACACGCGTGATTGCCATCACCGACGACATCAACGCCAAAGTAGCCGATGGCAAAGGCTCGGGCGTCTATAAGGATTTCAGCGATCAATACCTGTGGGTGCTTAGCCAGCGCAGCAGGGCGCTGGAGGGCCAGGGCCGCTGGGATGAAGCTGTCGCGGAACGCATCAGCGCCGTGCAACACAACGAGCATGGTGCCGTCACTCCGGCCCTGAACCTCGCCAACCTGGATGCAAATCTTCTTCGCCCCAAGGAAGCCCTTGAAGCACTGGCCGAACCGGATGCTCCTGCAAACGCAGGCCGGACGAGCGCCCATGGCCGCATGGTGCGGGAAAGAATCTTGCTGAAGATTTCGGTACAGCAAAAGGACGAGAAGGGCATCGCCACGCATATGGCCTATCTGCGGAACAACCGTGATCACGCCATAGAGACACTGGAAGATGCCCTTCTGATAACGGGTGACGAGGGTGCTGCTGCCAACCTCCTGGTCGAACGCCTGCACAGCATCAGATGGCGCAGCGATGCCCTCGTAGAGATGCAAAACTACGATGACACACTGGCTGCACCGTTCTATCAAGGCATGCAGAAACATTGGAGGAACGTCATACAGCGACCGGAAGTGCTAAAGGCAGCGAATGAAGTGGGACGCATCGAGTCTTTTCATCTGGCGCGTTAAGAGGCCCGGTTGCCAAGACGGCTCGGCACAATATCAAGGATCGGAAAAGACAGGCCATGAACCGTTGGATCAACAAGCTTGCACAAGCAGCTCGTGTCGCGCTATCGCTGGCGACGGGCGTGGCGACGTTTTACCTCGCATGTCTCGGTATAGGTGCATTCGGAGTCGGGATCCTGTTTATGTGGCTGTTCATATGGCTGAGCTTGATCCTGCACGAACTCGGACATGTGGCTGGTGCCCGGATCTACGGCATGACGGTATGGCGCGTGAATATTTCCGGGCTGGAATTTCATGCGCAGCATCGTGGCTGGCGTGTTCGTCTGGCGGGATTCCCCTATCGCCGTGTAGGCGGTTTTGTGCAGGCGTTTCCGTTGTTCGGCCGACCATTGCGCCCGCAGATGATCAGCCTGGCCCTGGGTGGCCCGCTAGGAAATCTCGCCGTGGCGATCTTCTGCGGTGCATGCGGATGGCTTCTGCTGCCGGAGCGCGCGGCTTTTCTATCGCTGTCCTTCGCCGCCGCAAATCTGGGTAGTGCACTGATCAACCTAGTCCCTCATGAGGGCACCCTGCCCTCCGATGGCCTGACCTTCATCAGATTGCTTCGAGGCATTGACGAACACACACCCGGCCATGTGCATGCGCGATTGATATCGCGCTCCATCGCCGGCCAAACAGCCGATCAGTTGCCGGAGAGCGAAATCAGCGTGCTGGAGCAGCAGCCTCCGCCGATACAACTCATCGCCCTGTGGTACCGCTTGAAAGCCGATCAGAATCGTGGCGATTGGGCGAGCGCGGATTCGCGGCGTACTGAGCTAGCGGAACTGGAGCTAGCGCTTATTCCCGCGCAAAAGGAGGCACTCTCCGACTTGTCAGCGACACTACGGTTAGAGTTTGCGTTCTCACGGGCCATGCTTACCCGGGACGGCAACGATCTGGCTGAAGATGCCCTGCCCACCAAGCTCGCATCCACGCTTCCGTGGTTGCAACCGCGCTGTGATGCATTGGTCGCTGCTTTGCACGGTGACAAGGCACGCTGTACCGAGCTGCTGAAAATCTCCCAGCAACACGCTGAGAAATCCGTCGACAAGGCACTTTGGTCGAGCGAAGCCCTGTTGCGGAGATACATAACGGCGGCCATCGGCGAGCGCAACCACGTAGAGCGCTGAAGCATCTGGGTTCGGCGCCATCGGCGAGCCTGCGACATAGAAACGCGCTTTGCTTCCGGTTTCGCTATGGCCTTGCCAAAGGGCGGGATGCCTGAGGTAGACCACCCCGCCCGGCTCACTGGTCCGTCGCGCCCGGCTGCCTAGGCATCCTCGCCCTCCCTGTCGGGACGGCTTAGCGCTTCGGCTCGCTCGCTCAGAATCTTCAGCGCAGCGGCCAGTCCGTCGACGGTGACATCATCCAGTTGCCAGTTCCGAAGCGGAGACTGCACCTGCGCGGCACGTTGCCCGTGCCAGGCGTAGATGGCGGCCCAGGCTATGCAATGACGTCGTTTTCCATCAAGCAGTCAAGGGGGGAGCCGGTAGCTATCTTGTATAACGCCAAAAACACCTGCAACCTGCTCTTAAGCCGCTTCAGGAGCTATGACTAACTCCCGGTTGCATCTGAAAAAGTAACCTGCCCCCTTAATCTCTCCCACGTGCTGACTTGACTACCCTCGTCCCGTTTACGCGTAGTCAAATGCGGCAAGGAATTCCATTTTCTTACCGTCCGACAGTCGCGCACATGACGCGATCAAGTCCAGCAAGCGCTTTCGCCGCTCTGCTCCCAATGGCGAATAGCTATTCGTATTGAGCCAGTCGTCCCTGACCTCCTCCCACCAGGCAATGGTCTCGGGCGAATCCGGCTCCAACGTCAGAACCAACTCCAGCTGATCCCATTTATTTAATGCGCGGGTCAGCTGCCTAAGAAACTGCAACCCATGCGTGCTCAACGTGCCGCACCCAAGCAACCCGGTTACTCGTGGCAGAGTCAGACCTATCTCGCCTCGTTTGACGCTGCTCGACAGTTCAAGCCGCACGCTCTTGTGCTCGTCGTTCAATAGCGAGACAAGCTCACTATCGGACACAACACCCTTCGCCTTTAGGTAGCCTCGCAGCGCCAGCGCACGCACTCTTGGCGATGAAGAAAACAATAAGCCGGCAAAACGACTTCGATCATCCTCGCTGGCTACGTCGAGCAAGGACACCAGCGCACCCAGCCTTATCCTCGTCTCACCATGGTCGATATGCGCGCGCCAATGCGCTGCTGCATCCTCCGCAAAATGCTGCCGTAACAAGTAGGCAGTGAAGGTGCGAACACCACGGGAGCCGTCCATCAGTCCGCGCTCTAGAAGATCTCGCGAAAGAGACGGCTCGATGTCGCCATAGCCTCGCCAGGCATGTTGTCTGACAATGGGATGCCTGGCTTTTATCGCGCGCAACAAGGCCTCGCGATATCTCTCGGAAGAGAGATTCACCCGCGCCTGCCGCATGGCCCAAAGTGCAATGCGAGGGTCCGGGTCGAGCACTGCCTTACCTAATAACTCAACGAATCTCGCCGTATCGATGGATGCCAGAAGCTCATAACCCCATGCCCGAGTAGTCCGGTCCGGGTTATCTAACATGTCGAAAACCACATCAGGATGTTTCTTCAGCCAAGCATGCAGCACATCGGCAAGCCATTCACCTGAAACGCGACCGCCTTGTGCGATTCGCTTCGCCAAAGGAAGCATGCGGCGGACGCTCTCCACATCGCAAACAACCAGCAGGCGCTGCACCATCTCTTCAGCGCGGTGGCGAACCACCGGCGACCAGTCATTGCAACGGATAAGCGCCGCAGCCAGAGAAAGCGCGCCCGGAAAATCCGGAAGCAGCCCCAGGCTACGTTCCCTCACGCGACCATCGCGATGCCCCACCTGAAAGAACAGCAGCGACTGTCGGATATCCGCCTCTGCACTGGCGATATCCACCAGATCACAACCGTCACCAGGCCAGTCCTTGAACGCCCAATGAGACCACAATCGGATGCGCTCATCGATATCGAGCAACTTTGCGGGACGAATCCGAAGCAAGACCAAACCCAGCTCAGACCAGGGCGTATCACTTTCGATCAGGCGCAAATCCGCGAGACTGCAGGCCAGCATGCGCTGGTAGTGCGATGGCACATTTGGGTGCTCCGGGGCCTCCACTGCGCCAGATAACTTTTTTAGCCAACTCGTCCAGTCCATGCCTGCCTCTTTTCGAATTCATAGCCTTCACAAGCTACCCCTTCTTTCCACCCTTTGTAGGCGGCTTTTGCGGGGGCGGCGACTGGAACACGGGTAACGGCAATTTGGGCATTGAGGAGCTGCTCGGCTTTGAGCGGTAGTCAAGACTCGGGCTTTGCTGCAAGCTGTAGTTAATTGAAAATTTCTCATGAAATCGTCGTTGCTCACGCGAAATGGGCGTATTGATTGCATGTTTGCCCCCTGGGCTTCGCATGAAGCGTTGATCTGGCCTGGCGCCAATAGAACGATTTTCGTGCGATTCACCTGGACCGATATTCTTCAGACTCTCGTTGGCGAGCGTTTTGATTGCGTTGCCAATTTTGGCAGCTTCGGCATAGGTCAGTCGACGCTGTTCACTATGGGCGCTGATAAAAGCCTTGCGGGCCATCTTTACTTTTTCGACCTGAGATTTCGTTTGTTGCGTCTTATCCCAAATGGAATGGATAAAATCCTTAACGTCAGCCTTGAACTCAGCATGTGTGCGCCCTCCTTTCTTCTGTTCATGGGCATCGATCTCCGCACGGAACGCGATAAAGTTCTTCCTGACGCGGTGATCCGAAGTGCGGTGCGCAGCATCCACTTCTGAACCGCTCGAGGGATTCTTCGAGCCACGTTTTTTGAAAGCGTCAAAATCCTGCTTGAGCGTCGGCGACACAAATCCCTGCGTCAGCTGCATATTCTTTTTTACGCGCCGGCTCGGGGCGCCCTGGCGCTTCCCCCAATTGTCACCATTCATTCCGCATTCCTCCCTGATTCTCGCCACAAAAAAGGGCGCCGAAGCGCCCTTTTCAACGATTTACATATTCCGCCGATACTCCCCACCCACATCATAAAGGGCATGGCTAATCTGCCCCAACGAGTTGTACTTCACCGCCTCCATCAACTGCTCGAACACATTCTTCCGCTCGCGGGCGGTGTTCTGTAGCGTCTTGAGGCTTTGCGGGGCGAGGTTGTTGCGGTTCTTGGCATAGGCCAGGACGTTGTCGATCTGCTGGCCCTTTTCTTCTTCGGTACTGCGGATCAATTCGATCTCAGTGGCGATTTCGCCGCCGTGGTCCTTGGGCAGGAAGGTGTTGACGCCGATCAGCGGGAGGCTGCCGTCGTGCTTCTTCTGCTCGTAGTACATCGATTCTTCTTGAATCTTGCCGCGCTGGTACATGGTGTCCATGGCGCCGAGCACGCCGCCGCGCTCGCTGATCGCTTCGAACTCCTTGTACACCGCCTCTTCGACCAGGTCGGTCAGCGCGTCGACGACGTAGCTGCCCTGCCAGGGGTTTTCGTTGAAGTTGAGGCCCAACTCGCGGTTGATGATGAGCTGGATGGCTACGGCGCGACGCACGCTTTCTTCGGTCGGCGTGGTGATCGCCTCGTCGTATGCGTTGGTATGCAGGCTGTTGCAGTTGTCGAACAGCGCGTACAGCGCCTGCAGCGTGGTGCGGATATCGTTGAACTGGATTTCCTGCGCGTGCAGCGAACGGCCCGACGTTTGAATGTGGTACTTCATCATCTGGCTGCGTGCGCTCGCGCTATAGCGTTCGCGCATGGCGCGGGCCCAGATGCGGCGGGCGACGCGGCCGATGACGGTGTACTCGGGGTCCATGCCGTTGGAGAAGAAGAACGACAGATTGGGCGCGAAGTCGTCGATATTCATGCCGCGCGCGAGGTAGTACTCGACGATGGTGAAGCCGTTGCTGAGCGTAAAGGCGAGCTGGCTGATCGGGTTGGCGCCGGCTTCGGCGATGTGATAACCCGAAATCGAGACCGAGTAGAAGTTGCGCACCTTGTGGTCGACGAAGTACTGCTGGATATCGCCCATCATGCGCAGCGCGAACTCCGTGGAGAAGATGCAGGTGTTCTGTGCCTGGTCTTCTTTCAGGATATCGGCCTGCACAGTGCCGCGTACGGTTTGCAGGGTTTCTTCTTTGATACGCGCGTAGGTGTCGGCGTCGATGAGCTGGTCACCGGTGATACCGAGCAACCCTAAGCCTAAGCCTTCGTTGCCCTTGGGCAACTCGCCGGAGTATTGCGGGCGCTTGCCGTTGGCGAAGAAGCCTTCGATCTTCTTTTGCGCCTCGGCCCAGCGCTGCGGGTCGGCCTTGAGGTACTTCTCCACGTTCTGATCGATCGCGGTGTTCATGTACATCGCGAGGATGATCGGCGCGGGGCCGTTGATGGTCATGGAGACGGAGCTGGACGGCGAGCTCAGATCGAAGCCGGAGTACAGCTTTTTCATGTCGTCGAGCGTGGCGACGTTGACGCCGGAGTTGCCGATCTTGCCGTAGATGTCCGGGCGCGGCGCCGGGTCCTCGCCGTACAGCGTGACCGAGTCGAACGCGGTGGACAGGCGCGTGGCGGCACCGCCCTGGCTCAGGTAATGGAAGCGGCGGTTGGTGCGCTCGGGTGTGCCCTCGCCCGCGAACATGCGGGTGGGGTCTTCGCCGGTACGGCGATACGGGTAGACACCGCCGGTGTACGGGTAGTGGCCCGGGAGGTTTTCGCGCATCAGGAAGCGCAGTTGGTCACCCCAGTCCTTGGTCTTGGGCGGGGAGACTTTCGGGATCTTCTGGTGACTGAGCGATTCGCGATAGTTGTCGACGCGGATCACCTTGTCGCGAACTTTGTATTCGTTGACGTCGTCGGTGACGGATTTGTACAGGGCCGGCCAGTCGCGCAGCAGGTGGATGGCTTCGCTGCTCAGTTCCTTGACGGCGGCGTTGTAGCGTTGGCGCAGGAGTAGCAGGGTGCGGTCGGATGTGGCGCCTGTCGCGACTGAAGTCGCTCCTACAGTTCCTTCGGTAACGTCGTCGTGGCTGTAGCGCGACAGTGTCCGGGGCAGCTTGTCGTCGCCCAGGTCTTTCAGAGACTCGTAGTAGTGCTGTGCCTTGCTGGCGTACTCGGCTTCGTGCTCGATGCCATTGTTGATGCCGCGGCCCTGCTCAGCGATCTCGGCGAGATAGCGCACACGTGCGCCCGGGATCAGCACGGTGGCGCGCGGCTCCTTCAGAGACGTGTCGAGCTTGGGCTCCCAACGCTCGGCTGCGAGCGACAGCTTGCCGCGCATCAAACGGCAAAGATTGGAGAACATCCAGGTCACACCCGGATCGTTGAACTGGCTGGCGATGGTGGGATACACCGGCACGTCTTCGTCTTTCAGAGTGAAGGCGGTGCGGTTGCGCTTCCACTGCTTGCGCACGTCGCGCAGTGCGTCTTCGGCACCGCGCTTATCGAATTTGTTGAGCACGACCAGTTCGGCGAAATCGAGCATGTCGATTTTTTCAAGCTGGCTGGCCGCGCCGTAATCGCTGGTCATCACATAGACCGGGAAATCGACGAGATCGACGATCTCCGAATCGCTCTGACCGATGCCGGCGGTTTCTACGATGACCAAATCGTAAGGCTGGCTCTTGAGGAAGTTGATGCAGTCGTGCAGCACTTCGTTGGTGGCGGCGTGCTGGCGACGCGTGGCCATGGAGCGCATATACACGCGATGGCTGCGCAATGAGTTCATGCGGATGCGATCGCCGAGCAAGGCACCACCGCTGCGGCGACGGGTCGGGTCGACGGCGAGTACAGCGATGCGCATCTCCGGGAACGCATGCAGGAAGCGCAGCAGCAGTTCGTCCACCACCGACGACTTACCGGCGCCGCCGGTACCGGTCATACCGAGCACAGGCGTGTTCTTGCCGGCCAGCGCCCATTCCTTGCGCAGATGCGCCAGCTCGTTCTCGCCCAGGCGGCCTTCTTCGATGGCCGAGAGCATGTGGCCGATACTGATTTCGTCCTTGACGTCGACCTTGGCCGGCGCCTGTTCCTTTGCATGCTTGGCAGCCGCATTACCGGTGCGCTGCATGACGTCTTCGATCATCTCGGTCAGGCCGAGCTTCATGCCGTCGTTGGGGTGGTAGATGCGCTCGACGCCATAGGCCTGGAGTTCGCGGATTTCCTCCGGGGTGATGGTGCCGCCACCGCCGCCAAACACGCGGATATGGGCCGCGCCGCGCTCCTTGAGCATGTCCACCATGTACTTGAAGTACTCGACGTGACCACCCTGGTAGGACGACAACGCAATCGCGTCGGCATCTTCTTGCAGTGCAGCACGAACCACGTCTTCGACCGAGCGGTTATGGCCCAGGTGAATGACTTCCGCGCCCTGCGACTGAATGATGCGGCGCATGATATTGATCGCGGCGTCGTGCCCGTCGAACAGGCTGGCGGCGGTGACGAAACGCAGCGGCGCGGCTTGTGCCTGCGTGTCCGAGACGGGGATGTGCTTGGCGGTCGTGCTCATGGGGCGGGGAATCCGGGGAGTACAGAACGACCCCGATTGTAGCTTGGGGGCCGTTAGGCCGCATGACGAGGTGCAGCAGCAACGCGGTTCGGGCCATGTGTGGAGGCGCCCTTAGCGAAATAGCCCAGCGCCATGATCAATGGAAAAAACATGGCGATCGTAGCTCTGGAAAAGCCCCCTGCTTCGTCATCCCGGCGCAGGCCGGGATCCATTCCTCAGCCCTCGCTGGTCAGGCTATGTGTGGCAAGCATCTGCGCTGAGGGATAGACCCCGGCCTGCGCCGGGATGACGAAAGTAGGAGAGGATTTTTCGAGGCCGACCGTTACACGCAGAGCGGAAGATTCGTTGAACCTACCACGCGCTCGCCCACGACTTCGCCTCGAATAAACGCAAGCGACGCCTTGATCACTTCCGGTGCATCGAGCACGCGGTGATGCCCCAAACCTTGGGTAGTGAGTAGACGCGAGCTTTGCCAATAACGCGCATAACGCTCACCCTCACCCCACGGCACATCGGCGTCTTCCAGATCGTGCACGATCAATCCGGGTTGACCGAGTTTCGCCAGGTGCTGGTGAACTTGCAGGTCAGCGACAGGCACACCGGTACGACGTTCAAGCCAGCCCAGGAACGGATTGAGAAGATGTTGGCCCAGTCGCACGAAACGAAAGAAGCGCGAGGCGGCATCCATCACGTCGGCGGCCGGCGCGATCAGGATCAGGCGCCTGGCATGCCAGCATTCGTCTTGCGCGAGCGCCAACGCTGCACCGCCCAACGAATGCCCGATGGCGAGTTCGGCGGGCCCATAGTGATTGCCCACGGCGCGAATGGTCTGAATGAAATCGGGCAAGGTGCACAGCTTGCCGCTGCTGTTGCCATGGCCTGGCTGATCGAAGCTGACAATGGCGTAGCCCAGTTCGCGTAGCTGCGCAATCCAGGGCAGGTAGCGCAAACCGAAGCTGGACCAGCCGTGCACGAGCAACACATAGGGCTGCTTGCCGGGGTCGCCCCATACGTAGGTGGCGATGGTTTCGCCTTTGACGTCGAGCGTGCCGCGCTGCATCTCGGCATCGGCGTTTGCCGCTTTCGCACGCGTGCGGCTGCTGGCGAACGGCGTCGCGAAAAGACGCGCCGCGCTTTTGACCGTGTGCTTTGGCGCGATGCGCCCACCGACAACAAAGCCGGCGCGTACGACGCCGAGCTTGAACTTCATCCTTGCGCTGGCATGCGCATGTGCGTTCGCCTTAGCCATGATGGCGCTCCACGGTGGTTTGATAACTGCCAAGCAGTCGGTTGAAAGCTGCATCCGTGCGCTGGCTGGCTTCCTCGTAGCCGAACAAGCCAGCGTCGTGGTGCAGGCCAAGCATCAGCGCGTAGATTTCGAAGGCGAACTGTTCGGCCTCGGTGTCGGCGTCGAGCTGCTTGAGTTCCACGGCCTGGCCGATCGCACGCTGCATCTGCTCGCGCCAGCCGCGCTGCTGCTTGAGGATGGCCTCGCGCAACGGGCCTTCACGACCGTCGTATTCGCCAACAGCGGTCAGCAGCACGCAGCCGCTTTGATGAATGTGTCCCCACTCCTTCCAGTGGCGGACCATCGCGCGCAGGCGCGGCAAGCCACGCGGCTCCATCAGGGCCGGACGCAAAATGCTGTCGACGAAGCGCGTCTGCACCCATTGCAGCGCCGCCAGCTGCAATTCTTCACGCGAACCGAAGTGGGCAAAGAGTCCACTCTTGGACATGCCCACATCCTGGGCCAGGCTACCGATGGATAGCCCTTCCAGGCCGTCCTTCCGGGCCAACTCATAGGCGTGCTCGAGGATGGTTTCGCGGGTCGTAGCGCGCTTGCCCGTGGCGATTGCAGTCGTCATGGACGGAAAATAGCACGATCGTTCGTTCTTTTCCAGATGAATGAGTCAGACAGGTCACTCGCTCCAAGCTGAACGAGCTCAGGAAATATCGTCAACAGCGGACAGAAACCTACGTTCTCTCGCTTACCGCACATCGCGGTCGACATAAGCATCAGGAGATTTCATGAACCCGCTCATTCGCAAGCTTGCTCTAGTCGCAGGTCTGGGACTGGCCCTGGGCAGCGCCGTCTACGTGCCGCCGGCAGCTGCGCGCGAAGTCATCGTGCAGGTGGGTGTCGCCCCGCCGCCACCGCGTTTCGAACGCGTCCCGGTGGCTCGCCCTGGCTGGGTATGGGCGCCGGGTTATTGGGCATGGCGTGGCCCGCGGGTCGGCCATGTGTGGATCGGCGGTCATTGGGAGCGCGTGCGCCGCGGTTATATCTATCGCCCCGCCGGCTGGGTGCGTTACGGCAACGGCTGGCGCTTCCGTGACGGTTATTGGGGCCGTTAAGAGGTAACGGGCGTCACATCGTCTGGTGGCGCCCGCTCTTGTAAGAACTTGTAATTACCGCAAAAACATCCGCCCGGTAACGTCAAGTTGCCGCAAGCGCTTTTCGCTTGAATACAGCCACTTTCCAAAGGGAACTCCGCATGACCATTCGATATGTTGCGCTCGGTGCGCTGATGCTGCTTGCCAGCGGCTGTGTTGAAGAACGCGTAGTGCACGACCGCCCGCCGCCGCCGCGCCGCGAAGTGATCGTCGAACAGCCGGTGCAGCGTGAATATGTGGAAGAAGTGATTGCGCCACAGCCGCCGCCGGAGCGGGTTGTGGAGGTCGAGCCCGCATATCGCCCGGGTTACGTGTGGGCACGCGGGTATTGGCACTGGAATGGGCGCGAATACGTGGCCGCGCCCGGACATTGGGAAGTGGTGCGGCCGGGGTACCACTACGTGCATCCGCATTGGGAGCAAGGGCACGGCGGGTGGCATTTCCGGGCTGGTGTTTGGGTAGCGGGCTGATGCTTAAGAGCGCCCCTCACCCCAGCCCTCTCCCCCGGCAAGCCAGGGGAGAGGGAGCCGACAGAGGGAGCCTCATTGTTTCGTACTTGCGTAACTTGCCCCCTCTCCCCCGGCTCCGCCGGGGGAGAGGGCTGGGGTGAGGGGGGCTCTTGCTGCGCCGCGAAAGCACTTCCCCCGGCGACGTATTAAACTTGTCGAAATGAGTTCATCGCCCCGGCCCTGGCCGGGGCTTTGAGTTTCAGGCATACCCCTTGGCGGGGAAGCTCCAAGCCCACCCCCGCCGCCATCCTGCGTGCCATCCCCATGGCACCGAAAAAACGTGGAGTCTGCGTTCCAATGATTTTCGAAACCATCGCCAAGACCGGGCATGAAGAGGTTGTCTTCTGCCAC
>Ga0105240_10000386_pt1 | contig 82889 bp, 67 predicted proteins | sample KBSC54metaG_FD_80426 | JGI IMG/M metagenome (GOLD analysis project Ga0105240, IMG submission 80426) | Corn rhizosphere microbial communities from Kellogg Biological Station, Michigan, USA - KBS C5-4 metaG | ecosystem: Host-associated > Plants > Roots > Rhizosphere > Soil | place: Michigan, USA...
ACTGTTCGAAGGCCGGGTGGATAAGGGGAATTTTGGCAGCGGCGGCGAACAGTGCGTCATGGGGGATTCCCCCGGATTGGCGCCGCAGGCCGCGGACCTTCAAGTCAAGGATCGAATCCGGTCGCGTTACTACAGACAGTATGCCGATGCCTGGAGGGATTTCCTGGCCGCCTTTAACGTCATCCGCTATTCCGGATCAGATGACGCCGCTCGACGGCTCGGCATCCTGGGCGGACCCCGATCCCCGCTGCTCGGGATCGTGAGGATGGCGGCCATCAATACCAGTTTTCCGCCACCCAAGCCTGGAGAGCCGAGCATGTGGGACAAGGCCGCGCAGACTGTTGGTCTGGGTGGTTTGGTGCAGGCCAAAGCCAAGGGCGAAAAGGCCGTGACGCAGGTCCAGCAACTCATTCCGGATAATTCAGTCATGATGACCGCCGGGGATATCTTCCGTTTGTTCCAGCCGGTTCTGTTCACCACCCCGCCCGAGCTCGACCGGCTGGTCAACGACAATGACATGGGCTATGTGACCGGCCTCCGAGGCCTGCAGCAAAGCCTGGAAGCATACGGCCGCGCCACCCAGGCCGAGAAGCCTACCGCGATTCCGCAGGCGCAAGCAGCGCTCTCGCAGGCGCGGATGGCCCATGCCGCACTCGCAGACAAATTCACGGATGTAGGCAACGAAGGTTTGAGCCGGATTGTATCGAACCTTCTGCTACAGCCAATTTCGTGGGCCGCTCCGGTCATTCCGGCCAACAACCTTACCCTTTCAGGCGGGAAGAAGAACGAAGATCTTAAAAAATTCTGCGCTGAAATGCGGCCTATTCTTTCGAAGTATCCGTTTAGCCCGCAGAGCCAGATGGATTCGACGTTGAACGACGTCGAAGCCGGATTCGCTCCGGGCAAGGGATACGTCTCGAAATACATGCTGGCGTCGGGGGCTGACCTGGCGGTACGCACACCGCAAGGATGGGCCCAGAATCCGGCCTTACAGGGAATGAAGGTGTCGCCGGAACTGCTGGCGTTTCTCGACCGCTCTCAACAGCTTACCGGCGCGCTCTTCAATGAGGCCGGAATGATCCAAACCAAGCTACGGTACGTTTTGCGGGCGCCCAAACAAAGCATCGCATTCCGGCTCACGATCGACGGGAACGAGCCCCTAAAGTCGACCGACGTGCTTCAAAAGACGTTCTACTGGCCCGCCGCTACCGGCGCCAGACAGGGAGCCGAAGGTTTGTTTGAGGGATCGCCCGGAGGTTTCGGGCGGTATGACGGTTTATGGGGAGTTTTCCACCTGTTTCAGAATGCCGATGACCGCCCTTACGGGACGAAGCGTGTGCAATGGAGCGAGATTCGCGGCCGCGGTATAGCCGTTCCACAAAAGCTTGATCCGGCCCCGCAGGTCGAGTTCGTGGCTTTCCCCGGCGACGTGGATTTATTTAACCCCAAGTTCTTCGAATCGCTACAGTGCCCGACGCGGGCGGTTGTAGTGAATTAATACGAAGATTGCCGAGTCGCATCGGCTGAAACGCGGGAGTACCATCAAATAGTAGTCCGCATGGCCAGGCTTATCGGCAGATACGAGATCTTGACCGAAATTGGCCGCGGCGGTTTTGGGCACGTGTATCGCGGGCTCGACCCCACCGTGGGCCGGTCGGTTGCCATCAAGACTCTGGCTTCCGACGGCGATGCCGGGATGCTCACGCGCTTCCGCAACGAAGCCACCGCATCCGGCCGCCTTCGACACCCCAACATCGTTACTATCTATGACTTCGGCGAACAGGACGGTGTGCCCTACATCGTCATGGAGCTGCTCGAAGGGCAGGATCTGCAGCAGGTCATCTCGGGACCCACACCGGTATCGGCGCTGAACAAAGTCCAGATCATGACCCAGATTGCCGCGGGCCTGCAACACGCCCACGCGCACGGCGTTATTCATCGCGATGTCAAGCCGGCCAACGTCATGGTCCTGCCCGACGGCAGCGTCAAGATCATGGATTTCGGAATCGCGCTGATCACCCAGGCAACCGAATCCCGTTTGACGCCGCGAGGCGCCATGATCGGAACTTTCCGCTATATGGCGCCGGAGCAGTTCCGCAACGCCCAGACCGATGCGCGCAGCGATATTTTCGCCTACGGACTAATTTTTTACGAGCTTCTCAGCGGCGTCCATCCGTTTCATGCGGCGGACGCCGGGGCGCTCATGTACAACATTCTGAGTGTCGATCCGGTGCCCATCGGCGAACTTGTCCCGGACTGTCCAACGGAACTTCAAGCTGTCATTGGAAGGCTTCTCAAAAAAGATCCTGAGGCCAGGTACCAAAACCTGGACGATGTACTGTTCGACATCCAGCCGGCTCTCGGCGAGCTTCGCAGGAAACGCGCCCAGGAGCTGTTACAGGAAGTGGAGACGGCCAAATCCGCGCAGCGCTTCGACACCGCGCAAGACTTGGTCCGGCAAATTCTCGAGCTGACTCCCGGCGATGACGGAGCGCGCAAACTGCGCGAAGGAATTCAAATCGAGCTACGCCGTCAGGCCGTTCGTCCCAAAGTCGATGCGCTCATCAAAACCGGCCGGGAAGCGTTGGCCGCCGGCAGGCCGTCGGACGCCGTCGAGAGATTCGAATCGGCCATCCGGCTTGCGGACGTGCCCGAAGTGGGTCCGCTGCTTGAAGAGGCTCGTGCGGGAGTGCAACGGTCGCGTGAGGCGTCACGCCTCGCGGCGGAAGCAGAGAACGCTCACAAGAGCGGGGACATCGCTGGGGCGTTCGGACTGGCCCGGCAGGCCCTGGAACTGGCGCCGGATCCCGTAGCGCAACGAATTCTTGTCGAGGCGGAAACCGCGCTAGCTGAAGAGAAACGGCGTACGCAATTGGCTGAGGATTTGGCGCGGGCTCAGCGTCTGATCGATATTCGGTCGTGGGACGAGGCCTCGATGCTGATCGCCAAAATCGATCGGGAATTCCCCGGCAGTTTCGAGGCCGCAGTCTTAGCGGAGAAACGCCGCGCGGGCCTGGCGAAGGAAGAACGCGAAAAACTTTTGGCGTCCGGCTCGGCCGCCGCCCGGCAGCAGGTACAACAGGGAGATTTGTCCGGCGCCCTGGCAACGCTTGAGAAGCTCGCCGCCCAATTTCCGGAGTCCAGCGATGTCGAAAAGATGCTGGGCTTCGTGAGACTGGAGCTGGAGACTAAAACTCGCCGCGACTTTATCGGGAAGAACCTGGAGGAGGCGAAAGTCGCCGCCGGACGGCGGGAATTCGACCAAGCCATTCATCTATTGGATACGGCCTTGGCGCGCTATCCCGGTGATCCGGATTTGCAGCGCGTGCGGCGCAGTATTGCGGCTGAACAACGCGAGGCGATCCGGCGCTCCGACGCGGAAAAGGCGACCGCCGCGGCGAATTCTCTCCGCTCGCAGGGACGTTTCCCGGAAGCGTTGCCGCCGCTCGATGACTTTCTGGCTGCGCACGGCAACGATACCGCAATTACGAATTTGCGGGACCTGATTCTAAAAGAGCAGGAGGCTGCCCGGCGCGCCGCCGAGCTCCATGAATTTGTTCACCGTGCCAGGGGCCTGATGGCCGAAGGCCTGGCTGAAGATGCGACTGCATTGCTGAAGGCTCCGCCTTCCCATCTGAAAAATCACCCCGAAGTCACCGAGCTTCTGGGTGTGGCGCAACTGCAGCTCCAAGAGCAGGCGGAACGCAAGGTGGCCCTGGAGAAGGTGCTGGCGACCACTGACTGGCTTCGCCAGAAGGCATCCTTCGAGGAAGCGTTGCGCGCGCTGGATGCCTTTCAAATTAAGTATGGGCCAGACGCGAAGGTTGAAGCCGCCCGCAACGAACTACGTCAAGCTCAAAGGGACAAGGCGGCCAAGGATCTGCTGGCGCAAGGCACGGCGATGCTGTCCCGGGACCCCGCTGGCGCCACCGCACTTTTTGCTGCCGCGCCGCCCGATATTCGTCAACAGCCCGAAATCCAGAATCTTGAGCGCGCGGCATTGCGCGCCCTGGAGGAACAACAGGCGCGCACCGCAGCTATGGAATCGGCGATTTCCGCCGCGACCGTCCTGCGCTCGCAGGGAAACTTTTCAGATGCGCTTCAGCCACTGGATGGTTTCCTGGTTAAGTACGGCGCCAGTGGAGCGATCGAGGACCTGAGAAAAGCAATCCTGAATGAGCAGGAGACTGCCCGGCTAGCTGCCGAAGTTCGGGGATTCGTCCAGCAAGCCAAGGCCTTAATATCCAGCGGCAATTACGATGACGCCGCTTCCCTGCTCCGTTCCGCTCCGCCGCATGTGCTGGACCAGCCCGAAATCGTACAGCTTGTCGACACTGTTCAAATCCAGCTACGAAAGCAAGCTGAGCGGGCGAAGGCTACTCAAGACTTGTTGACGCGAGCGACCACAATGTTGGCCAGCGATCCTGACGGAGTCACCGCTCTGTTGGGATCCGCTCCCCAGGATCTTCGCCAACAGCCCGAAATACAGAGCCTCGAACAAGCTGCCCTGCGCGCCCTTCGCGAGAAGGAGCAGGAAGCCGCGCGGCGTGCAGCCGAGCTTCAGCAATTGCTTCAAAAGGCCAAAGATCTGATGGCTCGGGAGCGTGCCGGCGATGCGGCCGCGCTGCTCGAGGCTTCGCCCGCTTACTTGAAGGCTCGTCCGGAAGTAGCGCAACTTCTGGCTGCTGCTCGAGCCCAAATACAACAACAAGCCGAGCGGGCGGCGGCCGCGAAGGAATTGCTGACGCGCGCCAAAGCCATCCTGGACAGCGATCCGGCGGGCGTAGTGGCGCTGTTAGGAGCGGCGCCAGACGATCTTCGAAGTCATCCTGAAATCCAGAGTATCCAGCAATCCGCTTCGCAGGCGGTCGAGCAGCAGCGGTTACGCGAGGCGGAGCAGCGTGAGCGTGAGCGCCTCCGCCAGGAAGCGATCGACAAGATCCACGCCTTGATCGCAAAAGATCAGTACGCGGATGCCACCCGCGCACTGACATCGATCCTCGTCAAGGAGCCTGCTAATGGACAGCTACTCAAACTTCGCGCCGATCTCGAAACGCGCCAGGCTGCCTGGGCCGCCGAACGGAAAGAGAGCAATATTCGTGAAGGCCTGGGACGCGCAAAGGATCTGCTGGCTGCGGCGCCGGACGAGGCGCTTCGATTGCTCGAGGTTCTCAAGCGCGACTATCCGGATCGCGAAGAGGTCTTGGCCGTGCACCGGGAAGCTCTGGACGCGGTCAGCCGCAAGCAGCGGCGCGACCTGATCCAGGAGGTCGAGCGGCTGTGTGAGCAGGATGAGTTCGACGCGGCGCTCGCCCGCTTGACTGCGGCACCGGAAGATCGTGAACTGATCCAGTTACGCAAGCGCGTGCAGTCGGATCAGCGGCAGGCTCTCGACCGGCGCGTAGCCGCGGCCGTCCAAACCGCTGCAAACTTGCGCGCGCAGGATCCGAAGCGGGCATTGCAGGAGTTGCAAGCGCTGCCCGAACCACTGCGAAACCGGCCCGAAATCCAAACCGCTGTCAAGGAATGCCAGCAGGCGATCACAACAGCCGAACGCCAGGCGGCTATTACCTCGATCGAAGATTTGATGGCGCGCGGCAAGTTCCGCAAGGCTCGCACGGGTCACGCAGAAGCGATAGCCCGCTTCGGAGCGGATCCGCAATTTAACAAACTGCTTTCGGAAATCGAAGTCGGAATTCAACGTTCGCCCAAGCCTGTTTGGGCGAAACCCATCCCCCTGGCGGCGGGACTCGGCACCCTCGCGGTTATAGGAATCGCGGTGTGGATTTACGTTCACCGGCCCACTCCTACCGTTAGGCCTCTGATGCAAGTCGAGATCCGTACGGATCCCGCGGGAGCCGCCGTGCGTATAGGCAACCGTTCCTGCCAGACTCCTAATTGCAATTTCGATCTTCCGCCGGGAAGTTATTCCGTACGCACGCAGTTGGATGGCTACCAGCCGGCTGAGCGGACGCTGACTGTGGGGGCGGAAAAGCGTGTCTATTCATTCAACGTATCTCTAGCGCCGGTGGTGGTTCCTCCTGCGCCTCCGGGCCGGGCCACCGGCACCCTAGTCGTTCAGACGAAACCGCCGGACGCCGTGGTTTTCATAGATAACAATCCAGTGGGGCGAACCGATTCTCAGGGAAGACTCACTTCCATTCTTGAACCTGCGACTCATGCGGTTAGAGTTGAGAAAACCGGGTATCAAACGCCTCCGCAACAAAGCGTTCGTATTGAGGAGAACCAGACGCAGACCAGAGCATTCACGCTGATTCCCGCAAACCCGATTTCCCAAGACAAGAAGATCGAGACGAAAAGCGGATCGGTCTCCACCGGTGTGCCAACCGTAACTGGTCCGGTGGTCGTGCAGCCGCCTCCTCCTCCGAAAATCGAGCCGGCGGAACAAGAGTGGGAACTGGCAAGAACGACATCCGATCCCACGCAGGTCCAGTCGTACATCGATAAATTCCCCACAGGGCCGCACGTGGCTGAAGCCCAAGCCCGGCTGGAGCCTCTGACCTGGACGCAGACGAATCCAAACGATCCGCAGTCTCTTCGTGCCTACCTGATCCGCTTCCCACGGGGTGCGCACGCGCGGGACGCGCAGTCGCGGCTGGGCGAGCTCGCATGGAACGGAGTCGACAAGAAAGATATTCAGGCCTTGCGTGCCTTCATGGGGCAGAATCCGGACATCCACAAGGCCGATGCCCAAGCGCTCATAGATCAATTGGAGAAGCAACGGGAAGATGCCAAGCGGCTCGCGGTGGATCAGGCTAAGCAAAGCGCCCAGCAGCCAGCGCAGGCGAAGGCGATCCTCTCAACCCTGGATCAATTCAACACAGCTTTCGAGAAAAAGCGTGCCCGCGACTTAAAGGCAATCTGGCCCGAAATATCAAAGGACTATCTGGATTCGATGAGTACGTCCACGGCCGGTTTCGCCATGACTCTGGTCGCAAACGGGAGTCCCGTGATCAGCGGCGATACCGCGTCCCTCACTTGTGACCTGACCACGCGGACAACGGTTCGTGGCGCCGTTACGGCGACCCATAGTGTCATGAAGGTCACTCTCAAGAACACCGGCAATCGCTGGACGATCGTCGACCTCATGCGCATCAAGTAAGTCCGGGGAAGGCCGGAGGATTGATTTAGAAGCTATATCCCAAGCCGTACAAGGGTACCGCTCGCGCCGTTAAGCCGTTGTCGTCGAATCGCACCAGCATCTGAAACGTAGCCACCAGGTTGCCGACCAGACGTGTCTTGTATCCAAACGCGCCGCTGTATTGTCCGAGCGAAGTCTTGCCGCCGGCCGCAAAACCGGTCGCGCTAACTTGAGCATTCACGGGATCGATTGGTGAAAGACCACTCACGGAAGTCATTTGGACGGTGGGCACTCCATGTACATATCCGATCTGGTTACCCAGTATGTCAGCCACGATGGTGTTGCGCCGGCCCAGAGCGACTTCGGTGCCGACGGACCAAGAGAGCACGTCGGGCAAGTAGTCCTTACCCACCACCGACAGGGGACCAGTAACGATCGGGATGTTTGAACTCGAGACGGTGACGGACTGCGTCTCACCTTGTAGGGTCCCGCCCAAAGTGCTTTTGCCGCTATATTGCCACCCAAGCTGAGCATGCGGTGCGAAGATGATGCCCCGTGCCAGTGGTTTGCTGTACAGCGAGAGCGCCAGAAACGGCTTCACGGAAGTCGTACCGGTACCCAGAAAATTCGCCTCGTCGCCGGTGCCGAGGCGAAGGTCCACTCCTGCTGCGAGAACCGCATTGGGTCGCTCGAGGATAATGTTCTTCACCCGCACGATGGTGTCTCCGTACCCGGTCTTACCCAAACTGGATTGGCCGATCGCAGGCGCGGTCAAAGCGAACGCCCCGGGAGAAAAAGTCGCTACGCACCAACATTTGCCGTTGGTAGCACCGAAACCCGTACCGCTGTAGATTAATCCGTTATAAGCGCTGGCGCTAACGGCCGCATGGACCATAGGAAGGCCTAAGGAAACATCCAGCCGATTGGTGACTCCGTACGTGATAAATGCTACATCTTGGGAAATGCGAATATCCATGCCAAAATTTACGGTCGCGGGGGATGTCACCAGGTGGCTGCCGTCAGGAGCAAGGAGTTGCGATTGATTCCCACCCGAGTAGAGCACCGGAAGCCCGTTCAGGCTGTGTCCGTCTAACGACGTGAAGTGGTAGTCCTGATGCGTAAAACCAAGGTAGAACTTGCCTTTCCCGATTGTCTCGGCGCGTTGGGTGAAGATCGGCCCCAGGGTGCTGCTTACTGGCAGCGAGGCGCCGGTGAGGGGATCGCTCTTGAGGATCACTCCAGAAGTCGGCGACTCTAAAGGAATCAAGGATAGTGAAAGCGCGATATTGGAACTAAGCGCTGAATTCAAGGCCGCGACGTTTCCAGCGCTATAGTTGCTGGGATTCGTGAGTAACCCGGCGGCATTATTCGCGGCCACCGTGCCCGCTTGCCCGGTATAGGTGTAAACAGTCAACAGCGAAGAGGGAAGCGTTCCCGAAACCGACGGGGTGACCCCATTTGTTGCCGTGATCGGCCTAGTCGTCATGATCGACGACATCACTACTTGGGACACATTAGCCGGTGCTTGTGCGAATGCGCTCGCGCTGACGGCTAAACAGACTGCAATCGCAAGAAAAGCGTTTCTCCGCATGATTTCCTCCTGAAAAATCGAGCGATGGACGATTTGAGACTGGGAGTATTATGCCACGGCGCGGCGAAACCCCGCAACGGTAGAGTTGCACGCCGCAAGTGCTTGGCGGACCATCGGCTGGACCTCTTTTTGAGCGATCCGGTTCGTGATATAGTGTGGGATTCGCCGACACGGTACGATGCTCATCCCCTCGGATGGGTATGGAGTTTTAAGGAGGAAAGAAGCGTATGGCCAAGGACAGCCTACAAAAGAAGCTCACCCGGGTGCGTCCGCCGCGCGTACACATCACGTACGACGTCGAAACTGGCGACGCAATTGAGAAGCGGGACATCCCTTTTGTCGTGGGAGTAATGGCGGATTTATCCGGACAACCGGAACAGCCCCTCCCGGCGCTTAAGGACCGCAACTTCATCGCGATAGACAAGGATACGTTTGACCCGGTTCTAGGACGGATCGCGCCCCGGCTTGCATTCAAGGTAGACAACAAGCTTAGCGAGGACGACAACCGGTTAGGTATAGAGCTTCGATTTAACTCGATGGCGGATTTCGAGCCGGCGGCGGTGGCCAAACAAGTTCCCGCGCTGAGAAAATTGCTGGAACTGCGCAACGCTTTGCACAATTTGCAGTCTAGTTTAATCGGAAACGACAAATTGGAGTCCATTCTCCAGGAAGTCTTGACCAACCAAGAGGCGCTGCAGCGCATCGGGGCTGAGGCGGGCAACCAATCCGCCACTGAAACCCCGAAGGAGGACTAGGCCATGGCGACCGATCGATCCACAACAAAAGCTACTTCCATCCTGCAAACTGCTCCTGAGGAGAGTTTGCTGGACGCGGTGATTCAACAAGGGCGACTGGGGCAGACTCGCGAGGAGCAGTCCAAGAACAAGGGATACCTGAAAGATCTCGCCGATCAGGTCTTGGAGGGGCAGATCAAAGTTAACGCCGACACCGACAGGATGTTGGGTGAGCGCGTCAAGGAAATCGACGAATTGATCTCGGCGCAGTTGAACGAGGTGATGCATTCGCCGGAGTTCCAGAAACTCGAAGGCGCCTGGCGAGGCTTGCAGTACCTGGTTTCCAATACCGACACCTCGACGATGTTGAAGATCAAGGTGCTGAATGTCAGCAAGAAGGACATTCTGAAGGATTTCACCAAGCAAAACGACTGGGAAGCGGCCACCATCTTCAAAAAGATTTACGAAGAAGGATACGGCACGCTGGGAGGCGAGCCATTCGGCTGCCTGGTTGGGGATTACGAAATCACGCGGCATCCGGAAGATATTCAGCTTCTGACGAACATGTCCAACGTGGCTTCGGTGGCCCATGCTCCGTTCCTTTCGGCAGCCAGCCCGGCTTTATTTAACTGGGAAAGTTTCACCGAACTGGCGGGCCCGCGGGACGTGGAGAAGATCTTCGACAACGACGCTTACGTCGCTTGGAGAGATTTCCGCAAGAGCGACGATGCGAAGTATGTCGGGCTGTGCCTTCCGCACGTCTTGATGCGCCTGCCTTACGGCAAGGAAACATCGCCGGTAGAAGAATTCGGCTACGAAGAGCAGGTGGACGGTCGCGATCACAAAAAGTATCTGTGGGGCAACGCCGCCTACGCGCTGGCTACCCGAATCACAGACGCGTTCTCCAAACACGAGTGGTGCGCGGCCATCCGCGGCGTAGAGGGGGGAGGCCTGGTGGAAGGTTTGCCGGCCCACACCTTCCAGACTGACGACGGCGACTATACAGTAAAGTGTCCGACCGAAATCGCGATCACGGACCGCCGTGAAAATGAGCTTTCGAAGCTGGGCTTCATCCCGCTCAGCTATTACAAGGGAAGCACCAATGCCGTGTTCATGGCGACTCAGTCGGTTAATCAGCCAACTAAGTACTTGGATGCCGATGCCAACGCCAACGCGCGGTTGTCCTCACAGTTGCAATATACTTTCGCCATCGCGCGATTCGCTCACTTTTTGAAGGCCATCATGCGGGATAAGGTTGGCAGCTTCATGAGCCGTGAGCAGTGTCAGAAGTTTCTGAACCAGTGGATTCAAAACTATGTCCTGCTGGACGACTTCGCGTCTCAAGACGCCAAGGCCAAATTCCCTCTGCGGGAAGCGCAAATCGAGGTGATAGAAGATCCGTCCAAGCCCGGCGTCTATAAGGCCATTGCACGGTTACGGCCGCATTTCCAACTGGACGAAATCACCATTTCCTTGCGTCTGGTGGCACGTCTGCCCGCGGCGAAGGGATAAACTTCACTTTACCCGGTGCGTCGGTACGTGCGGATTGCCGCGCACTGCGGATTTGTGGCCCTATTGGAATGCGTGCTTGCCAAGGGCTTTAGACCGCACGGAATCACGACTCTCACTTCTAGGAGGATCCAAAAATGGCGGACAGTTATTTGCAAATTGATGGCATTCCAGGCGAGTCACTTGATGATAAGCACAAGGACTGGATCGAGATCTTGTCATTCAGCCACGGAGTAACGCAGCCCACTTCGGCAACCCGGGGTTCGGCTGGTGGTGGAACGACGGCCCGTTCGGAACATGGCGACTACGTCATCACCAAATATGTTGACAAGGCGACGCCCAAGCTTTTTGAGGCATGTTCGACTGGAAAGCACATCTCTAAGTGCAAGATTGAAATGTGCCGAGCGGGCGGCAGCCAAGTGCCTTACATGGTAGTCAACCTCGAAGAAGTAGTGATCGCCTCTGTGCACTCTGCCGGTGCAGCTGGACCAAACGACTTTCCAACGGAATCGATTTCCCTCAATTATGGAAAGATCGATTGGACTTACACTCAACAAAAGCGCAAGGATGGCTCCGGCGGTGGAAACGTGACCGGCAAGTACGACGTGACGGCCGGTAAAGCGTAAGCCTTCGTCTGCAGATGCCGAACCGCGTTTACCTCAGCGAGGCGTTGCTACAACCCGTCGGCCCCGAGCAGCCCGGGGGTCGAGATCTCCGGTTCGAGCCAGTATTCAGCGAGATCCTCGAGGCCCGGCGGATTGATGATGTCACTGGGAAGCAGCCCCAGTGGGACATGGTCGCGGAGCTTTCGCTGGAGGCATTGCAAAGCAGCAAGGACATCCGTCTTTGCTGCTTTCTGACCGAAGCCGGCATGTTCCTGGACGGATTCCCGGCCTTGCGCGATTGCCTTCGTCTAACGCGGGAGATTGTGACCCGTTTCTGGGATCAAGGATTACTGCCTCTGATCGAAGATGGCGATCTGGATTACCGGTCCGGGTCGCTGGCCTGGTTTAACGATCGCATGGCGGATGCCATTCGGCTGATACCGATCACTTCGCGCTCGGGTGGCGGTGAAAACTACAGTTTCTCCCGCTTCCTGCAGGCTCAACGGATCGGGTCTGAAGATAGCATTCAGAAAATGCCGGCCGACAAGAGGGAAACGGTCACCAGCCTCAGAAACCAAGGCTGGATTACGCTCGATGTCTTCGAAGCCGCGATGAAGGCTACTCGAAGAAAGCATTTCGAGGCTATTTCCCAAGCCTTCGATGAGGCCCGCGAGCAATTCCTCGCCCTTGAAAAAGTAATCGACGAGAAATGTGGCCAGGCGACACCAAGCTTCAAAGAGGCGCGGGAAACTTTCAGCGACATGCAGCTGCTGCTGCAGTCCACTCTGAAGAAGAAAGTGGAGGAAGAACCCGACGCTGTTGCAGCGACTGAATCTGGAGCGGATGCGGGGACACCGGGGCCCGCAGGGACCATGGCGGGGTTCTGGACCGCTGGGATGCCGGCCGAATCCGGATCGTGGCAGCAAGCGGAGGGATTGGTTCGCGCGGGAAATGTAGACCGGGGATTGCAGCAAATGGCGGCCTTGGCGGCCCTGGAAACATCGGGCCGGGGTCGATTTCTGCGCAAGCTGATGCTGGTGGATGTTTGCCGTAGCGCCGGACGTGAGCGCCTGGCGAGAACCATCCTGGAAGAGCTGAACGAGCAGATCAAAGACTACCGTCTGGATCAGTGGGAGAGCTCGGCCCTGGTTGGCGCGGTCTGGTCCAGGTTATACCGTCTCTATAAAAAGAGTGAATCCAACACTGAACAGGATCAGGCAGTTGTTCTCTACAATCAGCTCTGCCGGCTAGACCCCTGGCAGGCGTACGTCGACTGCGAGGATTAAAATGGCAGGGCCGCCCGCGAAGTCGATGGTCATCGCCTCACTGTTCGATCGTCTTACTGACTATGAGCCGAGGAATTCACGCGAGATCCTTCCGCCCGAGCGAGATCAACGCGAGGCCTACAAGGCTAGTGTCGCGCGAGACTTGACGAACCTGCTCAATACTCGCCGCAGCGAGGCGGATATCCCGGAAGAGTTTGAGTACACACGGGAGTCTCTGGCGGCATACGGCGTGCAGGACTTTACTACCTCACCCATGGATCGCGAGGCGATTCGCCGGGCTGTAGAGCGAACCGTGCGGCGGTTCGAACCGCGCTTGAGCCGCGTGCAAGTGACCGAAGTGGAAGCCGGCAGTCTTACGTATCTGTTCCGAATCTCCGGGATGCTGCGCGTGGAACTGGGCCTGGAGCCCGTGGTATACGACGCCGATTTGCCTGCTGAGTCGCGCCGGTTCCGGGTGAAGCCGGGTCGATGAGCGACGAACTTTATCAATACTATGAGCAGGAGCTCACCTTCTTCCGGCAAATGGCCGGGGAATTCGCGGAGAAATATCCCAAGGTAGCGGGCCGGCTCCAACTCGACGAGACCAGGGAGAGCACCGATCCGCACATTGAACGGCTCATAGAAGCCTTCGCTCTGTTGGCCGCTCGCGTTCGGCGCAAGATCGACGACGAGTTTCCGGAGGTCGTTGAATCGTTGCTCCACATGCTCTATCCGCACTATCTGCGGCCGTTGCCGCCGATGGCGATCGCGCAGTTCCGGTTCGACCCGCAACAGACGGCGGTGACAGAGCCTTCCACAATCCCAGCCGGAGCAACGCTGACATCGCGAGCATCGGGAGGACTCGAATGTTCCTTCAGAAGCGCCTATCCGGTTACCGTTTGGCCCATCAAGGTGACAGGAGCCTCGTTGGTTTCCGTAGCCGCAGCTCAGGCGAGCGGCGCCCCGCAGGAAGCCTCCTCGGTGCTGCGTATTCAGCTCGAAATGTTCGGGAATCTGCCCGCCGCCGCGCTCAAACTTCCTTACCTCCGATTTTTCCTCAACGGGGAAGGCACTCCAATTCATTTGCTGTATGAGATGCTGTTCACTCACGCCATGCGCATCCAGCTGCGTCCGCGCGGCGCGAGCCGAAGCGCGGGTCCAATCGTGCTGGGCTCGGAGTGCATTCGACCGGTGGGTTTCGAGAATAATGAAGGACTGCTGGCCTATTCTAATCGAAGCTTCCTGGGCTATAGACTGCTGCAAGAATATTTTCATTTCCCCCAAAAGTTCTTCTTTTTCGATTTAGCGGGATTGGATTCCGCGCCGCTCGACACGCTGGGCACGTCCTTCGAAGTGCTGATCTTCTTCCGGGATTCTGAGCTTCGTGACCAGATTCCCTCCATCGCCCAAGCGGTAAATGTGGACACGCTCCAGCTAGGTTGTACGCCGATCGTCAATCTATTCGAACGGTCGGCGGAAACCCTTCGCGTGTCGCACGCGGTAACGGAGTATCGCGTGATTCCGGATCGGCATCGCCAGTCGTCGATGGAAGTGTATTCCGTAGACCGCGTTGTTTCCACCGCGTCTTACGAAGAAGAGCCCCAGATCTACGAACCGTTCTATTCGTTTCGGCATTCCTATCATGACCAGCATTCGCGCTGCTTCTGGCACGAGCACCGTCGGCCCTCCTTGCGCAAGGACGACGAGGGCACCGAAGTTTACCTCTCTCTGGTCGACTTGGATTTCAAGCCGGCGAATCCGCCCGCCGAGCTGCTAACGCCGCGCGTTACCTGTACCAATCGTGATTTCGTGTCCCGGCTGATGTGGCGCAAGGAATGGGGCGAGCTGGAGGGAGAAGGATTACCTCTGGTTCAAGCTCGCTGTATTGTTCCGCCTACCAGGACCGTTCGTCCGCCATTGCGTGGAAGTCTCCAGTGGCGGCTCATCTCGCATCTTTCACTCAATCATCTCTCGATCATGCAGGCTGGCGGCCGCGAAGCCCTGCAGGAGATTTTGCGTCTTTATACGTTCAACGAGGATGAAGACGTTCGAAAACGCATCGCGGGGATCGCCAGTCTGAAGAGCGAGAGTTCGGTGAGCCGCGTGTTGTTCGACTCGGGCGTCGCTTTCTGCCGCGGATTAGACGTTGACATTGAATTTGACGAAGAGCAGTTTGCGGGATCGGGTGTATATTTGTTCGCGTCCGTCCTGGAAAGTTTCCTGGGACTCTATAGCTCCGTGAATTCCTACAGCCGTCTAACGGCGCGCACGCGGCAACGAAGAGGCATTATGAAGCGCTGGCCACCGAGGGTCGGAGCCCAGAAGACCCTATGAGCGATCCCTCGCTGCCTCTCGAAGAACAACTCTTCGAAAACCCTTTCGATTACGATTTCTTTCAAGCCGTCAGGCTGTTGCATCTGATGCTGGATGACCGCCCTGGCGTCGGGCGCATCGCCAAGCCAGCCGAGGAGCCTGTGCGGTTCAAGGTCCGGCAGAGTCTGGCGTTCCCCCCAAGTTCCATCCATTCCCTGTCGGCAGAAACGGATCCTCCCCGGATGACCGTCGCATTCATGGGACTGACCGGTTTTCAGGGAGTGCTTCCGCACCACTATACCGAGCACATCCTGGCGCGCGCGGAGTCGAAGGACCTTGCGATGGCCGAGTTCTTCGATCTTTTTAATCATCGAATCGTGTCGTTGTTCTATCGGGCTTGGGAGAAGCATCAGTTTCCCGTGCGATTCCAGGCCGCAGCCGTTAAGCAGGAGATCGACGCGTTCACCCAGTATCTTTTCGATTGGATCGGAATGGGTACGGGGCGGCTTCAGGGAAGAATGGCTGTACCTGACCGGGCCCTGGTAAGATATGCGGGCTTGCTGGGCCAGATGCCGCGCTGCGCGGTCGCGCTGGAGGCGATCCTGCGAGACTACTTCGGCGTACAAGTCCACATCGAGCAATTCGTCGGAGCCTGGTATTCGCTACAGGAAGAAGACCAGTGCGATTTGCGCACGGAGAGCATGAATAATCAACTGGGGCTCGGGGCGATCGCGGGCGATGCCGTGTGGGATCCTCAGGCGCGCTTTCGCGTGCACCTCGGACCTCTGAGCCTGGTCAAGTTTCTGGCATTCCTTCCAGACGGGCAAGCGGTAAAAGAGTTTCAGGATCTGGTGCGTTTCTATATAGGCCCGATCATGCAGTTCGATCTGCAACTGATCCTGAAAAGGGATGAAGTGCCCTTTAGCCGCCTAGGAGATGACAGCCCGGCGGGCCCCAGGCTCGGATGGTGTGCGTGGCTAAAAACCGAGGAGTTTACGGCCGACGCGGCAGACGCCTTGTTCGCGGCCTGAGCGTCATCGCAGTCATTGTTTGGACGCTTCAGCTTCGGGGAATGGCTCTAGAGAGCTGGAGGCTGTGGATTCCTGAGCGTCCCCCATGAGGATCTGGGCGATCAGACGTGATCGCTCTTCCAATCCCGCTGCCGGACGCGCGGTGTCGTCCGTGTGCGAGACAGGGGGGGACGACGCGATCTGAACTAAATGGCGAATCGTCCGATCGTTCTCAAGATAGAACTCTTGCGCGGTCTTTGGTTCCGGCGCGTCACGCGGATTGTCAACATCCCACCACGTCTCGACTTTTACCAGAAGCCGGTTGCCGTTGAGCAAGTAGTATGTCTCTGCCCGAACGAGTCCACCCTGGGAGAATAGCGCACTGAGATACACGGGCTTAGAGTTCTCGAAAGATCCAGAGAATTGCCAGTGCGGCAGATCTTTTGCAACCTGCCGGAACTCCGTAGATCCGGTGGCGCCGATGGCCGCTTGGATTCGCTTGGCTTCCGTCTGGATCGCCTCGACGCGCGAAGCGGTAGAACTGTCGGCGGCCGGAAGCGTTGTGCGCGGAGGGGTGGAACAGCCGAAAAAAAGCACCAGAACCAGGCCCGGAAGGAACCTGACAGCTGGCCGGCTAAACGATGGAAGGTTACTCTGCGGCTCCATACTCGAATTCTTCTCGTCGAGCCCGAAAAATCAAGGGCAGGACTAGCCCGCATTAATCATCGAGTTCAAAGTGGTGCAGGTCGGCATTGGTGCTAAAGGTTGCTCCCCAAGTGAAACCGTGAAAATGAAGTTCGAGAACCAGTTCAAGAGGCAGGTGGAAAAATCCAGTAGTAACCCACTTAGCAAGCGACCCGTAATGTATTCCGAGAATCTCCTGCAGGGGCGGCTGCGGTTTTTCAGGTTTCGCGGAGTGCTTTATAGCAACCTTTGGCGCGGCCACCTTTGCTTTCCCTGCCTCGGCCTTCGGTTGGCTGGCTTTTGCTGCCTCGGCTAGCAATTTCTCGTCCCGTTCCTTCTTGGCTTTCTCAGCGCGCTCCTTCTCGATGCGCGGAACTTCCGTGGCTATCTTTTTTACGAACAGGTCACTGAGGGCCTTGATGTCTGTCCACAGACCTTCCGCGTCGGTTTCTGTTTTCCAGCGGCCAAAGCGGTTAACGCTTTTCCCCGCCAAGTCCTCGATGAACTTCCACTCTTTGTTCGTGAGCTGAGGGTTCTTCTTGTCATCGATGTCGACGGCCAACCCCGTGGCGTGTTCGCTGAGCGTTCCTAAGAGGTAGTGGTCTTCGTACTTGATAGGGCGAGGATTGAAACCACCCGCCTTAAAGTCTTCGTCGTGGATTTTCTTAACCCGAATACTGCCTCGCACGTCGGCGATTTTCTGGGCGAGTTTCTCGGACATACCCCTGCGGATCAGTTCCGGAATATTGACATCCTCTCCGTACTTCAGCTGATACGCCTTACGCACCCAACGGTAGAAGATCTTTTGCTGTTCCGGCTTATGTCCGAATTCCAAGAGGGAACGGAGCGTAGTTGTATGCTTCTTGCGTTGCCATTTGGTCTCGAGCTCCGTGTCGGACTCGGCCGCGAAGTCAGTATACACATCCGGCGAGCCGAAGTATCGCGTTCGATCTTCCAGGTAGCTGTGGACCGTATCGTACGGCTCTCGCTTGTGATTGTAGACCGGCATCTTCTCGATGAGGGCAAACTCGGCTTTATCCGCCGCGGTGATTACGTCTCGTGCGACGGGCAGAAAACCCGCGTCATAGAGGTCCGGCCAAACGGAGAATCTGCCTACGGGTCCAGGAACCGGGGAAGCCTGACGACAAAGCGTACCACTGTCAATTTCACTAAACAAATGGTATCGGCACAGCGGCCCGGGATAGCGGTGAGACGCCATGGTCTAACTACTCCCAAACGACCACGACTTCCATCTTCGGCTCCACGATCTCGCTCGGAGCGTGGACCCCGATACGTCGCGTCAGCATAATACGTTCCCACAGGGGACCAGTCTGATTGATTTGAAAGTACTGATTCTCGATCTTCCTTTGCACGGCCTGGGGAACCACTTGCGTGTGCCGGAGGCCGACTCCGGATACGGCCGTGCGAACCAGACGATCGAGGTCATCCGGAGCGGCAATCCGCAAATACTGGGCGCCTTTCGTGATGAGGTCGCCCGCGCCCATTTTGGCGCTGACGGAAAGGTAGAACTGCCCTTTCTTGAACAGACTATCGTCCTCAATGGCGCCGACCCAGATATAGCGGTCGGTGAAGACCAGCGGGATCACGAAATAATTCTCCGGGATCAAGATCCCCATCAGGTTGCGAATCCGCACATCTAGCTTTTGGAAACAGGGACCCAGATCGTCATGGTCATAATCCGGAAGCGTTCCGGGACCGCCTTCCACGGCAAATGTCGATAGGGCGCCGGCCAACCGCAACATCGCGACATAAGCCGCCTCCGGATGGCCACGCCGCGTCTTGAAGATGTGCTTGAGTTCCGGAAGATGGCTGTTAAACGTGTGCAGCATCCAGAACTTGTCGATTTCCGAGGCTGAAAAACTGGCCGTGGATTTCCCAGTTTCGCGGCGCGATCCGGATAGCTGCGCGCTGTTGGTCAGGAGAATCTCAACCTGCCTTCGAAGCAGGCCCATCAAGTATTCACTCGAAGCCAGGTCCAGGCACGGCGCGACAAACGAGGGCCGCAGCACAGGGGTTCCGGTTCCGCTCCGCTCCAGCTGGGCGATTCTGAGGGACGAATATCCGTCGCGAAATTCCGTGCCAAACAACAGGCGGAAGGTTTTCTTGCCTAACTGAACAGGCCGTTCGTCGGAACCTTGATTGTCGTCCGGGAGCAGCTTGGTTTCTGATGTATACCGTGTATCCACAGGACCGGAGCCATCTTGCTGGCCGGCAAGGGCAACATTGCGTGCATTCAGACGGCGTTCAGGCAAAGAGAGATAGACATCCAGAGTTTCCTCGCTGGTAGGCCAATTTTGGGCGAATTGGCGGCTAGGCGGGAGTTCGTCCGAACCGGGCATGTCGAAGGTTTCCCCGTCCGGCAGAACACCGCACGCACCGGTCAGCTTGAACAGGCCGTTGGCTACGGAATCCGCATCGATTTGGAGATCCGTTACCCCGTAATTGGCGAAATGCGAAGCCCCGAACCGGGAGTGGACCAGATCCTCAAAATACAAGTCCTGGGCCTGGAAGTGCTGGGGAGACAGAAACATCCCCTTGGTCCATACCACTCTAGACTGACGCTTCATCGAGACTTAGCTCTCCACTTGATGCCGCTTGAGAATCCCGAGTGCCTCGTCGCGCAACGGGTCACTCAATGCCCGAACACTCTCGACGTCAAGGACTTCGGCGAAGGACGCTCCTCCGGCTAACCCGGCAGCCATCATCACCAGCTTATCGGCAGGGCGGAAGGTCTTGAAGGGGGCGGAGATCGTAACCAGCGGTAAGTCTCCAAGTTGGGGCGATTTACGAACTTCGACCTTGTAACGCAGGGCGGCGAGCAGGTCGGCCATGGCAGGAATTTTCGAGAACAGCTCACTGATCAAACACGCGCGAAGCACAAAGGCGCGGACAGCATCGACATCCCGCTGACCGCTGCCGGCGACGACACTGCGCAGCGTGGTCAGGGAGTACGAAGTTGCGTAGGACACCACCCACGTGAGCGGGGAGGTCACACGAATGGACTGCCAGCCTCGATCCGACTCGATGGCGTGCGTGTATTCCCATTCGTCGAACTGGAGCTGGGTGGAGACGGATTCGATGGGAACACGGATTTCCGGCCGCAGATCGAAGGGTTTAACTGCGACGCGACCGTACAGTTCCCGGAGGTCGGCGAGATTGCGATCGGCGCCGGGTACGGCTTCCTTGCCGGCAGCTTCGATGTGGTCGCCGAGGAAGCGCCGGGGGCGGAATAGAGGCGCCAACGCGTCGACTTGAGCCTTCAAGTGGCGGAGGCTAGCCTGGGAAATCTCCTTGGTAAGACCGTGCAGGCTGAGGAGTTTAGAAGGTTCCAAGTCTATGGACATGGGTAAGGCTTACTATACCAAAAGCAAGTGGGAAATCGGCCTACCGCAGAACGGACCGCTAGTCTCGTGCGTATCCGGCGAAATACCAGGCACCCTCCCTAAACCTGCCGCTGTTCGATCCCGTCCAAGCCTCAGCCTCCGCCAGTTGGCCAAGTTGTTTTACGACCGGCGCATCCACCTCTAATCCAAAGTCTTGGCCGTAGCGCGTTACAAGCTCTTCCGAACAACATTCCCGCAGGCGATGTGGTGTTCCCGCGGCCCGAAGCATCCCGACCAGCCGAACTGGCGAGATCGGACCGCCGCCGCGATAACGAATACCCGGCGAAAAGCGATCCCCGTTCTCCCGCCACCACTGATTCCACGCAGCCGGTTCCTGCGAAAGGCGAGTTACCGTGGAGCCGAACGGTCTTCCGTCACCGCGCGTCGGTTGCTTCCCCTGTTTCAGATCTTCGCGCTCGGATTCAAACAATTCGTCCTCCTCCATTTCATCCGGGATGAAGACCGTTTCGTGGCGCTCAGCGCCGGTAAGGCACTGAAGGGCCATTGCCGCTGAAGCAGCGGACTCCGGTTGCTCCAGCCGGTTAATTAGGAACGGCACGTTGGCAGGATCCCCCAGCAGCCCGAGTGCGATCAGGCAATCCGCACCATCGCTTCTCTTGGCCAATTCTGTGAGCATGGCCAGAGTGTCGCGCCCGCCGGCCATTCCTAACGGCAGTATCGGCCAGACGCTGGATTGCGCTTTGTCGAGACAGTACTGAACGGCCCGCGGCTCACCGAGCCGCATCAGCGCCAGCGCGGCCGCCGAACGGACCGGTTCGTCTTCGCTTTGCAAGTAGTCGAACAATGGTGCTTTGGCCTGCTCATACCCGCTGCGTCCGAGCGCCCACACAAGTTGAGGCAGGGCACTCGGAGTGCAGCGTTTCATCGCTTTCAGTAACTGCGGTCCGGCTTCGAGCCGACGATAGCCGAAGGTCCGAGCCAGGATCGGAGCAAGTTTCGGTTGCCCCGACTCCAAAAGAGTTAGGAAATCCAGAATCCACGCATCGGGGAGTTCGTACTTCAACGCGTCTGCTATCGCGCTAGCTTTCGGGGCATCTTCCGGATCGAGTTGGTCGAATGCAGCAAGCACGAAATCGCGCTGATCCTGGCGGCAGAAAACGCTAGTGGCGGCGAAGAGCTCTCCGAAATCTCCTTGCGCCGCGTGGCGCTTGCAAACTTCCAAAGCCAGTTTGTCTCCCACCACGAGGCCATCGATATGAGCCTCCAGGCGCTCCTCGAACTCGCCAATCTTCCTCCAGGTGATCTCCGGATTCACGAAGAGAGTTTTTCTCTGTTCGTAGAGAAAAGAGGCTTCCTCGAGATATTCCTCGTAAAGCTCGATGAGAAAAGATCGCGGGGAAGTGGCCATGTTGATCTTTATCGAGCAGCCGCGGTGGGAGCGGAAACGCCTTCGGCTTGAATTTGAATCGAGACGACATCGTGGGGACCGTTCCGGACCACCAGATGGCCACGCCAGATAAGGATCAGCAGGTCCTCGTCTGTGTTGATGATCACCGTGTCGAGTTTGGTCTCGACGCGCACATCGCGGGTGCCGACAAGCTGAACACGGCACTCGGGCGGCGGTACCCCGGGGAGATTAAATGAAATCGTTCCGCGACGTGAAGCGTTCTCGACCAGGACGGCTTCGTCACCCTTGAGATAGCCGGGGGCGATGAGGCCGGCGGAGGCGGCGTTGAAGAATCGCCGGTCGAAATCTTTGGGGAGCACCGGCATGCGTTCATTGGTCCACTGCTCGTCGTAGGTGCCGGCGAAAGACGCGCGCGGCTGCCAGTTAGGCGAAGTAAATCCGAATCCTGCGGGAGGGGGTGTGTCGCCATAGCCGCGGATCAGGTTCTTCGGATCCTCAATGTTGGGCAGCCGGATGCCATCTTCAAACTTTCCGTGCTTCGACCGGAATCCGGTGCCCACAGGATTGCGGGGCTCAAAGGCATGCATATTCGGATCGGGATGACTACGGTCCCACCCACCGAAGGCGCGCTCGTAGATCAAAGGGACGCTTTCAAACGGCTCGGGCGAGGTCATCGACATTTCGCCGAATGACTTGACCCAATATCGGTCGCCGGTAACCTGAACCGTTTTTTCAAGACTGCCCACGCGAAAGCGAACCTGGAGCGGAGCCGTGGTAGCGCGGCCGGCGTGCGCGTGGCCGATCAGGATCACGTCGGTGGCTGGCTTGATGAAGGCATACTCGGGCTCATATTTGTAGCTGGATTTGCCCGGCTCGCCCCAGAATTTACCGGCGGAAGTGACGGGCAATTGCTTGTCGAGAACGCTTAGACGTCCGTCGCCTTGCGATGCGTAGGTCGCTTGCACAATGGGAACAAATACAGAACGCCCATTTTCATCCGCTGCAAAGGAACCTTCGACGGCGAAAGGAGTTAGGTTTTCGACCTCCGCATGGCCCATTTGTCATCCCCTCGCAAGTTCCCGCTCTATACCTTCGAAGAAGTCTTCGTACGCCGTATCCGCGGCTTCGATTCTGCCCAAAGCCGGACAGAGAGGCGGCTCCGTATCTGGATCGAGCGCGGGCAGACCCGCCAACTCCGCCAGTCGCATCAGCGCGAGTCCCTCTATCGAGACGAAGCTCTGGGCCCAGCATACGCAAGATTTTGGCTCTACCTGCCGCATGAGCTCGCGGAGATTTAGCAATTCATCCTTGCGCTGCTCCATCAGCGCGAATAGACCGTCGCGAAAAGCCTCGCCGTCACGTCCAAGGATCGCGCGACACACATTCAGACGAAAAGACTTCCCGCCCTCGAGAGCTGTTTCGAATCTGGCGAGAATCTCGCCGAGCTTTGGCTCATCCGCTGAATCGAGTCCGTTCGCGATACGATGCAAGAACAGGAAGTAATAGAAATCGTCCTCGTACTCCCAGGCCGGATGCCAGGTGTCCCCTGACATTCTTACAATCTCCCGCGCCAGAATCATCTGACCCGCGACGACGGCATCTAGGAATGCTTCTGTGCGGCCCAGCGCGAGGTGCGGGTCATCCGTGTTCCCTTCCTGGGCGGAGCGGCGCAGAAAGTAGCGTCGTGCGTAACCGCTCCTGGTCAGGTACAGTTTGAACTCATCCACATCCGCCCCTCGCAAGAGATGAGTGATTGCCAGGCCCTGGAAATAGCTTGAGAGGTTTTCCAGTTCGTGTCCTATTTTCAAGATGGGTAATCCCGCAGCTAGAGCCAGAACTGAATCTTTGACTTCTGCCAGGAGCGTAGAGTGGATTTGCTTGGGGCTCATTTGCGATCAACCGCGGAATTTGGCCGGTTCCCGGAAGAATAATCCAGTGAATCCATCGCTCGATAGTCGATCGGACAGCGAGCGTCTAAGAAGGATCGCTTCCGCCAGATGCGTCGGGCGCACAATGCCGGCCTCGGCCGGGACAGCGTCCTTCTTCAGAACAAGCTGTTTGACGCGCGAGATGTGAGTCGCGTTTATGGCGTTCCACACGACTCCGGACTTATCGATATCAATGCAGTCCACCGTTCCTAACGGATTCAAGATGAAGTAGTCTTTCGAGGCGACCCGTCCCTTGTGGTTCAGGATGCTCACGGGCAAGAATTCGATTTTGCTTGCCCCGGCGAGCGCTGCGATCTGATCCTTGAGGCGACTCGAAATGACAGGATAGTCCCCGCCGAAGAGGTTGTCGGTAAGCTGGATGTCCTTCGGATACTCGTTGTCCATCCGGCAGCTCACATTCTCTGGCCATTGATTCAATAGCTCCACGCCTTCCATCAACAGAAACTGATCTCCAAAGCCCTCTGGATTCTGAATGACGCACGAACCTTCCTGATATCGCTCTCCCCAGATTACGAAATCTTCCATAATGTGATATCCACCTTGCCTTGCGTTTCCTGATTGCAAAAACGGTTATACGAACTTAAACATTATTTTCGAGAGGTAGTTTTTTAGTGTGCTACTTAGACCGTCCCATTCGGGAGGCGGATCGCGCTTAGGCGGAGCATCACTCGGATCCATCGAGAATGGAATGTACCATACGTCCGGTATAGACTTACGGTGCTTCCAGCAGAAGGCTGTGCCGCCCTCTTCTTCGCCTCGTGTGTCCAGAAAATCGTGCCAGAAATCGCTTTCGCCCTCCAATTGTGTTTGGACGCTGCTGGCATTGATGTTGCATTCCTTCTTGCAATCCTTGCACTTGGTCCTGTTTTTGAGAACCTCCTGCCATACCTGTTTGTTCAGACGCGAGCTTACTGCCTTCGTGTATAGAGGATTGTGATCTACTTGATGGCACGGCCAGCCGTTCCAATCTGAAGAATTCCTTTTGACGAACGCGGGCTTTTTGGGGAGGCCGACTGTGTTCGGCTCGGCGTTGATGTTCCAGTCCGTTAGCTTGAGGCACTCCCGGATGAACTCCATCTTGCCGCTGTCGGCGACCAGTTTGCGAATGGTCGCGTCGGACATTGAACTTACACAAACCATATGATGGATCTCGGTGAACTCATGAGACGCCTTAAAGTACCCTTTGTCGCAGTTTACGATATGTTCCCGGCCGTTCCGGCTGCGCTTGATCAGCGATTTCTTGGACGATCTCGTGTGGCCCATCTTCCGCCCGCTATGCCTCGTGTTCGGACATGATCATTATTGCCGCACCCGCGCCGCTCTCATCCGAAAGCCAGGTCAAAGCTGCACCCCGGCCGAGATGGCCACGCTCGATGGCCCTGGCTGCGAGGCACAGCCCGACCGCGCCGGATGCAGAACCCGTTTCTCCAAACCCCAACGCTGGGATCCACATCGGCGCATCCGCCAGTCCATGTGAATTGCGGAGGCGGACCAACGCGTTTCCCCAGTTGCGCGCCCTGTACTCGTCGCCGTTCAAATCCCCGATCACCAACGCAACATCCGAATGCTGCGGCTGCCGTGCAAGTAACTCGCGAATGGCGCGTGCCAGAACCACTCCATCCGGAGGCTCCTCCGAAAAGCGGTCGAACGCACCCCGAACCAGCGGGCCGCAGAGAAACGAAGCCAAGGGCCGGGCACCCTGGTGCCGCGCCTCGGAAGCTTTCTCCACCAAGATAAAAGCAGCCGCTTCACCCGGAACGAAACCAGTGGGATTCACGGATGTTTTGACCAGCCCGCTGACTGCGCCCGCAAGCAGGAACTCCGGGTCGAGGAGGGAGTCTGCCGCGCCGACCAGGCATCGGTCCAGTTGACCGGATGCGACCATATCGGCGGCGATCTGAAGCGCACCGGCAAATCCAGCGTGTTCGCCGAATGAGAGATGGCAATTTTCTGTCGGTATTCTTACGATACCGGTGAGCATTCTCGGGATCAGCGACGCGCACTCTGCCTGCCAGAGCGCCGAGGGCAAGGCGTTTTCTTCGTCTTGGTCCTCCGGCGATCCGGAAACGGCGTCCAGCAGGAAGCAATCGGAGAGATACAGTACAATCCCCGTCCTCTCCTGGTGACGGTCTGTTAGGGGCCTGCGTTTAAGGAGGTCGGAAAGAGCAATCCTGCAGAGAAGAACGGCCTTCGCGCCACTGCAATATCCCTCGGCGAGATACGCCGCCCGGCACGCCGCGATGGGCTCTTCGGCAAGGGCTGCGTCCTCGTCGGGGATAACGGTGCTGATCGCAGAAGTGCGTGTCAAGCCCGCCCGAAACGCCGCGCAACTATCGACCAGGCTTGGCGCCAGCGCCGTCGCCATCCCGAGCGCGGTGATGCAGATATCTCCGGCGGGTCCTGGGATAGGGTCAATCGACGTCATCGCTGCAGCACAAGCAGGTAACCTTTACGCTCGACGGGAGAGGAACTACCGGTCCTTGAAGTACCGGAAACGGCGGAGTGTTCTTGTTGTTGTGAAGCATGAGATCCAGCGCCCGGGCCACATTTTTCCCTTCCACCATCGTGTCGAAAGAGAAGTTCACGAATTCAGCCTTGCCTTTGATGATGCCGGAAGCCACGCCGCCAGGGGCGTTGCCGGCTTCGTCGCCGGTGCTCGTGCTGAAGTTGGAATCCTTCAAACAGATGGGATTACCATCGCAAGTAACCGTGGAGCTGCCGCTGGCAGTGTCCGACGATTGTGCTGTATTCGGGTACGGAATGGGAACGGGAGGGGCCGGCGGAGCTGGCGTCAGACACACATCCGGGAACGCTATGGTGACGCCACCGCTATCCTTATGTACTACCGTTAGATTGTTGACTCCGACCGTTACGCCCATTCCCTTGTCCTAGTTGATCTTTACGGCGGCACCGCGAATCTTGTTCGTCCTGGCCGCCCGGCTGACCAGATCGGTCCCCTTGATCACGACGCGGCCATCCTTCCGCAGCGTTATGGAACTTTTCCCGCATGTGATGCTGATTTCTTCTGTGGCCTCGAACATCAGCGTGCGCTTCGACTCCTGCCGCCGAACTCCGTCCCGCACCACACCTGCGACTACCGGCAAACCTGGGTCCCCGTCCTCGAACACCAGCAACACAGGTTGGGCCGCACCATTTAACGCCTCGCTGGTGGCCACTCGTGCGCGGAGTGGGCCGCGCTGGTTTCCGCGGAAGTCCACGAGGACGTCACCGTTCGCGTCGACTCGGACAATCCGACCGACACATGCCCCGCCGGCTACTTCCGGGCTTTCGACCTCCACTAATCGCCGGACGCCTTGGCTCATCTCAATTCTCCTTGATCTGACTACCCTTGATAATGATGTCCCCGCTCCCCTTAATATTGATTTTGCCGCCCTCGATTGTGATGTCGCCATTCTTTTTCATCACGATCTGAGCCGACCCTGTCTTGATATCGATTTCATCCTCGGCCACCAGTTCTATTTTCTTGGCGTGGAGGCTGAACTCCTTTGCCACTGATTCGGTGCGCTGCCCTCCCACTGTCTCCTTGAGGTCCTTACTAATATCCACGATTCGGTCACCCGCCACCGTCTCCGTAAGGTTGCTGCCGATGTCCAGCGACTTGCTGCTGCCGACCGTCTCCGAACTGGAGCCTCCTACCGTCTCGCTCCGTTGTGCACCTACTATTTCAGCGAGTGCTGCACCGGCCGTAATAGCGATCAGGCCACCCACCGTGATCTCCATGGCGCCCCCGACCGTCTCCGAGTAATTGATTGCAACCGACTCGGTAAGCGTGGAGCCGACCATAATATCCATGCTGCTATCAATGCGTTCGTTATGATTTCGAAGCACGTGGATGGTTTTATCGCGGAGGACCTTTTCGAATTTGTCGCGATCGACTTCGAGACTCCGGTCGCGCTTGACTAGCTCCCGCTTGTCATTGTCGATGGTGATCGTTTCGTCATGCCCGACCTCTTCCGTCCGGTCGTGACCCACGGACACTACTTCATCGTGCTCGATTCTCTTATGCTGGTCATACTGAGCGTGGATATTGATCAGCTCAGTCCCCTTCGTATCGTCCATCGAAATTTCGTTATACCCGCCGCTCCCCTTGGTCGAATCGGATTTGAAGCCGCTGACCACCTTCTTGGCCGGCAGGCCCCACGGAGGCATACTTTCGGCGTGATAGACGCGCCCGATAATGAGCGGCTGATCCGGATCTCCCTCGAGAAAATCGACCACCACTTCCTGACCGATACGGGGGATGTGAATCCCTCCCCAGTTCTTGCCGGCCCATGGATACGACACCCGGATCCAACAGGAAGAATCCTCGTTTTTCTTACCTTCGCGGTCCCAAAAGAACTGTACTTTCACGCGGCCGTACTTATCGGTGTAGATTTCTTCCCCGGCCGGACCCACCACCACCGCGGTCTGGCAACCCTGCACGTTAGGCTTCGGAGTCAGTCGTGGCGGGCGGAAGGGAACGGTGGATGGAACACACTCGAACGTATTGGCATAAAAGAAGCCCTCACTCGAGCCTCCGGTAGTGTATGCGTCTCCCATCGTGCATTGATGGTGGATCTCGGTCAGCATCCACTTCTTGTTCATGTCCTTGCGATAGTGGTCCGTCACTTCAACGATCGAGCCCGCGGTGAAATTCCGGCAGTTGGATTTTCCGGAAACGAGGTTCTTGAAGGCGAGCGTCTCCTGGAGGCGCGTCTTGGCTAGCGAATCCCCGTCACTCTTCTTTAGATAAAAGCCGGGGTAATCGTAGAGCTCGTATTTGCCGTCATCCTTGACGGTCACCATCAGGTTCGTACTGGGAGTTTCGAAGTTGTAGTCGGTATGAGCCCAGGCACTGGGGCGGTACTCCTCCTCCAGGCGCCAGTCCGTGATCAAATCCTCGCCACGCCATAGCCCCGGCGTGAAATCACAACGGGCTTTCTCCTGGTTGGGGCAAGGCTTGTGAGAGGCACCGTCGTTGGCCAGAACCAGGATATGCTTCGTGCCGGAGGGGTTGTGTTCGAAGAAATAGCAAATTCCTTCTTCCTCCATCAGCCGAGAGACGAAATTGAAGTCCGTTTCGCGGTACTGTACGCAATATTCGCGCGTGCGAAAGGTGCCATGCAGACGGAACTCGAAATCAGTGAATCCCAAGTCTCCAAAAATCTTTTTGATGATGTCCGGAGCCGTTTTGCGCTGAAAGATCCGGCAGTCGGCGGTGCGCGTCAAGAACCACAGCCAGGGAACCATTTCCGCCCGATAGTAGGTGAAGCGCTCATCCCGGCCGCCTTGCGAAAATCGGCTGATGAATCCGTTGAGGCCGCGCTCGGAATCCACGGTTTGAATGTGGACGGTTACGCTCTTTCCGACGATGTCATCAAACGCGATGGCATCATCCTCGGAAAGCAGTTCCAGCTGGAACCGAAAGAGTTGGGAGACGCCTTCCTGGCCTGAAAAGGTACGGAGGAGAAGCGCGTCGGGTCCAAGAGGTGTATCGATCCTTAACGCACGATCCGTTTGGGTGAATCCGACAGTCGCCATGCGCCCTCCCGCGGAGTCTCCAGCCCCTTATCCAGTTCAAAACTGTTTCGATGTCTTGAACCCAGTCCGCACTATGCCGTACATGACATTGTATCCGAGTAGTGGAATGCTTGGCAGCGTCTCCGCAGCGACCCCGAGGAGAATCATATTTTCAGCAGCATCCATCACTTTTTGGCAGGCGCCTGGGAAGGCTTTATCGCCGTCAGGGGCTTGGGAGCTGTGAGCACCATCCAACGCAGGGTGAACGACGATTGTTGAGGAGTACTCTGCTTGTTCGCGACACGGATCTGAAAAGAATTGCGACCGGTATCGTCGGCGCCAAGATAGGCGACCTCAAGCGGAGGAGCGTCCTTGGCCTTCTCGTCTTTGGGCTTCCCTTTGCCTATCCCCAGGAAACCGCGCTTTTCGTCGCCGGCGGTCGCTTCCCCGCCCTCTAGATTCCCACTGAATTGAAGAAGATCGATTTTCGTATTTCGCGGAGCGGGCTTGTTAAAGTAAGCCGTCACGTTAGTGGGCTCGGCTCCTGCCACGGCCTGCGCGAACAGGCTATTGTGCTTGAAAATAAATTCGCTGGTGCTATTGGCCGGAATTTGGGCCGTGACCTTGAGCCAACCTTCGGTTGCGGATGTATCGTAATCCTCAGCATGTTTCAACTCAACCATCTTGTAGCCGATCAAGGGACTAATTTTGACTTTGTCGTCGGGCACCAGAAAACCCACCAGTTCCTCGTTCGCGCTGGCTGCGCGCAGGACGTTAGCGGTGGCTTCGCTGATATCCAGGTCCTTGACTCCCCGGGCTTTGACCTCTTGAAAAAGCAGGTCGTTATCATGGCTCCGCTTAAGTGATATCAGGAGTTCCTCCAGACTCAGGGGCACGATGAACTGCGCTCGGCACTTTTGACACGCCCGCAACGAAGTCATCAGAAGAACCGCCATCTGAGCCGGATCCCGCTTCCCCTGGACTCCGGCGGCGAGAATCGCTCCTATCTGCTCGTTGGTGAGGTCGAAGTCGATCCCGCGCCTTTGGATCGCTTCTGTCAATTCAGTGACTTCAGCGAAGTCGGGATTCGCTAGACCCCTGAGAAGATCGTCGCGGTCGAAGGGCGATTCTGGCGACGCGGCCTGGCCTAGCGTCAAACCGGCCGAGAAAACTACCGAAAAACCGAGCGCCAGGAAGGTAGTCCAGGTATTCATTTTTTCTGCACCGGTAATCCGTTCTTTCGACGGTATTCCTCGGCTTCCTTTTGACGTTTCAGCTCTTCTTCGCTGGGTTGTGGCGACGGCGGTGGCGCCGCGGTTGCGCCGGTATCCGCGGCCTTATCCTGGCCTTTTTGCTGATCTCGGTTAGCCTGGTCGGCTCTGGTCCTTTTGCCTCCTCCACCACCCGCCAGAGTAGCCAGGTATACATAGACCGTCGTGCGGCCGTTGGGGGTTGCTTGATATTCGCCGAGGGGAAATCCGCCGGATTTCACCTTGAAGCCGACGGTTTGGCCGCCAGACAACGGCACGGTCCCCTTGGAAGCCACCGCTTCGGTTTGACCGTCCACGGTCTTGACGATCCCCCCAGGAATGTTAACCGTTTGGTAAGACAGTGCCGATCGGCTCGCGACGCCTACCATGCCGAACACGGCGCCCCGGACCATCGGATCTTCCTTCACCACGATCGTGGCGTCGTTCATCTCGAATTGCGCCTGAACCGAAGCGGAAGCCGATTCCCAAGAAATTATGTGGGCGCCCGGTGTCCACTGCGTCGCGAACTCGCCGGCGCTATCGCTCACTTGATCAACACCATCGATCTTCAACATCCCCACCGCGGGAACTTTGACCTTCAACTCCGCCGGAAGCACGCGCCAGGGAATATCAATCGACTTCTGGGTTTCCGTTTCCGGATTGATGGAGAAGCCGAATGAAACCGGCTCAAAGCCCCCTTTGGACGCCGTCAGAGTGTAGCTGCCGGCTTTCAGGCCGGCCTCCAGATCCGCTACTTGCGCGCCATTTCTGTCGTCGGTCACACGATATTCCCCGGAATTCGCACCGTTCACATGTACGGGAATTGGGGTTTGAGCGCGCTTGAGGGCTTGTTCCCTTGCGCTCCGTTCGCTTAGGAAGCGATTCATTCCCAATATCAGCAGCGCCACGGCGAGGAACGTGATCGCGGCCCAGGCCCATTTCGGCAGCGTGAAAACGGTCTTCCCGCCACTGGCGCTTTGGGCGGAACTCAGGATCTGTTGAGGTTTCGGCGGAACCGGTCCTTCGGGTGCACGCACCGGCGACGCGGCCGGACTCGGGATCAGGGGAAGAGTCACGGAGAGCGATTCCGCTTGCTGTTTTTGCCGTACGCGCTCTTCTATAGCCGAGAGCGGCTCTCGAAAGTCGGCCTCGCCCTCGTATCTTGCGAATATCAGGGACCGGTCCAATATCGATTTCAGTTTTTTGAGGTCGCTAGTCTCTTTGGATTGTTTGGCGAGCTCATTCAGCTCCGTCAAATCCTGCGCTCGAAGTCTCTGCCGCTCTTCCGTTGACAAGTTCTGGCTCAAGGTGGTGCGCAGCTTCACCAGACGCGCATCACGCGTGTAGATAGCCAGACTCTTGTCCAATTCCTTAATGGCGTCTCCAATGTGGCCGTTAGCCTGGAGATCGCGCGCGGTCGATAGTGCTGAGGAAACCTCCTCATCCTGACGTTTGTCGCGCAGGAGTGTACTTAAGCTCCTGGCCAGTGGATGCCCAGGCTCGAGATCGAGCGCTTCCTGGATTAAAGGCTCAGCGGCGCGCCAGTCTTGCTCTAGACGGGCGGCAGCCTCCTTCAAGAGAATCTCAACCAGCTGATTTCGAACCACGGAATTCTGGGCGACCGATTTAAAGGCCTCCCGCAGCAGCGCAAGGCCTTCCGCGGTGCTCCCCGCTTCATACACTTCTTTCCCGCGTGCGGCGGCTGCCACGGCGTCGGCCGTTCGTTGTTGGGATTGCTGGACCTGGATTTGAAGAGCCAAGAGCTCCGCGTCATTCGGGAATTCGGCCAGCGCGTCCGTGCTGAGTGCGGTTGCCTTGGCGTAGTTGTTAACCGCCATCGCCTGTTCCACTTGCGTGACCCAGTGGGTTTTCGCGTCGGCCCGAGTCTGCTGCTCACGCCTCTTCTTGAGCCGGTCAATCTCAATATCGAGCCCAGGATACTGCGGGTAGATGTTGCGCAGGATCTCCCACTGGCCCAGGGCATCTGAGAACTGACGGCCCTCTTCCAGCATTCGGGCGCGGCCCACCAGCGAGTTCATTTTGTCCCGGCGCGCTCGAACTTGTCGCACGGACTGTTCGAAACGTGGCTCTGAAGGATATTTTTTCTGCGCTTCCTCCAGAAGGGCGACCTTACGGTCGAGATCCGGTTCCGCTGCGACCTCTTTATCGATCCTGGCTATATAGGCGAAGATTTCCTGCCGTTGGGCTTGCTCCACGTCATCGCGCAAGACGCCAAACACAACATTGTTGGGATAGTTGGCGAGAACAGCGTCACAAGTGGAGAGCGCCCCCGTGAAGTTTCCTTCGCTCAGGTAACGGCGGGCTTCGGTCTCCTGAGATGACAGCTGATCGCGCTTAGAGCAGACTTCCTCGTAAAATCGCTGATATTCCGCACCTTGCTCAGGCGAGGTGCTGTAGGCGGCGCGACGGTCCAAGTCCAGCACGCGAGACATCTTGTTGAGAGCCGAGTCAATTTCTCCGCGCTGATAAGCGTCGACCGCGGATTTGTAGGCGTGTTGCTTCTCATTACGAAGCCGGACATATTCCTGTTCCCGCCGCTCGACTTCGGTGAGCAGGGCGTTCGCCCGGCTTTCCTTCGGCCGGATGTCGAGTACCTTTTGGAGAGCCTGCCGCGCGTGCGAGTACGCGTGGTTCTCCATGTGTTGATGGGCCAGCCGGAACCATTCCTCGATCTGCGTGCCACTGCGCTTGCCTTCGATAGCGCCCTTGAGTGTGAAGGCTTCTGTATTGGTGGAGTCAAGATCCAGAACCTCCTGGACCTTCTGCAGCGCGCGGACGTACTCTTCCTCTTCGAAACGCTTACGTGCAGTTTCCAGCAGCTGCTTGACGGTCTTCACTCGCCGGGTTTCTTCAATCTCCTTGTGCAGTGCACTGATTTCCGGAGTCAGATAGCTTTGCGATTCCAGTTCGCTCAGAATTTCAGCGGCATCGTCCACATCGCCGGCTGCAAAGGACTTGCGCGCACGCTCCAGGCGCGGAGCGATCCGCGAGGGATCAAAAGCATCAATGGCCTCGCCTCGCAGGGCTTTTTGGAGAGAATCCGCAAATTCGCGGACGCCTGAGAAGCGGAAGAAGGGCTCTTTGGCTAGTGCCTTGTGTATAACCTGGCTGATGGCGCCGCTGACCACCGGATTGAAATCCGAAACGGGAGGAGGCGTGAAGCGCAGAATGGCTTGGGCCAGATCCTCTTCGCCGGAGACGCCGAAGGGATGGCGGCGGGCGAGCATCTCATAGGCCACCACCGCCAATGAGAATTGATCCGCGAGAGGCGTAGGTTGCTTGCGCTGGATCTGCTCGGGCGCCATGTATAGCAGGGTGCCCTTGAGGCCGGTCACGGAGCGGTGGTCTGTCAAATGGGCCACTCCGAAATCGATGATCTTTACCGAGTCATCCGGCAGGATAAATAGATTGCTAGGCTTCAGGTCGCGATGCACCAGCTTGTGTTCATGGGCGGCCTGCAGTCCCCGGCAAGCCTGGCTGATCATCTGGACGCAGCGTTCCACGGTAAGACGTGGACTCGAGGTCCTGATTAACTCCTGAAGGGTTACCCCCTGCAAGAGGGGCATGACAAAATAAGGCCGTTTTGCGCCCGCTTCTTCCACTTCCCCGACATCGAAGATCTCGACGATATTGGGATGGCTCATGCTTGCCAGGACGGCGCATTCCCGCTTAAAGAGCTCGAGGATCAGCTGGTCTTGCGGATCCCGGATGGTCTTGATCGTAACCTCCCGGTTCATGACCGGATCGAAGCCGCGATATACGACACCCATACCCCCCTCGCCGAGGATTTCGCGGATCTCGTACCGGCCGGCTGACTTCATTTCCTGGTCTATAAATCATACAGGACTTACGAGGAGACTTGGAGGCTGGGTTGAGGGGTGTTAAAGCTGGCCCATACAGGTACGAAAAACCCCGTTTTCCGCAGGTTTTCCACAACCTTCGCAGGCCATTCTCAGCATCGCCACCCCCGTGATGCGGGCGAAACCTTTATGCTGAAATCACTATCTTAATCAGTATCGTGGTGAGAATGAGCCCTTGTTCGTGTGAGGCAGCGTGAGCCAGCAACCGCGCGTCAGCCATCCGTTATACAATCTGCTGCCTACGGAGATCGAGGGATTCGACTCCCTGGCAGAACTGGCCCTGGATATGCGCTGGTCGTGGAACCACGCCACGGACCAGGTTTGGCGTGAGCTGGACCCCGAATTGTGGGCTCTCACCCATAACCCCTGGGTTGTGCTGCAGACAGTCTCGCGGGATCAGGTCGAGCGCGTGCTGGCGAATCCAGTGTTCCGGAAAAATGTCGACGGCCTGGCGCAGACGACGCGGGAATCGGCGACGGCCCCGGCCTGGTTTCAAAAGAACCATGCGAGCGCTCCCCTGACATGCGCTGCCTACTTCAGTATGGAGTTCATGTTGAGCGAAGCGCTGCCCATCTATTCGGGCGGCCTTGGCAACGTGGCGGGGGATCAGATGAAAGCGGCCAGCGATCTGGGCGTGCCGGTTGTCGGCGTGGGCTTACTCTATCAGCAAGGCTATTTTCGCCAGGTGATCGACAAGTACGGCGCGCAAGAGGCGTTGTTCCCGTATAACGATCCCGGACAATTGCCCATCACCCCTTTGCGAGAATCCAACGGAGAATGGCTGCGGCTGGAGATTGCGTTGCCGGGTTATTCCGTGTGGCTGCGAGTGTGGCAGGTCCAGGTCGGCAGGGTGAAGCTTTATCTGCTGGACAGCAACGATGCGGCAAATTTTCCCGCTCATCGCGGGATTACCAGCGAACTATATGGGGGCGGCTCGGAGCTTCGTCTCAAACAAGAGTTGCTGCTGGGAATCGGCGGATGGAGGTTGCTTCGGAGGCTCGGTATTCGGCCGGAAGTCTGTCACTTGAACGAAGGGCATGCCGCCTTTGTTGTTTTGGAGCGCGCTCTTAGCTTCATGGAAGAAAATAAGCAGTCTTTCGAAGTGGCGCTGACAGTTACTCGCGCCGGCAACCTCTTTACTACGCACACGGCTGTCGCCGCCGGCTTTGACCGTTTCGCTCCGGCCCTCATCGAGCAATACCTCGGCCGATATTCCGAGAAGCTCGGCATCACAATCCAGAATTTGCTCGCCTTCGGCCGACAGGACCCGGACAATTCAAATGAGGATTTCAACATGGCGTTCCTCGCGCTTCGGGGAAGCGGGGCCGTCAATGGCGTGAGTCGCTTGCATGGAAAAGTGAGCCGGCATATATTCCAACCGCTCTTTCCACATTGGCCTGAGAATGAAGTCCCGATTGGACATGTGACGAATGGAGTCCACATGCCAACCTGGGACTCAGCCGCAGCGGATGATTTGTGGACAGCCGCCTGTGGCAAAGGACGCTGGCTGGGGACAACTGAGGGCCTGGATGAAGGCATCCGAGCTGTATCCGACGCCAAGTTTTGGCAATTTCGCGCCGACGCTCGAAAGTCTCTGGTGGAATACGCTCGCGAACGATTGTCCCGCCAATTAGCTGGATCAGGTTCTTCGCCGGAAGAGGTGAACGATGCCAACCACTTGTTTGATCCGAACGCTCTGACGCTAGGATTTGCACGCCGTTTCGCCAGTTATAAAAGACCGAACTTATTGCTGCACGACCACCAGCGCCTGCTTCGTCTGCTCACCAATTCTCAGCTTCCGGTGCAACTAATCATCGCAGGAAAGGCGCACCCCGCGGACGAAGAAGGAAAGGCACTGATTCAGGAATGGATTCGTTTCATCCGTCAGCCTGAAGTCCGTCCTCACGCAGTATTTCTCAGTGACTACGACATGCTTCTAACGCAGCATCTGGTGGAAGGAGTGGACGTCTGGATTAATACGCCTCGACGCCCTTGGGAGGCTTGCGGAACAAGTGGCATGAAGGTCCTCGTCAATGGTGGCATCAATTTGTCGGAGTTGGATGGCTGGTGGGCGGAAGCTTACACGCCCCAGGTCGGATGGGCCTTGGGGGACGGGCAGGAGCATGATGGGGATCCAGCGTGGGACGCTGCTGAAGCCGCGCATCTTTACGACTTGCTCGAGCGCGAAATCATCCCCGAGTTTTATGAACGCGGTCAGAATGGCATTCCCAAGGCGTGGGTTGCGCGCATACGAGAAAGCATGTCGCGGCTGACCTCGCGCTTTTCGGCGGGCCGAACCGTCCGTGAATATGCGGAGCAACATTATTTGCCGGCTGCAGTTTCCTATCGTGAGCGCGCGGCGAATAACGGCGCAGTGGGCAGGCAAATGGTCGAGTGGCGGCAAGCGGTGGCCCGGAAGTGGGGCTCGCTGCGCTTCGGAGCCATGCGGGTTGAGACGAATGCGGATCGCCACGCGTTTGACGTGGAAATTTTCCTGAACGACCTCGACCCGAATGCGGTACGCGTCGAACTCTATGCGGACGGAATCAGCGACGGCGACCCCGTGCGGCAGGAAATGAAGTGCGCGCGGCCGCTACCCGGCCCATCCCAACACTGCCTTTATAACGCGACCGTGCCGGCCTCGCGTCCGGCGAAAGATTATACGGCGCGAGTGCTGCCTCACTTCTCCGGAGTGGCTGTTCCCCTAGAGACGTCCCACATTCTATGGCAGCATTAATCGCGCGATCTGGGTGCTCTTCATTCCGGCGAGCCGCTAATGCGAAGGGATAGCGACCGGAGGCGCGCTGGGATGGGGCCTCGCCGGCCGGAACGCCAGGCACCAGGCTAAGACGCCCGCAACGTGGGTTAGCTGCAATAACAAGTTAGGCATCCACAGAAGATGAGGCGAGTGCATCCACTGCCGCAAACCAAAGGAAACCGCCGCTCCGGTCATTGCTACTCCCAGGCCTGCGGTGAACTTGAGAAGCTGGGAGTCGTGCGATCGCGAGCGGATCAGCACGGTCCAGAGCGCCAGGGTCATCACGCCACTGCCGAAGTACAGAAACTGGCTCATCCCGTCCAACCAGTGGCTCGTGAAGGGGCGCGAAAGCACCAGGAAAGGTAACAACAAGACCGCCCCAACGACGCCGGTGAGCGCCTTGCCCATTGTCGAACGCTCGGGGTTTCCCTGCAGCAGCCTGAAAATGATCGCAGTGACCATGAGGAACAGGATGAGATTTAGCGCTACCCGGTCGAAGTAATAAAGCCTGCGGAACACCGCCGTCTCCTTGCCCCCTTGGTGAAACACAAGGACTTCCACAACGCTGGTCGCCAATCGTGCGAGCGAGTAGGCGAGAACCAACGGAAACTTCCGAAACGCACCCTGCAGCAGGAAAACAATGACAACCAACTGGAGTATCAAGCTGACGAGTATCAGCGGGTCGTCAGTATAGAACATGGGTGCTCGGGAGGGACTCGATTCGAGTGCAAGCAGACAAGAATGGCGAACCAGACATCCAAACCGTTCCTCAACTACTTATCGGACGAATGGTGAGAGTTCTCTAGGCGCGCGGGGCGCCCGCAAGAATGCGGCACTCCAATTGGCCGCTGGCGCGGTCTATTATGAATGTGACATGCTACTGGAGAGTTCGATGAAAAGACTTTACACAACTGCCATCACAATATCCGCCACGCTACTGCTCATGAACGCCGCGCAGGCCCAGGTCACGCTGAACTCGGTGCGAATCGGCGCGAAAGATACCGTTGCCTTAGCGAAGTTCTATCAGGCGGCGTTCGGCATGCATGAAGTCAATCGGATCGATGGGGCCGGAGGACCTGAGGTTTTCGTGAACTTCGGCGCGACGATCGAGAGCGCAAAGGCCAACAAAAGCGAGCCGATCGTGATCATGCATCGCGACTCCGACGACCTCAAGGACCCGATCGCGCACGTAATCCTGAACGTGAAGGACATGGCGGCGACAGTCGCCTCCATCAAGGCCGCGGGCGGCTCGATGGCCGGCGATCCCCGTCCCTTCGGAAAGACCGGCGTCACGATAGGCATCGCCATCGATCCGGCCGGTAACCGCATTGAAATGATTCAGCGGCCATGAAAGGGAAATAAAAATATGAGTTCCATCGCTGTTCCGGTACAGGAAACGACGCCGAAGCGTTGGATGCTGTGGACTGGGCGCGTCCTTTCACTCTGGCCCGTGTTTGTTGTGCTATCGAGTGCTACCTGGAAGCTGACACGGAACCCGTGGTACGTCGCGGAGTTTGCGAGAATCGGTTGGCCGGAGGGCGCCCTGACGGGCCTCGCCTTACTCCAGCTTGCCTGTCTCGTGTTGTACGTGATTCCGCCCACTGCGGTTCTGGGCGCGGTCCTGCTCACTGGCTACCTGGGTGGCGCCATCGCCACCTATGTCCGCATGGGAGAGCCTTATCCGGTTCTGGTCCCGCTCTCGACCAGCTTGATCGCCTGGGCAGGAATCTACCTGCGCGACGAGCGCCTTCGCTCGCTGCTCCCGCTCCGCAGGCGAGTTCCGCGGTCGTGAAGATTCGATTCTTCGCTTTCGCCGCCGTTCTCGCCGCGGCTCTTATCGCGCAATCCACCTCCACGATCAGCGGAAGGGTACTCTTCGTCGACGATGGGCTCGCCTTATCCGATGCGCCGATCCAGGCGAAGAACACCTCGACGGGCGCGATTTTTTCCGCTCGAAGCGAGGAGGATGGCACCTATGTCCTGCGCGGCCTGCCAGCGGGACCCTACGAGATCTCTGCGTCCTATCCGGGATTGGTGCCTTTCAAGAAACCGGACGTGGCGGTTGGCGATGCGGAATCCAGGCGGCTGGACATTCGAATCGAGTACCCTTATCTAGCCCCTCTCGGGGAGACTCGAGAGGACGACGCTGCTCGCCACAAGCTGGTGCCTCCGAAAGGGCGAACACCGCGCCTCGCCGGCGGTAAGCCGGATCTTTCCGGGCTGTGGCTCAATTTGGAGCTGATGGATCCAGGTAACCCAGAGCCCCTGCCGTGGGCAGCCGCTTGGAGAAAAAAGCAAATCGAGAACCACATGATAGACTGGCCAGAGCTGCGCTGCCTGCCGATCGGCCCTATCCTCCAGGGCGAGGATGGCGACAACACCATCATTCAGGGGCCGAAAATCATTGCGATCTTCTACGACATCGGTCACGACCTGCCCCGGTTGGTTTACATGGATGGACGGCCGCATCCGAAAGACCCGAATCCCTCCTGGATGGGCCACTCCGTCGGCAAGTGGGAAGGAGACACGCTGGTAATCGATACTGTGGGTTTCAATGGCCGCGCGTGGGCTACTTTTTCCGGCTTGCCCACCACGGAACATCTGCATGTAATCGAACGCTTCCGGCGAATCGACTTGGGACATCTGGAAAAAGAGGTCACCATCGACGATCCGGGCGCTTACGTAAAACCTTGGACTATCAAGAAGGCCGCTGTACTCGCTCCCGCGGGATTCGAAATGCAAGAGTACGTCTGCAATGAGAACAATCGCGACGTCGAACACTCCGTGGGCAAGTAACCTGGTTAAGACAAGTTATTCGAAAACGAGATACCAAGGAGATTAAATGGCAAGATTTGTCCTCGTGCACGGTGCGTTCGCTGGGGCATGGATCTGGGGGCCTCTCATCGATCGTCTGAAAGCTACGGGCCATTCGGTCGAAGTATTCGATTTGCCCGCGTCAGGCGACGACCACACGCCTGCGAGCGAGGTCACCTTGCACGCCTGCGCTACCCGCCTCTGCGAGGTACTGGCCTCCAGCTCGGAACCGGCCATCGTGGCCGGCAACAGTATGGGTGGCATTGTTGCAACTCAGGGAGCGGCACGCTGTCCCAGCCGTGTCCGGGCGCTCATCTATGTGACGGCGTTTCTTCCAAAGAACGGCCAGAGTTTGCTTGACCTGACACAACTGCCGGAAGGCGCCGGCGATCAGGTTCAGGCGAATATCACCATTGACGGAGACCCTCCTATCGCCACCATGCCGGACGCGGCCTCGCGTCAAGCCTTGTATGGCGCCTGCACGGATGACGTCGCGTCGTGGGCCGTCGCTCGGCAACGCCCACAGCCCGTGGCGCCGTTCGTGACGCCAGTATCCATTCCGCTCGGCGCCCTGGATAATATCAAACGATATTACGTGGTTTGTACGCGCGATCGAGCTATTCCGCTTCCGCTGCAACGGCGAATGATCGCCGAGAATGCTTGCGCCGATGTCGTCGAGCTCGACACGGATCACACTCCCCAGCTATCCAAGACGGATGAGCTAGCAAAAGCTCTCGATCGATTCGCGACACACGTATCCATCTCAAAAATCAAATAGCTGTATGCTGTAGGATCGCGTGTATTAATCAGAGCTTCACGAGTCTAGGAGACCTGGAATGTTCTGTCAGCGTTGCGGCACCCAACTTGCCTCGGGCGTTCGATTCTGCCCCAATTGTGGGCAAACTCAAGATGATACTCCCGTATTCGGAAGCGCTCCAAATCCTGCTCCGTGGATTCCACCGACGGGAATCCGGGCCAGCGGCGGCAGGTGGATCGGCGAAGGATGGGCGCTCGTAAAAGCGGATCTGGGCAACTATATCGTGATTTCTCTCCTCTTCATTCTGCTTAGCGGTGTGCCGTTAATCCAAGGCCCGCTGATTGCCGGTTTCCATATTTTCACAATGAAGAAATTGATGGGCCGCAATGCCGAATTTGGAGACCTCTTCAAGGGATTCAATTTGTTTGTTCCCACTCTGGTCGCGTCTCTGCTGATCGGGCTCTTCACGTTCGCGGGAACCCTCCTGTGTATCATTCCTGGACTCGTTGTGGCCGCCATGTACAAGTTCACTTACTTGTTCATCATCGACAAGCGGATGGATTTTTGGCCCGCGATGCAAGCCAGTCACGCGGTAGTGAAGAATGATTATTTCGGCTTCACAATGTTTTTGATACTGGCGTTCCTGGTAAATCTTCTCGGCGTTCTGTGCTGCGTCGTCGGTCTGCTGGTAACAATACCTCTTACCTTCGCCGCCATCACGGTGGCCTACAAAGAGATCGTAGGATTCGAACAACGGACCCTGGATTCCCTTTAATGACCGTACGATCCAGGTATTCGCGAGTGGCCGCAGCTCTTTCTGTATTCGCATTGCTGTGGTGGTTCACGCCGCCAGCGGAACCCAGCGTTCGGCTTTGCGGATTTCACTGGCTCACGGGCAGGGACTGCCCCTTATGCGGCCTTACGCGCGGGTTGTTCGCCCTCGCAAAGGGACGGTGGAGTCAAGCGATCCACTTCAATGCGCTTAGCCCTCTGGGTTTCGCAATGTTGTTCACGCTGATTCTCGATGCAACTTGGCTGACACGTCTCTGGACACCCGGCATCGCCGCTTTCGGCATCTATGGGATCTTCCGGCTAGTTTTCTAAAACCAGCCGGGCGCCACCTGCGCCGCATGTTAAACTCGCACTGGCCTCTTGGAGTTTCTCATGCGTTATCTATTGGCAATTGCACTATCTCTGAGTTTGTTCGGACAACCCAAGCGCGTCGACGATGCGCTGCTCAAGAATGCAGCGAAATCCGTGTCGGACGGCGACTGGCTGAGCTACGGCCTCACCCCCGGCGAGACGCGTTTTAGTCCGCTCACGCAGATCGATGCATCTAACGTGAAGCGGCTTGGCCTGATGTGGTCCTATACGATTGGCGATGGAGGAGGCGACCAGGAAGCCACGCCACTCGAATGGAACAACACAATCTTTGGCGTCACCAATTGGAGCATCGTGTTCGCTGTTGACGCGCGTACCGGCAAGGAAAAGTGGCGCTGGGATCCGGAAGTCAACCGCAAGGCGACCAGCGACAAGATGTGCTGCGGCGTAGTGAACCGTGGGCTGGCGCTGTATCACAACAAGGTTTATGTTCCCGTGAACGACGGACGGCTGGTGGCGCTCGACACAGAAACGGGCAAGCCCGTTTGGGAAACTCGCGTCTCCTATGTACAGGACGAGCAGACGCTGACCATCGCGCCACGCATCGCCAAGGGGAAAGTGATCGTCGGCACGGCGGGCGGCGACCGCCCCACGCGCGGCTTCTTCGCCGCCTACGATGCGGACACCGGACGCCAAGTCTGGAGGTTTTACACCGTTCCCGGCGATCCCGCCAAGGCCTTTGAGTCGGAGGCGATGCGCAAGGCCGCCGCAACCTGGGAGGGCGAGTGGTGGAAGCTCGGCGGCGGCGGTGCGGTGTGGGATGGGATATCCTACGACCCCGAGAGCGAGTTGGTGTATGTTGGCACAGGCAATGCCGAGCCATGGCCCACGGCGCTGCGCACCAAGGACACGAGCACCGGCCGCGACAACCTGTACGTGGCTTCCATCGTGGCGGTGAACGTGAATACAGGCCTGCTCAAGTGGCACTACCAAATGGTCCCCGGAGACGAGTGGGATTACGACAGCGTGCAACAGATGATCCTCGCGGATCTGAATATCAACGGCAAGACGCGTAAGGTCATCATGCAGGCCAACAAGAACGGCTTCTTCTATGTGCTCGACCGCATTACGGGCGAGTTTATCTCCGCGCAACCCTTCTCGCGAGTCACCTGGGCAAAGGGGATCGATCAAAAGACGGGACGTCCTATCATCAACACCGAAGTTAAGTACGGCAAGGATCCGACGCCAGTATCGCCCGGCGGCGGCGGCGCCCACAGCTGGTCGCCCATGTCCTACAATCCTCAAAGCGGTCTGGTATATATTCCGAGCCGGGGTTGGGACACATTCACCTATGCGGCAGATTACGATTTCAAGCCGGACGCCTCGCGCGTGGGCGGATCTGCGCAAACTGGTCTGAAGCTTGACACACGCGGAATGACACGGAAGCCAGCAGGACCTGCCATTGGTCCGGAGCCGCTCGAAGGCGGCAATGTCAGCACGCTGGTCGCTTATGACCCAGTTAAGCAGGAAATCCGCTGGCGTGTGCCCGTGGGCAACAGCAGGTTCGGCGGAACTTTGAGCACCGCGAGCAATCTGCTGTTCCAGGTCGCACCCGATGGCCGCTTGATCGCGTACTCGGCGGACAAGGGCGAACAACTCATGGAACTACCAACCGGGCTACACAATGGTATGGGCCCTCCCATCACCTTCGCCATCGACGGGAAGCAATACATTGCGCTACTGGGCGGCTCGGGTGGTACGCAGAGCCAGGGCTTGACCAACCCGGGAGCAATTACTACGCAGACAAAGCCCCAGCTGTTGGTATTCGGTCTGGACGGCAAGGCGGTCTTGCCCAACGCGGGCGCCGCGCCGTTAGCAGCTTCGCCTGGGGATCCGCATCAATAGAGGCCTGTAGTTAGCGGCTGGCGCTAGGATCGCCAGTGGGCGGAGGTGCATGGTCCTCGCTTCCTGGCGGACCCAGCAATTCCGTAAAAATGGGCTTCAAGGCATCCGCCCAGACCTGATAACCGGGGATCGCGGGATGAAGCTTGTCGGCGTTCATCATACCATCGAACAACTTACCGCTTTGATCGGCGAGCCGCGCGTTGATATCGAGATACCGGATCTTTTGTCCGTCGGCAAGCTTCGATAAATTGAGATTGATCTTGTTGATGGTGGGCATCACAGCCATATTGTCATTGCGAGGAAAGATCGCCGTCGCGATGATCGTAGCGTTGGGAGCCTTCGATCTCAGAATGTCCAAAGTGGCCTTGAGGCCCGTGGTGATATTGGCGACTTTGGTCTCATCGCCCTCGGGCGGAACGGTTCTGCCCACATTATTGGTTCCCGCCAGCAGCACGATAATCTTCGGATTCACGCCATCCAATTCGCCATTTGCGAGCCGCCAGAGGATATTTTGAATGGTGTCAGCGCCCCACCCGAAATCGGCCGCGTTCCAGCCGAAGAAATTCTGGTTCCAATTTGCCAGCAACTGTGGGTAATCGCTAGCCCCCCAGCGGCGAGTAATGGAATCGCCCTCAAAATAAATGTCAATCCGCCCCTGCTTTGCCTTTTCGAGCAGCTGGGCGTGAGCTGTTAGAGAATTCTGGTCCGTTCGGGCGACTGCCTGATCCGCCTGGGTCTGTGCCAGCGCCGCTAACGCGCATAGGAGAACGGTGAACGTTCCCGCCGTCCTCATGGACGTTTTAAAAACTTGTCCGCCCACGGAATAAAGTACTTCCAATTCGGGCCGTCGGTATGGCCGCCGTCATGCTGCCTCCAGGCAAGTTGGCCATCGAGCATGCTCACATTCACCGCAGGCATCTTTTCTTTGTTGTAATCATCCGACGTGCCGAGATCTTTCGCACCGAGCAACCGGAAGACGGGCCCCGCTGCGACGGCAGCCATATAACTGCCCTGGTGATCAAGCCACTTCGCGTCTCCCTCCTCCGGCACGCCGTAGCTGATAAACGTCAGCCGGGGAGCACACAATGCGATCAACTCATGGGCGTCGACAGGCAAATCACCCGCATTCTTGCTGCCGAAGGTCGCTTCGGATGCACCGTATTTCAGGAAGTTGCCCGCCATCCAGTGATATTCGCCCGTCCCGGTGAGATTCTCCACCGCTTCCCCCCAATTGCGACGATGTAGTTTTGCTCCGCCTTCGCCCGAAGAGCCGATCAGGACGACCGCAAAGCGCGTGTCGAAAGCCATAGTTACCAGGGCAGCCTTTCCGTAGCGCGAAACACCCTCGATTCCGACGCGTTTTGCATCGACGGCTTTATCGGTTTCCAAATAATCCAGTCCGCGCGCGGCGCCCCACGCCCAGGCTCGCAAGGAGCCCCAATCGTCCGGCTTGCGGGGCTTGCTTTTATTCACAAGACCAATAATGCCCTTGGTCAGTCCTGCCCCATTGTCCGCTTGGATGCTGCCAGGGTTGATGGAGGCATAACCCCAACCGTCGGCAATCAATTGCTGCGTCGCGGGAGGATCGGCGCCAAGTGACGGAGGCGGTCTGTTTTTTCCGTTGCCTTTTCCGTTGGCCGGAGCGACACCGGGAAGCCCACCCCCGCCAAACATCATCATTACAGGCACTGGACCGGCTGCATCCGCCGGGGTGACTAACGTCATCTGAATATCAACATTAATCGCGGGGTATGACGAATTATCGACGTGCCCGACGATCTGTTTACCCACGACCGCACGCGAGCCGACCATCGCATTTACGGTGTTGGTGACCGTCCAGGTTACTTTAGGCACATTCTTCGGAACGCGGCCGAGCACCTCGCGCTCGAAATCCTCGACGATTTCAGGACGGCGCTGATTCCACCACATGGCGGCGGTCGTGACTCTCTTTCCATTCTTCAACTTCAGGGCGTCCGGCAGGATCGGGAAAGGATTAGCCGTAGTCTCGTCATAGTTCGCATGATTCGGGGCGGTTTCGGTTCCGCTAGGTCCCGGGCGAAGCGCCTTGATGCCGAGCTGATCCATCATGTTTTGATGGTCCTCTGCCGCAGTCCAATTCGCGGGTTGAGGCGGACCGCCCGCCGATTGTTGACCGCACAGGACGCTTGTCATGAAGAGAGGAACCAGCCAACGATTTGCGCGCATGCTCATATGCTATCGCTTCGCTTGAGGTTTTGGCGCGAAAATGGCGAGATCTATCGCATCCGCCATGACCTGGTAACCGGCATCGTTAGGATGGAGGCGGTCCGTATTGTTGTATTCCTTGATGAACTGCCGGGGGTCGTTCGGATCCTGGATGACCTTGTCGAAATCGACCACGGCATCGAAAGCACCGCTGGTCCGAATGAACCCGTTCAACGCCTGCCTCATCGCTTCAACGGCATCGGTGGCCCCGCCAAAAGGAGTCAGCGTGCAACCGATCACCTTAATATCGTGTGTGTGCGCGCGTTCGATCATCTGTTTCATCCCCCCGATTAGATCGTCCGCCGTCAATGTGGGGGCACGGGCCGTCGCGCCTCCCCTGCCCGCGAGATTCATGTCGTTGATGCCTTCCAGGATCATCAGCCACTTCACTCCGGCCTGACTCAGTACATCGCGGTCAAAACGTGCCAACGCAGCAACTCCTGCGCCGTCGCCGAGAATTCGATTGCCGGCAATCCCCATGTTCAATACGGAAACATTTGCGGTGGCCGGGTTGGCGACTAAGCGCTCGGCCAGAAGACTCGGCCAGCTTCGATTAGCGTCCACGGTTGAAGTCGTCCCATCGGTGATGGAATCTCCGAAAGCGACGATCGCTCCTGCGTCGGCGGTCGCCATGACATCGACGCTCGAAATCCAGTACCACGCCCGCGTAGTCATGGCATCGGCCATTTCCAGCTGCCCGGTGGTATCGCCCTGCATGGATATATAGGTTGTGTGTAAAGCCTGGGAGTGTTGCGATGCCAAGCCCGAGCTCCGGGGAACATAAACGCTGATGGCGAGGTCACTAAGCTTCGGCACGACCAGATCAACCGGGTCACTGAGGAGTTCCGCTCCGGGCAAGATCCTAGCCGACGGTTTTCCGTTGAACAACAGCGGGCGATCCGACCCAGCGACGATGGCTGAATCTTTGCTGCGAATCGCGATGTGCGCGGCGCCCATTTCCAGCGGCATAGCGCCAAATACGTTTGAGAATTGCACGCGAATGCGATTTCCGCCGATGCTGGTCCGCACAATCATGCGGGCCGTCTGATCGTTGAGAGTGTTCGCGACCGCGGGCGCCGCGGCCGTCGCCGCCGGGGCAGCGGATGGAGCCTGCTGAGGCTGCTGTACTGGCGCACCCGCGGGTGGCGCGCCCGGACCGCGTCCCCCAACAGCGCCCCTTCCGAACCCGGGTTGTTGCTGCGCTGTAGCCCACGTCGACACCCAGTGTGCGCCGGCTCCATTTTGAGCGAATGTTAGCTGGCCGCACTGTAGGGCTATGGCTAGTGCCCACTGACGACGAGTCAGATTTGGTATTTTCATGACTTTCTCCTTCGCCTTATGCTTCCCAAATCGGATAGTTCGATATTGCAACTATCACAAGCATTGAACCGCATCCGAAGCTCGGTTGCCAAGGTTGAAGTATACTCCATAGGCGTCAGTGAATTTCAAAAGCGATGAGGAGCGCCCGCCGCACCGGCTCTTCACATGTGCGCGGGCGCAGCGTTTGCGGCGATGATCGCTCTAGTGCGAGAACAAATCGATGAAGGGCAGCACTCTCTCGATTTCAGGGAAGTATTAAAACCATCGCGGGCCGGGCAGCCAGCCGCGGCTTGCATAATCGCTCAGCACAAAGACGAATAGAATCGCCATCCAGAACAAACCAGCGCCGACAATTAGTTTGGTCAAGGAAGTGGCGCGCCTCACATCCATGAAAAACATAACGACTAAAGTCCCCTTGATGACCGCGATGGTCATCGCAGCGACGAAGTTAAATTCGCCAAGCTCGAGCTTTGAAACAGCAACGGTAGTGATGGTTAGCGCAAGCAGCGCTCCAAACACTGCGGCGTAAGTCTTGATCGGAACAACCGGGTGGGTCATTTTGTGTGTCCTATCAAGTACAAGAGCGGAAAAAGGAAAATCCACACGATATCTACGAAGTGCCAATACAGACCAATCATTTCGACTGGTGTGTACCACGCCTGCGTAAAGCGATCGCGTGCCGCCATCGAGATCAGAACTATCAGCATGCCCGCCCCTACAATCATGTGGATAGCGTGCATGCCGGTCATTGCGAAGTAAAGGAAGAACAGGATCTGCGCCTGATGGAAGTAGCGCGTGTCCGCATACTGGAATCCGGGCCCAGGAATGTGATGGTCCACCCATTTCTCGTGATACTCCACGTATTTAAGGGTGAGGAATACGCAGCCGAGGAGCAAAGTGAAAATCAAGAACGCAATGAGAACTTTTTTCTGTCCGAGCTGCGCGGATCGCACGGCCATCACCATGGTGAAACTGCTAAAAATCAATACCCCGGTATTGATCGCCCCAATAGGAACGTTCATGAAATGGCTGGTGGAAGCGAAGGCATCCGGGTACATATTTCGATAAACCGTGTATCCACCGAACATTCCGCCGAAAAACATAAGTTCAGTAACCAGGAAGACCCACATTCCGAGCGTAGAGGATTGAAACTGCTGGGCGCTATCGTCGAAATGATGTTTTAAGTCCGGCTCGTGCACTGCTAGAGTGGCTTCGCTTTCACCCAATTCCCACCTCCTCCGACTCGCCAGAGTAGTTGTATGCGGGTTCGGTCACAACGGGTTGCGTCTCGAAATTGTAAGTTGGCGGCGGCGTCGGTGACTGCTCCCATTCCAGGCCTTTTGCGTTCCACGGATTCTGCGGCGCCTTGGGTCCTTTCCGCCAGGCCCATCCCAAATAGATTATAGGGAGCAGGTACCCTACGGCCAGGATAGAAGCGCCGGCTGTCGACATAACGTTCAGGACCTGGAACTCCGGAGGGTAATGCGCATAGCGGCGTGGCATACCCTGGTATCCGAGAATAAACTGCGGGAAAAACGTCAGGTTGAATCCCACGAAGACGATAAGCGCTGCAAATCGGGCCCACCCCTCCGGGTACATGCGGCCTGAAATCTTGGGAAACCAGAAGTGAATGCCGCCCAGGTAAGCCATCACCATTCCGCCGACCATGATGTAGTGAAAGTGAGCGATCACGAAATAGGTATCCGTCACATGGACGTCGATCGCCAGGGTCGCCAGGAACAATCCGGTCAAGCCGCCGATGGTGAATAGTCCGATGAAACCGAATGCGTACAGCATCGGAGTCTCATAAGAGACGGAGCCCTTGTACATCGTCGCCGTCCAATTGAACACCTTAATCGCGGACGGAACCGCCACCAAAAAGCTGAGAAGAGAGAACACCATGCTCGCGTACATGGACTGCCCGGCGACAAACAAGTGATGTCCCCATACCAGGAACCCCAGCACCGCGATCGCAATACTGGAAATGGCCACAAACGTATAACCGAACAGCGCTTTGCGCGAAAAACACGGGATGATCTCGCTGATCACAGCCATGCCCGGCAAAATCATGATATACACGGCGGGGTGCGAATAGAACCAGAACAGATGCTGGAACAACACTGGATCTCCGCCGACTGCCGGATCGAATATGCCTGCATGTAGCACTCGCTCGAGACCCAACAGCACCAGGGTGATGGCGATAACCGGAGTCCCCAACACTTGGATCAGGCTGGTGGCATAATGTCCCCACACGAACAGGGGCAGACGGCCCCAGGTCATTCCGGGGGCGCGCATGGTGTGAATCGTAACGATGAAGTTCAAACCGGTAAGAATCGACGAGAAACCGGAAACGAAAACACCGATCGCGGTTAGAATCACATGCGTGTTCGAATATGTCGAACTGAACGGCGCGTAGAACGTCCAGCCGGTATCGACACCCCCCTTAACGATTGCGGTTAAGGCAATTGCGCCGCCGATCATGTAAAGGTACCAGCTCAAGAGATTGATTCGTGGAAACGCCAGGTCTCGCGCACCGATCATAAGCGGCACCAGGAAATTGCCCAACGTCGCGGGGATGGAAGGCACCAGGAAGAAAAAGACCATGATGATCCCGTGCATCGTGAACAGCTTGTTGTAGGTATCGTGGGCGAATATTCCCTCTGGGGTCAGCAGGTTCACGCGCATACCGACTGCGAACGCGCCGCCGACAAAGAAAAAGGCTGTGATGGAGAACAGGTAGAGCAAGGCGATGCGTTTGTGATCGGTGGTGAACAGCCACGACTTCCATCCGTAATCCGCGTTCAGATAGTTGGTGCGGGCTTCGGTCCGAGCAAAGGGCAGGTAGGTGCTCATTTGGGATTCGCTTTCGGCGCCGGCGCGGCGGATTTGCCGGATCGCGGCGCGGGGGGAGAGAGACTCTTGACGTAGACGATCAGTTGCAGCAAGCCTTCTTCGCTAATCTGCCCCTGGAACACGGGCATGATGTCATGTTTATACCCTTTGACGACCTTCGCGTTCGGATTGAGGATCGATTCGCGGACATAAGCCTCGTCAGCTATGACGGTGCGGCCGTCGTCGAGCACAACTGGGTTGCCGAATACGTTAAGGAGCGACGGGCAGCGGCCCTCGCGATCGGTTACGTGGCACGTGACGCAGCCATATTGCTGAAAGAGCTTTTCGCCCTGCTCCCGCATCGATCCGCCAGTGTCGCCCGCCAGCCACCTTTCGAAATCGTTCGGTTTCATCACCGTCACCCAGCCGCCCATGTCTGAGTGGTTAGTGCCGCAATACTCCGCGCAAAGGATGTGATAGCGGCCCGGTTCGGTGGCTTCAAACCAATAGGTCTGGTAACTACCGGGAACAACGTCATGCTTCAAGCGGAAGGCCGGGATATAGAAGCTATGGATAACGTCTTCACTCGCCAGAATGAGTTTTACCGGGCGGCCCGTGGGAACGTGCATTTCATTGATCTCGCGCTGGCCGGTGGGATACTGAACCTTCCACATCCACTGTTTTCCGGTGACATAGATATCGAATGTATCGTGGAGCGGTGGCGTATAGTTCTGGAAGTAAAGCTTCGCGCCCCAGGCGAACATCACCAGCATGATCAAAAACGGAAAGACACTCCAGGCGATCTCAAGCGGCAAAGACCCGTGGATCGCTTTCGGAGCTGGATCATCCTGATTCTTGCGCCGATACCTGACGGCAAAGAAAAAAACACAGAAGAAGATGAGCGCAGTCATTATCCCAGCGACGATCAAGAGGAACGTATAGAGTGCATCGATTTGCACGGCCGTGGTCGAGGCGCGTGGCGGAAAAATCGAGAAAACGCCCATCAGCTTGCCTCTCTCTGCGAACGCGAGCTTCGGAAATCACGCCGAAACATCACGATCATGAACGCGGCGAGCATCGCCACGGTAAGCGCGCCGGCCAGACGAAGCACATTCATCACCACCAGCGCGTATTTGCCCGTGGCCGGATCGTAGTGGAAACAATAGAGCAGTACCTGGTCCGTTGGTGTGCCGATTCGTTCATTCGACGCCTCGACCAACGCCAGCCGCACGTCCCGCACGGGATAGTCGATTCCGTAAAAGTAGCGCGATACCTTTCCGCCCGGGGTCAAGATCATGATCGCGCTGCTGTGCGCATATTGGTTGGTCATTGCGTCGTAGGCATAGCGGAACCCCAGGGAGTCGGCCAGTGCCTTGCTAGATGTCTCCAGACCCGTCAGGAAGTGCCAACCCCGTTCCGCGTTCGGACGCGGATCCTTACTGAGATAAGTCTGCTTCTTGGCGAAGGCCATCTCTGGCGTTTCCCGCGGATCGAAGCTAACTGCGACGACCTCGTATTGATCCCCGACTCTTAAATCCAGCTGCTTGACGCTGCGAAGGACACCGTTCAAAACCATGTTGCAGAGCGATGGGCACTGATAATAAACCAACGCCAGTATTACCGGTTTCTGAAAATACTGGCGAAGCGTGACTTCCTTCCCCGATTCGTCGATGAACGGAAGATCGAGAGGAACTTGCGCGCCGATCTTCTGGCTGATACCGACGCTTTGCAGCAGGCGCGATGGAGCGTATGCCTGAATTTGTGGAGGGCCGTAGATTTGAGCGGCGGCGAGCCCGGCTGAACCCAAAAACGCTGCGAGGATACGGTTCATTGCTGTGGCGCCTCCTTACGCGTGGGGAATCCACGCTCCAGTTGCAGTTCCATGGCGCGTTCAATGGGAATGCGGACGATTCCCTTGTTCTTGTCAGTCCAGCCATAAGTCGTAAGAATGTGATCTTCCTGGGCATGCAACTGCTGGATCTCAATCGCGGGATGCTCCTCGATCCGCGGCGCTGGCGGAATTTGCGAGTCACCGATCGACATGGGATTGGTTCGAACGCTGGTAAAAGGGTACGTCCCAAGGTAGGTGAGGATGCCGTAAACGATCAGGCTGACCACCCCGACCACGAACGCTAGTCCGATCCCCGTCAAGACAATGGGCCCCATCCTGGCGTCTCTGGTTTCGTGATGACCGGGGCGAGTTTGTAGGTGCGTATCCATGCTCAGAATGCGACCGTTTCTCTCGGCGCGCCTTGTAACCGCGGATCGCCAACGGGAACCAGCGGCCTCGATTTCAATTGCCCAAAAAACAATGCCAGCCATATACCACCCACCGCGACCGGCGATACCAGATCGGCCCAATGGAAGGAAAGTTTTTGACCGTAGAACGCCGGCTCAGTGATCCAGTAAACATCCACCAGCCGGATGGCGATCATCAGCAGCGCTACTTGGAATAAGCGATTCATGCGGCGCTTGACCCCACGCATCAGCAGCAGCAGGAAGGGTACAGCAAAGTGAAAAATAACTATTGCTAGCGCAACCCAGCCCCAACCACCGCGCAGGCGGCTGACATACCAGGGGATCTCGTTGGGAAGATTGCCCGCCCAAATGATCAGGAACTGCGAAAACGACAAGTATGCCCACAGAACCATGAATGCGAACATCATATTGCCAAGGTCGTGAATATGTTGCGCCGTAACATACTCCCGGAGCGGAGGCGTCTTTGACAGGATGATCATCAGCGCAATGACGAATGCAAACGATTCGACCATTTCGCCAATCATGAACATGGCTCCGTAGATCGTCGAAAACCAGTGCGGTTCGAGTGACATGATCCAATCGACGAAGGCGAAAGTGGTGGTCAATGTAAGGACCACCAACCCCGGAGCGCTCAAGGCACGCATTTTCGAAATGAGCCGCTCATCACGGGTGCGATCTAAGTCCGCCGACCACTTGCTCAACAGGTGCGAGTACAGGAACCAGATGGCAAAATAGAATACAGCGCGACCTATAAAGAACGGTACGTTAAGGTACGCTGCCTTGCTCTGGATGCCGGCATCGCGCACTGCCTCTGGACGCGCCCATATGTAAAGCGTGCTCATCCCGAGCAAGACGGGTACCAGAAGCAGGCCCATGACGGGAAGCGTTCGTGCGCCGGCCTCACACAGCCTTCGAATTGGCATGCCCCATTTCCCGCCGACTACGTGGTGCATGAGCAAAATGGCCAAACATCCGAGTGCCATCCCGGTCCAATACAGATATGCAAAAAGATAGGAACGCAAAAATTGCTGGCGATCGATCAGTAACGCCACGACGGCCAGAACCGTTCCGGCGATTCCTACCAGCAGTGAATTACGCTGCCAGCGGCCGATTTGAATCGTAACGGGATCCGCCGGCGTCATTGAGCGTTCTCCAGTGCAGGGCGCTGATCCGGTGGGACGTCCTCGATCGTGGCATTTTCGCTGAGTTGCAGAACGCGGATGTAGGCGGCGATGCGCCAACGGTCGTCCGGCTCGACACGCGACGCGTACCTCGGCATCGCACCAAAACCGTTCGTCATGACGTCGAAGAAATGTCCAACCGGCGCCTTGATCAGCTTCTCCGAGTGATAGGACGCCGCTTGGCGAAAGCCGCGCCGTACCACCATTCCATTTCCATCGCCAATCCGGCTGTGGCAGGGCGAGCAGTAGATGTTGAAGCGCTCCTGACCGCGAACCAGATCCGCCTTCGTGATCGGAAACGGAAACTCCGTGACATCCTCCCCATTCTCTTTGCCGGTGTATCGTGCCTGGTCGATATGCAGGTGTCCGCGGGCGACGGTTCCTTCGACCACTGGCCTGGCGGAACGCCCGTCGGCGAAAAATTCGCTCGCTGCCAGGGGCTTATAGCGCGGCTGATTGTGCATGTCCTGGCGGCAGCCGCCCATCACTCCGGCGGCACTAACTAACCCCGCGAGAGAAAGAAGACGCCTAGCGCGGGACATCCATCACCTCCCGTGGATCTAACTGCTCCAGGAAATGTCGCGTGCGGTCTGGATCAAACCGTGCATCCGATGCCTCGATGCACAGGAAAAACTTATCGCGGGAAGCTCGTGCGAACTCATCTATGTTGAATACCGGATGATACGGCTGCGGCAGGCCATTTAGCGCCAACATGCCCACCACTGCGGCAATGCAAGCCACCAGGACCATCAGCTCGAAGGTGATGGGCACATAAGCGGGCCAGGAATTCAATGGCCGTCCGCCGACGTTGTGCGGATATGCAATGACCGTGATCCACCAGCACAACATGAACCCGCCGACCGCCCCGACGAGTCCACCTGCGAAAACCACGCGCTGCACCCAGTTACTGCGGAAACCGATCGCATCGGCCAGCCCTTCGACCGGCATGGGGGCATAGGCGTCCATCTCGCGGTAGCCTTCCGCATAAGCGCGCCGTGCCGCCGCCAGTAGCGATTCGGGATCGTCGAACTCGGCCATGATGCCGTATAGAAATTCGAGTTGTCCGGAAATCTTAGTCGCCGTGAGCATGTTCAGTCTGGGTCTCGTGCACTACCTCGCGCATTTCAAAAATCGAAATGGCGGGCAGGCCGCGAATAAAGAGGAACATCAGGGCCAGGAAGACGCCGATCGTTCCCAAATACGTGCTCCAATCCCATACGGTTGGGTAATACATTCCCCACGATGACGGGACAAAGTCTCGAGTAAGGCTGGTTACGACAATCACGAAACGCTCCAGCCACATACCCACGTTCACGACCAGCGCAATCAGGAAAACCGCCAAAACATTCAGGCGGACCCGGCGCGACCACAGCAGCTGCGGGATCGCGATATTGCAAAGGATCAGTATCCAGTACGTCCACCAGTAGCCGCCCGCCCACATGCGATTGACGAAGGCGTAACGTTCATACTGATCGCCGCTATACCACGCCATGAATGCTTCCATGCCATAGCCATAAGCCACGATCAACCCGGTCCCCAACATCACTTTCGCCATGCATTCGATATGGCGCATCGTGATCAGATCCTCAAGGTGATACCAGCGCCGTACGGGAATCGCTAATGTCAACACCATGGCAAAGCCCGAATAGATGGCGCCCGCGACGAAATAGGGCGGGAAGATCGTCGTATGCCACCCTGGCAGAATCGCAACGGCGAAATCGAAACTTACCACCGAGTGCACTGAAACCACCAGCGGCGTCGAGAGGCCGGCGAGCAGCAGGTAAGCCTTCTGATATCGCGCCCAGTGCCTGGCGGAATTGCGCCAGCCCATCGCCAATACACCGAAGATCTTGCGCGCGATTTGGTTGCCGGCCTTATCGCGCATCGTGGCGAAATCGGGAATCAACCCCGTGAACCAGAAGATCAGCGACACCGTGGCATAGGTCGACACCGCGAATACGTCCCAGATCAGCGGACTCCGCGGCTGCGGCCACAGCCACATCGTATTGGGGTAGGGCAACAGCCAGTAGGCGAGCCATGGACGTCCCAGGTGCAGGATCGGAAACATTCCGGCGCAAGCCACGGCGAACAGCGTCATGGCTTCCGAAAAGCGGTTGATCGACGTGCGCCAGTCCTGCTTGAGCAGCAGAAGGATCGCCGATATCAAAGTGCCTGCGTGTCCGATTCCGATCCACCAGACGAAATTTACGATCGCGAATCCCCAGGCGACCGGAATTACAATGCCCCAAATGCCTACGCCGCGGATGAACAGCCACGTAACGGCAACCATGAACAGATTCACAAGCAAGAATGCGCAGGCGAAACCGATGAAAAGCTGGGGCGGCGTCTTGAGGAACGGTCTGAGAACGACGCCTCCGATCTCATCGGTGACAGTCCCGTAATCATGGCCCGGTCCAATGACTTTATCCGGTCCTGGATCCAGTGTCGCCACCGCTGAGGATTCTTGATCTTCCGGTTTCACATCACCCCTTTTCTAGATCCGGATTTGGGTTGAGCAACCGCGCCAGATAGGTCGTGCGCGGTCTGGTGTTCAATTCCTCGAGCAGGCCGTAGTCGCGCTGCTGACGCTTCAACTTGGCGACCCGGCTGTTGGGATCGTTCAAATCTCCGAATACGATGGCTTGGGTAGGACAAGCTTGCTGGCATGCGGTGACGATGTCGCCATCCTTCACCGGGCGATCCTGCTTTTCGGCGTCGATTTTGGCGCTGTTGATGCGTTGGACACAGTAGCTGCACTTCTCCATGACACCGCGGCTGCGTACACTGACGTCCGGATTTCTTACGCCGAAAAGACTCTGCGTATCCCAATCCGCATAAAGGAAAAAGTTGAACCGGCGCACTTTATAAGGGCAGTTGTTGGAGCAATAGCGCGTGCCCACGCAGCGGTTATAAACCATTTCGTTTAATCCCTCCGCGCTGTGCACGGTGGCGGCCACTGGGCATACCAGCTCGCAGGGGGCATTCTCGCAATGCATGCATGGAACAGGCTGGAAATACAACTCCGGGTCTTCCATCGAACCCTTGAAGTAGCGGTCGACTCGAAGCCAGTTCATGTGGCGGCCCTTAGCGACTTCTTCTTTCCCGACCACTGGAATATTGTTTTCAGACTGGCAAGCGATTGTGCAGGACTGGCATCCTACGCACGCGTTCAAATCGATCGACATGCCCCACTTGTGCTGGTTGTACGTCCACTGCGGAAATAAGGTCAGATCGCTGGGAACACGCTGCTCTTCGGGACGGGCGAACTCGGGATTCTGGTGGAAACCGGCGTAAGTGGAAGCACGGAACGGGTCGCGCTCTTCCATGGTCTGCGTGTGCTGAGTGTTTGCGAACGCGTAGCCTCCCCGTTTCCGCGTGATGCTGGCGCCCACGTCCTGCCAGAGCGAGCCCGTGGTTCGCAAGGCGTATACATCAAAACCAACGCCGTCGGCAACTTTTCCGGCGCGGGTTCTGCCATAGCCGAAGTGAACCGTCAGCGATTCATCCGCCTGCCCGGGCATAATCCACACCGGACCCTCAATCTTGCGGCCACTGAGCGCAAGTTCGACGACATCGCCGGTGGTAACTCCGTGACGTTCCGCGCTCTTTGGCGAAATCCATACTGCGTTGTCCCAAGTCATCTTGTTCTGGGGCTTGGGCATTTCCTGAAGCCAGGCATTGTTGGACAGCGATCCGTCGCCGACGGAGGGGTCAGGGCGAAATACGATTTCAAGGGACGACGTAGACGCATTTCGGGCCGCGATCGAATTTGGTATTTGGGCTCGTGGCGGAGTCTTTTCGGGGAACGCGGTGCCGGCCATCACGCCATTGTGCAGAGTGACCTGCCAGAAATCCTCGAAGTCCTTGCCGGGATGCTGGCCCCGCCAGTAAGCCTGCACGCTATCGTGAGCCGATTGATCGCCTCGGTTCGCCAGGACGTTCAACACCTCATACGCAGTCTTACCGCCATACAGCGGCGTGATCAGAGGTTGGACGATACTGACGGTTCCATCGTAAGCGCGTGCATCGGCCCAGGACTCCAGATAGTGCGCCTCGGGGATATGCCAGTGGCACCATTCGGCAGTCTCATTAGAATAGAGTCCCAGGTGCGCCCGCAGCTTTACTCTCTTAAGCGCATCTAGAAAATCGAGATCCGACGGTGCATCATACACCGGGTTGCCACCCAGAATCAGCAACGTCTCCACGGCCCCGTCCCGTATATCTTTGACGAGTTCAGCGAGCGATGCAATCTCATCCAGCGGATTCGCCTCTACTGGATCTGTATAGATCACCGTCTTTCCGGTGTTACCAAGCGTCTGGTTGAGGGCGTGGGCAATAGCATGAACCCTGGGCGGCTGGTATTCGCCGGCGATTACAATACCGGACCCGCGATGCGCTTGCAAATCTTTCAGTACCGCGCCTATTTCCGCGGAGCCCCCCCCCGCGTCGGCGCGAAGAAGGTTCGCGGCGAATTCCGCGACGCCACCAGGGGTCCGGCGAAAGCGATGGTCGGCCATACCGCCGGTAATCGATGGCGAAGCCTCGACGACATAGAGCCGCGGAGGCGTCACATTGGAGTTTTCAGCCGAGGCGCGCCGTCGAGCGCTGTAATCGCGAGCGTAACGCAGACTGCCCGGCATAGTCGAACATAGAACGTCCGCGTCGAGGGAAACAATGACGTCGGCGCGGTCGAATCGGTAGAGCGCGTTGAGTGGCTGGGCGAACGCCGCGATCGCACCTGCGCGCGCCGAGTGCCGGCCGCATGGTTCGTACTGATGCCACTTGGCTTCGGGGAAGTCGGCCAGGAAATCCTGAATCTGTGCCGCCAGCGTCGGGGAGGTTACCGTGCCGGTCAGGATCCGGAGGCCCGCGCCCTTCTTTGCTCCGGCTGCATCGCGCGCAGCGGTGAGAGCGGTAATGAAGGTTCCCCAACCATTGATGTATCCGTTGCGGGTGACGGTTTGCGACCGGTCGGGATCGTACAGCGTCAGCACGCTCGCCTGCATTGTGCTGTCCGTCGCGCCCAGGCTCGCGGGATGATCCGGATTGCCTTCGATCTTCGTAGGCCGCCCGAGATGACTCTCGACGAGTACCCCGGTAGCAAGGCCCGCGACACTCATCGCCGTGGCGTAGTAGAGCGGCTTGCCGGGGACCAGTTCCTCCGGCTGCCGCACATAAGGAACGATAACTTCTTTCGGTTGCTTGGTGCAGGCCGAGGCGCCGGCCAGCGCGATGGAGGCTCCCATGAGCCGCAGAAATTTTCGCCGTGAACCAGGGTCGTTCCAATCGGGCGTACGATCGGGGAACTCATCTTCCACGAGAGCGCGGAACTCCTCACTTGCTGCGAGTTCGTCCAAGCTGCGCCAATAGAGATGCGTATCGTGCTTCATTCGCATTACCGGTGACAAGTCACGCAATCGGTCAGACTCTGAATTTTGTACTCCTTGACTAGCCGCGCCCCCACGTCCTGTTGATTGTCCGGGTATTCGTAGGCCATGTTGAACACCTGATCACGCGGCCGAACAAATTGCGCGGGATTCCGATGGCACCCGATGCACCACTGCATATACAGCGTGTTGACCTTGTAGGTCAGCGGCATCTGGTCGATTCTGCCGTGACAAGTGGAGCAGCCAATGCCCTTGTTCACGTGAATGCTGTGGTTGAAGTACACGAAATCCGGCAAGTCGTGCACTCTGGTCCATTGGAGCGATGTGCCGGTGCGAAAACTCGCCCGGACCGGTTCCAGAAGCTCCGCATTCGCCCAGATCTGTGAATGACAACCCATGCACGTCTCCGTCGGAGGAATACCGGCGAAGGATGAAGTTTCGACAGAGGTGTGGCAGTAACGGCAATCGATGCCGTCATCCCCGACATGATGCTTGTGGCTGAAAGGAACTGGCTGAGCGGGCGATAACCCTACATCGGTGATGAAAGCTCCTGAGTTAATCTTGTAGGCGGCCAAAATGACGCAGCCTAGCGTCAACAGGGCGGCGAAAATACTGACCTTCGCCAGACTGTTTGCCCCACGGTGAAAGATCTGCGCCATGCTTCAAAAGTAGCTAGCGTTTTTCGCCATCCGGGCAATACTGTCTGGCACGCCACCTGCTCCTTCCGACATTCTCATCCGACAGCCTGAGCCGATCGGATTGGAAATTCGTGAGCGTTGAATTAAAAAGTTCCGTTGGGTAGATTGCTGCGGGGTCAATGTGTTACAAATTTCTGACGCGCCGTCGATCCTCCTATACAGGATTAAGAGGATTGCTGACAGGGATATTCCCCTCCGAGCCAAGGGAGGGGCCGCTTAGGCCGGCTGTTCTACTGGCGCGGCGCCCCGTTGCGGTGAACCCGAATAAGCTAATTCGACGGTATGGCGGGGGATTTCGCTTGTTCCTGGCGCTGGATGCCTGAGGCGGTAGGACGCACCCATGCCGCCATAGAACCTCTTGGCAGCGGCAACTCGCCATGCTGCCCTGTTAATTCGTATTATCGAGCAACCTTCCGCACGTCGCCGGCGCACTCTGAAAACCGCTGAGCGGCCGCGCCCATAACCCTTGAACGGCTCTCGTACCATCAGGTCACTTCTCCTTCGAAACACTCGCGATACTGGTGCGTCCAACTAAATGAGAGGGATCCCGTAGAGGAGGTGTCATATGAGCTCTCTTGCAACGAAACCAGGGCTTAACTTAGTGAGGGAATATCTAGACGTGTGCAATGCGGCCGCGGAAGCGCACCGCCATACGCTTCCTTACAAACCTATAATCGCAGCATACGACAGCATTTTTGCGAAGCGGCAGGTCGGTGTAGATATCTACGAGAGCGATCCCGCAGAAATCGAAACTACCGTGACGATTCGCTTGCGCAATGACAATTTCGAAGTCGTGCCGGAAACCGAAGCCGATCCGTCTTTTCATTTAAAGCTCAAGCGCAGCTATATGGAGGATGTGGTAGCCCATCGCGAAGAATATATCCGGCATCCAGAAAAGCTGGATTGGGATTGGATAAAGAGCCGGATCGGGATAGAAGCGCTCCATAGCCCTGTTCATGGCGCGAATATGCGTCCTCCCAAAAAGCCAAGCGCGGAGACGCCTGCCAAGGGTGCGGACATGCGGCCTCGATCCGCCCGACGAAAGTAGGGGGCTACGGGGCCGGGCCACCTATTAGGCGTTACAACCAGCCGCTTGTGAAACCCGCGCGCCGAAGTCCTTGAATCAAATAGGGACACCCTCGCATCAGCCTCCATAGAAAACCCGAACGATAATTCTCAACCATGAGCACGATCGGGCCTTGGTTCAAACCGAAGTGCCATTGCGAAACCCATCCGCCCGCAGCGTCCTGCGGATGCGGAAAGGTACGATTGAACGAAGCTCTAAATCCGTAAGGATTGCTATCTTTGAGCTTTACGTCATCGATGAAGTGTTTAAGCGACGGCAGCACGATCTCGGGAGCAAACGGCAGTGAACTTGCCACCGACCATGGAGCTATAGTCCCATCATCGGGTCCGTCCGGAATTCCCCGGGCCACATAGCCGAAGAATTCAATCTCACGGCCGCGGACGGATGCCGTCGCCGGACCCGGCCCATCGCCGGCAGTGAGGCCCCAGCAAAGATCGCCGTATCCCACAAAGTCCAAAGGATTGCGGATGGCGTACTCGCGCTGTACAAATGTAGCGCGCCTGCTGTTCTCAAAATAGTCTAGCTGCTTCTCCCTCATAAAGAGGTCTTGTATGCCGCGAAAATCCACCCATACATGGGAAAGCTGGTGAATGAAGAGGGGACCCGCGTGGAGATATTCATAGCCGTAGATCTTCCGCCATTTGTAGCTGGAAGTCCACGCCGAATAGCTTTCCGACGAAAGCGGAAAAGTCGGTGAACCAAGCCCCAGGAGATAAAGAATGAGGCCCTCGTCATAACCCTTCCACTCGTAGTGAAGAAACCCCGTCTCGGGCTTCCAACCTTGCGCCACCGTTGCCCTGCCGTTCCGTGCCCACTGCCAGTCCGTTCGACGGTAGAGCGAATCCGCAAGTGTACGGATTTCGTGTTCATCCTCGGAGTCCTGTTTGAAGTATGCGGCCGCACTCAGCATACCTGCCAGAAGAAGAGCGGTATCAACCGTCGACAACTCACACGACCACGCGCGTCTGCCCGTTGACATATCGAGAAAGTGGTAGTAGAAGCCTTTGTAGCCGCTCGCCTCGGGATCAGGTCCCTGGGGACTGTTCCAAAAAAACCGCAGAACCACGAGCGTTCGCGCGATAGCCTCGTCGCGCGATAGGAAGCCGCGCTCGACGCCCACCGTATAGGCGGACAATGCAAGGCCGACCGCCGCGATGCTGGCCGGCCAACCGCTCTTGGTCTTGTCCGCAACTAGACCATTTGAGAGATTCACTTCGTGGACAAAATATTGGAACGACTGTCGCTGCAACAGATCGATCATATCCTGGTGGTTCTTTGCTATTCGCTCCATGGCCCTCTTTTTAATAAGTCGTACCACACTTGGAGTATTGTGGAGCCAGGCGAATTCATCAGGACGGAACTGTCCTGAAGGCAGTAGAGACGCGTATGGGAAAAGTTCAATTCGATTGTGACTTATCCCGGGAGCTTACCCCATTTCCGCACTTCTGGGAGCACACCGTCGGTGGCGACCACGCGCCGATGGTTTTGCGCGCTGATTATCAAGCGCAGCTGCGACGTTGCCACGAACAGTTGGGGTTTCGCCACCTTCGCTTTCACGGACTACTGTCTGACGACATGGGCACCCTGATCAGCCATAAGGGAAAACCCCTCTACTCTTTTTTCAACGTCGACCAGATCTGGGACTTCCTTCTGGCTATCGGCATGAAGCCCTTCGTTGAGTTAAGCTTTATGCCTCAGATCCTCGCCTCGGGAGACAAAACCGTTTTCCGCTACCGCGGCAACGTGACGCCTCCCAGAGATTATGGGGACTGGGCCAGACTCATTCGGCAAATGGCCCAGCATTGGGTCGAACGTTACGGGATCGATGAAGTGCGCACGTGGTTCTTTGAGGTGTGGAACGAGCCGAACCTACCTTGTTTCTGGACGGGGGCCCAAGAGGATTATTTCAATCTTTACAGACACGCCGTGGGAGCGCTCAAAGAGGTGGACGAGGGTTTGCGCGTCGGCGGCCCGGCGACAGCTAAGAATCAGTGGATCGAGGACTTTGTCGCCTTCTGTCAAAAGAACCGCCTACCCGTTGACTTCATCAGCACGCATCAGTATCCAACAGACGTCATGGAGACCACCTCGCTGGGCCAGGAAGACGACAATACGGAGGAACAACTAGCTCAAAGCCGACGGAGCATTTTGCACGAATGGGCGAAACGCGTGAATGAACTCGCCCAAGGACGACCGGTTTACTACACGGAATGGAATACCTCGTCCAATCCGCGCGATCCGCGGCACGACGAGGCGTATGCTGCCGCATTTGTGATTAAGACGGTGATGGAAGCGAGCGGTCTGGTTGAAGGCTACAGCTTCTGGACGTTCTCTGACATTTTTGCGGAGAACTACTTCCCCTCGGTCCCCTTTCACGGTGGATTCGGCCTGCTCAATCTTCAAGGCATTGCCAAGCCGACCTACCGCGCCTTTGAGTTGCTCCATCGCCTCGGGACCGAACGATTGCCGATCGATGGCTGGCACGAAACAGTGGACGCATGGGCCGTTCGTACGGAACAAGGCCTAGTGGTATTGCTCACCAATAGCGCTCTTCCACGCCATCCGATCAAGAAGGAACAAGTGCGAGTCCGGTTGAGGGGCATGCCGCCGCCGCAGTCCGTCTTGGTGGAGCGGATTGATGCGGAGCACGCGAACCCCAAGAAACTCTGGCAAGAGATGGGCCGCCCCGAATACCTTAGCGCAAATGATGTAGAGCAGTTGCATGCGGCGTCCCGAATGATCCAAGAGTCGCACCCCTGGACGTACGATCAGAGCACAATTCATTTGGACATAGAACTACCGGCGCACGCTGTCGCGGCCCTTACTATAAGCTGACGGATAGCTGGCACACCCATTGGTCGACAACTATTGAGGACGGATCGTTTAGAAAGTCACGCGTCCAACAATCTGGCCCTGCCGAGGCAGGCTGGCCGTACCGGTTGTCGTTAGAATCGACCCGAAGCCGGCGTTAAATCGCCCCAGTGAATCGGTTCCGGCGGCCGTCGCGGCGTTGGTCGAGCTGGGATTCGGCATTTCCAGACGATTGAACATATTGTTGAATTCCGCCCGGACGTTGAACGAGACTCTCTCCGTGAAGCGGAAGGTGCGGCCGACGTTGAAATTCTCAGCCGGGCGCCGCTGGAAACGATAGTCGTCGTAGTAGGCTGCCGACGATCCGAATTGTCCCGCGGGAGGATCTACCCAGGCCTTCGGGTTCAAGACCAGGGTCTTGGAAGGATCGAAGCAGTGGCAGTTTAAATCCGCCAGGAACAGTGGCTGGCCCGGCACCCGATTGGCGAAGCTGGCGCCCTGCAACAGGTAGTTATTGAGATTCGAATTTGCCCCAGGGACGCGTATGGGTGTTCCGCTCCGATAACTGAGGAACGTTCCGAAGGTCCAATCGCGCCCCAGCCAGGAGAGCGCTTTGAATCCCATGTTCTTACGATCGCCAAATTTCGGCACTTGGTAATTGAGTGCAATTTGGCTCACCAGCGGTTGATCGTAGCCGGAGAGGTATTTGTTAGTCGAGCGGTTAAACACATCATTCACCTGCGCCGCGCTACCGCCCGAGACGATCAATCCGGAAGCTTCCGCCCCAATAGTCTCCGATTTCTGCCAGGTAAAGCTGTAGGATCCGTCGAAGCCGTGCGAAAGGCGTTTGGTGGCCTTGACCTGAAGCGAGTTGTACCAGGTGTCTCCCAATGGCGCATACATTCCGCCGATGGCAGTGAACTGCGGGAAGGGACGGAGGGATTGAGCCACCGTCTGGTTGGCGGGGAATCCTGCGTAGGGCAGGGCGTTTTGGAACCGCCCCGCATTCGCCGAATTCAGCGGTGAACTCAGGATCTTTTCGTCAGCCGAATTGGTGGGATCCAACCCATAATGCGCGAGTAAGTCGGGGGTCAATGCGTTGTAGGCGACCATATTGGGCTCCAGCCACCAGGCTCCGCGATTCCCCACGTAGGTGGCCTCCACTACCAGATTCTTCTGCAATTCCCGCTGCAGGCCGATACTCCACTGGAGCTGGCGCGCGGGACGGCCGGCGTTCGGATCGATGGCGGCATAACCCGTCGGAGCGCCAACAGTGCCGGCGGCGGGAAACTGGCCCGGATTGAGATTCGGCCAGGTTGTCGGCTCATTCTTCACGCCGTCTCTGAGGTACAGAGCGGGTATGAACTGCCCAGGGCCGTTCAGGGCAACATCGTTGCCGATGATCGTCAGATTGTCATAGGCCGCGGTTTTCGCATATACCAGTCCAATGCCCGCGCGGAACACTGTTTTGGATGAGATCTGATAGGCGGCGCCCAGACGTGGACCGACTGCGTAAGGGTAGTTCGAAGCGAAATCGCATTGGCAGTGACCCGGTAGCGACCCATCAAAAATGGTCGCTCCCAGCCTTCCGATGGTGGGATTAAGGGTTGTCGGCGAGAAGCTGGGCATCCGGCCCGCACCCTCGCGGAGATAGGTCTGAAAATCCCAGCGGAGACCATAATCCAAGGTGAACTTACGAGTAATTTTCCAGGTATCTTGCAGGAACAATGCGTACGCTTTCTCACCCATGTGCTGGTCAGTGGGCGCGCCCACGGTTCCGCTGTTCACGGCGCCTAGCAGGAAGCTCGCGTACGGGAAGCCGATGGTCACTCCCGGCGTCGTCACCCCCGAGAGCGCGGAATCCGATGTGGATGCGTTGCTAAAGGCGAATATTCCGCGCGCAGTGGACTGCTGCCCATACGAGTAGTTCCCGATGATGACCTCCGCTCCGAGTTTGTAGGTGTGATTGCCGCGGATCGAGGTCAGGCTTACGTTGCCGCTGGGCCGCCACGAATGGATGCCTCCGCAGGCAGGGCAACCCGGGGAACCTCCCGCAGTCGATTGACCCATGGGGGCCATGCCGCCGTTACTCAGGCCCGATACCGTAAGTCCTGTGATCTGCGGGAAGACGCCTGTGGGAGGGAGTCCCGTAAGCCCAATCGACGCTGGATCGAAAGAGTTTCTGGGCAAGACGAACGACGTGGGGCCATGTTGATCGACATAGCCCGCGCCAATATGCAGCAGCATGGTTGGCGTGACCGTATAGTCATAGTTGATGCGGATGGTGTTTACCCAATCGTAGTTGGCGCGAGCCTGAGAGATGGGGTCGGGCAGGCCCTCAGCGAAGAGTGCTGCTGAGGTGTTGGATTGGGTGCGCGTCATTGACCAGAACGCGGAGAGCTTTTGTTTATCGCTCAGATTGTGATCACCCTTGAGCGACGTAATATCCGTGAGGCGGTCGGCCAGAGCGGACGGTCCCGAAGGAGCATAGTTCTGCGTCAACAGGTTGGCATTGGGACCTTGAGGATTAGGGATCAATCCCTGGATCGCCAGGGCAACTGGATCGAAGCGGTTCGCGGGAATGATATTCCCCACGAAAGGCAGGCGAAAGTTACCGTTCACGCCGCCGGGTCCAGTTGCAGGATCGAAAATGGATCCTTCGGCGTAGGTCTTGCCGGCCACGGTGACACTCTTACCGGTCAAAGCGGAAGCGAAATTTCCAGTACGATACGCCAGTGTCGGGACTGTTACCGGAGCAGTCAATCCAGTTTTCTCACGGAACTGTTCGAAGTTGAAAAAGAAGAAGGTCTTGTTATGGCCGTCATAGACTTTAGGAATCCAGACCGGTCCGCCAGTGGTAAAGCCGTAGTCATTTCGGCGCGCTCGAGGCCGGGCCGTGTTCTGCAGCGCTGTGTTCGCGTTGAAAATTTCGTTGACGAAGTAGTCATATGCGGTCCCATGAAACTGGTTCGAACCCGACTTCATCGTCACCAGGAACACTCCGCCGCCAGCCTTTCCGTATTCAGCTGCGAAGTTGCTAGTCTGCACCGCGAACTCCTGGATGGAATCGACGCTGGGTTGATTCTGAGACACTGCGGCGAGCCATGTATAGTTTGTCGAATCCTGCCCTTCTACCCGCACGGTTTCCGTGTTGGCGGGCGTGCCGTTCACGCGGACTACATTGTCGCCCACGTACGTGGAACCTGGAATCAGTTGGGTCACGGCTAACGCCGATCGGATGCCGCTGTTTCCGGCGAATCCAGACCCGATGCCGAGTACCGGAAGGGAGTTCAACGCTTGGCCCGTGACACTGTGGCCTAGTTCGCCGCTTTCTGTCTTAAGCAGAGGTGTATTTTCCGTGACTGTAACAGAATCGGAAGTCGCGCCGACCTCTAGACCGATATCGATACGATAAGTTTGGGCCGCGAGCACATCCAGGCCCTGCCGCACATACTTTTTGAATCCGGGTACCGTTGCGTTCAATTCGTAACGGCCGACCGGAAGCTCGTTAAGCGTATAGTTCCCAGTAGCTGTGCTCAAGGTCTGGTACTCAAGGCCCGTGTTGACGTTCCGCGCCTGTATAGGCGCGTTGGCGATGACTGCACCTGCCGGATCGGTAATGGTGCCGGTAATTTGGCTGCGATCGCTTTGTGCAAACAGAACTGAGACACACACCGAGAGACAGAGTGCAAGTGTGGTTGGACGCATAAGACCCCCTTCGAAGACGCTTTCATGAACTATAGTTCATGAACGTCTTGGAGGTCAAGTCGTTAAACCGTCGTTTCTCTCTCGCGCAAGCAAGGCGCAACTCGGGATAGCCAAGCTATTTCAGCAGCTTCTGTTCATCGGCGCGCGCACCCCCAAGAATTCCTGCGAGGCCGTAGTTCCCCTCATGGCACGCGTGTTCGAATAATGGACCCTCGCTTGCGATCATAGGGACTTCCCCTTTCCAGGGTTTGGTGAAAGCAGTCGGATCGTCAACCGTGAAGTCATACAGAAGGATGTCCGGGGCGGTTCTGGTAAAGCGTTCGATCAGGTGCAGATTCTCGTCAGCTCCGCGGAACCGGGTCTTATCCGTGAAATTCGTGGAATCAACAACCAAAGTATTGCCTTCCCAATGCCCGCGCGCGTCGCCCACCCATTGACGTACCGTGGACGGTAGGTGCAGACGGCCATCCAAGGGAATGATGCGCATCTCATGTATGACTTCGGCGAGCAGCGCCACGTATCCCGGCGTCTGCACGATCTGATAATTCGTCGTAAGAGGACCGTACTGATGGTTATCGTAAAAACTCGGAAGCATCGGTGGTCCGGTCATTGGGAATACAAGGCATCGCTCAAATAATTGGCGGTCTTCCGGACCATCGGCCGGATGGACCTTGGCATACTCCCGGTCAGCCTGGACTCTGCGCTGAGCTTCCGGAGTGAGTGCCGGAACCCTCCCATCAGGCGGATCCACGATAATAGAGGTCCGAAGATTTGGCGCGCGCTTAGAATCAGCATCCCACCAGAAGTCGTTATAAGTGCCAACCTGCCCCGGCGCCAACGGTTTTTCGCGGGAAGATCGCTTGAAAACATTGGCTTCGTAGGCGGCCATTTCCTCCGGAGTAAGGAATTGCTTCCCTTCTAATTCCTTGGGCCGTTCCAGTGGGATGATCGAGGCGTTGCTCCAAATTCCCTGAAGGTCTGGTTGCCCATCCGCAGTCCGCGGAGAAGTCCAAGCTTTAGCCGATGCTGGCTTCGTTGGCGGCGAGGCTCTCTGAGCAATCGCCGAATCAGCCAAAGGTAGCGCAGCCAGCACCACCCCGACGAAAAGATTTGCAGTTGCCCACTGCTTTTGCCGGTAGAACCGTGTCGGCATAACTTTTCCCTCGACTGCGTTCAGTAGAATACAAGCAAATTGATCACAGCGCAATCATCGGACTGGGACGGAGTTCTTTCCTTGGACCCGTCCTCAATTCGGAATAGCGTAAACCAGCAGCCTTGGATTGTTATTCGCCACAGCGACGTTCGGCCCCGAAAGAAAAGTTGCTCCGCCTTGAGCTGCGGCAGTTGTCGGCTCAACGGGCGCTGCACCCGCTGGGGCTCCTCGTCCGGCGACTCCAGCGGCGCCTCCACGCCCGCCACCGCCAGGTCCTCCACGTCCTTGGGCGCCAGTCCCGCCCATGACGGCGATGTATTGCTTGCCATCCAGCATATACGTCATCGGTGGACCAACGCCGGAACTCACCGGCAATGCTATATCCAGAAGTGGTTCGCCTTTGTCCGCGGTAAACACTTTCATGCGCCCGTTACCCAGAATCTGAATCACGAGGTTCGAAGCCAGGGACAGCGTGCCACCTCCCGACTGCCCGCCGCCGGGTGCGAACCAACGTTCCTTTTGGGTGGCGGGATCCCACGCGGTGAGAATACCTCCCCGGACTTTGCTTCCATCTGGATTCTTCCGGTCGGGTCCATGAGGAGGCGGAGATGCCATCGGCACACCGCCCCTTGCTCCGCCCAGGTTCAATCCGAAATTTTGGCTCCCAGGAGTCGGAGCGTAGGTCTCCGCCGCCACGAAACTGAATGTGTTTTCGGCGGCGATCGGAACATAGATCAGGCCCGTGTTCGGATTGAACGACATCTGCGACGTATTGTGCATCTGCACCGGATAGACCGTCACGCCCTTCTTGGAAGAATAGAGCGCGTCGGGGTGAACATTTGGACGGCCGGTTTTTGGATCGATTCCCGTAGCCCAGCTCACTTGCGACATCTCGGAGGCGGAGATGAATTCACCATTCGTACGATCGATCACGTAAAAGTATCCGTTCTTGTTCGCCTGCATGACGACCTTGCGATTGCGATTGTCGATCCGGATATCCGCCAGCAAAAGGTGTTGAATCGCGTCGTAGTCCCATTGATCGCCTGGCGTGCACTGATAGTGCCACTTCAACTGACCGGTGTCTGCGTTAATGGCAAGAATGGAGGCGACGTAGAGATTATCCGGGTTCGTTGCTTGCCTGCCACCGTTACGAACGTCCGCTGACCAGACGGTCCCATTGCCAGTTCCGACGTATAAAAGGTTTTCATCGGGATCGTAAGCCATTCCATCCCACATGGATCCGCCGCCGCCCATCTTCCACCATTCACCCACCCATGTTTTGGCCGCGGCTTCCATGGCTTTGTTCTCGAACCCCTTCGACGGATCGCCGGGTGTTGTGTAGAACTTCCAGAGTTCTTTGCCGGTGTTTACATCGAAGGCGGAAACATATCCACGAAACGGAGGAAATTCAGCGCCGGCATTGCCGATAAACACTTTGCCCTTCGCGACGCGTGCCGCCATCGTGAGAGAGTATGAGGAGACCTCGCCCTCTTTCGGCTCCGGGATCGCCCATGAAGACCACAGGAGTTTTCCGGTCGCTGCGTCAAGAGCCTGCATGCGTCCGTCGACGACCGGGACAAGCACCTTACCCTCGTACAGGGCAACGCCCCGGCTATTCACACCACAGCAGAGGCGGGATTTTCCCGGCTGTGTCATGGTTCGATCCGCATGTGGGTCATAGCGCCACAGCTCTTTGCCGGTTTTCGCGTCGACGGCGGCAACGATGCTCCAGTTCGTCACGGTATAGAGGATCCCATTCGAAAAGAGAGGAGTCGCCTGCTGATTTCCGCCACCGGGCCCGAGTTCATATGACCACGCGGGCGCGAGTTTGCTTACGTTCCCGGGATTGATCTGGGTCATTGTGCTGTACCGCTGTTCACCCCAATCCATCCCGTTCATGGTCCATTCGGTGCCTTTTCCCGCATCCTTCAGCACCTTGTCGTCAATCTTCTTGACCTGTCCAATAGCCAATGTCGTCCAGGCAAGAAGACCGATCCCAAGGAATCCGACCAGAAACAATTTCATTCGCTGTGAAGTCATGTTCTCCACAGCATACACCCGCCTCAGTCGGGCGTCGCCGCTCTTGGAACGCTGAGCGAGCGATCAGCGGCCGTAGACGAGGAGTTCCTTACCATCGGCAAGGATGACGCGCTCAAGCTTGATGATCTTCTGGCCATCGGAGTATTGATAACCGATGCCCGTGATCACGTCGCCGGGCTTGACTGTGGTCTTCGTCCAGCCGTTAGCCTCCATGCGGTTGAGGGCCGGGCCGCCGACCTGCCATTTCTCTGTAGTGCCGTTTGTGGTCTGAACTGCAAGAGTGATCATCGGGTGCGGGTTGCCCCACTGGAAATCGATCACCGTACCCTTCACCGTAACGAGCCGTTGCTGGTTCACCGGCCATGAGTGATGCGCCAAAAGTGGCAGTGGAGCTGGGATCAGCGCAAGCATTATCCAAGCGGAAATAGAGAAGGCTTTCATCGTTCGTTCCTTCCTGCGGGCTTCTTTCTGCTAGCCCACCTTCCTGGCAGCCATTCTAGAACAAACTCGCCCCCAAAGCCGTCTGATTCCGGTTACGATCAACGACGCTAATCCCAATATGCGATGAGTCGCCCCATCACAAACATGGCGGTCCAGAGGCTCAACGATAGAATCGCGGCGACTTTGGCTTTGGTAGGGATGACCGGGGACCGATCGAGCTCTTCGGTCTTACTGTAAACAATTGGGCGAAAGATCACGGCATGCACCCCAATCAAGCCCAAAATGATCATCTTAGCCCAGAAGAAGGGATTGGGAGCATACTTTTCCGCCTCAGAAGCGGCCAATAACAATCCCATGGCGATCATTATGGTCCCCCCGGCACGTTTCCACGGACGTAAGCTGGTAACCATCTCGGTGATGGTCAGGCTTTTAAAGGTAAGCCCCAAAAGGCGGAGGTCGGTCGCGAGAATCATGCCGCCGAATAGAGCGATACACGCCAAATGAATCGACAGAACGATCGGGTATACAAGCACCGATTCGCTAAACGCCGTGAGAAAACCAATACTTTGGATGGAATGCGCGATCGCCATGCCGAATCCCCCTCTACACAAGGAACCCGGTGAAAATCCCGCCAAACACGACCGAGACCCACAGCAGCAGGGACACGGTCGCCACCAACTTGCTCAAGAGAGGTGGCGGATTTTCCATCGTCGCCACTTTCCTATGAACTGTGAAATTGTAGATGAGCGCCGCGGCGAGTACATACATCTTGATCGGAAAGACCAAGTTTACCCGGTAAATATCGGCCTGCGACAAGAACAGCGCGACACCTGAGAACACGACGAACAGCAGCGCGATTACAGTCCACAGCTCCGTGTACCTCAAAATACGACCAGCAGTCTCATGCCGCAGTCCAAGGTTCAACATGCGAAAGTCCACAAGTGCTATTGATCCGACGCCAACCGCAAACCCGCCGATGTGAACACATTCTGCTAGTGCGAATGCCCATTCGGTATTGTTGAGAGTATCGCCGATTGCGTTCTGAAGGAGCATCCTCCCTAGATCTCTCTTCTTTCCTGCCGGGATGCCGGATACTGTCGGCATGGTCGATACACTTCTCCCATCCGGCGCTTACCAAGTAAACAGAGGATCTTATAGTGAGCAAGTTTGTCGCCTGAGGAGAGCGGCATGTAAGTGAATCAGTTAAGTTTACCCCATAAACAGCGGGACTGGCCCGTAGTAACCTCGGTTGTCCTTATCCGCTGCTGCTTGGGGGCAAAGTTCCACCGCCATCAGGTCCGTCACGAGGGGATCCTCTCATTTAGGTAACCAGGTTATTATTTTCCCCTGATTGCCACGCGGTGAATTGCTCGCCTAGTTAAATCCGTGGTAAGGCCATATACCAAATGGGATGCGAGGCCTTGAATATGAGCACTGGGAGGATTCTTTGAGGGAGGCTTTCCTAGTCCAAATGCAGGTACGGCAATTTCGTCCGCGGCTAGCCAAACGGCAGCTCCGTATGCTGTCCCGTATCCCCGTTGAGCCACCGGGGCGACCTCGGTAAGGACACCGTAGGCAGCACCAACCAGGGCGCCAAACGCGTAGTGAACCGCAGGTCCCGTCCATTTCTTCTCCGCCTCCGTTAAGCGGTGCGCAAGCAGATGCTGGGAAATGGCCTTGGCGGTTTTAACGGTCGCGTCATCGCCGGATGATTTCTTTTCCTTGTGGTTGAATACTTCCTTTGAAACGGTCGCCCATAACGATTGGAATTCGTTCATGACCCAGGAAGCGGCCAAGCCACCGAGCGCGCCCGCAAGCGCGCTTACAGGAATCGATCTTGGTTTATTGATGCGCGGGTAAGACGCTCTCATGATTCCCCCCTGGTCAGGAGAGCCATTTCTGGACCCCCTGTTTCCAGCGTTTCCTGGCCTGTATCCGAAACGAAGCTCAACGCCAGTGATCCTCCCAGTAGGGTTGTTAGCGGCGCGTGCGAATCCATAACCCAGGCCGGTTGGCGTGTATCCTTTGTGCTCTGGCGCTCGCCCGAGGCCTGCACGCCCAATTTGGGCCACCGGCACCTTCTGCCGAAGCGCCCAGGAGTCTGCAACTTCCGATATCCGGCCGCCCATCCGCTGGTAGTGTGTCAACCATGCAGACGCCGGCGGGATCGAATACGTCGGTTCAGATTCAAGGCGCCTATCAGGGAAGCGTTGCCAATGGAACACGCAGTCCAGCGGTATTCCCGCTCTCGCTTGAGGATGCGATCAAACGCGGCCTGCAATACAATCTGGGAGCCATTGGAGCCGGAGAAACCGCTCGCCAAGCCCGTGCACAGCGTCTGGCCTTGGCAGCACAAATGCTTCCGGATATTTTTGGCAACGTGCGAGAAAGTGTACAGAAGATCAATCTGGCGGCAGAGGGCTTCCGGATCACGGTACCGATCCCCGGATTTCAGTTTCCAACCGTTATCGGCCCTTTCAATAATTTCGATGCGAGGGCCAGCGTCAGCGAAAACCTGAGCTTTACCAGTTTCCGCAACTGGCAATCCAGTCGCGAGCTTGCGCATTCAGCGGACTTGTCGCTACAGGATAGCCGTGATTTGGTGGCTCTGGCGGTGTCCGGCAGTTACTTGCAAATTACCGCTTCGGCGGCGCGCATTCAGACGGCAAAAGCTCAACTCGACACCGCGCAGGCGGTCTATCAACAGGCTGTGGATCGAAACAAGAGCGGACTTAACGCCCGCATTGATGTAAACCGCAGCTTGGTCGAATTGCAAACCCAGCAACAGCGGCTGACATCGCTTACCAACGATTTTGAGAAGCAAAAACTTGCGTTGGCCCGATTGATCGGGTTACCTCTGGCTCAAACGTTTAATTTGACGGACACGGTTCCGTATCGCGAACTTCCGCCCCCGAATGTTGACGATCTGGTGCAGCGCGCCTTAACCAGCAGAGCGGATGTGCTGGCCGCAGGCGCACAGCAGAAGGCGGCTGAGTTATCCCGAAGTGCCGCGGTTGCCGAATATCTTCCGGCGCTGGAACTCAATGGAGACTACGGCGTGCTCGGCGTAACTCCCACGAATCAGGCACATGGCACTTATACCGCTGCGGGTGGAATACGGATCCCGATCTTCCGTTCCGGCCGGATTCGAGCCGACATCGAGCAAGCCGATGCGGCGCTGGCGCAGCGTAAGGCTGAGTATGAGGATCTAAAAGGACGCGCCGAGCAGGATGTGCGTGTCGCCGTATTAGATCTGACTGCCGCTTCGCAATTGGTAAAAGTCTCCGAATCCAATCGCGCGCTCGCTGCCGATACGCTGGACCAGGCACGAGACCGATTCCGATCAGGAGTCGCGGATACGATCGAGGTCGTGCAAGCCCAGGAATCTGTCGCAGCGGCCGAGCAAGATTACATTAGCGCGGTGTTCGCGTCCAATCTGGCCCAGGTGAGCCTCGCCCGAGCAATCGGACAGACGGAAAAAGGCATCACCAACTTGCTGCAAGGAAAGTAGATATGGCAAACGACCGAATGACATATGCGTCGGAGCACGAAATCGAGGAGCTTCGTGAGGAAATTCGCCATCTCCGTGAAGAGCAGGAGAAAGGACGTAGCGAAGAAAAGACGGAGGACGACAAAAAATCCCAGGATAAGGAGCAGAAACCGGAGGAACCGAAGAAGCCCCATCCGCTCCGCAAGATCTTGCTGATCATTCTCATCCTGGTGGTGGTCGCGGCAGGGATAGCGTACTGGCTGTATTCCCGCCAGTTCGAAGACACTGACGATGCCCAAGTGGACGGCCATATTAATGCGATTACCGCCCGAGTTTCCGGCACAATCACGGGGGTCTACGTGGAGGAGAATCAATTCGTCAAGGCCGGCCAGGTTCTCGCAGATCTGGATCCTCGTGATAGTCAGGTAGCTCTGGCCGTCGCACAGAGCCAATTGGCGCAAGCACAAGCCCAAAGCCAAGCGCAGCGGCCGAATGTTCCCGTCACCGAAACCAACACGAGAACGGCAATCGCTACCGCGGCCGGCGACGTCACCAACGCCGAAGCTGCCGTGGCAGCCGCGGATCACAACTATGAAGCAGCGCTCGCGAAAGTGAGTGAATCGGAGGCGAACAGTGCCAAGGCGCAAGCTGACGTTGAGCGTTATCGTCCTTTGGCGGAGAAGGACGAGGTGCCTCGCGAACAGTTTGATCAGGTGGTCGCCAATGCGAAGGCGCTGGCTGCGACCGTAGCGGCGAATCAGGCCACGGCAAAGGCTGCCGCGCGCGAGGCCGATCAGGCACGCGCTCAGCTCTCACAGGCGCACCAACGCGCTGAGGAGGCCAGCCAGAACGCCCCGCAGCAGGTAGAAATGCAGAAGGCCAATGTCGCAGTTCGCCAAGCTGCTATCCAAACCGCGCGTGCTCAGCTCGATCAGGCCCGCTTAAATTTGTCCTACCTAAAAATCCAGTCACCGGTGAATGGAATCGTCGCCAAACGATCCGCCGAAGTTGGTCAGCACGTCGAACCTGGCCAGCAGGTGGTGCTGATAACCCAGATCGACGACCTATGGGTAACCGCGAACTTCAAGGAAACACAGCTTCGGCGGATGAGCCCTGGTCAAAGCGTTCGTCTTCACGTGGATGCTCTCAAGGCGGATTTCGATGGATATGTTGAGAGTCTCCCGGCCGCGAGCGGCGCGATCACCAGCTTGTTACCTCCAGAAAACGCCACCGGAAATTTCGTAAAAGTCGTACAGCGGTTGCCCGTGCGGATTCGATTCAAGCCCAACCAGAACGGGCTCGATCGATTGCGTCCGGGTATGTCCGTTGAGCCAAAGGTACGAGTCGAATAGCAGGCCGGGAAACTTCCATGACGAACGAGGAGACCGCAGGATTTCATCCTGGTCACAATCCTTGGGCCGTCGCTTTGACGGTAACTCTCGCCACTTTCATGGAAGTGATGGATACCTCGATCGCAAATGTGGCCCTTCCCCACATCGCGGGTGGACTCTCCGCGGGACAAGACGAGTCTACTTGGGTACTCACTGTTACCTGATCTCGAATGCGATAGTCCTGCCCATGTCGGCGTGGTTTAGCGAGCGGTTTGGGTGGAAACTTTTCTACATGTCGTGTGTAGCCTTGTTCACGGCCAGCTCTTTTCTTTGTGGCTTAGCGCCGAGCCTGGGAATTCTCGTACTGTTTCGAGTCCTCCAAGGAATCGGAGGCGGCGGACTGGGCCCCAGCGAGCAAGCGATCCTGGCCGACACCTTTCCGCCGGTGAAACGCGGGATGGCATTTGCGGTATACGGAATGGCGGTCGTGCTGGCGCCTGCTAGCGGCCCGACTCTGGGGGGATGGATTACCGACAACTACAGTTGGCGGTGGATCTTCTATGTGAATGTCCCTTTCGGGCTGCTATCTCTCTTTCTCACCAACTTCATGGTGCAGGATCCGCCTCACATGGTGAAAGCCAAGAAGGAATCCAGACGCCATCCCATCGACTTCACGGGCCTTGTATTGGTTGGCACCGGACTCGGAGCATTACAAGTGGTATTCGACAAGGGCCAGCGCGAAGATTGGTTTAGCTCGTCCTTGATTACGATCTTCACGATCGTGTCGTGCGCAGCTTTGGTTAGCTTCACGATTCGGGAGTTGAACAGCAAATATCCGATTTTGAATTTGCGTCTTTTGCGCAATTCCAATTTCGCCGTATCCAACCGGCTCATGCTCATGCTGGGGGCAACACTGTACGGCACCACCGTGCTTATCCCCCAGTTCTTACAAACACAAATGGGTTACTCGGCGCAGAAAGCGGGAGAAGTTTTGTCGCCGGGCGGGTTTTTGGTCCTGTTAATGATGCCTGCGGTCGGTTTTCTGGTTTCGCGCGTGGACGCCCGGTACCTGATCGCGGCCGGCTTCCTAACCGTAGGGTACGCCCTGTTCCGCATGACCGATCTCACGCTTGGAATCGATTACCACACGGCAATGTTGTGGCGCTGTTATCAGGCGGCGGGCCTGGCTTTTCTGTTCGTTCCGATTAACACGATCGCATTCGTTGGAACACCACCGGAAGCAAGCAACCAGGTTTCTGGGCTTTTGAACCTCATGCGCAATCTCGGGGGAAGCGTCGGCATTTCGGCCGTAACAACATTGATCGCACGCCGCCAACAGGAACATCAGTTTTATCTTGCGCGAAACACGTTCGCAGCTAATCCCCACATCCCAACATGCGCTGGCCGGGATGATAAGCCATTTCAGCTCAAGAAGCAGTGCAGCCGATGCCACGCGGCAAGCCTACGGTCAGATATATTCGACCGTACAACACCAAGCAACCGTGCTCGCGTATATCGATACGTTTTGGATCATGGGTATGCTGTGCCTGCTTGCGATCGGACTGCTGTTCTTTGCTAAGAAAAACAACCCAGGGTCCGAGGCTATGGCTCACTGACCGAGGTGGCGTAGGGAAAGCTCTCAGGCCCCTCTAAGGGTAGGTGACACTTCTCCGATTTGGCAGCTAGTCGGCACACTGGTGTCAGCTACGATAGAATCGATCAGGTTCTATTACGCGATCCTTGTTGAGGACGGAAAGGTAGAGATTATGGCGAAATCAAACAAGACCTCCGTTGGTCGTCGCGGCTTCCTTAGGAACGCAGCGGCTGGAGCAGCAGCCGGAGCGGCCGCGCTGGTAACACCCCCACTCGTGAACGCTCAGGCACAGAACACTGGAACCGCCGCTCCCTCCCCGGGAGCGGCCGGCGTATCGGCTCCCACGCAGGCGCAGATCGATCGCGAAACGGGCAATGTCCGGCCCCCGGCGACCGTCCATACAATCACGCGGCCTGGCTCGGATCTGATGGTCCAGACCATTCGCGAGCTCGGCATCGAATATGTCGCCGCCAACCCCGGATCGAGTTTCGAAGGCCTCCAGGAGTCCTTCATTAACTACGGCAATCCGCCGAACCGGATGCCGGAGTTCATCACCGCGCTGCATGAAGAGTCGGCGGTGACCATGGCTCACGGCTACGCCAAGGCCGAAGGCAAACCCATGCTGGCGTTGCTGCACGGCACGATTGGAATTCAGCACGGGGCCATGTCGGTTTACCAGGCCTACTATGACCGCGTGCCGGTCTTGATGATCGCCGGCAATGACCCGGACTTTATTGCCGCGCATACCGCCCACGATATGGCCGGGATGGTCCGAAGCTATACGAAGTGGGACGCAGAGCCGAAGACCATCGATGAGGCCCTGGTAGCCATTCAGCGTGCGTACAATGAGGCCATCACGCCGCCGATGGGACCGACGCTGGTGGTGCTGGGGAGCGAGATTCAAAAGGACAACGCTCCGAATACCAAGATTCCGGCGTATAAGCCGCCAGTATTTGTGACCATCGACGCCACTCGCGCGAAGGAGATCGCAAAAAGTCTGGTGGAGGCTCAGAATCCAAGAATCGCTGTTGGGCGTTTGCGAACACCCGAGGGCGTTCAGCGATCGGTGGAGCTTGCCGAACTGGTGGGAGCGTCGACCAGCACGGCGGCAACCGGCGGGCCCATGAGTTTCCCGCAACGTCATCATCTTTGTGGTCCGGGCGCTGACACGACTTACGACTACACTCTGGGTCTTGAAACAGGCGGCGCACAGGCTTCCATCACCGGTCCAGCGCTGTCGAAAACGGCCGCGACACGGGACTCAGTGCATATCGGTTTCGGTGGGACGGTGCCTGGCGCCGGTGGCAGAGGAGGCGGCGGTAGAGGAGGCAGAGGCGGTGCAGCCGCGGCGCCTCCCATCGAGGCCGATGCCGAGGCGAGTCTTCCCCTCATCATCGAAGAAGTGAAGCGCCAACTGACGTCCGATCAGAAGGCGCGGATTCAAGCGCGCATCGCCAAGCATACGACCGCCAACCATGAGGCTCGCCTGACGGCCATCACGCAGGCGGTCGAAAGTAAAAGGGCCGGATGGAACGGCACTCCTATCAGCACCGCTCGAATCTATGCGGAACTCTGGCCGCTGATCATGAATGAAGACTGGTGCTTAGCGTCTCCCAGCAATTTCTCCGGCGGCCATCATGTGCAGCTGTGGGATCACAACAAGCCGTATAGCTATCTAGGAGGCCAAGGAGCCGGCGGCATGGGTTACGGTGCTCCGGCGTCGGTGGGTGCCGCGCTGGCGGCGAAGGCCCGGAATCGGATTGTGGTCAACGTCCAAACCGATGGCGATCTGAATTACTCACCGGGTGTTCTATGGACCGCAGTCCATCACAAGTTACCTATGCTCACGGTGATGCACAACAATCGCGCCTGGCATCAGGAATACATGTTCGTCGAATATATGGCCGGTGTCCGCGGACGCGGCGATGATCGCGCACACATCGGCAGCACGCTTCGGGATCCGTACCTCGACTACGCAAAGATGGCCGCGGGTTACGGGATGGCTGGAGAGGGTCCGATTACCGATCCGACAAAGTTATCGGCCGCATTGAAGCGGGGCGTAGCCTCGGCAAAACGCGGTGAGCCCTATTTGATCGACGTAATCACGCAGCCCCGTTAAAGAATTGTCAAGGAACTGCTAAGGAATTACAAATGAAGAAATACTACGTGTTCGTGGCGCTCATCGCACTGACGGCGCCTGCCGTAACTCTGAACGCTCAGGGCGGGCGCGGAGGCGGTGGTCGGGGCGGCGCGCCGGTCGCGAATGTTCCCGCGCCGACCAGTCCGGTCACCGGAAACGCGGCCTCTGGGAAGGCCCTGTACGCCACTTACGGCTGCTATGCCTGCCACGGCTACAACGGAGAGACCGGAGCGCGGGCCTTCGTAGGACGATGGGGGAACCTCGCGACCGAGCAGGGTTTTGTCACATTCCTCCGGGGGCGGGCAAACGTAGCGCCGCTTGCTCCATCGACTTCCATGCCGAGTTTCAGCGATACTGCTCTATCCGATAAGCAGGCGAAGGATATCTATGCCTACATTCGGACCTTCAAAAGCACGGCACCCGAATTGAAGGACATTCCGACACTGAACGCCATCGTTGACGCAGCGAAGCAGGAAAAGAAATAATCGAAACGCGCTGCTAACGGTAATGCCATCAAGAGTGTTCCTTTGCATACCGTCCCACCTAGTGCTGTACCTAGTTGTGGTACTGGGTTGTGAGGCCTATGCTTGAATTACGATGCTCACCGATACGCGATTCAGGCTAGAACGTGCCACTGTTGCCGTGAAAGTGGTCCATTCAAAGAGAACTGCGTTCACAGTTCCAGCAGGAGCGATTGTCAAGGTCCTTCCGGACCCTGCGGACAATCATGAGCTCGTAACCGTGCTATGGGGCGAACACAAACTACAAATGTTCGCCGTCGATGTAGATGTTCGCGGAACGGAAATCAAAGACCCGGAAACGGAACACGGTCAGCTCCGCAAAACGGCTACCGGCTGACAGAAACTCAGGACAGCTTCTCCCTTTCTGGAGTCTTCGAAACGCTGGGAATAGACGCCCATGGGCCTAGTGCACGCCGCTCTTTTGTCGAGCAGGTAGAAATTCGTCGCCTGCGTGCCAGGTCGGCAGCTTTGGCGAGTCTGCAACGTTCACGCCGATCAGCAAGCCGAATTGCGCGTACTGTTCCATGCCGGCAAAATCCCAATCTTCGTGATATTCGTCCGAAGGCTGATGATAATTCTTATCGTTAAACTCTTCGATGAGCTTGTGGCCCGTCCCAGGAGGTTTGCCCACCAGGTCTTCGCCCGGGTCCACTGAGAATGAAGGAATCCCCACGCGGGCGAACGAAAAATGATCCGAGCGGTAATAGAGTCCGGCTTCCGGGCGTGAATCCGGCGAAATCGTGAGTCCCATACGTTTAGCGGCTTCCTGAACAATCGGATACAAGGTTGTCCGCTCGGCGCCGTTCACGGTGACGTCGCGCGCGCGACCGTAGGGCAGGAACATGTCGAAGTTCAGCGCCGCGGCCGTCTTGCCCGCGGGTGCCACGGGATGCTGGCCGTAATAATAGGACCCGCGCAAGCCCGCCTCCTCCGCCGCAGCTGCCAGAAAAATCACCGACCGGCGCGGTTTCTGGGGCAGGGCCGCCCACGCCCGGGCGATTTCGAGCAGCATACCGCAGCCCGACGCATTATCGAGGGCGCCATTGTAGATGCGATCTCCGTTGACTGGTTCCCCGATGCCCAGATGATCCCAATGCGCGCTGAAGAGCACAGCTTCTTCTTTCAGCTTGGCGTCGCTGCCCTCGATCTTGCCAATCACGTTACTCGTTTCCACGGTTCGAACCTTGGCGGGCGCCCGTCCGCGAATCCGCATGGGAAGTTCTATAGCTCGGAAGCCTGGGGTATCCGCGCGTTTTAACAGAGCATCCACGTTGGTGCCAAGTGTCGCCGCGATCTTCTCGCCAACGTCTTTGGTCACCCACCCGGCGAACGCAATCGCCGGCTCATCCGGAGCCAGCTTTACTTGCTGGTCTTCGCGTCCCCATGAGGATCGAACCACATCCCAGCCATAGCTCGCCGTAGGAGTCGTGTGGATGATGATCACCGCGGCGGCTCCGTGGCGCGTGGCTTCCTCATATTTATAGGTCCAGCGTCCGTAGTAGGTGAGCGCGGCGCCCGTAAAAAACTTCGGATCGTTCGAGGGCGGCTCGCCGGTGAATAATACGACCACTTTGCCGCGTACATCGATGCCCTGATAATCGTCCCACTTGTACTCGGGGGCGACAATGCCGTGTCCCACGAACACTGCGGGCGCGTCGAACTGGGCATCGGGACGCTGCTGATAGGTGACACCGACGAATTCGTCGAGCCATTTGGGGGAAATCGCGGCACCCGTGTTGGGGACCAGGGAGAGCTGAGAATCCGGCTGCGGATCGACGCCGACCAGGGTAAATTTCTGAAAGTACGTCCCCTTGTCGCCGGCCGGTTTCAGAGCCAGTAGCGCGAACTGCGTGGCAATGTACTCGGTGGCGAGATCGCCGCCACGTGAGCCTGGAGCGCGCCCTTCGAGCAGGTCGCTGGATAGAAACTTGACGTGCGCGCGGATGCGCTCACCGGAGACTTCGGTCATCTGCGCAGAAGCAAAGAGAGCCGACAAAAGGAAAATGACGGTAACCTTCATGGTGATTCTAGTGCCGGAGTCCCTTCTGGATCTGAGCGAGGCGAATCTGGCACGCGAGACACAGGTCTTTGTTGTCCTGGCGCGTCGCCAGCTTGGACATCGGGGGGATTCGCTGCCCGCAGGAATCGCAAGTCCGGATTCCGTCTTGCTCCATATGCCGATGGTAGCGCGGAGAGGATCTTACCCGCGAGTCTAGAGGGCGTACTTGCAGCGAGGTGCTAGACTGATACATTCGGGCTGTGGCGCAGCCTGGCTAGCGCGCTTGCTTGGGGTGCAAGAGGTCCCGGGTTCAAATCCCGGCAGCCCGACCAAATACCTCAAAGACTTAAAGTGGACCTCCCGGGACTCCGTCATTAGAGTCCAAAATGGATGCGACTTTTTCACACGTCCGGACCTTCTCTTCGTCTATTCTGATTTCCTGGCGGCTCTCACTCCTATGAGACGTCTTCTGTACCGCGTGCCGTAGACTTATCTTGCATGAAGAAAATTGGCTTTCTCTCATTCGGCCATTGGACACCTACTCCGCAGTCACAAACGCGATCGGCGGCTGACGCGCTTCTGCAGTCCATCGACCTCGCCCTAGAGGCCGAGCGCCTGGGAATGGATGGAGCATACTTTCGCGTTCATCACTTTGCGCGGCAACTAGCGTCACCGTTCCCGCTCCTTGCCGCGATCGGTGCTAAGACGCGAAACATTGAAATCGGCACCGCAGTGATTGACATGCGTTATGAGAATCCTCACTATATGGCGGAGGATGCTGGCGCTGCGGATCTCATCGCTGGTGGACGCCTGCAGTTAGGAATCAGCCGCGGTTCTCCCGAGCAGGTAATCGATGGGTGGCGCCATTTCGGCCATCATCCGGCTGAAGGCGAGGACGATGCAGGCATGGGCCGGCGGCACGCCGAAGAATTTCTCAAGCTGCTGGGCGGCAACGGCTTCGCTCAGCCGAACCCGCGTCCGATGTTTCCCAATCCGCCGGGGCTGCTGCGTCTGGAGCCTTTCGCCGAGGGATTGCGCGATCGTATCTGGTGGGGTGCGGCGACGAATGCCACGTCCGAGTGGGCGGCGAAGCTCGGAATGAATTTGCAGTCCTCGACGCTCAAATTCGACG